>CABECR010000238.1_pt1 | contig 19167 bp, 18 predicted proteins | sample 3422471 | NCBI WGS metagenome assembly CABECR01 (sample SAMEA5534328, study PRJEB31848) | metagenome | biome: tundra; feature: field; material: soil | place: USA | collected 2013-05 | depth 0.15 m
CAATGCCGCGTAGTTAAGGGCCGGGGGCGGTTGTCGAGCAGGCTGGGCTCGGCGTGTTGTGGCTGGCAGGAGACGGGACCTCTGGTAGATCAGGTCAATCCGCCAAGATCTTCCAGACACCAGGGGTCCCGTTGAGCGTTCAGTCTGCCACTGCCACGATCACCCGCGCCGTCACAGCCGCCGCCGGGGTCTATGCCCCGGGCCACCTGGGTGAATTAACGCAGTACCTGCCGTTCGAACTCGTCGATGACGTCCTGGAGCAGACCAGGACGATGCAGCGCAGGCTGCGGGCCCTGCCGTCCCGGACAGGGGTGTATTTCCTGCTCACGCTGGCGATGTTCCCGCGGCTGGGCTACGTGCGGGTCTGGGCCAAGCTCACCGCCGGGCTGGCTGGGCCGGACGTGCCGTCCCCGTCGGAGAAGGCCCTGCGGGACCTGCGCCGCCGCCTCGGGCCAGCGCCGGTGAAAGCGCTGTTCGAGGTGGTAGCCGGGCCGCTGGCCTGGCCACGCACCCCGGGAGTGTGCTTCGCCGGGCTGCGCACGGTCGCTTTCGATGGCCTGAACTCCCTGAAGGTCCCCGATACTGACCGGAACCGGTCGTGGATCGGGCGGATCCGCTTCCGGATGGGCTTCGCGGGGTATCCCACCCTGCGGCTGATGGCCCTGGCCGAGACCGGTACCCGCGGGCTGCTCGGCGCTGTGCTCGGCTCGGCTGCCGACCGGGATGAGGCCCACCTGGCCCGGCGGCTGCTGCACCTGCTGCGCCCGGGCATGCTCCTCCTGCTCGACCGGGCCTTCGACGCGAACACCTTCCTCGCCGAGGTCCATGCCACCGGGGCGATGCTGCTGGCCCGCGTCCGCTCCGCCCGCAACCCCCGCGTCCTGCGGCATCTGCCTGACGGCTCCTACCTCTCCGACCTGGACGGGCTGGCCGTGCGGATCATCGAGGCCGACGTGACCATCACCGGCTCTGACGGCAGCCGCCTCAGCGACCGGTACCGGCTGGTCACCACCCTGACCGACCACCACCGCTACCCAGCGCTGGCTCTGGTCCGGCTCTACCACGAGCGATGGGAGATCGAGAGTGCGTACTACGCGCTGCGGCACACCCTGCTGGACGGCCACGTGCTGCGCTCCGGCGACCAGAGCGGCCTGGAGCAGGAAACCTGGGCGCTGCTGACCCTCTACCAGCTCCTGCGGATGGCCATGGTCGATGCCATCGAGGCCCAGCCCGGCACTGACCCGGACCGGGCCAGCTTCACCTCCGCCCTGGAAGCTGCCCGCGACCAGCTCACCGCCGCAGCGGGCATCCGCCCCGATGACCCCGCAGGCCAGCCCCGCGTCATCGGCCGCGCCGTCCTGGCCACGCTGCTGCCCGCCCGGCGGCCCCGCTACAGTGCCCGCATCGTCAAATGCTCCACCTCCCGCTACCACGAGAATGACGACAGCCGCCCCCGGCTCCCCGCCGCCATCACCGCGATCGGCATCACCATGCACACACCCCCGATAGGCCCGGGCGCGCCCAGCCGCACCCGATACTCCACCAGGGCACCACGCCCGGATCAGCCACCGACCCGGCGGCAGCGCATCACCGAGATCATGACCAGCCAGCCCCCGCGGGAATGGAGCGGTCACGAACTCGCCCTGCTCCTGGGCATCAAGCCCCGCAACATGCTCACCCAGCTCGGCGAATGGGCCAGACTCGGCTTCTTCACCCGCACCGGCCACGGCACCTATGCGCTCAACACGCCGAGCCCAGCCTGCTCGACAACCGCCCCCGGCCCTTAACTACGCGGCATTGCTCGCGTCAGCGATGCGCAGCAGCCTTGAGGCCGGAGGGGCGGGCCCGTACCCTGCGCGGCGCACCGGAAGGTCAGCGGCGGCGCAGCCGCCACCACGGTTTCCGGCCAGCCCGCGTGCGGCGTTCATGCTGCCCGGCCCGGGTCGTGGCTGGCTTCCCAGGCGGCCGGGGAGATCATCCCGATGGCCGAGTGCCTCCTGATGGTGTTGTACTCATCGATCCAGGCAGCTACCCGGACCCTGGCGGCCGCCCTGGTCGCGAAGTCCTCCACCGAGCGGTCGCCGGCATCCACCTGGCCACGCCGGGACTGCCCGCGCCGCCGCTGCCCTGGACGCCCGCCGAGCAGGCGTACGTCGCCGAGGCGGAGGCGTGGACAGCTGAGGAGGGCGGCTACGCCCACGAACAGGCCACCAAGCCAGCCACCCTGGGCGCGGCCCTGAACGACTCGCCGGTCGGGCTCGCGGCCTGGATCGGCGAGAAGATCGTGGCCTGGAGCAGCACCACCGACCGCGGGCAGCCCGCCTTCGACCGGGACCTGCTGCTTGGCACGCTGACCCTCTACTGGGCCACTGGGACCGCCGCGTCCTCGCTGCTGCCCTACTGGGCGGCCCGCCATACGCCCGGGAGCGCGCTGCCTGCCGGGGACCCGCCGCCGGTGCCCACGGCGGTCAGCGTCTTCGGCGGCGAGCGCGTCCCGTTCCCCAAGCCATCCAGGGAACTCGCCGAACGCTTCTTCACACTAACCGGCTGGCAGGAGCACGACCGGGGAGGCCACTTCCCAGCGGTCGCCGAGCCTCGCTTGCTGGCCGAGATCCTCCGCGACACCTTCCGGCCCCTGCGCGAGTTATGCCAAGGGGCGTCTCGTGACGCCGGGTGGGGATTGGCTGGCCGCCATCCCTGTCCTGCCCGCACATTGGCCGCCCGCTGTTCAGTCCCCGCGGCGCGGAGAGGGCAGGGGTTCAAATTCTCCTGGCGGACGTCAGCCGGGCCTTAGCGGCCCGATTGCACCGGGCGGCTCATGCGTGCCGCCGGGTTCCGCGATGCCCGGGCGGCGAGGGCGTTGACGAGGATCACGAGGTGGTCCCTTGGCGACTGGCCGGGTCACAGGCTCCGCAGCACGCGGCCGCGGTCTGCTTGCGCGCGGCGCGACACGTCCGCATCGAAGGCGATCGCGTCGTACTCGTGCGGCACGCCGGGATGCAGGTGCAGCTCGACGGGCACGCCTGCATGGCTGAGCGTGAGCGCGTAACGCAGGCTTTCGTCGCGGAAGACGTCGAGCTGGCCGACCTCGATGTACGCCGGCGGCAGGCCGCGTGCGTCTTTCAGGCGCCCTGGCGCGGCCGCAGGGTCGACGTCGCGCTTCTCATGTCCCGCTCCCAGCAGAGCGTTCCAGCCCGTGGCATTGTCGTCATAGGACCAGCCGGCGAACGGCGCGATGTAGAGGTCGGGCGTCGTCGTGCGATCGTCGAGCATCGGGTAGATAAGCAGCTGGTGGGCTATTGCCGGGCCTTGCCGGTCGCGGCTCAGGATAGCGACGCCCGCGGCCAGCCCGCCGCCCGCGCTGTCGCCCATCACCGCGATACGGCCCGGGTCGATGCCGAGTTGACCCGCGTGGCCGGCCAGCCAGGTCAGCCCGGCATAGGCGTCTTCGACGGGCACCGGGTGCGGATGCTCGGGTGCCAGCCGGTACTGCACGGATAGCATCGGGACGCCGGTCCGGGCCACATAACGCGACACGGGGCCGTCGAAGATCGGCACCGAGCCTACGATCATCCCGCCGCCGTGCAGGTACAGCACGGCGGCGCCGGTGTCACTCGCCGGCCGCCAGTACCACCTGGCCAGCAGCGTGGCACCATCTGCCGTGGTGACTTCGTGGTCAGTGATCTTGACGTCATCAGCGAGCGGCTGCGCCTGATTGTTGAAGTACTCCAGCATCGCATCGAGCGTGACGCGCCGGGTCGGCACGTCGCCGATCTGCGGCGTCGGCGGCGGGCCGTTTTTTTCCAGTGCGGCCTGCAGGACCGCGGCCACCTCAGCATCCATGGTGAATGTCAATTCGGGGCTCCTGTTACTCGTTACCAGGCGGCGGCAGCAGCTCGGTCTTGAACTGAGGGGCGAGGCTCCTCGACCTTGCGATAAATGCCGCCCGTGCGTCTGGGCTGAGCGGTGGCGGCGCTTCAGTCCGGGTGGCGACCGGCTGGCCGACCAGGGTAAAGAACTCTTCCTGGCCTGCAGGTGCGCACATGCACAACAGCCGTGATGGCGTGTCCGAGGCGTTGGTGAAGGAATGCGGCGCATTGGCCGGCACGTTGATGGTCTGTCCGGCCCGGGCGACGATGGTCTCCCCCCGGAACGTCACCCGCACCTCTCCGGTAAGGACAGTGAACATCTCCTCGAAGTCGTGCCGGTGCGGAGGCGGCCCGCCGCCTGGCGGGACGTGCATGTCGATGAGGGTGTACTTGCCGGCGGTGTCCTGGCCGGCCACGAGGATTGTGTAGGTGTCGCCGACGAGCCCGATGTGCGGCAGGCCCTGATCTTCGTCCGGCCGCGCGCTGGTGAGCCTGCGTGACAGGTCGTCGGGCGGGATCGGATTCGGCTGATCCGGCATGGTCTCTCCTCGCGAGGTGATGTGCGGTTCGCAGTCAGCGGGCGAGCTCAGCGAAGAAGTCGTTCAGCGAACGCGGGGTACGGCCGAGGATGGTGCGGAGAGCCAGGCTGTTGCCGCCGTGGAACCCGTGGGCGGTGTAGTCGGCGAACATTGCGAGCAGGCCGTCCCTCAGGGACGCATCGGGCAGGCCCTGCAGGGCGATGGAGGGGTCGCCGTCCTGCGCGACAACCTCCCGGCCGGCATACCGGGTCATCAGCGCTGCTAGTTCGGAGCGGGTCACCATGCCGCCTGCCGCCAGCTCAAAGGTGCCGTTGACGAGGTCATCGGTGGTGAAGGCGATAGCAGCAGTCTCGGCCACGTCGCGGTAATCGACGAAGGTCATCGCGGAGTCCTTTGAGTAGGACATAACGAACACCCCGTGCTCGACTGCTGACTGCCAGCCGCCGACGAGGCCCTGCATGAACATTGCGGGCTGCAGGATGGTGAACTCAAGATTCGAGCGGTACACCGATTCCTCCACCGGCCGCATGCTCGCGTGGTTCACCAGCGACAGCGAGGGATGGTACACGCCGGAGAAGACAAGCCGCCAGACTCCGGCTGCCTGCGCGGCCGCGACGACCCCGGTACCCAGCGCCGCCGAGTCGGGCGCAAACGCTGGAATGATGAGGAACACGCCGTCGACCCCATCGAGAGCAGCGCGCATGCTGACCGGATCACGCAGATCGCCCACCACGGCCTGATCAGCCCCGGCATCCCGGACCCGATCCTGTTTCGCCGGGTCGTGCACGAGCGCCCTCACCTGGACGCCTCTGGATACCAGAGCCGGCACGACCAGTCCGGCGAACTGTCCTGTCGCGCCGATGGCCAGCACTCGCACGCTCCACCCCCAGCTCCCCAAAAACGGATCATTTCGTCCGGTTGAGTGTATCGCACGCACGTGCCAGGTCCGATGGAGGTTGAATGAAGGCGTGGTCGCCGCCAGCAACTCGCGCGAACCGCGCAGCGACGCGGCCCGCAACCACCGGACCCTCGTCCGGGCCGCCACCGCGGCAATACACCGCGAGGGCCCGCGCGTGCCCATGGCAACGATCGCCGCCGACGCGGGAGTCGGCGTCGGCACGCTCTACCGTCACTTCCCCACCCGCGAGGATCTGCTCAACTACCTCACCCATGCATCGTTCGAGCAGGTGCTCGCTAACGCCAGAGTCGCCGAAAGCAACGGCACGACCGCCACCGAGGCGCTCCAGCAGTTCATCGAGGCGGCGATCAGCCAGCGCAACCAGCTCGTGCTGCCGCTGCACGGCGGACCGCCCCTGACATGGCCGAGGACCCGCACCGTTCGCAAGCACGTCCACCAGATAATCCAGCGGATCATCGACCGCGGGCGGGCTGACGGCACCATCACGCGGGACGTAACTCCGCACGAGATCGTCGTGTTCGGAGCGATGCTCGCCCAGCCACGGCGATCCGACCCAGGCTGGGATGCGACATGCCGCCGGCTGCTCGCCACATACCTCGCGGGCCTGGGCTCTTACACCTCAGGCGACTGAGCATTCCTGACCGCCCAGGAAATCCGGCATCTAGGATGCGGCTTCTTGCACGTCGATACTCTCCGTAGCTGCGCACAACTTGCCATCTTCTTCCGAGGATCGTTAGGCCAGCGACCAGAATTGAACGATCTGTACACTCATCTGGCTGGCCACCCCAGCTTGAATCATGCGCTCCGATTCGGCGATATGCGCCGAGCGTAAGGAAATAAGGCTTATAGCTTCTTACCGTCAGTGACGGGCGAGCGGCTTCTCTCTGATGTCTCGCTGGGCAGGCTCCAAGCCATGCGTTCACGGCACTGTCGCCCAGGAACTACTGCTTGAGGGTCTCCAAGTGTGTGTGCGCTGAAGACTGTCCTGTCGTGACTCAATTTCGGAAAATACGCGACTACGCCTAAAGGGCCATGACGCCCGGCACTTTCATGATCGAAGAAGATGCCGCCCCTGCCCTGTGCGCCCTCTTCCAAGCTCGCGAGCTTGCACGGGTGGCTCCCGCGATGGTTCCAGGCTGATCTTGAGAAAGGATCGATATGTACTCTGACCTGGTGTTTCCTGGTGGGCGCAACTGGGATCGAACCAGTGACCCCTCGCTTGTAAGGCGAGTGCTCTACCGCTGAGCTATGCACCCCTGCGCCGGCCCTGACGGCCGCTAGCTGACGGACCAGGGTACCGCTTCCCGCCGTCAGGCGATCCCGCCACCATGGCCGATAAAAAGCGAGGCGCAAAGAGAAGCAGCTGCACAACCAGCCTGAGCCAGACGCCGCCGCGTCGGCCGCGGAGGAGGGTCCCTTAGTTAGGCCGGCGGCGGAGCGAGGTACGGCCGGGGCGTGCTCGGCCACGGAGCCATTGATCACCAGGCGGTCCGCAGCCGGGCCGGCCGCGCGTCCATGGACGGGCCGCTCGCCACCGCCGGCCGGCGCCGCCTCGAAATGAATCGCTCCGACGAACGCGACGCCAAATCGGACAGCATCTGCCAGGAACGCCCGCACCAACGCAGGGCGGCTCGCCCGCTGGGCGTTACGTGGTACCCGACGCTGGTGCCGCGCACCGATCCGCCCAGCCGCCGGACGCCGGCTGGCCGCAGCGCGCGCACACGGTACTCGCACAGGATGCGCCCCAGCACCACGGCATCGCTTACGGCGCTGCCAGCCTCCCCGCCGATGGGCTGCACGGCCCCAGCACCACTGCATCGCCAGAGCCCGGCGACTCAGCTGCTGGCGGCACTGCCCCCTGTTCGGCCCAGCACCCGGGCCAGCGCCAACTCGACCTCCTGCGCCAGGCCCTGCGCGGCGGTCTCGGTGCCAGCAGCGAGCGCGCCGAGGTGGCCGGGCGGGGATGAGCTCACCGGCTGGCGGACGGCGCCGCAGTCCCGGCACTCGACTTCGCCAAGCCGCCGGACCAGATGGATGCTTGTGCAGACGGGGCACCGGTCAAGTTCGGCCATCCAGTCGAAGGAGGACTGGCAGCCAGGGCACACGAGCACCTGGCGGTCATTCCGGACGCCACGCTTCCAGGGACTCTCCCCGCGGTCCGGATCGACCTGCCGCGTGCCACAGCGATAGCAGGGCATTCAGCCTGTTCCGATTTCTGCCGTCGTGCCAGAACCAGACTCCTGCGCTAGTCCAGCGCCGCAAGCGCCTTCTGGTACTCGGCGATCTCACGCGCCTGCGGGATCGGGTTAACGACCTTCCACCGCACGACGCCGTTCTTGTCGATGACGAAAGTGCCGCGCGTCGCAACGCCCATCGTTTCGTCGAAGACACCGTAGGACCTAGCCACCTCGCCGTGCGGCCAGAAATCCGACAGCAGGGAGAAGTTGTAATGTTCGGCGTCAGCCCAGGCCCGGTGCGCGAGCCCCGAATCCACTGAAACCGTCAGAAGCTCGACGTCATCGCGGCCGACTTCGGGGAACTCGTCGTGCATCGCGCTCAGCTCGCCGGTACACACGCCGCTGAACGCCCACGGGTAGAAGACGAGCACGACGTTCTTGCCGCGCAGGCCCGACAGGCTTACCGGCGTGCCGTGCTGATCCTTCAGCTCGAAGTCCGGGGCCTGGTCGCCAACTTCTACCGCCATGACTGGTCCTCCCGACGTGGGTAAGTTGCGCGGGCCGCATCGGCACCGCAAGGAATGAAGGCCGACGCAGCAGATCCTGCGCACCGGACAGACTCAGTGTGCCACTCGGGCCGGCCAGCCGGACACCCTGACCGCCCCGGCATCAGGCGCGCGCTTCAGAGCGACATCGCCTTACCGGCCCGCCATCAGCATGCGGCTGTTAATGGCGTGGCACTGGCGCGCCTTCGGCGCACTGCGTCACCGGCGCGCCTTCGGCGCGACAAGCCTCGTGCCAGACCAGTTCCGCCCGGCGCTCACCGTGAAGGTCTGGGACAGGCCCGCAGTCGGCGCTGACTCCCCGATCTCGCTCGGCTCGACGTGGCCGTCCCGGCCGGACTTGGGCGTGAGCAGCAAGATGTAGCCGCCGTCGGCGAGCGGCGTCAGCGCATCTACCAGCGCGTCGACCAGATCGCCGTCCCCGTCCCGCCACCACAGCAGGACACCGTCCACGACATCGTCGTAGTCCTCGTCGACAAGCTCGACGCCCTGCAAGTTCACGACCGACTCGCGCAGCTGCTCATCGCAGTCGTCGTCATAGCCGATCTCCTGCACCACGTGGCCCGGCTTGATGCCGAGCCGCTCGGCCAGGTCACGCTGATCCTGCGCCTGGCCCGCGGTCGCGCTCACTGAAATCCTCCCGGATCCTCTCTGGCCTCACGCTGCTGCCTGTCCGGCGCCGCGCCACACGACGGGGAGCTGGACGGCCGCTGCGCGCGGCGTGGGCTTCTCTTGATCGGACAGTCCACACTGGGTCGGCCCGGCGCGCAAGTCACAATTCGCACAGAGATTGAAATCCATGCTGATGCTGACGCCGCTGCGCGGCCTGCCGGCCGGCGACTGTCCCGTGTCATACACTTTTGTCGCTTGTCTCCGGCTGCTGCGACGGCGAGAACGGTCCCGTTCCCCCGTCGGCGCTCAGCCAGAACTGCACCCCCGTCTGCATGGTCCTGGTGTACCCACATTGACCGGGGGAAGCATCCCCGCCAGCGCCGCATTCTGCCCGGCCGCCCGACGAACCGGGCAAAACGTTCGCCAGCGGCGCCAGCCGCCCGGCCCAGACCGCCGGTTACCAGCCGGTAGAGATGCGTCCGGAGCAGGCGCGTACGAGGATGGAAAGTAAGAGCACGACACGACGCGGCAGGGCTGCCGCGAAAACCCTGATAGCGCGGCGGCAGGCCGCAATCTGCTGCCGTGGAAGGCGAGGAAAACCCCGTGGCCTCCGGACGCCAGCGCTTCTCCATTATCAGCGACGGTCTGCCCACTCAGCTGCCGGATATCGACTCTGACGAGACCAGGGAATGGGTTGAGTCCTTCGACAGCGTCGTCCGCAGCAGGGGCCGGGCCCGCGCCCGGTACATCATGCTCCGGCTGCTGGAACGGGCCAGGGAGCAGCAGGTCGGCGTGCCGGGCCTGCGCAGCACGGACTACATCAACACCATCCCGCCCGAGCGGGAGCCGTGGTTCCCCGGTGACGAGTACGCCGAGCGGCGGATCCGCGCCTACATTCGCTGGAACGCCGCCGTCATGGTGTCGCGGGCCAACCGGCCGGGCCTCGGGGTCGGCGGGCACATCGCCACCTACGCCTCGGCGGCCAGCCTCTACGAGGTCGGCTTCAACCATTTCTTCCGCGGCAAGGATCACGAGTCGGGCGACCAGGTTTTCATCCAGGGTCACGCGGCTCCCGGCATCTACGCCAGGGCCTTCCTGGAGGGCCGCCTGACAGAAAATCAGCTCAACGGGTTTCGCCAGGAACTGTCGCACCCGGGCGGCGGCCTCCCCTCCTATCCGCACCCCCGGCTGATGCCGGACTTCTGGGAATTCCCGACCGTGTCGATGGGGCTTGGCGCCATCAACGCGGTCTATCAGGCCAGGTTCAACAGGTACCTGCTGGCCAGGGAGATCAGGGACACCAGCCGCTCGCATGTCTGGGGGTTCCTCGGCGACGGCGAGACCGACGAGCCCGAGGTGCTCGGCGCGATCGGCGTGGCCGCCCGGGAGGAACTCGACAACCTTACCTTCGTGATCAACTGCAACCTGCAGCGGCTGGACGGCCCGGTCCGGGGCAACGGCAAGATCATCCAGGAACTCGAGGCGCAGTTCCGCGGCGCCGGCTGGAACGTTATCAAGGTGATCTGGGGCCGCGACTGGGACCCGCTGCTGGCCCAGGACACCGACGGCGTGCTGGTCAACAAGATGAACACCACCCCGGACGGCCAGTCCCAGACCTACGCCGTCGAGTCCGGTGCCTACATCAGGGAGCACTTCTTCGGCACCGACCCGCGGCTGCGCGCGATGGTCTCGCATCTGTCCGACGACGAGCTGCGCAGCTTGTCCCGTGGCGGGCACGACTACCGCAAGGTCTACGCGGCGTTCAAGGCCGCGCAGGAGCACGTCGGCCAGCCAACTGTGATTCTGGCGCACACGATCAAGGGCTGGACGCTCGGTCCTGACTTCGAGGCCCGCAACGCCACCCACCAGATGAAGAAGCTTACCGTCACCGAGCTGAAGGACTTCCGCGACCGGCTCTACCTGGAGATCCCCGACGCCGCGCTCGAGGCAGAACTGCCGCCGTACTATCACCCCGGCGAGAAGTCGGACGAGATCCAGTACATGCGGGAGCGGCGGGCCGCCCTCGGCGGCTACCTGCCGCGCCGCGTCGTGCGGGCCAGGCCACTCGAGCTGCCGGGCGACCAGGCGTACGGCGAGCTGCGGCACGGATCGGGCAAGCAGGCCGTGGCCACCACGATGGCCTTCGTCCGGCTGCTCAAGGATCTGATGAAGGACCCGCAGATCGGGTCCCGCTTCGTGCCGATCATCCCGGACGAGGCACGCACCTTCGGAATGGACTCGCTGTTCCCGACCGCGAAGATCTACTCGCCCTTCGGACAGACCTACGAGGGGGTCGACCGCAACCTGCTGCTGTCGTACAAGGAATCGGTCAAGGGCCAGATCCTGCACGAGGGCATCAGCGAGGCGGGTGCGATGGCCTCGGTGGCCGCCGCCGGCACGGCGTATGCCACCCACGGCACGCCAATGATCCCGATCTACATCTTCTACTCGATGTTCGGCTTCCAGCGGACCGGCGACCAGATGTGGTCGCTGGGCGACCAGCTCGGCCGGGGCTTCCTGCTCGGCGCGACGGCCGGCCGCACGACGCTGGCCGGCGAGGGCCTGCAGCACAACGACGGGCAGTCGATGCTGCTGTCCTCGGTGAGCCCCGCCTGCGTGAGTTATGACTGCGCCTGGGCCTACGAGCTCTCGCATGTCGTGCGGGACGGGCTGCGGCGGATGTACGGGTCCACGCCCGAGCATCCTGGCGGCGAGGACATCTTCTACTATCTGGCCCTTTACAACGAGCCCTACGTGCAGCCCGGCGAGCCCGAGGACTACGAGGGCGGTTCCGACGCGCTGGACGAGGCGATCCTGCGCGGGCTGTACCGGTACGCAGCGGCGCCGCAGCCGCCCGAGGACGGCGAGGCCGGCGAGGCGGACGGCCGCGAGCGGCCACGGGCGCGGATCTTCGCCTCCGGCGTGGCACTGCGGTGGGCGCTGGAGGCGCAGCGGCTGCTGGCCGAGGACTGGAACGTGTCGGCCGAGGCGTGGTCGGCCACCTCGTGGACGCAGCTGCGGCGCGACGCGCTGGCGTGCGAGGAATGGAACATGCTGCACCCCGACGACGAGGACCGGGTGCCCTACGTCACCCGGGCGCTGGCGGGCCGGCCGGACCCGGTCGTGGCCGTCAGCGACTGGCTCCGCGCGGTGCCCGACCAGATTGCCCGCTGGGTCCCGGCCTCGTTCACCTCGCTCGGCACCGACGGCTGGGGCTTCTCCGACACCAGGCCGGCCGCCCGCCGGTTCTTCCACGTGGATGCCGAGTCGATCACGGTCGCAGTGCTCAGCCAGCTGGCCCGCCTCGGCGAGGTCAAGCCCGAGGTAGTCGGCCAGGCGATCGCCAGGTACCGGCTGGACCTCGACGTCAGCGAGGCCCTCTGACGATGCCCACCATCCTGATCACCGGAGCCGCCGGGCAGATCGGCGGCATGCTCCGCACCAGGCTGGCCCGCCCAGGCCGTACGCTGCGGCTGCTCGACGTGGCGCCATTCGAAGCCGGGACCGGAGAGGAGGTCATCAAGGCCTCTGTCACGGACCTGACGGCCATGACGCTGGCGTGCGCCGGCGCGGATGCGGTGATTCATCTGGGCGGGCTGTCGGGCGAGGAGCCGTGGGACCGGATCGCCGATGTCAATATCCGCGGTAGCTACGTCGTGTTCGAGGCGGCCCGCCGCGCGGGCGTCAGCCGGGTGCTGTACGCGTCGTCGAACCACGCGGTCGGCTTCACCCCGGCCGCGGCCTTCCCGGCGGCCGACTATGCCTTCCCGGCGCCTGACACCTACTACGGCGTGTCCAAGGTGGCCGGCGAGGCACTCGCCGGCCTGTACCACTACCGGTACCAGATGGACGCGATCTGCCTGCGGATCCTGACCTGCACCGAGCGGCCGCGGAACATCAGAGCGCTGTCCACCTGGCTGTCGCCCGATGACGCCGGGCGGCTGTTCGAGGCGTGCCTGGCCGCCGGCAAGCCCGGGTTCCGCGTCATCTACGGAGTGTCGGCCAACACCCGTGGCGGCTGGGTCAGCCTGGACGAGGCGCGGACGCTCGGCTACGAGCCCCGCGATGACGCGGAGCGATTCGCCGCCGAAGTGATCGCCAGCCGCGGCGAGCCCGATCCTGACGACCCCGTACTGGCCCATCTGGGCGGCGAGTTCTGCCTGCCGGACCTCGACGCCGGCCGCCTGACGTGAGCGCGCAGATCACCCGGGTAACCACCAGGACCTTCCGGCTGCCCATGCCCCGGCCCTGGGGGCCGGCTGTGACCTGCCAGTACCTGATTGCCAGCACGGTCGAGAGCAGCGACGGCAATACCGGGCAGGGCTTCAGCTGGGCTGTCCAGGCCGGGGCGCAGGCCATCCAGGCCATGATCGACGCGGACTGCCGCCCGGTCGCCGAAGGCGGCCCGGTGGTGCCCGCGGCTGCCTGGGACCGGCTCTGGTGGCACCTGCGCGAGGCAGGCGGGGGCGTCACCACGCTGGCGATGGCGGCAATTGACATCGGCCTGTGGGACCTGCAGGCCAAGGCCGCCGGGCTCAGCCTGGCCGACCTCATCGGCCGGCAGCGCGACGCCGTGCCCGTCTACGCCAGCGGAGTCAACCGGCACCTGACGCTGGACGAGCTGAAGGAGCAGGTGAGCCGGTGGATCGCGGCCGGCCATACCAGGGTCAAGATCAAGGTCGGGCTGCCCCGCCTGGACGAGGACCTTGAGCGGGTGGCCGCGGTCCGGCAGATCATCGGGCCGCGGCGGCTGCTGATGGTCGATGCGAACCAGCTCTGGGACCTGCCGGCTGCCCGCCGGGCCGCGAAGGCGCTCGCGGCCTTCGACATCTTCTGGCTGGAGGAGCCGCTCCCGGCTGAGGACATCGGCGCCTACGAACGGCTGCGGGCCGCCATCGACATCCCGCTGGCGGCAGGCGAGAGCCTCTACACCGAAGCGCAGTTCCGCGACCTGCTGCTCGCCGGCGCCGTCGACTTCGTCCAGCCGAACGTCTGCCGGGTCGGCGGCATCACCCCGTTCCTGCGCATCGCCCGGCTCGCCCGGCTCTTCGACATCCCGGTCATGCCGCACCTGCTGCCGGATATTTCCGGCCAGCTGGCCCTGTGCCTGCCGCTGCCAGCCATGATCGAGGACATCGACGAAGGGTCCTTCGCGGCGCTCGGCGCGCTGGCCCGCCCGAGCGGCGTTCGCATCAGCGGGGACAGCCTGAGCGTGCAGACAGTGCCAGGGCACGGGCTGGCCTTCGCCACCGATGTCCTGGAGCAGGTCGCCGGCTAAGCGGACAGCCCGGCCGGGAGGCGGCGGCGGTCCGCGGCTGCGGGGACCGTGGCAGGCTGGTCGCATGACGGCAGGCCAGGACACCGAGGACGCGGGACACGCTGGCGGGCGGCGGGTCCGGGCCGGGACCATCCGCCGGCTGGAGCAGTCGATGGGCCCGCTCGGAACCGCGGCCATGTCCTCGATGGACCGCCGGCTGCCCTGGTTCCGGAAGATGTCGGCCGAGCACCGGTCCTGGCTCGGCCTGGTCGCCCAGGCCGGCGTGGCTGCCTTCGTGGACTGGGTCAAGCATCCCGAGCGCGGCCGGCCCGCGGTGGCCGGCGAGGTCTTCGGCACCGCGCCGCGCGAGCTCGCCAGGGCGGTCAGCCTGCAGCAGGCCGTCGAGATGGTCCGCGTCATCATCGACGTCGTCGAAGCGCAGGTGGACGAGCTGGCCGAGCCGGGCGGCGAAGCCGAGCTGCGCGAGGCCGTGCTCCGCTATACCCGCGAGATCGCGTTCGGCGCCGCGCAGGTCTACGCCCGTACGGCCGAGGCCCGCGGCGCGTGGGATGCCCGCCTCGAGGCGCTCGTCGTGGACTCGCTGGTCCGGGGCGAGGTGGACGAGGACCTGCAGTCGTGGGCGTCCGCGCTGAACTGGTCATCGGCGCCGGTCGCCGTCATCGCCGGTAACGCCGACGGCAGCGAGCCCGAGGGCCTGATCGACGAGCTGCGCATGCTGGTCCGCAGATCCCGGCTCGACCTCATGGCGGGCGTGCACGGCCACCGGCTCGTGGTCGTGCTCGGCGGCACCTCGGACCCGCTGCGGGCCGCCAGCCAGATCGCCGGGCGCTTCGGCGCGGGACCGGTCGTGGTCGGCCACGCGGTCGACGACCTGCAGTCGGCGGCCTTGTCCGCAAGCGCCGCCCTCGCCGGGCTGCGGGCGGCGCCGGCCTGGCCAGATGCACCGCGGCCGGTGCTTGCCGCCGACCTGCTGCCCGAGCGGGCCCTGGACGGTGACGAGGCCGCTCGCGCGGAGCTGATCGCGGACGTCCACGAGCCGCTGGTGCGCGCTGGCACCGCGCTGCTGGACACCGTCATGACTTACCTGGAGCAGGGCAACTCGCTGGAGGCAACGGCCCGGCTCCTTTTTGTGCATCCCAATACAGTCCGCTACCGGCTGCGGCGCGTCAGTGAGCTCACCGGCATCGCGCCCGGCGACGGCCGCGGCGGATTCTCACTCTGGGTAGCCGTGGTGTACGGGCGGCTGGCGCAGAAGTCAGGATGACTTGTAGATTTCCCACATAGCCTGACCGGAAAAATTCGTGCGCTTCGGCATGGGTATGGCGGAGTTCTACAGTGCAGGCTTAGGGGATGCTCCTCATCGCGGCACCTGGGCAGGGCGCCCAGGTTCCCGGCTTTCTCTCCCCCTGGCTGGACCTGCCAGGATTTGGCGACCGCCTCGCCGAGTGGTCGGCGCTGGCCGGATGCGATCTGGTCAAATACGGAACCGCTGCCGACGCCGAGGAGATCAGGGACACCGCCATCGCGCAGCCGCTGCTGGTAGCTGCCGGGCTGGCCGCCGCGGAAGTGCTCCTGGGCGGCTTGGGCCAGGCCAGCCGGCTCGCCGCCGCGACCGCCGGGCACAGCGTCGGGGAGCTCGCGGCCGGCCCGATAGCCGGCGTCATCACGCCCGAGGATGCGCTGCGGCTGGTCAGCGTGCGCGGCCGGGCGATGGCCAGCGCGGCGGCGGCCGAGCCGACCGGCATGACCGCGGTCCTCGGCGGTGACGAGCGCGGCGTGCTGAAGTCGATCGAGGCGCACGGGCTCACGCCTGCCAATGTCAACGGCGCCGGGCAGATCGTCGCCGCGGGCACGCTGGCCCAGCTCGCGGCCTTCGCGGCCGATCCGCCGACCGGGGCACGGCTTCGCCCGCTCTCGGTCGCCGGGGCATTCCACACCCGGCACATGGCGCCCGCGGTGGACGCGCTGCGCTCTGCGGCCGCGGCGGTGACAGCGGCCGACCCGGCCCTGGCCATGCTGTCCAACCGGGACGGCGCCGTCGTGCGCAGCGGCGCGGACTGGCTGGAGCGCATTATCACGCAGGTAGGCGCCCCGGTCCGGTGGGACATGTGCATGAAGACGATGTCCGGGCTCGGCGTCACCGCGCTGATCGAGCTGCCGCCCGCCGGGACTCTTACCGGACTGGCCCGCCGTGGCCTGCCCGGTGTCCAGCTGCTCGCGCTCAAGACCCCCGGCGACCTGGACGCGGCCCGCGCCATCATCACCGAGCACGCGGACAGCCCGGCTGACAGCGACGCACCTGAGTGGCGGCTGCTCGTCGCTCCGCTGGCCGGGACGTTCCGGGTCGCGGCGGCCCGCGGCCCGGCTGCGGCGCCGGGCACCGAGGTCAGCACCGGAGCCGAGCTCGGCCGCGTCGAGATGCGCGGCGGCAGCCATCTGGTGGCCCCGCCGTTCCCGGCGACAATCATCGAGTGGCTCGTCGAGGACGGCGACCCAGTCAGCGCGGGCCAGCCGCTCGTGCGGCTCCAGCCCGGCGGCAGCGAGTGAAAGGCGAAATCAGCATGCGACTCACCGAAGGCTCACCGGCCACGCGGATCCTCGCGTTCGGCGGTTATCAGCCTGCCAGGGTGGTCACCAACGAGGAGCTCGCCGCCAGTGTCGACACCACCGACGAGTGGATCCGCAGCCGGGTCGGAATCGCCAGCCGCCGGATAGCCGGACCCGACGAGAGCGTCGCTGACATGGCCGTCGCGGCGGGCGGTAAGGCCCTGGCCGGAAGCGGGCTGTCCCCGGCCGATATCGACCTGGTCATCGTCGCGACCTGCACGCCGGAGGTGATGATTCCCAACGTCGCCGCAACGGTCGCGCGCAGGCTGGGCATTGTCGCGCCCGGCGCCTACGACCTGAATGCCGCATGCGCCGGCTTCTGCTACGCGCTGGCGAACGCCAGCGATGCGGTCCGCACGGGCTCAGCGCGGCATGTGCTCGTCGTCGGGGCCGAGAAGCTCTCCCAGTGGATTGACTGGACCGACCGCTCGACCTGCATCATCTTCGCTGACGGCGCGGGCGCTGCGGTGGTCGGCCCGGTCACCGAGCCGGACGCCGCGCCCGGCATCGGCCCGGTGGTCTGGGGCAGCATCGGCGAGATGGCAGACAAGATCTTCATCAAGGACCGCGACTCGTTCATCTTCCAGGAGGGCCAGGCCGTCTTCCGGTGGGCGACGACGTCGCTGCACCCGGTTGCGCTGCGGGCCTGCGAGCGGGCCGGGGTCGATCCCACCGAGCTGGCAGTCTTCGTGCCGCATCAGGCAAACCTGAGGATCATCGAGGCCATTGCCCGCAAGCTCGGCGCCCCGCAGGCCAGGGTGGCCGACGATATCGTCACCGCGGGCAATACGTCGTCCGCGTCGATTCCGCTGGCACTGTCCCGGATGATCGAGCACGGCGAGATACCGTCGGGCGCCCCGGCGCTGCTGATCGGCTTCGGCGCGGGCATCTGCTACGCGGCGCAGGTGATCACGCTACCCTGACCGCGGCCCGTCTGCCGGGCCGCCTCATCCCGAACACGCCCGAGCACGAAGGAGAGTGCGAACCACATGGCTCTGACGGAACAGGAGATCCTGACCGGCCTCGGCGAGATCATCGACGAGGTTGCGGGCGTTCCCGCCGACCAGGTCACCCCCGAGAAGACGTTCGTCGACGACCTGGACATCGACTCGCTGTCGATGGTCGAGATCGCCGTGGCCGCGCAGGACAAGTTCGGGGTTGAGATCCCCGACGACCAGCTCAAGGATCTCAAGACCGTCCAGGACGTGATCGACTACGTCCGGCGCTCCGCCGTAACGGCCTGACCAGGCACGCTCGACGACGCGACGCCGCCCTGCGGGTGCAGGGGCGGCGCCGCGTGACCCAAGCTGAGGAGCACGAGCACAGTGGGCACAGACCGGACGCGCGTCGTCGTCACCGGCCTCGGCACGATCTCGCCGGTCGGCGCTGACGTCGCCGCCACCTGGGAGTCGCTGCTGGCCGGTCGCAGCGGCGTGGTCCGCCTGACCGACGCCTGGGCGCAGGAGCTGCCAGCGCGGATTGCCGCCTGGGCGGCCGTCGACCCGGCTTCGCTCCTGGACCGGGTGCAGGCCAGGCGGCTGGACCGCTGCGAGCAGTTCGCCATCGTCGCCGCCCGCGAGGCCTGGGCGGATGCCGGGGCGCCGGACGTCGATCCGGAGCGGCTCGGGGTGGTCGTCTCCAGCGGTATCGGCGGTGTCGCATCGACCCTGTCGGCCTACGACACGCTGCGCGAGAAGGGCTGGCAGCGGCTATCCCCGTTCACCGTCCCGATGCTCATGCCGAATGGTTCCGCGGGCTGGATCAGCCTTGAGCTCGGCGCCCGCGCCGGGGTGCACACCACCGTCAGCGCGTGCGCGTCGGGCGCCGAGGCGATCGGCTACGGCCTGGACATGATCAGGTCCGGGCGTGCGGACGTGGTGCTGGCCGGCGGCACCGAGGCCGCGATCATCCAGCTGAACATCGCCGCCTTCGCCGCGATGCGGGCGCTGTCCACGCGCAACGACGAGCCCGAGCGTGCCTCCCGCCCGTTCGACAAGGGCCGGGACGGCTTCGTGCTTGGCGAGGGCGCCGGAATGGTCGTCCTGGAGTCCGCGGAGCATGCGGCGCGCCGCGGCGCGACAGTCCACTCGGTTGCGGCCGGCGTCGGCTACTCGGCCGACGCCCACCACATCGCGCAGCCGGACCCCGACGGCACCGGGGCGGTGCTCGCCATCCGCCGGGCGCTCGCTGACGGCGGCGTCGAACCCGACCAGATCGTGCATGTCAACGCGCACGCCACATCGACCCCGGCCGGTGATGTCGTCGAGGGCCAGGCGATCGCCACGGCCCTCGGCGCGGCAGCGAGCGGCGTGGTGGTCTCGGCTACCAAGTCGATGACCGGACACCTGCTCGGCGGGGCCGGCGCGGTGGAGTCTGTCGCGGCGATCCTCGCGCTGCGCGACCGGGTCGCACCGCCGACGATCAATCTCGACGACCCCGACGACGAGGCAGGAATTGACATAGCGACGGAGCCAAGGGAACTGCACGCGCGCGGGAACGCGCCGATGGCCGTGCTCAACAACTCGTTCGGATTCGGCGGGCACAATGTCGCGCTTGTCTTCACTGCCGCCTGACCGGGCCACGCTTGCTGACCGGGCCACGCT
>CABECR010000249.1_pt1 | contig 18606 bp, 14 predicted proteins | sample 3422471 | NCBI WGS metagenome assembly CABECR01 (sample SAMEA5534328, study PRJEB31848) | metagenome | biome: tundra; feature: field; material: soil | place: USA | collected 2013-05 | depth 0.15 m
GGCAGGGTCGCGAAGCCAGATCCGGATAGTGGCGACGTCGACGCTGCCCCGGTGGGCGAAGTCGCGCTTGTCGTAGCGCGTGGCTACCGCGCGCATGAGCCGCAGCTTGCCGATGCCCGCGCTCGACGGCGTTGCGCTGCTTGCAGGCCTGGCGGTCGAACGCGGGCGGGCGCCCGCCCCGGCTGCCGCGGCGGGCCCGGCTGGCGATCTGGCCGGCCGGCTCGGGGATGGTCGCCTTGATCTTGCGTCGCCGCAGGTGAGCGCGGGTCGCCTTGCTCGAGCAGGCCTTGTCGGCCCGGACCCGGCCGGGACGGGTGCGGGGGCGCGCCGGGCCATTGCGGCCGATCTTCACCGCGGCCAGCACCGGCTCGGACGCCAGCCAGTCATGCCGCTGCCCGGCGCTGGTCACCGCGCCAGCGGCCGGCAATGGGTGTCGGCGGCCAGGTGAATCCTGGTGGTCAGCCCGCCGCGAGAACGGCCTGTCGCTGCCCGGTCAACGCGCCTGGCGGGCTGGCCGCCGGCATTCTTGTGATTCGCTTCAGCCCCCCGCGCCGCCGGGCGCGGACAGGACCGCGACCGCCAGCCGGGCCGGGCCGGTGCCGGGCGGCGGTGCGTGCCGGGCACCGGCGGCAGGCTGGTGAGCCCGCACGACCGTCGCGTCCGCCGCGACCGCCCGCGCCCGCGCCCCGGCCTCATCGCAGCCGCGGCGCGGCCCGTCCAGGACCTTCACCCACGTCCCGTCCCCGGACCAGCGCCGGTGCCGGCTGCAGACGGTCTTCCAGTGCCCGTGCTGCCCGGCCAGATCCCGCCACGGCGAGCCCGTCCGCATCCGCCAGAACACCCCGCTGACCACCAGCCGGTGATCAGCCCGCCGGCCGGCCCGCCGCGGCGTGCGGCCCGGCAGAACCGGCTCCAGCATGGCCCACTCAGCATCGCTCAGATCATGACGATCAAGCATGCCGCCGAGCCAGCCAGATCTGCCCGGCAAGATCCACGGGACACGCCCTAACGGGGCTCCGCCCCAGCCCGACGAGGCATGTCGCGGTCGCAGTCCGATTTCAGCGCAAGCTCACGCAGGGACCTGCGGTCAGGGTGGCCGACCACCGCCACTCGTTACGCCGATGCATGTGACCGTGGACGCGAAGTGCGTATGAGCAGGTCAGGTGCGCTGTCGTTTGCGCTGTGGAGCGAGCACGGCCCACCATTACGCTGACCAGCGCGACCCGAAAACACCAGACTTGACTCAACCTTCACGGATTACTCCGCCCAAGCCCTCTAGCGGCCGGCCGGGCCGTCCGTCAGTCGAGCTAGAGCCACGAGCCCGGTGCCGGTGTTCGGGAACGCCCGTTGCATAAACCGGAACGGTGCGGTTCCCCATCGGATAGCGGCACCGAGCCGGGCGCTAGATGGCTGAAGCAACCGCCCGGACCCAGCGGTACGCTCAGCGACGGAGTTAGTTGCCGCCGTGGCGAGCCGACGGCGGCCGATCAGATTGCGGCCAGCCTCCAGCAGGTACCCGAGCGGCAAGCCGTACTGGCGTATCTCGACCTCACCAAAGCCGCAGCTCGCCAGCAAGGCGCTTAGCGCTTCGGGATCGTAGCGACGGAAGTGGCCGGCGAGTTCGTCGGCGGAACTGTAGCGCCGCTGGTGCGCCGGGACCGACAGCAGCAGCCAACCGCCGGTACGTAGTCGGGCCGCCCATTCCTTCAGCGCGGTCGCGTCGTCCTCGATGTGCTCGAGTACCTCGAAGGCGCAGACCAGGTCGAATCGTTCGTCGCCGATCGCTTCGACCGCGACGTTGCGGACCTCGCCACGCCCCACCGCGCTAACCCGCTTTTGGGCCACCGCCCAGGACGTCTTGTCCGGCTCGACGCCCAGGTAGCGGTATCGCTGTGCAAGCCGCGCTCCAAGCGCGCCCTGACCGCAGCCGACCTCCAGCACATCGGTGATGTCGACCGGCAGCATGCGCTTGACCAGGTCGTAGCGCAGCCAGGCGTTCGGGGTCAGCGGCGCCACCGCGTTGACATCCACTCTCGATCCTGCCGCCGTCGAACCGGAAACCATGTCGAACTCCTCAACTTCTAGGTTGCGTGACTGCGGCAGCGCCGCTGGCTGGGAGCAGCTCTCGGGCCAACGGAGCCACGATCTGCTCGGGCGCGAATTGCTGCTGGGCCAGCAGCTGGGCCCGGCGGCGCAGCCGGACCAGCTCCGCGCGATCATCAGCAAGCCGCAGCAACGTCGCGGCCAGCGCTTCTGGATCACCCGGCGGTACCAGGATCGCTGCATCGGGAAGGGCCCGTCGCTGCGGCGCCGTGTCCGAGGTCACGATCGCGCACCCGGCGGCGGCGCCCTGGAAAACCTTGTTCGGCACCACCCGCAGTGCCTTGTCGCTCGTGCCGAAGATACCCAGGCATACGTCGCTGCCGGCCACCAGTGCGGGCAGTTCGGCGGCGGGTACCCAGTCCAGCCAGCGAACCGCTTGGTTGGCCGCGGCGGCGGTCCTCGTCTCAGCCTCGTCTTGACCGCTGCCGATCATTGTGACCTCGATGGGCGCTCCGGCGATCCGGCCGAGTGCAGCACCGATGACCGGCGTTCCTTGCAGCGGGGTGTACAAACCGTAAAAGACTACCCGCAGCGGCCCGGACGCGTCCTCCCGCTCGGCTGGTCGTGCCGCAGCGTGCCAAGCCGACGGTGCTCCCACCGGCACCACGACGGCCCGTGCCCGGTGCCGTTCGGGCAGCGCCGCCAGGTGTTCCTCGGTGTCTACCACAATGATGTCCGCGGCGCGCAGCGCGGCGGAGTCGATCATCCGCAGCAGGGCCTGGCGCGGGCCGCCGTCCAGCCGCCGGTCCCGCGCAGTGTCGCTGGCACCGATGAGGTGGTCGAGCACCACCGGCACCCGGCGAAAGATCAGTTTCGCCAGGTGGACATCAAAATGGCCGAGATATCCGACCAGCACCACGTCGGGCTGGGGCATCCGGCGGGCGGCCCTGGCCAGCGTGGCCCAGCGCTGCGCGAGCCGGGCCAGCAACGCTGGCGCCCGCCACGGGCGGGCCAGCATGTCGACCCTGGCCGCCGTGTCCAGGCCAAGCGGCGCGTTGCACTCGGCCACTTCGAAGCCACGGACCCGCAGGCCCTCCGCGATCGTGGCGGCCCGCGGGTGCAAGCAGGTGTCATAAGTACCGAAGAGAAGAACGCGCATAGTGTGCGTACCCTAACCTCTCCGGGTAGCGGGATGGACCGGGATCGTCGGGTCGGGCTGTCACTGCAGCGACTAGGCTCTGCCTATGTCGGACCATCAGGTCGCCGCTCCGGTCGACGAATCGGGGAATTTCGGCGATGCGGCGGCCGGTCGGCGCCGCAGCAGGTGGGCCGGCGTCGGCCGGCTGATCGGCAGCCGGCCCGTCCGCTGGGGATTCGTAGCGGCCACAGTCGGGCTCGGCGGCTATGCGGTGGCCCGGGAGTGGACCCAAGTGCGGGCCGCGCTGGCCAGCCTCGGCTTCCTGACGGTCGTCGCCGCCATGGTCAGCGTGCTTATCGCCCTGCTCGCCACGATGCAAGTGTGGCGGCTGCTGCTTGCGGCGCTCGGTTCGCCGCTGCCCGCCCGCGCCGCGGCCCGGATCATGTTCATCGGCCAGCTTGGCAAGTACCTGCCCGGCTCCATCTGGCCGGTCCTCGCCCAGATGGAAATGGGCAACGCGCACCAGGTGCCGCGGCACCGCTCGGCGAGCGCATCGGTTCTCACCATGATGCTGTCCCTGCTCACCGGGCTGCTCACCGCGCTGGTCGCACTGCCTTTCGTTGCCGGATCAACGCCTTACCTGTGGGCACTGCTGGCCGCTCCGTTCCTGGTGATCTTGTTGCACCCGAAGGTGCTCAATTCCGTCCTGAACCGGCTGCTCCGGCTGGCCAAGCGGCCGACCCTGGAAGAGCCGCTGACCGGGCGCGCCGTGGTGGGCGCGCTGGCCTGGGCGTTTGCCTCATGGATCTTCTATGGCCTGCAGATCTGGCTACTCGCGACACGGCTAGGTGCGCCCGATGGCAAGGCAGCGCTGCTCGCGATCGGCGGCTTCGCCTTCGCCTGGAGCGTCGGCTTTATCGTCGTGTTTGCCCCCGCCGGAGCCGGCGTGCGCGACGTGCTGCTGGTTGCGATGCTGGGCCCTGTGCTCGGCGTCGCTCAAGCCACCGCCGTTGCCCTGGTGTCCCGCGTTCTGCTGACCGTCGGTGACCTGCTCACCGCGGCCGTGGCGGCCGGGTTCACTCGCCGCCCTGACACGGCCGCGGCGAGCAGGCCGGATTGACTATCGCCTAGTGTCCGCCGGCCAGCGCATGCCGGAAGTACTCGACGGTTCGCTTGAGCCCTTCATCTAGCTGCACCGTCGGTCCCCATCCCAGCAGATCCTGAGCGCGGCCGATATCGGGCTGGCGGCGCACCGGATCGTCGGATGGGAGCGGGCGGTGCTCGACCGGGCCGCCGCTGCCGAGCAGCGCCAGCACCTTCGTGGCCAGTTCGAGCATCGTGAACTCGACGGGATTGCCGAGGTTGACCGGACCGGTGACCTCCGGTGGCGAGTTCATCAGCCGGATCAGGCCGTCGACAAGATCGTCCACGTAGCAGAACGACCTTGTCTGCGAGCCGTCGCCGAACACGGTGAGCGGCTCGCCCCGGAGGGCCTGGACGATGAAGCTCGACACCACGCGCCCGTCGTTCGGCAGCATGTTCGGGCCGTAGGTATTGAAGATCCGCGCGACCTTGACCGGCACGGCGTGCTGACGGTGGTAGTCGAAGAAAAGGGTCTCCGCGCACCGCTTGCCTTCGTCGTAGCAGGACCGGATGCCGGTGGGATTCACGTTGCCCCAGTAGGACTCCTCCTGCGGGTGCACGGCCGGGTCGCCGTAGATCTCAGACGTCGAGGCAAGCAGGATGCGCGCGCCGAGGCGCCTGGCCAGCCCGAGCATATTGATCGAGCCGTGCACGCAGGTCTTCGTGGTCTGGACCGGGTCCCGCTGGTAGAAGACCGGCGAGGCCGGGCAGGCGAGGTGATAGATCTGGTCGACCTCGACGTAGAGCGGAAACGTCACGTCGTGACGGATCAGCTCGAAGCGCGGCTCGCCGACCAGATCGAGGACGTTGTGCCGCGAGCTCGAAGAGAAGTTGTCCACGACGAGCACGTCGTGACCGAGCGCGAGCAACCTGCGGCACAGATGCGATCCGATGAAACCCGAGCCGCCGGTCACGAGGATCCGCTGCGATGCAGCAACCGGCATCTCCGAGGGACCGCGCGTCGGGTTCGAGCTCACCAAAAACTCCTTCGACGAGGTTGGCGCGACACGCCTGACAGGTGCGGCCGCAATCTATCGGATCACGCTCTCGATTACCGGAATCGGCGGCAGCAACCTCCCGTAAGCTGCCGAGCGTGAAGCTGTCGATCCTTATGCCCGTATATAACGAGTTTGCCACCCTGACCTCCGCGATCAAGGAGGTGCTCAATGTTAACTTCCCCTGCGAGATCGAGCTCATCGTCGTCGACGACGGCAGCACAGACGGCACCAGAGACCTGTACCCGTCCCTTAGAGGTGACCCGCGTGTGCGCATCCACCAGCACGAACGTAACCTGGGCAAGGGCGCGGCGATCCGGACTGCGGCCACCGCTGCGACCGGCGACTACGTGATCATGTGCGATGCCGACCTGGAATATTCACCCGCCGACATCCCCGGGCTGCTCGCGCCTGTGCTTGCCGGGCAAGCGGAGATCGTTTACGGCACAAGGACGTTCGGCAGTCACAACGCCTACTCCTACATTTATGTGCTGGGCAACAAGGCAGTAACGACCTTCGCGAATCTGCTGTTCAACTGCTATATAGGCGACCTCGAAACGTGCTTCAAGCTGATACCGGCCGCGCTTTACCGCGAGCTCGATATCCGCCAGACCGGATTCGGCGTGGAGGCCGAGGTCACCGGGAAGCTGCTCCGGCGCGGTATCCGGCCTTACGAAGTTCCGATCAGCTACGCGGCGCGCAGCCGCGAGGCCGGAAAGAAGCTCACCTGGCGCGACGGCGTGGAAGCCCTGTGGATCCTGCTGCGGGAGCGGTCCGCGCACCGTCCCGCCTGACTGGTCCTATCATTCTGCGATGCTTCAGCCATCGCGAGGCTCAGGAGGCTGGCACCAGTTGCGCGTTGACGACGGCGGCCGCGTGTCCGCTCCGGACGCAGCTCTAGCGGGTCGTGCCGCGGCCCGGCGGCCGCGCGCCGGAGTTCGCGGGGCGATCAGGAGGCGCCTGACCGCGGAGCACTTGGTAGTACTCCTGCTCGGGCTGCTCGTCCTTGTGGTTCACGATGTGGGGTACCTGCTTCGCCAGCCGTTCTGGACCGACGAGGCCTGGGTCGCGGTCACCTCCCGGTTCCCGCTATCGCAGCTGCCCGCGACGACGTCCAGCACGCCGATCGGCTGGTCGGCGCTGTTGCGCGTGTTCACCCAGAGCGGGGATCAATCCTCCCGGCTGCTGCCGCTTGCCTTCGCCGGCATCGCCGTGCTGATCGCCTACTGGTTCGCGCGGCGGCTCGGCTGGCGGCAGCAGGCGGCCGGGCTGCTCGCCGGGCTGCTCGCCGGGCTCGGGGTGCTGCTGGTGCCGGCGATGCTCGTACGCGACGACCTGAAGCAGTACACCGCGGACGCCTGCATCGCGCTGCTGGTGCTGGCGCTGACCTCGCGGCTGGAGCGCGAATGGTCGCGCCGCGGGCTGGTGGGCCTGTCGGTCGCCGTCTGGGGCGGCATGCTCGTCAGCCACGCCGCCGCATTCGTAGGTGCGGCGGCCTTCGGGTCACTATGCGCCGTTCAGCTCGCGCGCCGCGCCTGGCACCGGCTGGTGACGTCGGCCGTCGCGGGCGTTTGCACAGCCGCCCTCATGCTCGGCGTGTACGCCGGATTCGATGCCCGCGCCGTCGTGCCGGGGCTCACCGCCTATTGGGCTGCTTACTACCTGCCGGCGGCCGGCGGACTGCATGCGGCTATCACGTTCGTGACCGTGCATTTCGACGCCGTGCATGCCTATTTTGGCCTCGGGCCGGTGTGGCTGGCGCTGCCGCTGGTCCTAGCCGGGCTCGTCACTATATTCCGGCTCGGCAGGCCGGCGACGGCTGTCGCCATCGCGGTGCTGTGGCCGGAGATGCTCGCTGCCTCGGCGCTGAAGAAGTACCCGTTCCTCGAGCCGCGGACCTCGACGTTCCTGGTCGCAGTCACTGTTGTGACTGCTGCGATCGGTACAGCCGGGATGTGCTCGGTGCTGCGGCCGCGGCTCAAGGGCGCAGTCCCGGCCGTGCTTGCAGCCATCGCCGTGGCGGCATTTGTCGCTGCTGCTCAGCCATACGTGCGAAGCCGCATGATCCCGACCGAGGATGTTCGCGACCAGGCTCGCTATGTCGCTGCTCACGCCGCGCGCAGCGACATGATCCTGGTGAACCTGGGCAGCAACTGGGGTTTTGCCTACTACTGGCCGGTCGGCCATCCCGGCCGCCGCACTGACTCAGCCGTGCTGCAGGGGTACGTGGCTGATTTCCCTGCTCAGCCGCGGATCGTCGTCGCGCGCAACCGGGATTCCGCCGGCGTAAACGCGGCCCTGTCGCAGGCGCTGACGCTGGCCGGGCAGCATCCGTGCACCCGGATTTGGCTCGTCCGCACGCACGTGCTAGCTGCGGAGGAAGCGGCGTGGCGGGCAGCACTGCGGCACCGGGGACTGTCGGCTAGGCGGGCCGGTGACCACGGCCTGACCGTGGTGCAGCTAGGCGGTTCCCGGTGCCCCTGATCCGGCACAGCGGCGTCGGTGCACAGCGGCGCCAGCAGTGTGGCACGCGACGTTGGAAGGCCGCGGGCAAGTAATGCTCGAAGCCGGACAAAAAGCGGGTTGAACGGCAACCTCTGATGGCGGCCCGGTATTCTCCGCAACGATGGGTATTCGAATGACGATGGAGAGCACGCTGCGTGCTGGCCGGCCAGCTGCGAGTGAGCGAGCGAGCGGCCACAGGGCCGCGCACCTGGCCGGTGTGGGAGTGCTGACGGCTCTGATAGCTGCCGTCTACTCGGTGTTTTCGCTGTTCCTCAACTACACCTTCAAGAGTTCGGCATACGACCTTGTGATCTTCGATGAAGCTGTTCGATCGTATGCACACTTCCGGCCCGGTATCTCGATCATCAAGGGCGTGCACAACGGGTTCGGCCCGAATTTCTCCGTCCTCGGTGACCATTTCTCGCCGATAATCGCGTCCCTGGCTCCCCTCTACTGGATCTATAACCGCCCCGAGACCCTCCTCGTTGCGCAGGCGGTTCTCTTCGCGCTCGCGATCCCGCCGCTATGGATCTTCACCCGCCGGGCGTTCGGCGGCGGCGGGAAGGCGACTGCAGCCGCGTACCTGGTCTGCCTGGCGTATGGGCTGAGCTGGCCGCTCGCCTCGGCGGCAGCCTTCGATTTCCATGAGGTCGCGTTCGCCCCGGTGCTGACCGCGGTCGCGCTCGAGCGTCTCCAGGCGGGCCGGCTGCGTTCCGCGCTGATCGCTCTGGCGTTCCTGCTCCTCGTCAAGGAAGACATGGGCCTGTTCGTCGCAGGCATCGGGTGCTACCTCGCCGTTTCGCGCCGGGTGGTGCGCAGGCAATGGCTCGTCGCCATCGCCCTCGTCGTGGTGGGAGTCGTCTATACCGCGTTCGCGACCTATGTTCTCATCCCGGCTTTCGGTGGCAATGCCAACTACTACTGGGCCTACTCGAACCTCGGCCGCGACGCCCCGCAGGTCGCCTGGCATCTGATCACCCACCCGCTCAGTTCCCTGCGGCTGCTGATCACGCCGCAGGTCAAGCTCGACACCATGCTCTGGCTCGTCGGCGCGTTCTGCTTCCTCCCGCTGCTGTCGCCGCTCGTGATTGCTGCGATCCCGCTCCTGTTCGAGCGCATGCTGAACTCCAAGTACCCGAACTGGTGGGTCACCCAGTATCAGTACAACGCCTACCTCGTGGTCCTCTTGGTGTGCGCTGCCGTCGACGGTGCCGCCCGGCTCGACAGGTGGGCGACCTGGGCGTGGCGATACCTCGCCGGCGGGAGCAGGCGGCCAGCCCCGGCTGCGCCGGCGCCGGCGCCAGCGCCAGCGGCGGCGGACAGTCCGGCCGGAGCGGTGGCCGGCGAGGGCGCCGCGGCTGGCGGCGGGGCCGAGCCGAGCCCGGTATGCGCCGCTGCCGGCCCGGCGCGGACGCTGGCCTCGCGGGGAACCGGCGTGGTAGCGCTTGGCTGCGCTGCCGCGATGTGCGCTGTCGCGCTGTATGCCATCCCGAAGTTCGCACTCGAACCGGCCCTGCATTCATCGTTTTACCAGCGGACTGCGTGGATGGATGCGGCCGCCGCGGCGGCCGCCACCGTGCCGAGCGGTGTCACCGTCCAGGTCTCGAATCATCTCGCCCCGCACCTGTCGGGGAGGGATGCTGTTCTGCTGTGGGACGGGGACGGCAAGCACCCGCCGCTGCGTCCGCTGTGGATCGTCGCTGACGTGACAGTGCGGCAGTTCACGTTCACGAGTGTGCGCCAGCAGATAGATATTGTCCGGCAACTCGAACGCAGCGGTTACCGGGATGTTTTCTACCGCGACGGGTACATCGTGCTGCACCGGGTCGGCGCCTCGGGCGGCACCACCAGTGCTAAGGGGATCAGGAAATGAGTGCCGGCGCCAAGACCGCGACAGCCGGCTCTCCGGCAGCGGGGGCGGCCGGCGGCGGAGTGGCCGAGCCAGCGGACGCCGCCGGCCGGCTGTTCGGCCGGCTGACCGTGCTGCCGGCGCTGCTGGTGATGGCCTGGCTGCTTGCCGGGCTGCCGCTGCTGCTGCTGGGCCTGTTCACGCCCGTGCTGATGCTCGTGCTGTCGGTGCCGCTGGCGGCAGTGCTGGTGGCGGTCGGCTTGCGCTGGATCCCCGGCCGGTGGCGGAGCCCGCTGCCGCTGCGCAAGCCCGAACACGCGCGAACGCCCTGGTGGGCGGTTGTGGCCGTGGTTGCGATCGCGGTCGCGTTCGGCGTCGATCAGATGATCTATCACTCTCAGCAGATCATCGTGATGCGCGATCCGGCGTCCTACCTCCAGTTCGGGAACTGGATCGCCCACCATGGATCGCTGCCGATCCCGCAGGATCGGGCGGCGTTCAGCGGCAGCCATCATGTGCTCTCCTTCGGCAGCTTTGCCTTCTACCAGGTCGGCGGCACCGTGGTGCCGCAGTTCATGGCGGGGCTGCCGATGATCCTCGCGGGCGGTTTCTGGATGGGCGGCGTGGGCGCGGCGGCGGCGCTGGCACCGGTGCTCGGGGCGCTAGCGGTCCTCACCTTCGGTGGCCTGGTCGCCCGGCTCGTCGGGCCGCGGTGGGCGCCGCTGGGGGCCCTCGTCCTCGCGATCTCAATGCCCGAGCAGTTCACCAGCCGGTCGACCTACAGCGAGCCGGTCGTGCAGATTCTCTTCCTCGGCGGGCTCTGCTTTGTCATCGACTCGTTCGACGCAGACAAGATCGGTACCAGGGTCACCGCGGCGCTCGGCGGCCTCGCTCTGGGCCTGACACTTCTGGTGCGCATTGACGGGGCGAGCGACATGCTGCCGGTGATCCCGTACTGCGGGCTGCTGCTCCTCGGCCGGCGGCGGCAGGCAGTCCCGCTTCTGGCCGGCCTCGTGGTCGGCGCGGTCTACGGCGGCGTCGACGGGCTGGTCCTGTCCAGGCCGTACCTGACCAGCATCAAGAGCTCGCTGGAGCCGTTCGTGCTGGTGGCGGTCGCCGTGGTCATGCTGACGGTGGTGGCGGTGCTGGCGCTATGGCAACGCGGCCTGCCGGAAGTGCGCGGACGATGGCTGCCGAACGCCGTCGCCGTACTGGCGTTCGTCGTCACAATAGGCTTCGCCATCCGCCCGCACTTCCAGACGGTGCACGGCCAGATGACGAAGACCACCCAGGACGTCATCGCCAGTTTCCAGCGGGCCGATCACCTGGCGGTCGACCCGACGCGCCTCTACTACGAGATCAGCCTGCACTGGGTGTTCTGGTACATCGGGGTACCCGCCGTAGTGCTCGGCACGCTGGGGGCCGCGGTGCTCTCGCGCAGGTGCCTGTGGGGCCGCGCGCCGATGTGGACGCTGGCACTGATGACATTCGCGTGGACCATGGTCACAGCGCTGTACCAGCCGGCGATCACCCCGGACCAGCCCTGGGCAAGCCGCAGGCTCGTCCCGGCCGTGCTGCCCGGCTTCATTCTGCTGGCAGTCTGGGCCTCGAGCTGGCTCGTCGGCCAACTCCGTCAGCGCGGCTTTGACCGGGTGACCTGCGGTGGCCTCGGCGCGGTCTGCGCGGCAGCCCTGGTGCTGCCCGCCGCCATAACCACCTACGGGCTGGGAATCGCAAGAGGCGGCCCGCTCGGCATCAAGCCCACCACGGTCAGCGTGGCGTTCACGACCACGTATTCCGGCGAGATCACCGCGATCAGCGGCATGTGCGCGGCGATCCCCCGCAACGCATCCGTCGTCATCGTCGATGACCCGATCGCCGACCATCTCGCCGAGGTAGTCCGGGGGATGTGCGACGTTCCGGTAGCGCGCCTGAGCCGCGTCCGGTTGCCGGCCGTGCAGGAGGTGGTGCGCGGCATCCGGCAGGCCGGCCGGCGGCCGGTGCTCCTTGCTGCCGCGCGATCACAGCTCACCCCCTACGGCGGCCCGACGAGGCAGGTCATGGCGCTGCGCAGCAGGCAGGACGAGCACACCTTGACGACTCCGCCGAGGGCAACCTGGAAACTCACCTTCAGCGTCTGGATGTCGGAGCCGTCTCGGTGACTGTCCCCCTCGGCGGTGCTCCCGCCGCCACGCCCGAAACGGTAGTAGTCTCGGCGCCTGTGAGCACTCCGTCACCGCCGAGTCCTTATGTCTCGATCATCCTTCCCTGCTATAACGAGCAGGACCATGTCACGCTCGAGGTGGCGCGGATCTGCGCGGCGATGGATGCGAGCGGATACGAGTACGAGCTCCTTGCGTTCAATGATGCCTCGACCGACGACACTCTGGCCCGCCTCTACGAGGCCGCGCCGAGCTATCCGCATATGAAGATCGTAAGCTTCCACCGCAACGGCGGCTCGGGCACCGTCCGGCGTATCGGCACCCAGCGGGCCCTGGGCGAGATAGTCGTGTGGACCGACGCTGACATGACCTATCCGAACGAACGCATCCCCGAGCTCGTCCAGATCCTCGAGAAGGACGCGACGGTGGATCAGGTCGTGGGGGCAAGGACCAGCGAAGAGGGCACTCACAAGTTCTTGCGCGTGCCGGCCAAGTGGTTCATCCGCAAGCTGGCCGAGCGGCTGACCAACTCCAGGATCCCGGATCTGAATTCCGGCCTCAGGGCATTCCGGCGCGAGGTCTCGCTGCCTTACCTGCGGCTGCTGCCACCAGGGTTCTCCTGCGTCACCACGATCACGCTTGCCTTCCTGTCCAACCAGCACGACGTGCGCTACGTGCCGATCGGGTACGCCAAGCGGGCGGGAACGTCGAAGTTCCGCTTCGTCACGGACGCCTACCGCTACATCCTTCAGGTGCTGCGGATGGTGATGTATTTCAATCCGCTCAAGGTGCTCATGCCCGTCGCGCTCTGCCTGCTCGGCCTTGGCGTCGTCAAGGGCATCTTCGACATGGTCGTGCACCCGTTGCTGTTCGCACTCAACACCATCCTGATTTTCGTGTCCGGGCTTATCATCGCCTCGCTCGCCCTTCTCGCTGATTTGATCGTCCGGTCCCGGGGAGATACGTGACGTGTCTCACGGTGCAGTGCACCGGCTTCGCATCTGCTAACAATGAGGCTTCCCGCTGGCCGGTCGTGAGCATGCGTTAACCGTGGCTGTCCAGGTCTGCCGTTCAGGACCACCGGCTGGCCCGGCCCCTAGGCTGGCCTGGTCCGCGTCGGCCACTAACATGAGCCGACGCCCGGACAGGCCGGGGCGATCTGCTACCAGACATCCCGAGGGAAGGTGAGCGCAGTGGCTCGTCGCGTTACCGTGCTTGGAACTGGGTATCTGGGCACCACGCATGCCGCGTGCATGACCGAACTCGGCTTTGACGTGCTGGGCGTGGATGTCGACGCGACCCGGGTCAGCGCGCTCGCGGCAGGCAAGCTTCCCTTCTACGAGCCCGGCCTGGAGCAATTGCTCGACCGCGGCCTGCGCTCGGGGCGGCTCCGGTTCACCACCTCGTTCCAGGAGGCCGCGGACTTCGGGGATGTGCACTTCTGCTGTGTGGGCACGCCGCAGCGGGCACAGTCAGGCGGAGCTGATCTGTCGCAGTTGTTCGGCTGCATTGACGCGCTGGCGCCGCTGCTGAAGCGGCCCTGCCTGATCGTCGGCAAGTCCACCACGCCGGCGGGCACCGCTGCGGGCCTTGCCGAACGCCTGGCCCGGCTTGTCCCCGAGGGGTCAGGCGTCGAGCTTGCCTGGAACCCGGAGTTCCTGCGGGAGGGACACGCGGTCGCCGACACTCTGCGGCCGGAGCGAATCGTGGCGGGGGTGCGCTCGGCGAGCGCAGAGGCGATCCTGCGGGAGGTATACGCGGACCCGCTGGCGGCCGGAGTCCCTTTTGTCGTCACCGACTTCGCTACCGCCGAGCTCGTAAAGGTCGCCGCGAATGCCTTTCTCGCCACGAAGATTTCATTCATCAACGCCATGGCCGAGGTCTGTGAAGCCGCGGATGCGGACGTGTCCAGGCTGGCAGAGGCGCTTGCCTATGATCACCGGATCGGCGGTGCTGGCATGCGCCCCGGTCTCGGTTTCGGCGGCGGCTGCCTGCCGAAGGACATCCGGGCGTTCATGACCCGGGCAGAGGAGCTTGGCGCGGGCGAGGCGGTCTCCTTCCTCCGGCAGATGGACGCGATCAATACTCGGCGCCGTTCCCGCATGGTCGAATTGGCATGTGAGCTGGTCGGAGGGCCGCTGCATGGCCGCAATGTCGGCGTGCTCGGCCTCGCGTTCAAGCCAGATTCCGACGATATCCGGGACTCACCCGCACTCGACGTGGCCACAGCCCTGCACAGCCTCGGCGCCCGCGTCACCGCCTACGACCCGGCGGCCATCGACAATGCCCGGCTGGCGCACCCGGACCTTGAGTACGCGGGCTCTGTGGTCGGCGCTGCCACGGACGCAGATGTGCTGCTGGTGCTGACCGAATGGCCCGAGTTCCGGCAGGCGGACCCCGAGGTTATCGGGAAAGCCGTTGCCCAGCGGCTCATCGCGGACGGCCGCCACGCGCTCGACCCGGCGCCCTGGCGTGCCGCCGGCTGGACCTACCGGGCGCTTGGCCGCCCTGAGGCTGCACTCTGACGCTGCACCACTCGCAGGCCGGGGCGGGAACCGCGGTGGCTCCAGCAGATCATGCGGTGACCTGTTCTGGATCCGCCAAGACGGCCCCAGCCGGCGCCCGCAGCCCGAGCGCGCGCAGCAGCGGCCGATAATGGACAGATGCGAGAACGGGTTCAGGCTGCCGCTGACTCAGTCCGCTCCCGTATCGGCGCGTCGATCTTCGAGCGAGTCGCCGGGTCCGAGAGCCCGGCGAGACGCCGGGCGATCCACGATCCCGCGGGGGAGCGGTGGTTCGCCGAGGACCGCCCCATCCGGCGGGTGCACGGGGACTCCTCGATGTTCGTCGGCGGGATCCGCGCCCTGCTGCTGCAGTCCCTGCATCCGCTGGCAATGGCCGGCGTGGCTGGGCATTCGGGCTACCGGGGCGACCCGTGGGGCCGGCTGCAGCGGACCAGCTATTTTCTTGCCGTTACGACGTTCGGCCTGGCCAGCGACGCCCAAGCGGCAACGAGACGGGTCAGGGCGATCCACGAGCGGGTTACCGGGACGGCGCCAGACGGGCGCCCCTACGCGGCCTCGGATCCCCGTCTGCTGACGTGGGTTCACATCACCGAGGCCGACAGCTTCCTGCGCGCGCACAGCAGCTTCGGGGCCCAGCCGCTGGATCAGGCAGGGCGCGACGGGTATGTTGCCGACCTGGCGCGGATTGCTGTCGAGCTCGGGGCTCCCGGCCCGCCTCGCACCGAGGCCGAGCTCGCCGACCGGATCAGGCAGTACCGGACCGAGCTGCAGGGCACCGCCGAAGCTCGCGCGGCGGCCCGGTTCCTGCTGCTCAGCCCGCCGCTGCCGGTAGTCGCCCGAGCACCCTACGGCGTGCTCGCCGCTGCAGCGACGTCACTGCTGCCAGGATGGGCCCGCCGCCCGCTTCGCCTGCCTTACCTGCCGCTCACCGAGACCGCTCTGGTCCGCCCGGCCGGCCACGCAATCGTCCAGGCAATCCGCTGGGCTACCACCTCGCCGCCCGCGGCGCAGGCCAGCTGACCCCGCTGCCCGGCTGGCCAGGCCGGACGTATGGTCAGGCCGGACGTATGGTCCGCAGCCGGATGGTGATGTCTAGCTCGCGGAGGCTGGCGAGGATGTCGCCGGTGTACTCGGCGGCGATATCAGTGAGGACGTAGCCGAGGTCGTCACGGGTGCCGAGCAGCTGGCCTTCGATGTTGGTGCTGTGCTCAGCCAGCAGCTGGTCGATGGTCGCGAGCACGCCGGGGACGTTGCGGTGCAGATGGACTAGGCGGTGCGTGCCCGGCGTGCGCGGCAGCGCGACCGCTGGCAGGTTGACACTCAGCGAGCTGGCGCCGGATGTGACGTAGTCATGCAGTTTCCCGGCGACGAACTCGCCGATGTCCTGCTGCGCCTCCTCGGTCGAGCCGCCGACGTGCGGCGTGAGGATGACGTTGGGCAGGCCCCGCAGCTCGGAGGTGAACTCCTCGCCGCGGCCGCGCGGTTCCTGCTGGAACACGTCGACGGCAGCCCCGGCAAGATGCCCGGACCCGATATTCTGCCGCAGCGCCGCATGATCAACGACGAAACCGCGGGAGAGATTGAGGAACAGGCTCCCTGGCCGCATCGCGGCGAATTCCTCCGCGCCGAACAGGCCGCTGTTCCCCGGCCGGCCATCCACGTGCAGGGTGACCACGTCCGATATCTCCAGCAGCTCCTGCAGCGAACCGCAGCGCCGGGCGTTGCCCAGCGCCAGCTTGTCGGCGGTGTCGTAGAAAAAGACGGTCATGCCGAGGCTCTCCGCCAGGACCGACAGCTGCCCGCCGATGTTGCCGTAGCCGACGATTCCCAGCCGCCGCCCGCGCACCTCATGGCTGCCCGTCGCGGCTTTGTCCCACATGCCCGCGTGCATCTGCGCGTTCTTGTCGGTGAGGTGCCGGGTCAGCGCGATGATCTCGGCCAGGGCCAGCTCGACCACGCTGCGCGTGTTCGAGAACGGGGCGTTGAACACCGCGATTCCCTGCCGCGAGGCCGCCGCCAGGTCGATCTGGTTGACTCCGATGCAGAACGCGCCGATGGCGAGCAAGTCCGGCGCGGCGCCGAGGACCCGCTCCGTCACCCGGGTACCGGACCGGATGCCGAGCAGGTGAACACCGCCGATCGCGCCGATCAGCTCGTCTTCGTCCAGCGCCGGCGCTGCCGTCTCCACCTGATAGCCGTCTTTGACGAGGCGGGCGGCCGCGTCGGGGTGAATGTTCTCCAGCAGCAGGACGCGAAGCTGTCCTTCCGTGCAGTCCAGCGTTAACACCCTTCCCGTCATCGCTACCGCGGCCGGTCACCGTGGGTACTGCATGCCACGGATTAGCCAGTTCGGTTCCCCGGCCCGGAGGCCAGCCACTTTCCGGCCCGGAGGCCAGCCACGCCAGCAGCCTAACCGGCGTGGCCGCACGATGCTGCGGGTGCCCGGCTGACGCCGCCCGCCGCAGGCCAGCGGTGACGTGCGCGGATGCGAGCGGCTATGCCAGCCGGCCATCACTCAGGAAGATTGACGAAATCGCCCATGCGCTCTGCGGCATAGGCGAAAAATGCGTCGGCCGGATCGGCGCTGCCGACGAATTGCCCGAAGAGCTCGAAGCTGATCATGCCGAACAGCTGCGTCCAGGCGATCAGCCCAGTGGCGACCATCGCGCCAGGTACGCCGGGTGCGATGGCCGCGGCCACCCGCTCTGCCTGCCCGGCCAGTGGCTGCTGCAGCAGGTCGTCGGGTCGCGCGTCGGCGGGCCGCCCGGTCAAGCGGGCGGACCAGGCGTCCGACAGCAGGCCGCCGAGGACGGCTGCCATCCGGCTGGCCGGGGCGATAGTTTCCTGCGGTGCCGAATAGCCGGGGACTGGCGAGCCGTAGATCAGCGCGTACTCGTGCGGATGGGCGATCGCCCATCCGCGCACCGCGTGCCAGCAGGCGCGCCAGCGACCACGGATGTCGGTGCGAGGGAGTGCCGCGACGGCGCGCTCCGCGCTTTCCCCGATTGCATCGTAGGCATCAATGATCAGCGCGGTCAGCAGGTCATCCCTGCTGGAGAAGTACCGGTACAGCGCCGAGGAGGCCATGCCGAGCTCGCGAGCCACCGCCCGGAGGGACAGCCGCTGCGCGCCCTCCGCGGCAAGCTGGCGCCGCGCTTCCGACTTGATTTCCCTGGTGAGCTCGGCTCGGGCCCGGTCGCGTGCCGTCTGCGTGGCCGTCATGGCAGCAAGCCTGCCATATGCGAGAGCATCGTTCAGCTAGCGGAGCACTGCTCTTGAGAGTGCGGCGCCCCGGCCGTCCCCCTCCACCCGGCCGGAGCTCTGTCAGATATTCGTTGCAGGCCGGGGGAGCGGATGGGTTCTGCCGCAGCGACGCAAGCCAGGGGGAATCAGCCGCCCGGCCTTGTGCCTCGAGCGGCCGGTGCTCGCAGCGGAAGGTCATCTGCCTGCCGTCACGATCGTCAACGTACGACAGCCGGGCCGATCCAGGCTTTCTTGATCACGAGCTCGGAGGACTGAGCAGCCCGAGCGGGCTCGGTGCGTCGAATTCGATACGGAAGGCGGGCTGGCCTCCGGCGAGCCGCGCCATCGCGGCACGCGCGACGCGGTAGGGGGGGCGTGCCGCGTTCAGGAAGGCAATTATCGAATGCACGTAGGCGAAGTTGCCCGGGGACGCATCCTCGATCCCTGTCAGGTCGACGGAACGGAGCGGGCCGTCCGCGCCGGCGCCTGGCCCGGAGTCGCTGAACGCTGCGATATAGACCGGATGCTGCGATGCCATGTTTGCGATGGTAATCAGCAGCCGCGAATCGACTTGCCCAGCTGAGAGCTGCCTCCTGGCCGTGGCCGAGACCTCGATCCGCGGGCTGGTCAGCAGCGTTCGGGAGGCTTTCCTGGCCGCCAGGTCAGCGCTGAGCGCCGACTCGTATGCGGCGGCTCCGTGCGAAGCGATCACTCGGATCGCGATCTGGCCGCTTCCTGAGCCGAAGCTCGCAATGACCGCCGGCGCGTAGACGGAGCTGAGGCGGCCGCCGAACTCGCTGCGGACGGCTGCCGTCGCGACGATGACAACAGAGCTGAGCGGATCGCCGGTTCCCGGCCTTAGCTCATCCAGATCGCTCGCGGGAATTCTCTGTGCCTCCAGCGCCTCGCACATCAACGGGTCACACGACACGATGGCGCCTTGGGTGACCTGAGAAGCGACCCAGGCTGCTGCGCGGTTACGAGTTGCGACCTCGTTGCTAAG
>CABECR010000287.1_pt1 | contig 17590 bp, 15 predicted proteins | sample 3422471 | NCBI WGS metagenome assembly CABECR01 (sample SAMEA5534328, study PRJEB31848) | metagenome | biome: tundra; feature: field; material: soil | place: USA | collected 2013-05 | depth 0.15 m
CCGCAGGCGCGCATCCTGCTGGTCGAGACGCCGGCCGCGGAGAACGAGGGCAGGACCGGTTTCCCGCAGATCGTCAAGGCCGAGGAGTACGTGATCAGCCATCACCTCGGCGGCGTGGTCAGCCAGAGCTTCAGCGCTACCGAGCAGACCTTTGCCACCAGGCACGACCTGGTCAGCCTGCGCGGAGCCTACATCGACGCTGCGCGCAAGGGCGTGACCGAGCTGGCAGCCTCGGGTGACAGCGGCGCTGCTGACGTCGAATACAACGGCTCCGCCTACTACCTGTTCCCGGTGACGTCCTGGCCGGACAGCGACCCATTGGTGACCGGGGTGGGTGCCACCCAGCTGCACCTGGACGCAGCAGGCAACGCGACCAGGCCGGCCACCGGCTGGAATGACACCTACAACGCGGCGACGAACGAGTTCATCGCCGGCGACCAGGGCTCCAACCCGCTCGCAGGCGGCGGCGGGAAGTCGGTCATCTTCTCCAGGCCGAGCTATCAGTACGGCGTGCGAAAGATTGTCGGCGCTCGCCGCGGCGTGCCGGACATCTCGATGAGCGGTGCCTGCAATGGCGCCGCGGACATGTACCAGAGCTTCGCGGGCCAGCCCGCCGGGTGGTACCCGACCTGCGGGACCAGCGAGGCCACGCCGGAATTCGCCGGCATCGTGGCGCTTGCCGACCAGGCGGCCGGTCATCGGATCGGCCTGATCAATCCCTACCTCTACGAGCTGTCCGCCCGGCAGGCCCCCGGCATCGCCGACGTCGTCAGCGGCGATAACACGGTCTCCTTCCGGCAGAGCGGGAAGTACTACACAGTGCGGGGCTTTGACGCTCGGCCTGGTTACGATCTGGCCACCGGGGTGGGCACCGTCAACGCGCTGCGGTTCGTGCCGGAGCTTGCGCAGCTTGCTGATCATCCGCACTGGTCCGGGTCCCGGATCGAGGCCGCGCTGGCCAGCCAGGGCTGAACCCGGCGGGATGGGACGCGGCGGGCCAGGCCGTCTCTGCCGGCCCGGCCCGCCGCCTGGCGCCCCAACTGGCCGCGCCCCCGGCTGGCGGGATCAGGATGACGGCATCAGAACGCCGTTGATGATGTAGACGGTGGCGTTGGCGGTCTGCACGTTGCCGCAGACCACGTCCGCGGAGTTGACCTCGTAAGTGCTGCCCATCCTGGCCGTCTTGAGGGTGCCGCCCTCAAGCGTCGTGAGCGTCTTGCCGGAGGCCAGTTCCGCCGGGCTAACCCGGCCCTTGACCACGTGGTAGGTCAGGACCTTGGTCAGCTCGGTCTTGTCGGCGAGCACCTTGCTCAGCGTCGTCGCGGGAACCTTGGCGAACGCGGCGTTGTCGGGCGCGAAGACGGTCAGGGCCGGAGCGGTGTTGAGCGCGGTCACCAGGTCGGCCTTCTTCACGGCGGTCACCAGCGTGGACCGCAGCGGATTGGCCGACGCGGCGGTCGCTACCGTGGCGGCGGTCATCCCGCTGAAGCTGCCCGCCCCGCTCTTCGGCACACTGGCACAGCCGGTGCCGAACGGCGCGGCGGCAGTCGGCGCGGCTGCCGAGCTCGACCTGGAGGCCGACGGCGAGGCCGCGCTGGACGCCGAGGCCGAGCCTGACGCCGAGGTGCCGCCGGAGCCGCAGGCTGCGGCTCCGAGGCTCAGGCCAGCGGCGACAACCGCCGCAGCCATAACGCGAGATTTCATCTGGTCATCTCCTGTGGACGTGCGTACGCCGAGTAAGCGCACGGCTGCATGAGGTCATTGCAGTGGCTATTCGGAGCGCGGCGGCCTCCGGTTGGGCACGCCTTGCCGGACTGGGGCGCCGCTGCCCGGTCCTGACGGGCCGATCGCCGGGCCGGGTTGCTGCTCGCGGCAGCGCCCCGGACCGCTGCTGGCCTGCGGCGGCCGCTTCAGCGCGCTGGTGCCCGGCCGCCCCGGCGGACCGCTGGAAACCGGGAAAGAAAAATCTGGTGTCGCGTCGCACCGATCTGATCCGGCTCCTGCCTCGAATCGTGGGTATGACGACACGCGACATGCGCGCGCCTGAACCCGCCCGCTGCCCCACCGGGGGCGGCGCCGCGGAGAACGACCTGAACTGGCTGCTGGACCGGGTAGCCCGCGGCGACCAGGCTGCGTTCGGGGCCGTCTACGACCAGCTCGCCGGGCCTGTCTACGGCCTCATCTGCAAAGTGCTCAGGGACCGGCCCAGTCCGAGGAAGTGGCCCAGGAAGTGCTGCTGGAAGTCTGGCGCCGGGCGTCCCGTTTCGACCCGGCCAAGGGCAGCGCGCAGACCTGGGTCATGGTGATCGCGCACCGGCGGGCAGTGGACCGGGTGCGCTCGGCCACTGCCGAGGCCCAGCGGGACCAGAAGTCAGCGGCGGCGACAGCCACCGTCCCGATCGACGAGGTGGCCGAGGCAGTCGAGGCCAGCCTCGACCGTGAGCGGGTGCGGCGATGTCTGGACACGCTTACGGAGACTCAGCGTGAGTCCATCACCCTGGCGTAATACGGCGGCTACACCTACAGCGAGGTGGCCGGCCTGCTGAACGTCGCACTCGGAACGATCAAGACCCGGATCCGCGATGGCCTCATCCGGATGCGCGACTGCATGGGGGTGAACTGGTGAAGCTCCTGCGGCATGATCTGCATGTTCTCACCGGCGCTTACGCGCTTGGCGCACTGGAGGGCCCCGGCCGGGAGCGCTTCGAGCATTACCTGAACCACTGCCAGTCCTGCAGCAACGAGGTCCGCGGGCCGCACGAGACCGCGACCCGGCTCGGGGGCGCGGCAGCCGGGGTGCCGCCGGCGCAGATGCGGGAGCGAGTGCTGGCCGCAGCCGCCCGCACCCGTCAGCTCCCGCCGGTGACCGAGGCCCGTCCCATGCGTCGTCCGATCCGCCGCCCGCTGCCACAGCCGCGGCGGACGTGGATGCCGCGGCTGGCCGTCGGGCTGGCCGCCGCGGCGATGGTCGCGGTGATCATTCTCGGCTTCGCGCTCGCCGGAACGCAGCGTCGGCTCAGTACTGCCACCGCGCAGGAGAAGGCGGTCATGGGTGTGCTGAACGCCCGTGATGCCCGGATCTTCAGCGCGTCGACAACGCTCGGCGGCAGCGCCACCGTCGTGGTCTCCCGGTACCTGCACCAGATCGTGTTCACCGCGGCCGACCTGCCGTGGCTGTCCGGCAAGATGGTCTACGAGCTGTGGCTGATGGGGCCGCCGAAGGTCAGGCCGGCCGGTCTGCTCGCGCAGCCGAGCGGGGGCACGACCCCGGCGCTGCTCGCCCGCGGCCTGGTGCGCGGCGACCGGGTCGGCGTCACGGTGGAGCCGGCTGGCGGGACGCAGAACCCGACCACCAAGCCGATCGTCATTCTCACGCCGTCCTGACGAGCGCGGTCGTGACCGGCGTCGGCAACCAGCGGGGCGGCGAGGCACTCGTCCCGCCTGAGCTTGCCCCCGGGCTCGGCGACGGTGGGGGCGGGGCTATCCGCCGCGGCGGCAGCCTCGTTACGCTGCACCGGTGATCTCTGCGTCCTCGGGGATGCCCACATCGACGTCCTCGTCCGCCTGTCCGGGCCGCCGGCCGAGGAAACGGACACCCCGGTGCGCGCCGTTCTCAGCGCGGGCGGCCAGGCCGCGAACGTGGCAGCCTGGATTGCCGCGCTCGGCGGCCGGAGCCGGCTGATCAGCGCACTGGGCAATGACGCCGGGGCCAGGCTGGTCGCCGAGGAACTGACCCGCCGGGGCGTCGAGGTGGCCGGGCCGGTCATCGCAGGCCGGACCGGCATCATCGTCGCGCTATCGGACGGCGGCGGGAAGCGGTCGGTGCTGACCGACCGCGGAGTCGGCCCCCAGCTGTCGGCCGCCGCGCTCGACGATAGCTGGCTGGACGGCTGCGCCTGGCTGCACCTGCCCGCCTACAGCCTCGTCGCGGCGCGGGCGGTGGCGACGATGGGAGCGATGCCGTGACGGTCGCGCTGCTGCTGGTCGACGAGGTGGCCAGTGCGCTCAGGCTGGGTGAGCCCGTGGTGGCCCTGGAGACGACCCTGGTCTCGCATGGCTTCTCGGGCGGCCGCGGCCTGGCCGCCGCGCAGGCGGCCGAGCAGCGGGTCCGGGCGCACGGCGCGATCCCGGCCACGATCGGCGTAGTCGGCGGCGCAGTCCGGGTTGGGCTCGACGCGGCCGAGCTTGAGCGCTTCGCCGAGGCCGGCCCGGCCGCTCGCAAGGTGGGCGCCCGCGACCTGGCAGCCTGCGCGGTGCAGGGCGCTCTGGGTGCCACCACCGCCGGCGGCACCCTGGCCGTGTGCGCCAGTGCGGGAATCCGGTTCATGGGGACCGGCGGCATCGGCGGTGTGCACCGCGGCTTCGCCCAGAGCCTCGATATCTCCGGTGACCTCCCGCAGCTGGCCCGCACCGCGGCAGTCGTGGTCTGCTCAGGGGCCAAGTCGATCCTGGATGTGGCCGCCACCGCCGAGCTGCTGGAGACCCTTGGCGTGCCGGTGCTCGGCTGGCAGACCCGCACACTGCCGCTGTTCTACAGCGCCGACGGCGGCCCGCCGGTTTCCGCCACCGTGTCGGACGCCGCCGAGGTGGCTGGCATCGCCGCGGCCGCACTGGCAGCTGAGCCCCGGCTCGGGCCTGCTGCTGGCCCGGCCGCCTGCCGGCGGACTCGACCTGGCCGAGGTGATCACGGCGGCAGTCGGCCGCGTGCACCGGGCCGGGGTCAGCGGACAGGCGGTGACTCCGGCGGTGCTGACGATGATCGAGGAACTGAGCGGCGGCCGCAGCGTGGCGGTGAACCAGGCGCTGATCGCCGACAACGCGGCGCTCGCCGCCCAGGTGGCGGTCGCCTACGCAGCCGGGGCCTGAGCAGCGGAGTGCGGTGTATCCCGGCGCGGTACGGGGGCTGGCAGTCGGGTGAACACTGGCCCGGTTAATGCCGTTTTGAAGGCTAAATAGTTATCAATGTCGCGCTGATAATCCGGGACAGGCGTGATTACTGCGCCGCCGAGGGTAGTAAAACCTGGCGCCCGAGCGACGCGCAGGGGGGGTCCTGCGCAAGCACGGTAAGCGGCCGGGCGCAGGATCGGGGGAACACATGACCAGCGCGACCAATTATGCGGCGGCGTCACCCGTCGCCGCCGAAGAGACTCGGGTCACTGGGCGCCGGGTCATCCAGTACATCGTCGACGGATTCCTGTCATCGATCATCCCGTACGTGCTGTATTTCGCCCTGAACAGGGGGCACGGGGGGGTGCACGTCCTTGGCGTCATCGTCGCGGCGGTCCTGTCGATTGCGTGGTACGTCTGGTACTGGGTCTTCCGGCCGCACCGGGCGAACGGGCAGACGTTCGGCATGCAGCTGTTCAGCGTCCGGGTGATCAGCAAAGATGGCGGCCCCGCCAGCATCGGGCAGCTGCTCGTGCGGTGGATCTTCCTGATTGTCGACACCCTGTTTGCCTGCCTCGTCGGGCTGATCACGATCCTCTGCTCGCGGCAGCGCCAGCGAGTCGGCGACCATGTCGCCAGCACGCTGGTCATCCGCGCCAATGGACTGCCGAGTCCGCCGCGGGTGGACGACACCGGAGCGGGCGCGGCCGGCCCGGTCGCATAGACCCAGAAAGGCCGCCCATCAGCAGCTCGGCCGGCCGGATGACGGTCAAGCCGGACCGTCCGGCCGTGCTGTGGGCCGGGTACGTCTGCGCCCGGCTCGTCGAGATCGCGCTCATCGGGATCTGGATCGGCTTCGTCTTCGTGGCGGTCGGCGAGCGCTCCCGCGCCAGTTACCTCGGCGTATGGGATGTGCTCGCCGGCTGCTACCTGGTGGTCGGCGCCGCGGTCGTCCGGCACCGGCGCTATCACCAGGCAGGGGTCGTGACCAGCACGCACGTCGCCGGCTGGCGCGGTGTGCTGATCTCGCCGCGGTTCAATTTTGCCTGCATCCTGGGTGCCAGCCTTGCCGGGCTGTCCAGCGCGGCGTCGGTGCTCTACTACGGGCACTCGGCGGGCGCCCGGATCACCGTGGTCGGGTCGGCGGCGATCTTCTTCGCGTGGCTGCTGCTGCATGCCGGCTACGCGCGTCTTTATGCCGGGCTCTGCTACGAGACGGCCTCCGATGAGCGCCCGCTGGAGTTCCCGCGATGCTCGCGGCCCGGCCCCGTCGACTTCATGTATTTCGCTTTCACCGTCGGCACGTCGTTCGCGGTCTCGGACGTCAATGTGACGGCGCCCTCGATGCGCTGGCATGTGATGGCGCACAGCGTGCTCAGCTTCTTCTACAACGCGATCGTCCTGGCCCTGGCCGTCGGGATCCTGACCGGCCGGTGACTCGGGGCCACGCGAAGCCGCCGGGGCCTGAGCCAGGCTAAGCGCCTGCCTGCGCGCGCGCACAGCTACTCCATCGGGGGGCATCCGATCGTCCAGCCGCTGACCTCGCCCGGTGAGGACTGGCGCTGGTGCTACGTCGACGAGGCTCATGTCTGAGCAGCTGGGCGCATCCCGGACTCGGTATGCAGGGTGGTTAGTGTGTCGACCCAGCGTGCAACCGGCCCGTTGAGGGCATCGGCGGCGGCGGGCCTGATCGAGCCCATGACGTTATAGAGCCGGGGTGATCCTGCCGGGATCGCGGCCGGCGTCCGCGCGGCCGTGGTGATGATCTCATTGAGTTCCGGCAGTCTGGCCGGCGGTACATAGGGCGCCGAGACCGCCCAGCCATCGGCCTTGGCGCCGACAAGGTCCGGTGCACGGGGCCCGATGACGCCGAGCCACACGGCGATGTCGCGAGCGGGTCAGGGCCCCCGCTGAATATGAGGAGCGTCGTGGTAGCTGCCCTCATGGCTATGCGGCTCTCCACTCCAGCTAGCACGAATGATGTCGATGGCCTCGCCGAGCGCTGCGGGTGCCTGCCCCGTTGGGGAGCAGATCTCCGACACGCTGCGCACCTGGTCACGCTGGCCGCTGTGGTGACGTCGAGTGCACCAGCAGGTCCGCGCTCAGGTTCTGCAGTGCGCTGGTGAGCCGCGCGCAGGGCGGAATCCTCCGCTCGCCGAGTGCCCGGGCTGCGGCCCCGACCTCGTCAAGCAGCCCGGAGATGCTCCGATAGTCAGCTTCCAGCTTGTCGACCACCGGGTTCAGATCCGGGTTCGCCCGCCGCAGCTGGGGAAACAACATCGTCGACTCGCCGTGGTGATGGGAGCGGACGAACCGGTACCGCAGGCAGTTGACTTTCAGCTGCCAGAGCGGGCCACTGGCCGCCAGCGATCTGAGTCCGGCCTCGACCTCCGGCGCCGGCCGGCCAGCCGCCACGTCCGCGGCCAGCTGGCGGACCGTCCTGAGGTCGCGGCGGATCATGTCGTGCATCCATCGCAGCTCCGCCGCCAGCGCCTCGCCCTGCGGGCTGGGGCGGGCCTCCGCCGTCGTCATCGCGGCTCAGCGCCCTTCCTGTTCAGCCGTACCGACCCGCCATCTTGGCCGCACCGTCATTTTGGCGCAAAAAGGCAGTGTCAGGACGCACGACGCGGTGCCGTGGCTACTGGTGGTAGCGGTGCATGGCGTGGTGGTCCGAGCTTAGTGCTGACTAGCGGAAATGGCTCGTGTCATGGAGTCAATCACTGACGATCCTCTGTGATCATCGGGAGGCCCGGCATGGGGCGGGCCGCAGCTCGGGCCGGATGCGCCTAGCCCCGCAGGCCACGCCCCCGTGCGGTGTGCTTGGGTCGTCTGGTGACCCTGGCTGCCGTTCTCGAGCTTCTGGGCGCGGGCGTGCTGGCCGGCATCGCCAGCACCGTCGCAAGCCTGGCGTCCATCGTCTCGTACCCGGTGCTGCTGGCGCTGGGACTGCCGCCCGTCAGCGCGAACGTGACGAACACGGTGGCACTGGTGTTCACCGCGGCGGGGGCGGCTGCCGGGTCGCGCCAGGAACTGGCTGGTCAGGGTCGGCTGGTGGTCCGGCTCGGCCTGCTGACGGCGCTCGGCGGGGCGGCCGGTGCCGCACTGCTGCTGCTGTCCCCGGCGGCGGCGTTCGAGGCGGTTGCGCCCGTCCTCATCGGGGCTGCCTCGCTGCTGCTGATCGTGCAGCCGATGATCCGGGGACTGAACGCGCGGCCGGGCGGCGAGCACAGCCGCGGGCTTCGCGCCGCCCTGACCGCGGTGGCGGTTTACGTCGGGTATTTCGGCGCGGCCGGGGGGATCCTCATGCTGACGGTCCTGACTGCCATGCTCGATAAGCCGCTGGCCAGGACGAATGCAATAAAGAACGTGGTGTCCGGGCTCGCGAATACGGCGGCGGCTGTGGGCTTCGCCCTGTTCGGGCCGGTTCGGTGGACGGCGGTGGCGCCCCTTGCGGCGGGCTTCCTCATCGGCGGCTGGATCGGGCCCGCGCTGGTCCGCCGGCTTCCCGCGCGGCCACTGCGCACCGCCATCGGCGCGGGCGGCGTGATCCTTGCGGTCAAGCTCGGCCTCGACACCTATCGCTGACGCGCCGCCCTGCGGTGCGCATCCGCGCACGATCGATCAGGACCGCCGGCGCGCGGGATCGGGCTGCCGTCCCTTACTCCGGGCTGACTCCGGTGACCCAGCCGAGATGAGCCAGGCGGGTGGCAAGGCGCCCGTCGGCGGTGATCAGCTCCATGCCCAGGCGTTCAGCGAGCGCAACATAGATCATGTCGCAAACCGGCCAGTTGTCGGAGCGCCGGGCAGGCTCGAACGCTCGGGCCTCGTCCCTGGGGGTGTCGGCCCGGCGCAGTGGTATCCGGAGGGCTGCAGCGGCGTCGGCGGCGGCGCTCCATCTGCCGCGGCGAATCCCGGTCAGCAGCGCGCTTGTCGTCTCCGGCCAGAGCAGGCCCGGCGCGACGGGCTCGGTGTCATCTGCGGCCCATTTTGCGAACAGGACCCTGGCGGGCGCATCACTGCCGACGTCGGGTGCTACCAGGTCCACGACGACTGAGGCATCAACGACGGGCATGACCGTCCTCGACCACCAGCGAGGCGGCGCTCGGTCCTGCCGCGTCGGGCAGACCTGCTCCACCGATCAACGTCGTCGAGCCACGCCTGGAGATCGCCGGTCCTGGCAGCGCCGTGCTCACGCCCCGGGTCATAGATGACGGCAACGCGCTCCAGGTGGCGCCATCGATGTAGTAGCTGTTGCCGCGCTTCCCGGCGGGAGCCGGGTACGGCTGCGGGTCAGCCGGTGTTCTGCAGGCCCGCGGCCACGCCGTTGACCGTGAGCAGCAGCAGCCGCTGCAGCCGCTCCGGCTCCTGCCCGCCGCCGCGCAGCGCGGTGAGCGCGTGCAACTGCAGGTGGGAGAGCGCATCGACGTACGGGTCGCGCAGCGCGACCGCGCGCGACAGCACGTGCCGGTCGGCCAGCAGCCGGTCGTGCCCGGTGACGGCCAGCACCAGCCGCATGGTCAGGTCGTACTCATCGCGGACCATCGCAGTGAGGTCAGCCCTGCCGCCGAGGGCGAGGTAGCGCATGGCGATCTCCCGGTTGGTCTTCGCCAGGCTCATCGCGGCGTTGTCCAGCAGCACGGCCAGCAGCGGCCAGCCCGCATAGGCGGCCTGCACCTCGGCCATGCCGCGTGCTTTCTCCGCGGCCGCCAGGCCACTGCCCAGCCCGAACCAGCCGGGCAGGTTGATTCGCGTCTGCGCCCAGGCGAATACCCACGGAATCGCGCGCAGATCGTCCAGTCCGGTGGCAGCCGCGCCGCCGCGGCGGGCCGGCCGGGACCCGAGTCGCATTCTGCTGATCTCCTCAAGCGGGCTGATCCGGGCAAACCACTCGGCGAATCCCTCGGCCTCGACCAGTGTGCGGTAGGCGCGCAGTGCGCCGGCCTCGATCTCGCTGGTTACCTTGCTGAACTCGGCTGCGCCTGCCGCCTGGCCGCCGGACTCGCCGCCGCGGCTCCCGGAGCCGGGACTCTCGCGCGCACCGGCCGGGCGACTGGCGCCCGCCGTCCGGCCGTTGACTGGGCGGGAAGCGGCGGTGGCGAGCAGCACTGCGGAGGTGACCTGCTCCAGGTGCCGTTGCGCGATGACCGGATGGCCGTATCGCGCGAAGATGACCTCGCCCTGCTCGGTGACCTTGAACCGCCCGTCCACCGAGCCCGGCGCCTGCGCGAGCACGGCGCGGCCAGCGGGACCGCCGCCGCGACCCAGCGCGCCGCCGCGGCCGTGGAACAGCGTCAGCGTGATGCCGCGTTCGCCGGCCCACCGCGCCAGCCGCTGCTGCACAGTGAACAGCCGCAGCGTCGCGCCGACGGGCCCGAGTTCTTTCGCCGAGTCCGAGTAGCCGAGCATCACCTCAAGCTGCCGCCCGGTCGCCGCTAGCCGGGCTGACACCGGCTCCAGCGCGATCATGTCGTCCAGCACCTCAGTGGCATTTGCCAGGTCGGCCCCGCTCTCGAAGAGCGGGACGACGTCCAGCACTGGCGGACGGGCCCGGCGCAGGGCATGCTGCGCGAGTTCGTAGACGGCGGCAATGTCCGCGGCGGACCGGGTGAAACTGACCACGTAGCGCCGGCACGCGTCCTCGCCGAGCTTCTCCTGGATCGAGGCGATCACCGGGAAGGCGGCGAGCACCTCACGCGTCTGGGCCGAGCGCGCCGACCCGGACCGGATCTCTTTCAGGGCGCGCGCATGAGCGGCGCTATGCTGCCGGATTTCCAGCTCGGCCAGATGAAAGCCGAAGGTCTCGGCCTGCCAGCGCAGGTGCTGGAGCTCGCCGAACGCCTGACGGCCAGCTCCCGCCCGGTCCAGTTCCTGCTGCAGCAGGCTGACGTCGGCAATGAACTCCGCCGGGCCGCGGTAGGCGAGGTCGGGATCATGCAGCCGGGTGGCGCGCAGCCGCCGCGCGGCGTACAGGAGGTAGGCGCGATAGGGCTCGGCTGGCGAGCGCGCCAGGATAGCGCTGAGCAGCTGCGGATGCGCTCGCTGCGCGGCCGCGAGCCCGCGGCCGATGGGGCTTACGGCCGACGTCTGCGCTTGCAGGGTCAGCGCCCGGCCGATTCGGGTGGCGGCGTTTTCCAGCGCGCGCAGCACGTGCTCCGCCTGGATCTCGGCGGTCTGCCGGGTCACCTGCGCGGTCACGAACGGGTTGCCGTCCCGGTCAGCGCCGATCCAGCTGCCGAGCCGCAGGAACGCGGGCGCGAGTGGCGGGGCTGTCCCCGACTGATCGCCCTGCAGCGCGCGGTCGAGTGACCGGTACACGGCAGGAACCCCGCGGAACAGCGTCTCGTCGAACGCGGCCATGGCCGTACGGACCTCGTCCAGCGGCTGCATCGCCGCGCTATGCAGTGGCGAAGTCCGCCACAGCAAGTCGATCTCCTCGATCAGCCGCCGCCGGATCTCGGTGTGCTCGCTCTCGCCGAGGCGCTCGTCACGCAATGCGGCCAGCAGGCCGCCGACCCGCCGCAGCGCGTCCGTCACCGCGCGGCGGCGCGCCTCGGTGGGATGGGCGGTGAGCACCGGATGCACCCGCAAGCCGGATATCAGCTCGCTGACGGCGCCGGCATCGTGCTCGCTCTCGACGTCTGCCACGGCTGCGGCCAGCGATTCCCGTACCGGCCTGGTTCCCGAGTCCCGCGCACGCAGGGTACGGATCCGCTGGTGCTCCTCGGCCAGGTTGGCGAGGTGGAAATAGACAGTGAACGCGCGCGCCACGGCCTCGGCCCGGTCAATAGGCCAGGACGCGACCAGGCTGGCGATCTCATCGTCGGCGCGCTGGCTTGGCTCGTCCTGCCGCGCCGCGATAGCCGCGCGCCGCAGCCGCGCCACGTCGTCAAGCAGCTCCTGGCCGCCGGACTCGCGCAGAACCTCGCCGAGCAGGTCGCCGAGCAGGCGGACATCCCGGCGCATCGGCGCCGGCACGTGCTCTCGGTCGGCGTTCCTGCCCACGTCACCAGCGTAGCGATGCCCGCCGCGGACACCGCACCTGCGTCCAGCGTCGCATTCCCTATCGCCGACGGCGCGAGCTGAGCTGCCGGGCTTAGCCTGCTGCCATTTTTCGCCATTGCCACGGCTCGGCCCGCAGCTACCTGCTCGAGGCGGGGACGACCAGCCGCAGCCGCTCGCGGGGCGAGGCGGACGTCGACGCGCCGTCCCCAGTCGAACGGCAGCGAGTCCGATTCCACGCCGGCACCGAAGATCGCGCCGCCCGCATCCATTTCTGACCAGGCGGCGAGCCAGTCGTCCGCGCCGAGGGTGCCCTCGCAGAGCGAGAGCCGGCTGCCGGAGGCCGGGAATGGCGCACGGACGAAAAAGGCCAGCCGGTGCTCGGCCGGGCCGGGGAGGCCGAGCGGCGAGTACCGCTCGAGCGAGCCCAGCCGGTCATGCCGGTACCGGTGGACACGATGACGCCGGAGGAGATCTGGCGCAGCTGGGTCCCGGCGGCAACGAGCCGGTAGCGGGCGGACTGGTGACTGCGGTGGCGATGAAGATCTCGTTCGGGGGCCAGCAGGACAGTGCCGTCATCGAGGCGCGCTTCGGCCATCGCGCGCTCCTCGACGGCGGCCTGTCCCCGCGCCGCCCGCCGGATCAGGTCGGCCGCCTGGCCCGGGGCCAAGCGCACCTGCACGCCTCTGCGTCATGTCAGGCCCCGGCGGAGCGGGTGATCTGCGGAGTGCTGCCGGCGCTCCGCAGGAACCGGGCGGCCAGCGAGCCGAGCAGGTCAGGGGTGCGGTACAGATGCTCGACCTTGCCGAGGTTCCCGGCCATTTCCCGTGCCGCCATGCCGAGGAGCATGGTCGCGGCAGCTCCCGGTAGGCCTCCAGCCGGTCGCGCTCGGCGCCGACCCTGGCGCCCTCGGTCGCGGTAATCGCCCCAGCCTTCAGCGCCTGGATGCCGCCCAGCGGCGGATCATCTCGATGCGCGCCCGGATCTGCTCCCCGGTCGCCTGCGGCAGCGGCGGACCGCCGCAGGCACGGCGCAGGTCCGCATGAATCACCGCGTGCGGCTGGGCCGTGCGGTGATGCCAGGCCGCGATGAGCCCGTTGAGTTCCTTGCGCAGGGCCGCCAGAGTCTCGCGGGCAGTGGCGGGCGGCGGGGCTTCGGCAGCGGCAGCCGTCCCGGCCTGGGCAGCCATGCCGGCTGGGGCACGGGGTCCGCTGCGAGCCTGATCGGACTGGCCGGCGCGCTTGGTGAGCTGGCTGGCCTGCCGCTTGCGCAGCAGCTGGGCGACCTGTTCCGGCTCCAGCAGCCCGGGAAGGCCGAGGAACTCTTCCTCCTCGTGGGACGCGCCGAACTCAGCGCCGTCGTACAGCACCCGGTCGAAGTGCGCCGAAGCCTCCAGCGCCTTGAACGGCGCCTCGTCGAGCTGATCCGGGGTATCACGCCGGCGCTGCGCCTGCGCGAGCTCGTTCTCCTCCGGCGCGTCGTCGCCCCGGCGGCTGAGCACATGGTCCCGTTCGGCCTCGAGCTCCGCGGCGTACCCGAGCAGGACCGGGATGGAGGGCAGGAACACCGACGCCGTCTCGCCGCGCTGGCGCACCCGGACGAACCGGCCAACCGCCTGGGCGAAGAACAGTGCGGTGCCCACGCTGGTGGCATACACGCCGACGGCCAGCCGCGGGATATCCACTCCCTCGGAGACCATCCGGACCGCCACCATCCACCGGTCGCCGGACGCCGCGAACTGGGCGATCTTCCTGCTGGCCGAGGGATCGTCGGAGAGCACGACCACCGGGCGCGTACCGGTGATGCGGCGCAGCAGCGCGGCGTAGGCACGCGCGTCGGCGTGATCGCCGGCGATCACCAGGCCGGCCGCGTCCGGCATGCCCCTGCGCACCTCGGCGAGCCGCCGGTCGGCGGCCTCGAGCACCCGGACGACCCAGGCGCCGCCGGGGTCCAGGGCGGTCCGCCATGCGTGCGCGAGCTGATCGGGGGTCATCGGGGCGCCGAGCGTGCCGGTGATCTCGTCGCCGGCCCGGGCCCGCCACCGCATCTCGCCGGAATAGGCAAGAAAGATCACGGGCCGGACAACGCCGTCCTCGAGAGCCGGGCCGTACCCGTACAGGTAGTCGGACGAGCTGCGCCTGCTGCCGTCAGCTTCCTGCGCGTACGTCACGAAGGGGATCGGATTGGTATCGCTGCGAAACGGGGTCCCGGTCAGCCCGAGCCGCCGCTTCGCCGGCTCGAAGGCTTCCCTGACCGCCTCGCCCCAGGACAGCGCATCGCCTGCATGATGGATCTCGTCAAAGACCACTAGCGTGCGCCTGTTCAGCGTGCGCTGCCGGTGCAGCGCCGGGTGGGCTGCCACCTGCGCGTAGGTCACCGCGACGCCGGTGTAATCGGCTGACGCCCGTCCCTGCGCGTTGCGGTACGCCGAGTCCAGCGAGATCCCGAGGTCGTGCGCTGCCTGCGACCACTGGTGCTTCAGATGCTCCGTCGGCGTGACCACCGTGATCGCGGCGATTTCCCGGCGCGCCAGCAGCTCGGCCGCGACCGTCAGGGCGTACGCCGTCTTCCCCGCTCCCGGCGTCGCGACCAGCAGGAAGTCCCGTCGCGGACTCCGGAAGTAGGCGTGGTACGCGTCCTTCTGCCAGCTTCGAAGCGACAGCAGCAGATCAGGCCGGACGGGATCGCCAGGCCGGCTGTCCTCATCGTGGGTCGCGGATGCGGGGATAGTCACAGGGCCGAAAGGCTACCAGCGGTCGATCAGCGCGTCCGGCCAGCTGGCGGCGCTACAGCCAGGCGCGGCGGCGCGGCGGCGGGCGCGGGCGCCAGGCAGGATGTGCAGCCGAGCCTGGTCTTCGCCGCGACCAGCGGGGCCTGCTGGTCGCAGTGCGGGCAGCGCAGCTCGCTGAACGCGCCGACCGGCAGCAGCCAGTCCAGGCCAACCGGGTACTTGCGGTCGCCGCGGCGCACATGCACGGGCAGGTGCAGGGCCGGCACGATGAGCAGGTACAGCCGGAACGGCCGGATCTGGTGCCGGGGCTGGTATTTCTCCTCGATCTCCGCCAGCCGCCGCTGGCGCTCGCCGCGGGTGCTGTCGGCGCGGGCATCGAGCAGCGCCGCGCGGTCCGGCGCCGCGGTCGCCCGGCGCCGCTCGATCGACTTCAGCGCCTCGTCGTAGTAAGCGCGGGCGCGGGTCTGCTCGGCCGCAAGCTCGGCCCCGGCCTGCCGGGCAAGCACGCCGCGGCGCCGCAGCGCCTGCTCGTCGATCCGCCGGTGCGCCTCGCCGAGCGCGGCGCACAGGCCCTCATCGGCCGTCACCGGCCCGCGGTGTCCGGGCAGGTCCCCCGCCGCACCGGCCGCGCCGCCCGCAGCGGCTCGGGAGAGGCGGCCAATCGCATGCCCGGTCAGCTCGCGCCGGGACGCCACATCGATCCAGCACTCCGCCAGCTCCTGGAACCGCTCATCGGCGGAAATCGCGTAGTCCACCAGCGCTCCGACGCGCAGCACCCGGTGCCGGGCCGGCGTCACGCCGCCAGCGACATCGATCTTGCCGTGATCGACGGCAAACTGCTCGCGTGCCTTCTCCAGCAGCCGGCCGGTGTCCGGCGGCACGGCGGCCGGCCGTGCCAGTGAAATCACCTGGACGTCTCCCGCTTGCAGCACGCGCTCCGCCGCGCCGGAAAGCAGCGGATGACCAGGGGCCAGCAGCGTGGCGCCATCCTCCCTCGCCACATCGGGATCGCTGGTGACCGTCATTTCCTCCGTGACGCCGAAGCCGTCTCGGAGGGCCGCCGGGAGCATGACCAGCGTGCTGCCCGCGGCGCGCTCCCAGAGCCCGCCCTCGCTCTCCACGTAACGCAGCCAGAAGCCCAGGCCTGGGTCCACGCTCAGTCCCCCGCCCTGACCAGGGCGTCCACGGCGGCGCGGTTGCTCAGATAGCCGGTCCTGGCCCGGCCGAGCTCATCGCCGAGCGCATCCAGCCGGCTCGCGAACTCATCGTCGTGGGCCGACCCGACGAACGCGTCGAACACCGACGCCTCGAAATCGAAGTCGTCGTCCACCCGGCCGAGAATCATGTCCAGCTCGCCGACAACCAGCTCGAACAGGTTGATCTTCGATTCGAGTACCTGCAGGATGCGCTGCTCGATCGTGCCCTTCGCCACCAGATTGGTCAGCAGCACCTCATGGTCCTGGCCCACCCGGTGCAGCCGGCCGAGGCGCTGCTCAATCTGCATCGGATTCCACGGCAGGTCCACGTTGATCATCACATGGCAGAACTGGATGTTGCGTCCCTCGCCGGCTGACTCGGTGGACAGCAGCACCGGGACCGCATCCCGGAAGGAGGCGATCGCGTTCTCCTTCTCCTGCCGTGACAGGCTGCCGTGGTAGACCGCCGCCGAAACGCCCGCCGCCGCGACGTCGGCGGCCAGCTGGTCGAGGGTGCGCCGGTAAGCGGTGAAGACGAGAACCTTCTCACCCCGCTGCGCATGACCCCGGATCCGGCTGATGACGGCGGCCAGCTTCTCGGTCCGGCCGAGCCGGGCGGCCCGGCCGGCCAGGTCGTCCCAGCCGATCTTGGTAAGGGTAGGCGCGGCAGCGGCCGGGCTGGAGCCGGCCAGCCGGGCCAGTGCGCGCAGCGTCATCAGCATCGATGGCTTCGCTCCGGCGGCGGCTGCCCGGATCCGGCCGGTGAGGTCGGCGTACAGTCCAGCGTCCTCGTCGCCGGGCGTGATCAGTACCGTCTCGGCGAGCCGTTGCGGCAGCATCAGCGCGACCTCACTGCGGCGGTGCCGCACCATCACCTCCGCGGTGGCCGCGCGCAGCCCGGCGACGTCGCGCGGAGTGCCGGTTTCGCTGCTGCCGCCGTGCCTGGCGCGAAACTGGGCTGGCGTGCCGAGCAGTCCCGGCGAGACCAGGGTGACCAGCTCGTACAAATCCTGAAGCCGGTTCTCCACCGGCGTGGCGGTGAGCAGCAGCAGGTAGCGGGCGCGCAGCGCGCGGGCAAGCCGGCCGGACGCGCTGCGTGAGCTGCGGACCCGATGCGCCTCGTCGAGGATCACCACGTCCCAGGGCGCCGCGGCGAGGTGCGATTTCAGCGGATCGCGGCGGGCGGCTGCGATCGACGCGATGACGATGGCGTCCCGCCGCTCCGCTGGCCAGCCTGAGCTGCCTGCGATGACCGTCGGCAGCCCGAACTTCCGTTCCAGTTCCTCCCGCCACTGCTGGACCAGACCTGCGGGCGTGATCACCAGGGACCGGCCGGCCAGGGCGCGCAGCCTCAGCTCGGACAGCACCAGGCCGGCCTCGATTGTCTTGCCGAGCCCGACCTCGTCGGCGAGGATTGCCCGTCCTCGCATCCGGCGCAGCACCGTCTGCGCCGCCTTCAGCTGGTAGTCGAAGGGCTCGAAGCGCAGGCTCGCCGCGGAAAGGAAGGTGTCGAAGCCGGGACGGGACCATACCCGGGCCGCCTCGTCAACAAGTGACGCGCGCTCCGCGGGCGCTGCCGATCCGTCAGCGAGCCGAGCCAGCAGCGCATCGTAGATCGCCGGCGCACCGGGCGGGTCGGCCACGCGCGATGGCACAGCAGTCAGCTGCCCGGCTGCCGGGACCAGGCTGGAACGCGAGCTCACATCGCGGGCGCGGCGGCTGTCGTCCGGCTGAGCCTCGGGCAGCGCTGCCGTCATAGGGCGGCTCCTCCGGGGGG
>CABECR010000317.1_pt1 | contig 16714 bp, 12 predicted proteins | sample 3422471 | NCBI WGS metagenome assembly CABECR01 (sample SAMEA5534328, study PRJEB31848) | metagenome | biome: tundra; feature: field; material: soil | place: USA | collected 2013-05 | depth 0.15 m
CTCCTGCGACGCTCCAGGTCCGCACCTGGGGGCCGGGATGATGATCTGCTTTCGCCTGCCGAGACCGTGATCGTCCGGCGATGCCAGGACTGCGGCGGTGTTGATGCTCCGCAGCCGTGCATCGATGTGTGCATCTGGGGTCCGTGCATCTGGGGTCCGGCCGACTGGGTGGATGCGACCTCGTATGAGTCGGAGCGCTCGCGGGCCGCCTTCGATCTCGAGGTTGAGCAGTCGCTGGCTGGCCTTGCTGCGCAGGCTCGCGTTCGCAACGCCGCGTGACGGGCAGTGGGAGCGAAGCTGGCGGGCCTGTCAATCGCAAGCGCGGATCGCTTTCCGGCCGGAGGGGATCACGACGCGCCGCGAACGAGATGGCCATTCGGCAGGCCGAGCCGAAGAGTCTTCCCTGCGCCATGCCGCCGCTCACCGGCGCGGCGCCAGCGCCAGTAGTCATTAAGTCGGCAGAACAGCCACGGGTTGTCGCCCCGGAACATGCCTGACGCCTTCAGCCGGGCGAAGGCTTCCGCCCGCGAGGCAGTGACGAGACACGGTCCGGGCCTGCCGCTCAATCACGGCAACCATGCTCACCGGGATGTTCGATACGGTCTTGCAGACGGCGACGAGCACGTTGAGGAAGGGCTGACCTTCCGTGCGGAAGGTCAGCTGATCCGATGAGCGGGATGCGCCGGCGGCCCCGGGCGGCTGCCCTTCGGACGCGGTGACGGCCTCCGGGCAGATTGGATGTGTCGTAGGACATGCAGAAATTCTCACTGGAAGCCCTGGGTCATCAGCTGCTGGAACGGGCCGGCGCCGCGGGCGGAGGTCACACCGCGGATACGGTTGTCGGCGGCCACGAGCGGATACTGCGCCAGACGGTCATCGCGATGCTCAAGGGCGCCGTTCTCGCCGAGCACGAGAACCCGGGCGAGGCGACTGTGCACGTCTTGCGCGGACGGGTGCGGTTGTCGGCCGGGGACCTGTCCTGGGAGGGGCGGTCCGGTGACCTGATTGTCGTGCCGGACGCGCGCCACAGCCTCGAGGCGCTAGAGGCCTCGGCGGTGCTGCTGACGGTTGCCAAGCTGCCGTGACCGCGTCACCCGGTCCAGCAGGCCGTTTCGCCGTCGGAGGTCCCGGACACGATCCGCGGCGGCACGCCGGCCTGAAGCGGGTGGAGCTTCAGCCTGAGGAGGCGGCTGATGGCGAACGCAAAGGTACAGGTGCGCCGGGCGTACGAGGACCCGGCGCAGGGCGACGGCACCAGGGTGCTGGTCGACCGCATCTGGCCGCGCGGGCTGACCAGGGCAAGGGCGGCGCTTGACGAGTGGTGCACGGAGATCGCGCCGTCAACGGAGCTGCGCAAGTGGTATGGCCACGATCCGGAGCGCTTCGAGGAATTCGGCCGCCGCTACCAGGTGGAACTGAACGAGCCTGAACGTGCCGGCGCGCTGGTGCACCTGCGCGAGCCTGCATCGGGCCTAGGCGTCCTGCCCGTCCTGTACCGGCGCGGACCGGGCAGACGGCTGGCGCGCGTCTCGTGGCGGCGCGGGAAGGCTTGACCCGAGCGGGTCACCAGCCACTATGGGGCTTCAGGCGCGGGGGCGACTGCACCTAGAGACCAATGCGTCTTGACCGGCCGTGTTGCTCTTGGGGGCCGATCCTAAGATCGTCGGTTGATCTGATGCACAGACAGTCCAGGGGCGGCGCTAACCTCTTGCCGGCGGGCGGGATGTGATCATTGCCTGGCCGTAGCACGTCGGACGCCTGCTCACCGGTTAGGATAGTATCCAATCGGATACGCCAGAGGTGAGAGATGGATATGTCCGAGCTGTTGGAGCGGGTCCGGTCCGAAGCGGGCTTGAGCCAGGAGGAACTGGCGCGTCGGGCTGGCACGTCACGTCCTACGTTGTCGGCCTACGAGCATGGCCGGAAGTCGCCCACGATGGCTACTGCCGCGCGTCTGCTTGCGCACGCTGGCTATGAGCTGGTGGCTCAGCCGCGTGTTGAGTTCACCCAGCGGCCAGCCGCACGGGGCCGGTCAATATGGGTGCCTGATCATCTGCCGCGCCTGGATGTAGCGCAGGCGTTCGCGCGGGTGAGTTTGCCACTGCACCTGAACTGGTCTAACCGGGGGCGGGTGTTTGATCTTGCCTCGCGCGCGGACCGCGCCCGGGTGTACGAGGTCGTGCTGCAGGAGGGCCGTCCGGTGGACATCTTGGCCTATGTCGATGGTGCGCTCCTGATCGATCTGTGGGACGAGATGGTTCTTCCGCCTGCTGTGCGTTCCGCATGGGCTCCGATTGTCAGGGTTTCCCTCGCTCCGGCGGCCTAATTGCCTGGACCATTCGGTGAGGACGAGCCTCTGGCAGCGCGCGCATCGGGCCTGTCGGCGTTCCAGCTTGAGGTGGCCCAGTTGTTCTTCTCGCTCCCGGCGAGCCGCGGCTTCCTGCTGGCTGGTGGAGCGGCCTTGCTCGCGCAGCATCTCACCAGCCGCCCCACCGACGATCTGGACTTCTTCACCGCGCCCGAGCGGGGCCACGTCCCAGCAGCACGCGACGAGCTGGAGGCCGCTGCCCGGCAGCGCGGCTGGAGCGTCGAGCGGATCCAGGACAGCGGCACATTCTGCCGCCTGATCATCAGAAGCGGCACCGCCGAGATGCTGGCCGACCTGGCCGTGGACGCACCGCCCGACCACCCTGGCTCCGTCACCATCGCCGGGCCCACCTTCGACCCGGAGGAACTTGCTGGCCGCAAGCTGCTCGCGCTGTTCGACCGGGCCGCTGCCCGTGACTTCGTCGATGTCTACCTGCTCGCCCAGCGCTTCCCCAAGGACCTGCTCCTGGCCCGTGCTGCCGAGGTCGACGCTGGCTTCGACACCCTGGTCCTCGCCGAGATGATTGCCACCCTCGCCAGGTTCACCGATGCAGACATGCCACTACCTGGCGAATCAGTACCGGCACTCCGGGCCTTCTGCGAAGACTGGCACTCAGAGCTGACCGCGTAGGTTGCCTGCGCGCCACCGATCGGCGCGCTCGCGTGCGGCTGGGGCAAAGGCGTTTCCCTCACAGGTCGCCGCCTTGGGCGTAGCCACTGGCTCAGTGTGACCGTGAGCAGGGGCAATGGCTGAGTCGGTATCGCGGTCGTCGCAGAACGACTTCGCGCGTCCAGCCCTTGTACATGCCCTTGCCATGCTCCGGGCAGGCCGTACTGTAACAGCTCCAGTACCACGGACCGCTGCCCTTGCGGCGGAGGTCCCTCGATGGGTCCAACACTCTTCGCCGCTCAGAGGAAAAGCGCGCACGCGGGGTGATGCCGGGCGTTAGGTTTCCTGGCTGCTCGGCCCCGAGCTTGCCTCGGACCGACTCCCGCTCCCTGGCTATGGGCAAATTGAACGGGTCCGGGAGCGAGTTGAACCCCCATGCTCATGACCTGTGTCTTTACCTGTCCGTTCCAGCGCAACAGACAAGGCCTGCAGGTCAGCGGTCCGTGATTTGTGTCCGAGGGGGGACTTGAACCCCCATGCCCTTTTGGGGCACTAGCACCTCAAGCTAGCGCGTCTGCCTATTCCGCCACCCGGACGAGCGCGGACCGCGGCTGATGCCGGGTCGGCCGCCTCACGATAGCAAATCCGGACGGCAGACTGCCACGGAGGCCGAACCGGGCAATCTGCTGCTGACCGCCCCGGCCGATGGTGGCACGATGGCCAAATGACGGACAACCCAGCCCCGGCCGGTCGGCCCCGCAGCACCGCTTGCGACGAGGTGGCCGCGCTGGCCAGCGACCTGATCAGGATCGACACCACGAATCCGGGCGATCACTCCGGTCCGGGCGAGCGCGCGGCGGCTGAGCACGTTGCCGCCTTGCTTGCTGAGGTCGGCATCGAGCCAGTACTGCTGGAGTCTCATCCCAAACGGGCAAGCCTGCTTGCCCGGATCCCCGGCGAGGATCCGGCCCGGCCGGCCCTGCTCATTCATGGCCACCTCGATGTGGTGCCCGCCGACGCGGCGGACTGGCGGGTGCACCCGTTCTCCGGCGAGATCGAAGGGGACTGCGTCTGGGGCCGCGGCGCCGTCGACATGAAGGATATGGACGCCATGGTGCTCGCGGTGGTGCGCCAGCGGCTGCGCGAGGGCCGCCGCCCGCCCAGGGACGTTGTGCTGGCCTTCCTGGCCGACGAGGAGGCAGGCGGCACATACGGTGCGCGCTGGATCGCGGACAACCATCCCGAATTGCTCGAGGGCGTCACCGAGGCGATCGGCGAGGTGGGCGGCTTCAGCGCGACGATCGGCGGCCGCCGCCTGTACCTGATCCAGACGGCGGAGAAGGGCATGGCGTGGCTGCGGCTGACCGCGCGCGGCACCGCCGGTCACGGCTCGATGCTGCAGCCTGACAATGCGGTGACCGAAGTGGCCGAGGCCGTAGCGCGGCTCGGGCGCCGCGAGTGGCCGACCCGCCTGACCCCCGCGGTGCAGGAATTTCTGCAGGAGGCCTGTGACGCGCTGGGAATCGAATATTCGCCAGACAACGCCCGCGAGGTAATGGAGAAGCTAGGCCCGATCTCGCGCATGGTGGGTGCAACCCTCGCCCATACCGTCAACCCCACGATGCTGAACGCTGGCTACAAGGTGAATGTGGTCCCGCAAATAGCAACTGCGCAGGTCGATGGCCGGTTCCTGCCCGGCCACGAGGAGGACTTCTTCACCGAGGTTGACGCCCTGATCGGCGCTGGCGTCCAGCGCGAATTTGTGCATCACGACATTGCCGTGGAAACCCCGTTCGACGGCGACCTGGTGGGGGCGATGACGGCAGCGGTGCTGCGGCACGACCCGGAGGCCCGGCTGGTTCCATACTGCCTGTCCGGCGGCACCGACGCTAAGTCCTTCAGCAGGCTCGGCATCCGCTGCTTCGGCTTTGCGCCGCTGCGGCTTCCGGCCGAACTCGATTTCTCGGGCATGTTCCACGGCATCGACGAGCGCGTCCCGGTCGACGCCCTGCGGTTCGGCACGGCCGTGCTGGACCATTTTCTGGATCACTGCTAGCCATTTCCTCCAGGTCAGGACGTATAACGGCGGCCTGGATGACTCGGGAGGTGTCCGGACGCGGGATGGCTTATTCGCGCATTGCCCCTATGCGCACAGTCAGTAGTGCTATGGTGACGCATTGTGCGGGGTTGACCTCCCCCCAGGGCGCACCCCTTCCGCTTGGCGCCCTGGTCAGCGGCCCCGCACCTAGCCGGTTTTGACGAGGAGGGTTGCTGTGTTGCCGGAACAGGGCCAGTGCCCGCAGTCGCCGCTCAGCGGCAGCACCGCGGACCGACGGCACGGTGCCGCGGCCGACGGGCGGGTCTGGCGCCTGGGTAATCTAACCCCCTCGGCCGGCAGCGGGTCATGTCCCGCTCCGGCGGTCACGGTCAGCGGCATCGCCTCGGCGTACCGCCGGACGGCCGTGACCGCCGCGACCCGCGCTGGTGACCAGCACACCGACTGGCCATTCCGGCTTATCCCGCCTCGCTTAACCGGATAGCGCGGGCCGCTGCGGCCGGGTAAGACCGCCGCAGCTCATCCGAAGCCAGGTCATGGGCTGACGATGGCCATAACCGAATACGCAGAGCGTCTGATTAACAGCAGTAAGTAACTATCAGCAGTGCACGACTGCTAATGACAAGGAGCAACTGATGCACATGTGGGCAGCCTGGGCAGCGAAGGAAGCAGCCGTCGCTACGGGTCTGGGAGGCGGTGTCGTCCCGGCACTCGGTGCAAGATCCCTTGACGGCTTCGCGGTCGGCGCGCTGATGACCGGCGCATGCTTCCTGGCGCTGACTGGATCACGGCGGTCGCGGCGGTCCCAGCGCCACGTTCTGGCTGGCGGGGCCGTCGGCCAGGAAATGCCCGCCGCCGCGGCTGGCCGCATCCCGGCCGCGCGGCACAGCGCCGGCGCGCCAGCGGAAACCGCGCAGGACCATCCGACGGCACAGACCGCCCCGGTGAATCCGCTCGCTCGGACATCGGGGCCAGCACTGGCGGGCACTGCGCACGAGGAGCCCCCGGCGCACACCGTGCACGAGCACCCCCTGTCGCAGAGCGCACTGCGGCATCCCCTGACACAAACCAACATGGCGTATGCGCTCGGCGATGCGGCCAGCGAGGTCGTTGTCCCGGTGCAATCTACTGAGCCGTGGCCGGTAGCCGGTCTGCGTGCTAAGGGCCAGCCGGGCTGTTATCCTGTCGCTGGCATGCGCCAGGACGGTCCGCTGGACAGTAGCCGGTTGCAGCCGGGTGCGCGCGACAACGGGCAGTTCGGCACCTACCGCAGCCGGCACCGGCGCGCTGACGACAGCCTGGCGGTGCGCGCAGAGGATAGCCTGGCGGTGCAGGCACCCGAGCCCCGTCGCGGCGCGCCCCGGCATGCCGCACCGGTCGGCAGCCTCGGCTGCAGGATGCCTGGACCGGCCGGCAGCCTCGGCAGCAGGATGACTGGCGTGTTCCCGGTCCGGCCGCTGAGCGGCTCGGCGCGCAACTAGCTACTTGCCCCCGGAAAACGGCCTGCGCGTCGACTAGAGGGGCGGCTCCAGGGCCGGGTAGGGCTCCGGGGAAAGGGTCAGGCTGCTTGGTTACGGGTCCCGGGCGGTCCCGGTCGGCGGGGCCGGGCGGGCGGCCTTGGTAACCGCCGGTGCGGCGGGCCGGGCAGCCGCGGCGGCAGCCGTGGTGCGGGCCCCGGCGAGCGCCGCGATCTTGACGGTGCTGCGGGCGGGCACCCCGGGCCCGCACCAGGCAGTGGCGCCGGGCAGCCCGCCGGGCAGGCTGCGGTTCCGGCCGCAGCGGTGCCTGAGGCGGGAGATCCGGGCCTCGGAGCCGGTGCGCCACCTGGCCAGCTTGCGGAAGCCGCAGGTGTGCTCGCGGCGCGCGGCTTGCCCTTGCGGGGGATGGCAGCCTTCTTCACGCCGGGGCCGGCCGGACCGGCGTCCGCGGCCGCCTCGCCGTAGCCGCGGCCGGCGGTGGCCGCGCCCGGCGCCCGCCGCGGCAGGGTCTTGATCCGTCCGATCGCGGGGGCGGGCAGCGGCGCGCCGGCCGGGCTGCCGTCGTGCACCGGGCAGTCCGCCACGATGCCGTCAGCGTTGCCGGTGACCCGGGCCCTGCAGCCGGGCCCGGCCGGCTTGCCGGGCCGGCCCTTCCTGGCCGGCCGGGCGTCCGGGTCGTGCAGGGACACCAGCCGGGCCGCGGGGCCGCCGGGTCCGCCGGCTCGCCGGAAAGCCGGGCCCGGGTCCGGGCGGCGATTCGGCCCGGCGGCGGTCCCGGACCTGCGTGCGGCTGGCCGCCCCGGCCGCGTGGATGCAGGCGGCCAGCACGGTGATCCGGATGATCGCCCGGGCCAGCAGCCCGGAATCGGCGGGGCAGGCCACGTCCGCCTCCGCCACCGTGGTGCCCGCGCGCGCCCGGCCGGTCCTGACCGCCTCCGCCGCGTCCGCCTTCACCAGCAGCGCCGCGTTCAGCGCCGCCACGACGCCGTCCCCGCACCGCGTGGTGATCTTCTCCAGGGCGGTGGGGTTGCGGCACCCCGGTCCCGAGCGGGATCCGGCAGAACCGGGCCCGGGAGATCGAGCCGGCCACCTCCCGGCACAGCGTCTCGCAGCCCAGCCGGCAGCGGTACTTCAGGAACATCATCCGCAGGCAGGTCCCGACCGGGATCGGCGGCCGCCGGACAGCGCCGGGAAATGCGCAGCATACGGGGCGAAGAACACCGGGTCATCCAGCAGCGCGTCCACCCGGGCCAGCCCGGCGGGCAGCTGCTGGTACTCCGGGGGGCAGGAAAGTCTCCCACCGCCTCTGCTGCAGGTTCCCGGTCACCAGCACCGGGCCGATCCCCCTTCATCCGCAAGGGCTCCCGGCCATGATCTCGTCATTCGGGCCGTCTCAGCGGGAGGCGCACCGACGTTTCCGCAGGTAGAGGCGCCAAATCAGCCGGTCCTTTTCGGGGGCAAGTAGCCAGCCAGGCTCCGCCTGATACCGCCGAGGTTGCCGCTGACCTGGTCTTTTCCCTGAACCGATCCGCCATCTGGGCGTGCTGCCGCGGGGACCTGCGGTCATGATCGGCCGGCCGCCGCCGCCCGCTGCGCCGAAGTCCGGTCCGCGATGCGACCGGCTGTGCCACCCAAAGTGACTGGTCAGGACACTGCCTGCAGAGTTTCGGAGCGGGCATCCCCGACGCTACGCCGCCCCGAAACTCAGCTCACAAGTGTCAAAGTCCTAGCAACCAAGGGGCGCTACGCTCCGTCCGGGACTTCGCCCGGAAGGAGTGGCCCCTTCGGGGCAGTCCGGCTCGCGGTAGCCGGTGAGAGCGCACGCCTAAATGGCTCGCGCGTTTCGGCGCACGCTTACGCGCACCCGCGCGGGCCAATCACGTCCGACGTTCGCAGGCCCGATGGGTCGCCCTATGGTCTCCGTCGGAGACGAGGTATCTGCGTCCCTTTTGGCTGGGTCTGCGCCAGTCCGCGGTGTTCATATGTGCCGGTAGACCGGCTGCTGTCCCTCAGTAACGGAGGGTTCTATCCAGAGAGTGTCACACGGCACCGACATGGACAACATTTTGTCGATCCGGATCCCGCCAGCTCCTAGCTGAGCCCGTCAGCGCGCCCTGCCCGGCAGCGGGGTCCGGACTGGCCGGATGATCTTACGTCGCAGCGTGGCCTTCCTGCTGCCGTCGGCGTAGAGCCGGAGACGGGACAGCTCCCACTGCCCGTATTCGGCATGATCAGTCAGGATGCGCCGTGCGACATCCCGTGACGTTCCGCGCGGCAGGTAGAGCACGAGGTAGGAGTACTCCGCCATCACCCCTTATTGTGCTCGACGAAAGTAGTGGTTCAATCAGCGTTGAGGAAACCAGTCGCCGGGACGCGGGAACACAAAGGTGCGTCCGGCCGGTTTATGTCCATGGCAGGGGCAGCAGACGGAGCGGCAGCGGAGGTTACCGGCTGCGACTCGGTAGTCGGCGCCTGCAGCTCAGGAACGCAGTGTGACCGGAGCACCGGTGCTTGCGGGCTGCCTGCGGTAGCCTCCTGGGCGTCCGCGGGATGCGAGGGTGAAGAGCGTGGCAGCAAGGACGGGTACGGCCGCTAAGGGCAAGAAGGCCAACGGCGGTGCCCTTGGCAATGGCGTGAGGCGGCTCGTGATCGTCGAGTCGCCTGCTAAGGCGCGCACCATCGCGGGCTATCTCGGCAGTGGCTACGTGGTCGAGTCCAGCATCGGTCACATTCGTGACATGCCCGACAGGGCAGCTGAGATACCGACGAAGTATCGCAAGGAGCCATGGGCGCGGCTCGGCGTGAACGTCGACGCCGACTTCGAGCCGCTCTACGTGGTGAATTCCGACAAGAAGCAGCAGGTCTCCAAGCTCAAGCTGCTCCTCAAGGATGCAGACGAACTGCTGCTGGCCACTGATGAGGACCGCGAGGGCGAGGCCATCGCCTGGCACCTGCTGGAGGAGCTGAAGCCGAGGGTGCCAGCCCGGCGGATGGTCTTCCACGAGATCACCCCCGAGGCGATCGCGCAGGCAGTCGCCAGTCCGCGGGAGATGGACAACGGCCTGGTGGAGGCTTACCAGACCCGCCGCGTGCTGGACCGGCTGTACGGATACGAAGTCTCGCCGGTGCTGTGGAAGAAGGTCATGCCGCAGCTGTCCGCCGGCCGCGTGCAGTCGGTGGCAATCCGCCTGGTGGTGGACAGGGAGCGGGAGCGGATCGCGTTCCGCGGGGCCAGCTACTGGGATCTGGAGGCGGAGTTCGCCAAGACCGCCGACCACGGCGCGGACGCGGCGGCGTCGTTCCCGGCGACGCTGGTAACGGTCGACGGGCGCCGGGTCGCCCAGGGCCGCGACTTCGCCCCTACTGGGCAGCTGCGCGGCACCGAGAGCGCGAGCCAGCCGATTCTGCACCTGGATGGCGAGGCAGCCGCGGCCCTGGCCGGCCGGCTGTCCGGCGCGGAGTTCAGCGTCCGGTCGGTCGAGCGCAAGCCGTACCGCCGCTCGCCCTATGCGCCGTTCCGCACGACGACGCTGCAGCAGGAGGCATCACGCAAGCTTGGCTTCTCCGCCAAGTACGCGATGAGCGTTGCGCAGCGTTTGTACGAGAACGGCCACATTACCTATATGCGGACCGACTCCATCACGCTCTCGCAGACGGCGATCACCGCCGCCCGTGCCCAGGCCCGTGAGCTGTACGGCGCCGAGTACGTGCCGGAGTCCCCGCGCGTCTACACCAGCAAGGTGAAGAGCGCCCAGGAAGCCCACGAGGCAATCCGGCCCTCCGGGGACCGCTTCAGGACTCCCGCGCGGACCGGGCTGTCCGGTGACGAGCTGCGGCTGTACGAGCTGGTGTGGAAGCGCACCGTCGCCTCGCAGATGAAGGACGCCACCGGGGAATCGGTCTCGGTCCGGGTCACCGGGCGGTCGAGCAGCGGCGAGGACGCGGAGTTCGGGGCGTCCGGCAAGATCATCGGCTTCTACGGTTTCCTGAAGGCCTATGTCGAGGGCTCGGACGACCCGGACGCGGAACTCGATGACAACCAGCGCCGCCTGCCGCCGCTCGCGGAGGCCGATCCGCTGACCGCAATCCGCCTGGCCGCGGCCGAGCACGCTACCCGGCCCCCGGCTCGCTACACCGAGGCGTCCCTGATCAAGGAACTCGAGGACCGGGAGATCGGCCGGCCGTCCACCTACGCCTCGATCATCGGCACGATTCTCGATCGCGGCTACGTGTTCAAGAAGGGGACCGCGCTTGTCCCCTCGTTCGTGGCGTTCGCCGTCGTCACGCTGCTGGAGCGGCACTTCTCGCAGCTGGTGGACTACGACTTCACCGCCCGGATGGAAGACGGCCTGGACGAGATCGCCCGCGGCGAGGCGGCGCGCGTGCCGTGGCTGCGGCGCTTCTATTTCGGTGCCGACGGCGAGGAGGGGCTGAAAGAGCTCGTCAGCGATCTCGCCGATATCGATGCCCGCGAGGTGAGCTCGTTCCCGCTGGCCGGGACTGACATCGTGGTGCGGGTCGGCCGGTACGGCCCCTACCTGGAACGCGACGGGCAGCGGGTGAACGTGCCCGAGGGCACCGCGCCAGACGAGCTGACCGCCGATTATGCCGCCGAGCTGCTTGAGCGGCCCAGTGGCGACAAGATCCTCGGCACCGATCCGGCGACGGGCAAGACGATCGTGGCCAAGGCAGGCAGGTTCGGGCCGTACGTGACCGAGCAGCTCGAGGAGGGCGCGCCCGCGTCGGCGAAACCGCGGTCGGCGTCGCTGCTGAAGTCGATGGACCTGGACAGCGTGACACTGGAAGACGCGCTGCGCCTGCTCAGCCTGCCCCGGACGCTCGGCGAGCTGGACGGCGAGCCGGTCACCGCGCAGAACGGCCGGTACGGGCCCTACGTGAAGAAGGGTACCGACAGCCGTTCGCTGGAGTCCGAGGAGCAGATGTTCACGGTGACCCTGGACGAGGCGAAAGAGCTGTTCGCCCAGCCGAAGCCGCGCGGCCGGGCCGCGCGGGCCGCGGCGGCACCGCCGCTTCGGGAATTGGGCGACGACACCGCCAGCGGCAAGCCGATCGTGCTGCGGGAGGGCCGCTTTGGCCCGTACGTGACGGACGGCGAGACCAACGCCTCACTGCGCAAGGGCGACACCATCGAGTCCATCTCCCCGCAGCGGGCGATCGAGCTGCTGGCGGAGCGCCGGGCCGCCGCACCTGCCCCGAAGCGCAAGGCCAGCGGGGCAGCCAGGTCCGGGGCACGGTCAGGGCCGGCCCGCGGATCGGGCGTCGCCCGCAGCCCGCGCGCCAGGAAGTCGTAACGCCGCCAGCGCGCCACCATGCCGGTAACGCACTACCGCAGCAGGGAATCGACCCGCCAGCGCGTCCTGGCGGGTCGGCCGGTCATCCCGGGTCTGACCGCTCGGGGCGGCCAGCTCGCCGATACCGCTCGGGCGACCCTTCTGCCGATACCCTGCTGCAGTGAACTTTAGATCCCCTTTGCGTGGCCGCTCCGGCGTGCTGTCGATCCGGCCGTTCCGGCGGCTGTGGATCGCGCTGTCGCTGTCCAGCCTGGGGGATTGGCTCAGCCTGGTGGCGCTTTCCATCCTCGCTAACGACCTCGGCGGACGCAGCGGCCTGTACGCGGTCAGCGGCGTGTGGCTCAGCTCGCTGCTGCCCGCGCTGATCATCGGCCCGCTCGCCGGGGCGGTGGCCGACAGGTTCGACCGCCGGCTGAACATGATTGTCTTCGACGTAGTGCGGGCAGCGCTCTACCTGACCATCCCGCTCAACCTGGCGCTGGGCGTCGTGGACAAGCTGACCTGGGTATATGTGGCCCAGTTCCTGGCGTCATGCGCGTCGATGTTCTGGACCCCGGCCAAAGACGCCACCGTGCCGAACCTGGTCCCGCCAGGGAAGCTGGAGCAGGCCAACCAGCTCAGCCTGCTGACTACCTACGGCACCGCGCCCATCGCCGGCCTGGTGTTCGCCGTTTTGTCGCTGGTCAGCAGGTGGCTGGGTGAGATCTCACACTACTTCTCGACCGATCAGGTCAACCTCGCGCTGTATTTCAACGCGATCACTTTCGTTGTCTCGGCGGTGACCGTCTTCACGCTGCACCAGATACCGCGGCGGCGACACGACAGCGCGGCGACCGCCACGCCGTCGGTAGCGCGGTCCATCTGGGAAGGCTGGCGCTTCCTCGGCCAGACCCAGATCGTCCGCGGAATCGTGTTCGGCATGGTCGGCGCGTTCGCCGCGGGCGGAGTCGTGGTCGGCCTGGGCCCCTCATACGTCAAGAACATACTGATGGGCGGCAGCGCTGGCTGGGGCCTGGTCTGGGCGGCAATATTCATCGGGCTGGCTGGCGGCATGTTCTTCGGCCTGCGCATCCTGCGCGGCTTCAGCAGGTGCCGCCTGTTCGGGCTGTCGATCGCCTTCGCGGCGCTGCCGCTGGCGCTGATCGCCGTGATCCCGAACCTCGCCATGACCACCATCCTGGTCCTCGTGCTGGGCGCGTGCGCCGGGGTCGCATACGTGACCGGCTACACCGTTATCGGGCTCGAGGTCGATGACGACACGCGCGGCCGGACGTTCGCATTCCTGCAATCCGCGATCCGGGTAATCCTGTTCGCCGCGATCGCCATCGCGCCGTCACTTGCGGCGGCATTCAACGCTCTTGTGCACGCGGCGGCCGGCGGCCAGACGCTGCGGATCGCCGATATCAGGTACAACAGCGTCGGCTACAACCTGGTGCTCTTGCTCGCAGCCATCGTCGCGCTGCTGCTGGGCCGCGTATCGTACCGGCAAATGGACGACCGACAGGGCGTGCCGCTGCTGACTGACCTGGCTGCGGTGTTCCACGGCGAGGCGCCGCCTCCGGTGCCCGGCAGCATGCCCGAGCAGCTGGGGCCAGCGGCTCACCGCGGCCTGCTGCTTGCCCTGGAGGGCGGCGAGGGCGCCGGCAAGTCGACCCAGGCCAGGCTGCTGGCGATCTGGCTGCGCGAGCAGGGGTTCGACGTGCTGGCCACGCACGAGCCAGGCGCGACGAAGGTCGGCATGCGGCTGCGCGCGCTGCTGCTGGACAAGGCTCACACCGGGCTGAGCCCGCAGGCTGAGGCCATGATGTACGCCGCCGACCGGGCCGAGCACGTGTCCATGATCATCGGCCCGGCGCTCGAGCGCGGCACGATCGTCGTCACTGACAGGTACGTCGATTCCTCCCTGGCCTACCAGGGGGCCGGGCGGATGCTGCCGGTCAGCGAGATCGCCAGTATGAATCAGTGGGCCACCGGCGGCCTCATGCCCGATCTCACCATCCTGCTCGACCTGCCTCCGGCCGTCGGGCTCGGTCGCCGGGCAAGCTCCGCCGACCGGCTCGAGGCGGAACCGACTGAGTTTCACGAGCGCGTCCGCGCCGGGTTTCTGGACCTGGCACAGGCGGAGCCGGGCCGGTACCTGGTGCTGGATGCGCTGCGGGATTCCGCGGACCTCAGCCGGGAGATCCGAAGCCGGGTCCGGGACCTGCTGCCTGACCCCGTGCCGGTGATTGCCGAAGAGACCACCGGCAGCTTCCCCGCGGTGCTCGAATGACCCCAGGCGCCGTGTTCGAAGAACTGGCGGGCCAGGAAGCCGTTGTCGCGGAACTGCGCCGGGCCGTGTCGGCGGCCGCGGCTGCGCCAGCTGGCGGCGGCCGCACCGCGGCGGCGGGCATGACGCACGCATGGCTATTCACCGGACCGCCGGGGTCGGGCCGCTCGGTGGCCGCGCGGGCCTTCGCCGCCGCGCTGCTGTGCTCTGACCAGGGCTGCAGCGAGTGCCCCTCCTGCCGCCAGGTAGCCGTCGGCAGTCACGCCGACCTGCTGCTTGTCCGTCCCGACGGACTGTCGTACGGAGTGCGCCAGACCAGGGATCTAGTGCTGCGTGCTGCTGCGGCACCGGTCTGCGGCCGATGGCGGGTCGTCCTGTTCGAAGACGCAGACCGTGCCACCGAGCAGGCGGCGAACGCGCTGCTCAAGGCCATCGAGGAACCGGCGCCGCGGACCGTCTGGATGCTGTGCGCCCCCTCCGCCGACGATCTGCCCACGACCATCCGGTCGCGCTGCCGCCTGGTCACGCTGCGCATCCCCAAGACAGCGGCGGTCGCCGAGGTGCTGGTCCGGGACGGTGTCGGGCCCGGCGAGGCCCAGGCGGCCGCACGCGCTGCGCAGGGGCACATCGGCCGGGCCCGCCGGCTGGCCACCGATCCAGAAGCGGCACGGCGCAGGGCAGCGGTCCTCCGCCTCCCGCTGCAGCTCAATGGCGGCCCTGGCGGCGGGCTTGGCAGAGCGCTCACCGCTGCGGCGGCACTGGTCAAGTCTGCCGAAGGCGAAGCCGCGGCGGTGACCGAAGAGCTCGACGTGCCGGAACGAGACGCGCTGCGCCGTGCTTTCGGCGAGGGCTCCACCGGTAAGGGCGTCGCGAGCGCCGTCCGCGGCGTCGCAGGCGCGATGCGGGAACTCGAGGACCGGCAGAAGTCACGTAACACCAGGCTGAAGCGGGATGCGCTGGATCGCGCCCTGCTCGACCTGGCGGGGTTCTACCGCGACGTGCTCGCCGTCCAGCTCGGCGCTGACGTCGAGCTGGCCACCGCCGGCCAGCCCGATGAGCTTCAGGAGTTCGCGGCCGCCTCGCGGCCCGAGTCCACCGTCCGCCGGATGGAAGCGATCATGCGATGCCGGGAGCGGCTGGCGGCCAGCGTCGCCCCGCTGCTGGCGGTCGAAGAGATGGCCATCGCCCTCGCCGCCCGCTGAGCCGCGCCCGCCTCCGGCCGATCTCGTTCCTTCGCAGGGGCTCGAAGGCGCGCCCCTCCGGGACCACCGGCGGGCGGGACGGGATGGAGGGAGCATCCCGTTTCGCTGCAAAATGGACAGGCTGAGGGGGCGGTTGACCGGGTCTGACCGTAACCTGGGGGCGTGGGCATGATGATGGCGGTCAGTTTCGGGCGGAACGGGCGCCTCTACTACCTGGACCCCGGGCCATTCCAGCCGTCGGTCGGGACGAAGGTGCTGGTGCCCACGGACGCGGGCCCGGAAGTTGCCGAGTGCATCTGGGCGCCGCAATGGGTCGATGACGAGATCAGCGGACTGCCGGTCTGCGCCGGGCTGGCCGCCGACGACCACCTGAGCCGGGACGAATCTAATCGGGCCAGGCGCGCGGAGGCGCGGGTAACCGCCCGGCGGCTGGTGCGTGAGCACGGGCTGCCGATGAAGATCATCGGGGTGGACTACCTGGATGCGCCGAACGTGGTCACCGTGTACTTCAGCGCGCCGCACCGGGTGGACTTCCGGGCGTTCGTCCGGGACCTTGCGGGGCGGCTGCGCGCGCGGGTGGAGCTGCGCCAGATCGGGCCCAGGGACGAGGCGCGGCTGCAGGGCGGCATCGGCCCCTGCGGGCGCGACCTGTGCTGCGCGACGTTCCTGAAGGACTTCGAGCCGGTCTCGGTGCGGATGGCCAAGGACCAGGATCTGCCGGTCAACCCGCTGCGGATCGCCGGTGCGTGCGGACGGCTGATGTGCTGCCTGAAGTACGAGCATCCGCTGTATCAGAAGTTTCGCGAGGAGGCGCCGAAGCTCGGCTCAGCTGTCGAGACGCCGGACGGGCCGGGCACGGTGGTTGGGCGTAATGTCCCGGCCGACCAGGTGGTGGTGAAGCTGGCTGAGGACGGCCGCCGTTGTGCCTGTCCGAAGGCCAGCGTCTGCGGGTCCCGGCAGGCCTACGAGGCTCAGTACGGTGGCGGGCAGTAACCTGCCGCGGACCGGTAGACTCCTTCCGCTGCCGTAACCCGGCGGCGCGCCGCCTTAGCTCAGTCGGCAGAGCGATTCACTCGTAATGAATAGGTCATCGGTTCGATTCCGATAGGCGGCTCCAGCAAAACCCCAGGTCAGAGGCGCGCAGAAGTCAGCGCGCGGGCGATCTGCCGTGCCACTAGCAAGCGGCGTGCCACTTCCGTGCCAGATCACAACGACTTGCCACGCTGTGGCGGCTGCCTGGCCAGCGCTGACCGGGCCATGTCGCTGACAGTCTCAGCGATAGCCCGCTGCCGTTCATCGCCGCCGTGCAGGTAGATCAGCGCTGCGCGAGTACTGCTGTGACCCATGCGTTCCATCAGCTCTCGCAGGTTCGCCCCGGCGTCCGAGCTGAGCTTGTTACCCGCATGGCGGAGATCATGAA
>CABECR010000331.1_pt1 | contig 16371 bp, 13 predicted proteins | sample 3422471 | NCBI WGS metagenome assembly CABECR01 (sample SAMEA5534328, study PRJEB31848) | metagenome | biome: tundra; feature: field; material: soil | place: USA | collected 2013-05 | depth 0.15 m
GAACGCCGCAACTGGCTGACGTTCGCGCTCGTGGGCGGCGGCCCGACCGGCGTGGAGCTCGCCGGCCAGATCCGCGAGCTCGCCACCAAGACCCTGCGTGCCGAGTTCCGGTCGATCGAGCCGGAGGACGCGCGGGTACTGCTCTTCGACGGCGGCACCGCGCCGCTGGCCATGTTCGGCCCGAAGCTGTCCCGCAAGGCGGCCGACACGCTGCAGAAACTGGGCGTCGAGCAGCACATGGGCTCGATCGTCACGCATGTCGACATGGGCTACCTGCTCGTCCGCGACAAGGCGGGCGAGCAGACCCGCTACGACGCCAACACGGTGCTGTGGACCGCCGGGGTCGAGGCGCCGCCCGTCGCCGGGGCCCTGGCAGCCGCCACCGGCGCCAAGCGCGACAGGGCCGGGCGCATCCTGGTCGAGAAGGACCTGACCATCCCCGGTCATCCCGAGATCTCCGTGCTCGGCGACATGATGAGCCTGGACAAGCTCCCCGGCGTCGCCGAGGTGGCGATGCAGTCCGGGCTCCACACCGGTCACCGCATCCGGCGCCGGGCCGCGGGCGATATGGCGGAAAAGCCGTTCCGCTACCGTGACCTCGGCTCGGCGGCCTACATCTCCCGCGGCCGAGCCGTCGTCTCCGCCGGGCCGCTGCAGGTCGGCGGCTTCCTCGGCTGGTGGATCTGGCTGTTCATCCACATCGCGTTCCTGACCGGCTACCGTAACCGGCTCGGCGCCCTGCTCACCTGGTGGCTGGCCTTCACCCGCGACGTCCGCCGCGAGCGCACCTTCACCACCCAGGAGATCGAGACGCACCGCGACGTCTACACAACGCCGCTCGGGCCCAGCGAGCCTGCCGCGGCGCCTCCGGCCGTGGCCGGCAGCCCGTCCGTCCCGGCGCACGCCGACGACGCCGCGTCGCGCAGGCAGTCCGGGCCGGCCGCCGAGTAAGGCCGCTGCGGCCGGAGGATTCCTCAGTTCTGACGCGTCGGGGCTGGCGCGCCGAGCCGCCCCGCGGCCACCCGTCCCAGTTCCGTGATAGTCGAGCGCGACAGCACCCGCACCGCTCGCGCGGCCGGCCCGGGCCTGACCGCACGGCGGGGCAGGCGCACCCGGAGCACGCCCGGCAGGGACTCGAACACCAGCGGCGGATCCATCAGCAGGGCCTCGCCGTCGACGCCGACCTCCAGCCGCCCGCCGGAGCTGACCTCGAACCTCGGCGCGCTCCATTCCTGCCAGCCGGGAAAGAGCCGCAGCTGCCCGGCTGCCTCCAGCGCGATGAACCGCCTGGCCTCCTCGGCATTGCTGATCCGGGACGCCACTATCCCGAGGACGCCAAGATCTAGCCGCTCGCGCGTGCCCCGGCCGCCGATATGGTCCAGCTGATACGGATCGTTCGACACCAGGATCAGGTGCGCTGTCGGGTACTCGGCGCCGTCGGGCCCGCGGAACTGCAGATCTGCTGGGACCGCATCCGGTCCCAGCAGATCCGGCAGCATCGACGCGGTTGTCCTGAGCTTCGCGTCGCGATACGCCGGTGACTGAACCACCTGCGCGTACAGCCCGAGTGCCGCATTGTTGACGAAAACCCGTCCGTTGACAGCAGCGAGGTCGATCCGGCGGTCGACTCCGTCGGTGAACGCATCGAGCGCGCCGACGACATCGTCGCGGTCCAGGCCGAGGTCGAGCGCGAAGTGATTCCTTGTCCCGGCCGGCACGCACACATGCGGGATGTCGTGCCGGATCGCGACGCTGGCGACCAGCGCCTGCGAGCCATCGCCGCCGGCCATCCCGATCACGTCAGCGCCGCGCGCGACGGCATCCTCGGCAAGCTGCAGCAGGTCATCGCCTGGCCGCAGCACGACGGGCTCGATGCCGCGCTGCTGGCACTCCTGCGCCAGCCCGAATCGCTCAGCCTTCCCGCCGCCCGACTTCAGGTTCATGATCAGCACGGGATGCCCAGGGCGCCCGGCCGGCTCCAGGCTCGCAGCCGATGCGCGCAGCGCGGCGGACACCGCGCGCAGCGCGCGGCGGGCCGCAGCCAGCGACAGCGCCGCCAGGACGACGATCAGGACAAGCCGCAGCACGCTGGGGCTCGCCAGCACCAGGCCAGCGATCAGCACCCCGAGCGCAGCGGTCATCAGGATCAGCGCGGTCACCCGGACTGCCCCCCGCCGGGACACCGCGTACCAGCCAGCCGTGACGAAGACCAGCAGGCTGATGATCGTGAGCAGCACCGCCGCGAGATGGCGGACGACGCCGATCAGCAGCAGGGCGACGGCGGCAACGACAGCGAGCAGGGCCACGAGCGCCGCGATCCGATCGCCGATCGGCGGACGATGTGCTCTATGCCTCGGCACGTGGCCCCTCCGAGGCAGACTCTGCCTGGTCGGCGGATGTTACCATCTGTTATGGCTGGCCCGGCGCGCGAGCAGATCGCTGCCTGCCTCCGCCAGTTCGGCGCGGTTGACCGCGCGGTCTATGCCGCGATCGCCTCGGTGCCGACGCCAGCGCTGGATGTGCCGTTGCGCAGGCTCTCCGATGCCGCGAGCTACTCCCGGATCTGGCTCGCGATCGCGGCCGGGCTTGCCGTCGCCGGCGGGCGGCCTGGTCGGCGCGCGGCCCTGCGGGGGACTGTCGCCATCGGCGCCTCGTCCGCACTGGTGAATCTGGGAATCAAGTCCGTCTACGTCCGGCAGCGCCCGGACCGGGCTGGCCTGGGCGTACCGGCGGGCAGGCAGGTCACGATGCCTGCCTCGACGTCGTTTCCCTCCGGGCACTCCGCCTCGGGATTTGCCTTTGCTACGGCCGTCGGCAGCGAGCTGCCGTGGCTGGCGTTGCCGCTGCGCTTCCTGGCTGCCGCGGTGGCGTACTCCCGGGTGCACACGGGCGTGCACTATCCCGCTGACGCGGTGGTCGGCTCGATCGTCGGCGCCGGCACCGGGCAGGCAGCGGCGGTGCTGCTGGACCACTGGGAAGCATCGCCGGACCGTTCGGCCGGGCGCCAGGCCTGATGCGCTGCTGAACCGGGGCTTCGCCGCCAAGTTCGCGGTCATCCGCAGCGGGTGATGCCACCGGCTGCGGCCTCGCCCGCTCACGGAGCGGGCCTGGCCTGATTGCAGGGGGCGGCCTGACTGCCCGAGGGGGCCTGGCTGCCCGAAGGGGCCCGAGGATGCAGGCGGCGCACTTCCAGGACCTGGACGCCGAGTGTCTCGAGCCTGGCAAGAAACCCGTGCAGCGCCGCCTGATCAGCCAGCGGCCCGTGCACCACGGTCTCCACCGGCTTCACCGAGGCGGTAAGGCGCTCGAAGTCCAGCAGGGCCTCGGGCGGGAGGACTCCCGTGACGCGGATCTCGTAGTAGGACGGTGTCACCCGGGCCCCCAGCCGATCGGAAATGGGCAATGCCAGCTTCCACAGTGCTACGGCCGGGTCCGTCGGGCGCCACTCCTAGCGGGTGACTTCCTCACCCTGGTGAGATTGTGGCAGGGTATTGACGGGTCACCCGAATTCGCGCGAGATATCTCGTAGGCAAGCGAGCTAGCCGGCTCCCAGACCCCTGACTGGGCAGGCCGCCGTTCGCTGGGTGGGGTAGCCCGGCTGGGTTGGTGGCCGTTGGAGAGGGTGGTACCGGTGGTGACCAGCGCAAGTCCTCGTGGGCTAGCCCGCGCCCGGTGGCATGGGGGCGCCGTCGACGAGCCGGTCCTGACGTCCAAGATCACCGCCCCGGCCGTGCCGGGATGGGCTGTCCCGCGGCTGCGGATCAGCAGGCTCATCGCCCGCGGTGCGGGGAATCGGCTCACCGTTGTGTCCGGGCCGCCCGGCGCGGGGAAGACGATGGCCGTTGCCCTGTGGGCGGCGGCCGACCCTGGCGTCATCGCGTGGCTCAATCTGGACGAATACGACAACCGGCCGAAGGCTTTCTGGTCCGCTGTCATCGCGGCGCTGCGCGGCGCTGGCGTGACCGTGCCCAGAGCCGTGTCGGGCGCTGCGCGCGGGCGCGCAGTCGATCACGTGTTCCTGCTGCGGTTCGCATCGGCGATGGCCGCGCAGGACCCGCCGGTGACCCTGGTGCTCGATGATCTGCACCTGCTGACGGACTCCCGGCTGCTGGACGGCCTGGAATACGTGCTGCGGAATTCCGGTCCTGGCCTGCGGCTGGTGGTCTCCTCGCGGATGGACCCGCTGCTGCCGCTGCACCGCTACCGGCTTTCCGGGGAGCTGACCGAGATCCGGGCCAACGACCTGGTCTTCAGCTGCTCTGAAGCCCGCCTGCTGATGGCACAGCACGGCATCACGCTGTCGGCGGAGTCGCTCGAGTGCCTGACCCGCCGGGCGGAGGGCTGGGCAGCGGGCATGCGCCTTGCCGCGATGTCGATGGCCGGGCACCCCGATCCCGACCAGTTCGTCAAGGAGTTCGCGGCCGAGGACAGCGCTGTGACGGGCTATCTGGTGGACGAGGTCCTGGACGCTCAGCCCGCGTATATCCGTGACTTCCTGCTCAGGACGAGCATTCTGGACCGGTTCAGTGCCGACATCGCCGGCGAGCTAGCCGACGACGGATCCGCCGCCGATGCGCTGTCGGTCCTGACCCGGACGAACGCGTTCGTCCTGCCGGTCGGGCACGGCTGGTACCGCTACCATGCGCTGTTCGGTGCGGTCCTGCGGCTTAAGCTGCGCCGGGACTATCCCGACCGGGTGCCTGACCTGCATCGGCGGGCCGCCCGCTGGTACCGGCGGCATGGATCGCTGACCCAGGCGGTCCGGCATGCCGCGGATGCGGGTGACTGGCAGCTGGCCGCCCGGACCGTCCTCGATGAGCTCGCGGTGGCGCAGCTCATCGAGCCCCGTGACGGCGAGCAGCTCGCCGCCGAATTCTCTCGCATGCCCGACAGCCGGACACTGACGGAGCCGCAGCCACTGCTCGTCGAGGCCGCCATCGAGCTGTCCCGCGGCCGGGATGAAGCCAGTGCCGCCTCGCTCGGCGCCGCGGAAAGCATGCTCGAGCTTCTTCCCGCGGGCGCCGAGGCCCCGTCCCGGCTTGCCGCCGCGCTGGTCCGCTTCGCCCTGTCCCGGCGCACCGGCGATCTCGACGCCGCAACGATCGCGGTCGGCACAGCCGAGGACCTGCTCGCGGCCCTGCCCGAGGACCTGGTTGCCCGCCACCGCGAGCTGCGCGCTCAGGTACTGTCCGGCCGCGGCGTGGTGGAATTCTGGTGGGGCCGTTTCGATGCGGCTGACGCGGCCCTCGATGCCGGCGCGGCAGCCGCTCGCGCGCCAGGCGGCGAGCAGGAGCGAGCCGACTGCCTTGGGCACCTCGCGCTCGTCGAAGCTCTCAGCGGGCGGCTCAGCCGCGCTGCCGCCCTGGCCGCCGAGGCGGCCCCGGCTGACCTGGGCGAGGACCGGCTGCCCGGTCCCGTCAGCCCCGCGGCGGAAGTAGCGCTCGCCTGCGTGCATACCGAGCGCAATGAGCTGTCCCGCGCGCGCTGCCAGCTGAAGCAGGCCGACGAGGCCCTGCTGGCTCGCCCTGACCGGCTGGTCAGCGCCGCGGCCTGCCTGGTCGCCGCCCGGCGCAGCCTGGCCGAGGGGCGCCCCGGCGGAGCATCGCAGCTCGCCGGCCGTGCGCGTGATGGCTGGTCGCCACCCGCCTGGCTTGACCACAGACTGACCTTGGTCGAGTCGCGGGCGTGCGCTGCGCGGTCCGACATCCGGTCCGCGGTCGACCTGGCCGCGAGCGCCGGACCCGGAACCGGGCTGGACGCGGCTATCGCGCTGGCGCGCGCCTGGCTTGCTGCCGGCGACCCTGCGGCTGCCCGGCATGCATTTGCCGGCGCGCCGCCAGGCAGGCGGCCGCCTGCCTGGCTCGGCCTGGAGGCCCTGCTGGTGGATGCCCAGCTCAGCTATGCCGACGACGACCGGGGCCGAGGGCGGCGCGCGCTCGAGCACGCGCTGCGGCTGGGTGAGCCTGAGCTGCTCCGGCTGCCGTTCGCGCTCGAGCGGGCGTGGATCCGGCCGGTGCTCCGGCGCGATCCTGGCCTGGCTCACGACTACCGGCATCTGCTCGAGCCGGATCTGGTCAGCCCGGTCAGTGCCGCGGCAGGCGAGGCTGCAGCCGGGCAGCCGGTGCCCCTGGTCGTCGAGCGGCTCAGCGAGCGGGAGCGTGAGGTGCTCCGGCACGTGTCGGCGATGCTGACAACCGCGGAGATCGCCACCGAGATGTATATCTCGGTGAACACCGTGAAGACCCACCTCAAGAGCATCTACCGGAAGCTGGCGGCTACCCAGCGCGGTGAGGCGGTCCGCCGTGCGCGCGAGCTCGATCTGCTCTGAGCCTCGCGCAGTGACAGCCCGGCCCGGCCAGCCGGGGCTCACCCGCCGGGGCCTCCGCCGCCGGGTGCCGCGGCGACACCCGCGCTGAGCTCGGTAAGGCTGACCAGGTGCAGCGCGAGATCCTGGAACCGGTCGAGCAGGCCGTAGAGCTCTGATTCATCCCGGACCGAGGCGATGACGCACGTCGAGCCGCGGCCGCACTTGATCGTGGCATCACCGAGGACGCCTGCCAGCAGCGACCCGCACTCGCCGCGCAGGATGATCCGGTACCGGTAGCCGGTGTCGCTGAGCGTCGTCATGATCGCGCATCCTTCCTGCGGGCGGGCCCGGACAGTTGTCCGCGCACGGCGGCGCCGTCCTGCGGGCAGGGCCGGGCGCTGCTCCCTTGGTCGCCGAAGAAGGGGTGAGACGTCGTCACCCGTTCCGGCTTGTTCACCCTGGTGATACTGAGCAGTCACTTCGCGTGGTGCTACAGGATGCCGGTGTCCTGTCCTCTGGTGATGGCATCACGCCGGGTGGTGACGCCGAGTTTCCGGTAGATGGCCCTGGTGTGGGTCTTGATGGTGTTCTGCGACAGGTAGAGCTCCTGGCCGATCTCGCGCAGCGACAGCGTGCCGCGCAGCAGCCGCAGCACTGCTGCCTCGCGCTCGGTCAGCGGCCCGGCCAGCGACACTTCCCGCGGCCGGCCCGCGAGCCGACGTTCGAGCCGGTCGAGCCTGGCGAGCTGGGCGCTGGCGCCGTCCGGCAGCGAGGTCAGCTCCTGCCTTGCGTCGGCGAGGAGCGCGGCGGCTGCGGGCCGGTCGCCGGTGTCGAGGAGTACCGGCGCGAGCCGCAGCAGGATCTCCACGGTGGCCCACGGGCTGATCCCGGAGTGCCTGCGCCGGATCCCGAGCGCGCGCTCGAGCTCGCCGCGGGCCTGGGTGAGCTGCCCGCGCCGGGCGAGAACCGCGCCGGCGGCGGTGAAGGCGAGGGAACTCTGCGGGGCTGCGCCCAGACCGGGGTCAGCGCCGGCCACGATCTCGCGGGCCGCGCGGGCAAGCTGCTCTGCCTCGGCCAGGTTTCCCTGGTCGGCAGCGATCAGGGACAGGATGGCGAAGGCCAGCATCCGGATGATCCCGATGGAGGACGGGCTGGACACGGCGTCCTGCGCCTGCCCGGCGGCGGCTTCGAGATCGCCGGACCAGTAGAGGGCGGCCGCGTACGCGGCGCGTGCCATCGCATACCACGGCGATGCCGGGTCCGGCTCGAGCGCGGCGGCCCGGGCAGCCGCGTCGCGCATCGGGCCGATGCCCTCGAACCCGAAGGTGCCCGTGAGCAGGGCCGCCGACGACCGCATCGACTGGATGCCGTCCGGCAGCGGCCCGGCGTGCCCGGCCGCCTCGACGACCGGCAGCCAGCGGCGCAGGGATTCCCGGTCGCCCGACAGCGCCGCGGCCCACGCCGCGCAGTGCGCCGCGACGGGATGGGCGCTGACGATGCCGTCGCCGAGTGAGGCCAGCCAGCCGCGGACGGTGGCGACCCGGCCGGAATCGACGTAGGCGTACCAGTGCGCTGCGATCAGGTCGATGACCCCGGCGGCGTCCCCGGCGGCGCGGGCGTGGCTGATGGCCTCGTCCGCCGAGCCGGACCGGCGGTGCCAGGCGCTGGCGCGCTGGTGCAGGGCGGCCGCGATGTCCGGCTCGGTCCGGGCAAGCTCGCTGCGGAGCACCTGGGCGAAGAGATGGTGATAGCGGAACCACTGCCGGGTGTCGTCCAGCGGCACGACGAAGAGGTTCTCCCGCTCGAGCATGCCGATGATCTCGGCTGAGCCGGCCGGCCCGGCGACGGCGTCGCACAGCGGCGCGCAGAACCGGCTGAGGACAGAAGTCCGGGCCAGGAACTGCCGGATTCCGGCCGGCTGGCGGCTGAGCACTTCCTCGGCCAGGAAGTCGACGACGAACCGGCTGTCGCCGGTGAACTGGCGGATGAAGGCACCCGGCGCCGGGTGCCCGCGCAGCGACAGCGCCGCGAGGTAGACCCCCGCGGGCCAGCCCTCGGTCCGGCCGGCCAGGTCGGCCAGATCGGGCTCGCTGAGGTCGATACCGGCGACAGCCGCGACGAGCCGCGCCGCCTGCGCGGGCGCGAACCGCAGCTGACGGGCCCGGATCTCGGCCATCTCCCCGGCCGCCCGCAGCCGGGCCAGCGGCAGCGGCGGGTCCGCCCGGGTTATCAGCACCAGCCGGGCCGCCGGCGGCAGGTGCAGCAGCAGGAACGCGACCTGGTCGTGGCAGCCGCGGTCCCTGATCACGTGGTAGTCGTCCAGCACCAGGACAACCGGCTCCGGCAGCGCGGCCAGCTCGTTGACCAGCAGCGGCAGCAGCGTTCCGGCGAAATCAGGCGCCCGGGCCCGGACCGCGGCCAGCAGGTCACCGGCACTGAACTTCGGGCAGGCCCGCTGCACCGCGCACACGACATGCCACCACAGCCGGCCGGGATCGTTATCGCCGGGATCGAGCGAGACCCACGCGAACGCCCGGCTCTCGGCCGGGCTAGAGCGCCACTGCGCGACCAGAGTGGTCTTGCCGAACCCCGCCGGCGCGTCAACCAGGACGAGCCTGGCGGTAACGCCCGCCAGATAACCGACGAGCTCCTCCCGCTCCACCCACTCCCTCCGCGCCGCGGGAGCATGCAGTTTCGCCTCGATCGGCGCATCCAGACTCACCCGCCGCGACTCCGAGGTTGCGACGGGCAGCGTTGCTTGCTCCGGCACCGCTTGTTCCGGCACGGCATGTTCCACCGCTCTCCACTGCAGCCCGCAATTCCCCCTACCCGCAATTCCCCCTATAAGGGCCCGGCAACAATACCAGTCCCTGGGGTAAGGCGCACGTACCGCCGAATTGGGCCGCTTCGCGGCGGAGTCGAATCTGTCTGCGCTACCAGTACTCTCTCTGCAATCGCTTGCATCCTGATCGGGTGCGGCTCTTCTGGAGTGAGGACGCGTGAGGGGATATAGCCGCCTGTGGTGTTTCTTGCCCGGTTGGCCTGTGTCGGTGCGTGTTTGAAGGGCTCCTTCTCGTTACGTTCCTGGTTGTCTGACGACCGGAACGGAAAGAAGGAGCCCGATGCAAGAGTACGCGGCGGAGCCTGCGGGCGGGGTTTTCGCGCAGTCCAGGGCGTATTACGGGGAGCTGGAGCAGTGGCTGTCCGGGCAGGAGGCCGGGAAGCTGCGGCATGCTGACCTGGAGGAGCAACTGCAGGAGCGGGGCCGGGAACTGCTGCGCCGGATGCACCAGGATTACCTGGACCTGCTGGCGGCGCGGGAGGGGCGCCGTGACGGCGTGACAGGAGCGGACGGGATCGCGCGGACGCGCGCGGAGAAAGGGCACGGCCGACGGCTGGCGACGGTGTTCGGCCAGGTCACGGTGACCAGGATCGCCTACCGTGCGCCCGGTGCGGGCAACGTGCACCTGCTGGATGCGGCGCTGAACCTGCCGGTGGAGAAGCAGTCGCACGGGCTGCGGAAGCTGGCCGCGATCGAGTCCGCCCGCGGCTCGTTCGGCGACGCGGCCGCCGCTATCGCCCGCGCGACCGGGGTGAGGACCGGGAAGCGGCAGGCAGAGGAGCTGGCGAGGCGGGCCGCCGACGACGTGGACGCGTTCTATGCTGCCCGCAGGCCCGGCCCGGCCCCGGATGAGCACGTGCTGGTGCTGACCGGCGACGGGAAGGGCATCGTGATGCGGCCGGACGCGCTGCGCCCGGCAACCGCCAAAGCCGCCGCGGCGGGCAGGCAGAAACTGGCGACCCGCCTGTCACCAGGGGAAAAGCACGGCCGCAAGCGGATCTGCGCCACGAGGCGCTCTGTCATATCCCCGGCAAAGCCGGGAGGGATTCGGAGGGAGGTCCCTGGGTCTGATGGCTAACCTAATTCCGAAAGGTTGATGGGACAATAGCATGCCAGGAAAGCAGCGATCGTGTTCAGGCGTATGAAGCGAGGCGCTGCGGGACCCGCGCGATATGGCTAAAGCTTGATTGCCTGTATCCCAACCTCCAGCAGGTGCAATGCGGCACCCGCCGGAAAGACGTCTGGAACCGGCGCTGCATCCGGCATCAGCATCCATCCGCTGCTGCTGCAACCTCCGGGATGCGGGGCGATGCCCAGTGAGGGCATTAAAGGAGATGAGTGGGGAGCCTAAGTCGCGCTATCACGTATGACAGAGACGAACGTGGGATCGCCTAAGGGGCGCGAGCCCTAAGGTGACACAGGCGCCGTAGTAGTCGCAGGAGTGACGACCTGCCAAGGAGGACGGGAAGGCCGTCCGCAGGGCGAAGGGCGCTAGGTGATCGGATATTCGAAGGCCGGGAGGTCTGCGCAATGCAAAACGCCGAAACGGTACTGAATGTCCTCCGTGAACGCGGCAGGCGTGGCCTGCCGTGCAACGAGCTGTACCGGCAGCTGTTCAAGCCGGACCTGTATATGCTGGCCTACGGGCGTCTGTACTCCAACCATGGGGCGATGACTCCCGGGGTCTCCGGGGAAACCGCGGACGGCATGTCCACGGCCAGGATCGGGAGCGTCATCGGCGCGTTGCGCCACGAGCGCTTCCGATTCGAGCCAGCAAAGCGGGTTTACATTCCCAAGAAGAACGGGAAGAAGAGACCGCTCGGCCTGCCGTCCTGGACGGACAAGCTCGTCGGTGAAGTGATCCGCCTCCTCCTGGAGGCGTATTACGAGCCGCGATTCTCTGACTGTTCACATGGTTTCCGTCCCCGTCGCGGCTGTCACACCGCCCTCACCAAAGTGGCGGAGACATGGACGGGGACGACCTGGTTCATTGAGGGAGATATTTCCGATTGCTTCGGGAGCCTCGATCACGAAACAATGCTCTCGATCCTTGGAGAGAAGATCCTCGATAACCGCTTCCTCCGGCTCATCAAACAGATGCTGCAAGCCGGATACCTGGAGGACTGGACATGGAATGCCACGCTCAGCGGCGCGCCGCAGGGCGGGGTTGTCTCACCTGTCCTCTCCAACATTTATATGGACCGGCTGGACAAGTTCGCCGAGACAGTTCTGATACCCGGGTATACCAGGGGCGTGCACAGGAAGAACAATCCTGCGTACTTTAAGATGACAAGGGCGATCGGGCGCGCCCGCAAGCGCGGTGACCGTGCCGCGGTGCGGGAGCTGCGAAAGCAGCGGCGCGGCCTGCCTAGCCAAGATCCACGAGATCCGGGCTACCGGAGGCTGCGTTACATCCGGTACGCCGATGATCATCTTCTCGGGTTCACCGGACCGAGAGCCGAAGCCGAGCAGGTCAAAGCCCGCCTTGCCCAGTTCCTGCGTGAGGACCTCAAACTGGAGCTGAACGAGGACAAGACCGTGATCACACACGGCCGGACAGAAGCAGCGATGTTCCTCGGCTACGAGATCACCGTCCAGCACAGCCAGGACCGCCCGGCGGTCAACGGAGGCATCGGGCTGCGCGTCCCACAGGCGGTGATCAAAGCTAAGTGCGCCCCCTATCTCAAGCGCGGAAAGCCCGAGCGCCGCACCGAGCTGATAAACAGGGATGATCTCGCGATCATCAGCAGCTACGGGGCTGAGTACAGGGGCCTGATCCAGTACTACCTGCTGGCCGGCGACGTCTGGAGACTGAGCCGGCTGGAATGGGTCGCCAAGACCTCGATGCTCAAGACAATGGCCGCCAAGCATGACTCGCCGGTGTCGAAGATGGCCCGCAAGTACAAGGCCACGATCAGCACACCGCACGGGCCACGCACATGCTTTGAGGCCAGCGTCGAACGCCCAGGTAGGAAACCACGGATCGCGAGGTTCGGCGGCATCCCCCTGAGAAGGCAGAAGAAAGCGGTCATCGACGACCGCTCACCAGTCCCGGTACCCCGCCGCAAAGAGCTGACCTCCCGGCTCCAGACCGGCTGCTGCGAGTGGTGCGAGCAGAAGACGACGGTGGAAGTTCACCAAGTCCGAAAACTCGCCGACCTCAGGCAACCGGGGCGACCACAGCCCGCGTGGGCACAGATCATGGCCAAGATGCGCAGGAAGACCCTCGTGGTCTGCCTTACCTGCCACCAGGCCATCCACGCGAAGCAGCCCGCCGCGACATCCACGGAGTAGTCACTGGAGAGCTACGTGCATCGAAAGATGCCCGCGTGGTTCGGACCGGGGGCCGCCCGAAAAGGGCCTGTGCGAGCAGGTACCTCGCGGGCGGCCTACCGGTGTGGCCGAGGTCGGCGCGGTCTGCGACGCCGCGCCGGTCCCCCGCGCACCAGCAGACATCATCTCCGCCCCCGGTCATGCCGGCGGCCAGGAACGATCACGCAAGAAGGGCCCGGTCGCAGCCGGGAAGTGGCTGACCGCCAGCGTCACAGACGACATCCCGGCCGTCATCACGGCAGTGTTCGACGAGGCCGCCCGCCGCGACCCCGCCCGTGCCCGGACCCGGGTCGCCCTGGCAGACGGCAGCAACCAGCAAATCGAGGCCATCACAGCCGAGGCGCAACGCCGCGGCATCCAGGTGGCCATCGTGATCGACTTCGTGCACGTCCTGGAATACCTGTGGAAGGCCGCCTGGACCTTCTTCTACGAGGGCGACCCCCACGCCGGGACATGGGTCGCCGCCCGGGCCACCAAGATCCTGGAAGGCAAGGCCGCCCGCGTCGCCGCCGCGATCCGCCGCCAGGCCACCCGCGGCGGGTTCTCCCCCGAAGAACGCAAAAGCGCCGACACCGCCGCCGGGTACCTGACCGCTAAGCGCCCCTACCTCGACTACGCTGCCGCGCTCGAACGCGGCTGGCCGATCGCCACCGGCGTCATCGAAGGAGCATGCCGCTGGCTGGTCAAAGACAGAATGGACATCACCGGCGCCCGCTGGGGACTCGACGGCGCCGAAGCCATCCTCAAGCTCCGCACCCTCATCAGCAACGGCGACTTCGACGACTACTGGGCCTTCCACCTGCGGCAAGAACACCAGCGCATCCACCAGGCCCGCTACCGCGGCCTCACCCTCGCAGCATGATCAGCTCACTTCAAAGGAGCCGCACCCGAAGTCAATCACGTGGAGGCGATGACCGGTGAGCGCAGAATCGGCATCCTCGAAGAGAAGCACGATTTCCGCTCGGCACGGTTCGTCGAGCTCATCCGGTATAGTCCAGATGTAAAGGGAGCTGCATCGCAGCCCACGGCGTCCGATCACCCGCCTGGCCGGGACTATCCGCGGCCGCAGGCTGTACAGCCGCTCCCAATTCCGGGAGTCAACCACCAGGGTGCCGCCGGGGCCAAGCACGGCGCGCATGCCCTGAACGGCGTCCACAAGGCCGGCTCTCGTGTCGGCATGGACGATTGAGTTGCCCAGGCAGACGACCAGGTCGAAAGGCCCGGGAACCTGCCGGGACAGATCCCGCCAGTCGGACTGGCAGACAGCTACCGCGACGTCGTGCTGCGCCGATCGACGGCGCGTCTCGGCGACCATGCCCGCGCTTCCATCAGAGGCAGTGACGGCGAAGCCCCTGCGGGCCAGGGCCATCGCGTCCGCGCCGATGCCACAGGAACAGTCAAGGACGGGAGCCCCAGGCTGGAGAGCGCCGAGCACTCCTTCCAGCAGCGCCCGGCTTCCCGGCGAAGTAGCACCGAATTCGCCCTGGCCGCCGATAATCTCGTCCGCGAACAGCCATTCGTAGTCAGCTGCAAGGTCGCGGTAAACGTCGTCCACATCTAGAGTGTGGCACCGGGTCCGGGCTGCCTGAAGATCTCCGCAGCCAGCTGCGCGCCCCATTCGCGGGCGCGGTCCTCTTCGCTCGCTTCGAGGTGATTCTCCTTGGTCACGAAAAAGCTCTCAGGCTCCGCGGCCATTTCGAAGCTATGCTGGCGGAGTTCCCGGGCGATGCCCTTTGATGCCCGTCCGGTCAGCGCGGCCGGAGCCTTGATACGGGTATCGAAAGCTGCCGCCTTGGTGTGGCACTGCCCCAGCGTGCCGAACCACTCGCGCAGTCCCGGACTGAGCGCATCGGGCTCGAGTGTCGGTCCGCTGTCGGGCTTCTGAGCCGCCTCCGCCGCGCCCTTGCGCGTGGCCGCGCGGCTCATGCCATGGACGTGCGTCGGCCCCCCGACCACCACGAGGGCAGCTTCGTCGAGTAGCTCCGGACGCGCCGCCGAAACCGGCACGACTGTGACGTCAGCTCCAGGCGCGAATCCCGCTTCGATGGCGCCAGCGACCAGGTGAGTGTTGCCGTACATGGATTCGTAGACGATTACGACTTGCATGGCCCGCCTCCTCTATGTCTATGAGCCGCTGCGACTATCCCGCACCGGAATCTCCCGGAGCCAGAGGCGGAGGTCACGCGCGGGCCATAATGCGGTGTACCGACCGGAAGGTGCGGGCCACATGCCACCGACTCGCTTTCATTTCAACGGCAGTGTCAACCTGCCCGGTGCCGAGACCGTGATGCGCGAGATCGCCGCGCGGATCCCGTCCGGCCTGGTGCGTATTCCTGACGGCGAAACAGGGGACCGGGGTAGCTGGGTGGATGATCCCTGAGCAGCATGACGCGCTGCTCGACTCCCACCAGCGAGCGCTGTTCGCGGACCTGGCCCGGTTCCTCGCAGCCGTCCCGCATGATCAGGTGGCCATCCAGTGGGATGTCGCGGTGGAGTTCGCGATCCTTTAGAACAGCTTCACGGGCACCGGCTCCCAGACCTTCGACGCGATCATCGCCAGCCTCGTGCGCTGCGTCGGCCAGGTGCCCGACGACGTCCCGGTGGGGCTGCACCTGTGCTACGGCGATGCCGGACACCAGCACTTCAAGCAGCCTGAATCGGTCGCGCTGCAGGTCCGCGTGCTCAATGAGGTGAGCGCGGCTGCACGCCGGCCGGTGGACTTCGTCTCCTTCACCTTGCCGCAAGGCCAGCACGGCGCTGCCTATCTCGCGCCGCTGGCCGAGCTTGCAGCCGGGCCCAGACCGAGTTCCATTTCGCGCTTGCGCCCTGTCACCGCCCCGGCGCCCGGCGCCCGGCACCACGGCCGGGCAGGTTGCGCTTATCGACGATGCCCTGGCTCGCGGCGCGGCCGCCGGACGTTCCTGGGGCGTCTGCACTGAGTGCGGAATGGGACGAGCGGAGCGGGGACGAGATACCCGCGCTGCTCGACCTGCACCGGGAAATCATCGCCGCGGGCTGCCTCCGCGCCGTGAGTAACTGCGGCCAGCGGCGGGGGATCAGGGGACGCCGCGCCCTGCGGCGTGGGAGCCGCGCCCCGCCGGGGCCGCCAGGCAGACTCGGTACCCGACATGCCGAGCGGAGGAACCGTGTGCGCGCTGACATCGCTGGAGGTCTGCGCGGGCGCCGGGGGCCAGGCGCTCGGCCTGGAGCAGGCTGGCTTCAGCCACGTCGCCGCGGTCGAGATCGACCCGGACGCTTGCGCGACCTTGCGCCGAAACCGGGGCGCCGACTGGAAAGTCTTCGAGGGTGACCTGCACTGCCTCGATGGCCGCGAGTTCCGGGGCATCGATCTGCTGGCCGGCGGCGTGCCGTGCCCCCCGTTCTCGATTGCGGGCAGGCAGCTCGGCAGCGGCGACGACCGGGACCTTTTCCCGCAGGCGCTGCGGCAGGTGGCAGAGATCGGACCGCGCGCAGTGCTGCTGGAGAACGTGCGCGGACTGGCGGCGCGCCGGTTCAACAGCTACCGGGCTCAGGTGCTCGCGCGGCTGCAGGAACTGGGCTACCAGATCTGGTGGGACCTTGTCCAAGCCGGTGACCACGGTCTTCCGCAGCTGCGGCCGCGCTTCGTGCTCGTCGCGGTCCGGCCGCCGTGGGCGTCCCGGTTCCGCTGGCCGGCACCGTCGGCAGAGCCGCCGACGGTGGGCGAGGCCCTTTTCGACCTGATGGGTTCTCGCGGGTGGCCAGGCGCGCAGGCCTGGCGGCAGCAAGCCAGGGGAATCGCCCCGACCATCGTCGGCGGCAGCAAGAAACATGGCGGCCCCGACCTCGGTCCGACGCGAGCCAGGGCCGCATGGCGGCTCCTGGGCGTCGACGGACTGGGAATCGCGGA
>CABECR010000355.1_pt1 | contig 15717 bp, 13 predicted proteins | sample 3422471 | NCBI WGS metagenome assembly CABECR01 (sample SAMEA5534328, study PRJEB31848) | metagenome | biome: tundra; feature: field; material: soil | place: USA | collected 2013-05 | depth 0.15 m
TCTGGGTGCGCCGCGAGGCGCTGTCGTTGCGGATGGAGGTGAGAGACCGTCCATCTCCTCGCCGTCGCAGCGGTGGGGTGAAGCTGGAGGCAGCCTGAGTGCGCCACGAGGCGCTGATGTTTCGGATGGAGGTGTAATACCGCCATCTCCTCGCCGTCGCAGCGGTGGGGTGAAGCTGGAGGAAGTCTAAGCCGGGGGTCGCCGGTGAGGACGGGAGCAGCCTCGACAAAGTCGCGTCGGTTCAGCACTGCCGGATGGGCCGGGCGCGGTGAGCGAGACGGGAAGGTATACGCAAGGAACCGGTGTTGTTACGCCTCTTGAGCCTCTCGCCAGCTCTAACCCGGTGGATTCGGGCTGGATGGCGGCGCGCACCCGCTCCTCATGACGGGCGGGGAACTTCGGGCAGGGTATTCAGGGTCTGAGCCCGGAGGCCACGGTGAATTGCCTGCGGCAGTAGCCGTGGCGAAGCCGCAGGGGCAAAGCCGGGTGCCTAACCCGTCGACCGGACAGCAGTGAACGTGGGAACCATCCGTGTGCGTTCCTCATGTCTCCCATCGTCCAGATGGGAGGCCGGGGATAGGTGCGACGCCGGCTGAAGGCGCGGGTGGGGCGGAGCCGTCGTAGTACTCCGAGCCGGGGAAAGCCTGTGCACATGGGGAAGGACGGCAGCGTGTCAGTCTAAGGAGGAATGTAATGTCCGAAGACGCGCCGGTGAATACCGGCGCCGTGGGGTGGCCGACCTTTGACTCGGCTTATTTTACGGTACGGAGGATGCAGGCCAAGTTGCACCGCTGGGCGGGAGAAGATCCTTCCCGCCGGTTCGGCGACCTTTACAACCTCGCCTACGACCCGGCGTTCCTGATGCACGCGTGGGAACGCGTGTCCACCAACGGGGGCGCCAGGACTCCGGGTGTCGACAAGGCCACCGCGGCCAGAATCGAGGCCTGGATCGGGGTCGGGGCTTTCCTGGGCGAGATCCGGGACTCGCTGCAGTCGGGCGGGTTCCGGCCGGTTGAGGTACGGCAGGTGATGATACCTAAAGCGAATGGGAAACTCCGGAAACTCGGAATTCCCACCATCGCTGACCGGGTGGTCCAGGCAAGCCTGAAGCTGGTGCTCGAACCCATCTTCGAGGCGGATTTCCAGCCGTGCTCGTACGGGTTCCGCCCGAACCGGCGTCCGCAAGACGCGATCTCCGAGATCCACCTCTTCGCCTCCAGGCCCAGCAACTACCAGTGGGTGCTGGAGTGCGATATCAAAGCCTGCTTTGACGAGATTTCGCATACGGCTCTGATGGATCGTCTCCGGGTGAGGATCAAGGATAAGCGAATATGCGCGCTGGTGAAGGCGTTCCTGAAATCCGGGGTCCTCACCGAACTCGGAGACCGGGAAGACACCCTGACCGGGACCCCGCAAGGCGGGATTCTCTCGCCGTTGCTCGCCAACATCGCCTTGTCGGCGCTGGACGACCATTTCGCCCGGCAATGGCAGCAGGAGATGGGTACCAGCAAGCAACGCGCCCAACGCAAGGCAAAGGGCCTCGGCACCTGGCGGCTCATTCGTTACGCGGATGATTTTGTCCTGATGGTAACGGGAGACCGATGCCACGCCGAGGCGCTGCGGGAGGAGGTGTCGGCCGTGCTCGCACCGCTGGGGCTGCGGCTGGCGCCGGAGAAAACCCGGGTGGTCCACATCGACGAGGGCTTCACGTTCCTCGGCTTCGACATCCGCAGACTGCGGAAACGGGGAACCTCGAAGCAGTACGTCTACACCACACCGTCCAGGAAGGCCATCCAGGCGATCAAGGACAAGGTGTCGGCCAGGACGTACAGGTCAACCCGCCACCAGGATCTCGACGAGCTGATCCGCAGCCTGAACAGGTCCCTGGCGGGCTGGGCGAACTACTTCCGGCACGGAGTGTCCAAGGCGGTGTTCAGCGCGATCGACAGCCACACATGGCTGCGGCTGATGCGCTGGATACGCCGCAAGTACGAGGGCAAGCACCGTCTCGGGATGAAAGAGCTCCGCAATCGCTTCTGCGACAAGGGGTGGAGGTTCGCCTGGAACGGGGCCGTGTTCACCGGCGCGTCCAGCGTCACCGTGAAGCGCTACCGCTATCGCGGAAGCAACATCGCGACCCCATGGACCCCGACACCGGCAGCAGCCCTCACCAGCAGCTGACCAGCGGCAAAGACACGCGGAGCGCCCGTTGCGGTGAGAGCCGCACGGCGGGTGCGGGAGGGGGCCCGCGGGAAACGACCGGTAGCAACACCGGCACCGCGCCCGTGGGCCTACCTCACTCCGGGGGTCGCCGGTGAGGACGGGAGCAGCCTCGACAAAGTCGCGTCGGTTCAGCACTGCCGGATGGGCCGGGCGCGGTGAGCGAGACGGGAAGGTATACGCGAGAAACCGGCTGCGTTACGCCTCTTGAATGACCGCCAGCTCAAATCCGGCGGATAGGGGCTGGATGGCGGTGCGCACCCGTCCCTCATGACGGGCGGGGAACTCCAGGCAGGGTCTCCAGAGCCTGGGTCTGGAGGTCACGGTGAATTGCCTGCGGCAGTAGCCGTGGCGATGCCGCAGGGGCAGAGCCGGATGCCTAATCCGTTGACCGGACGACAGTGAACGCGGGAACCATCCGCGCGCGTTCCGCGCTGCAGCCTCCTGCCAGGGGGCCGGGCGGGGATAGGCGCGACGCCTGCCGAAGGCGCGGATGGGACGGAGCCGCCGTAGTACTCCGAGCGCGGGAAAGCCGCGCACATGGGGAAGGGCGGCAGCGTGTCAGTCAAGGAGGGAAGTAATGTCCGAAGACGCGTCGGCGAATGCCGGCGCCGTGGAGTGGCCGCATCCCGATTCGGCGTACTTCACGGTACGGAGTATGCAGACCAAGTTGCACCGCTGGGCGGGCGAAGACCCGTCCCGGCGTTTCGGTGACCTGTTCAGCCTCGTCTACGATCCGGCGTTCCTGGTGCACGCGTGGGAGCGCGTGTCCGCCAACAGGGGCGCTCAGACCGCAGGGATCGACAAGGCCGCTGCGGCCATGATCGAGACCTGGGTCGGGATCGGGGCTTTCCTGGGCCAGATCCGGGACTTGCTGAAGTCAGGCGAGTTCAGGCCCGCCGAAGTGCGGCAGGTGATGATACCGAAAGGTAGCACAGGGAAATTCCGGAAATTAGGTATTCCGACCATCGCCGATCGCGTAGTCCAGGCAAGCCTGAAACTGGTGCTCGAGCCCATCTTCGAGGCGGATTTCAAGCCGTGCTCGTATGGGTTCCGGCCGAACCGGCGCGCGCATGACGCGATCGCCGAGATCCATCACCTGGCATCGGAGCCCGCCAATTACCGGTGGATACTCGAGGCCGACATCAAAGCCTGTTTCGACGAAATTGATCATACGGCATTGATGGACCGCCTCCGGGTGAGGATCAAGGATAAGCGTACCTGCGCGCTGGTAAAGGCGTTCCTGAAATCCGGGATCCTCACGGAACTCGGGGACCGGGAAGAGACACGAACAGGGACGCCCCAGGGTGGGATCCTCTCGCCGCTGATGGCGAATATTGCCCTCTCCGTGCTGGATGACCATTTCGACCAGAAATGGCGCCAGGAGATGGGAACTCCATATCAGCGGAAGAAGCGCAGGCGACGCGGCCAGGGCAATTATCAGCTCATCCGCTACGCGGATGATTTTGTCCTGATGGTGTCGGGCGACCGGCACCATGCCGAGGCGCTGCGCGAGGAAGTGACAGCCGTGCTGGCTCCTGTGGGGCTGCGGCTGGCACCGGAGAAGACCCGGGTGGTCCACATCGATGAGGGCTTCGACTTCCTCGGCTTCCATATCCGCAGGATGCGGAAACGGGGAACGCGGAAGCACTACGTCTACACCAGGCCGTCCCGCAAAGCCGTCCAGGCCATCAAGGACAAGGTGACGGCCAGGACGTACAGGTCAACCCGCCATCAGGACCTGACCGAGCTCATCACGAGCTTGAACAGGTCGCTGGCGGGGTGGGCGAACTACTTCCGGCACGGGGTGTCCAAGGCGATATTCGACGCGGTCGACCACCACGCGTGGAACCGGCTGATGCGCTGGATACGCGCCAGGTACGCGGGCAAGCACCGGCTCGGGATGAGAGCACTCCGCCGTCGCTTCTGTGACCAGGGGTGGAGATTCGCCTGCAACGGGGTCGCCTTCACCGGCGCGTCCAGCGTCGCCGTGACCCGGTACCGCTACCGCGGCAACACCATCGCGACCCCATGGACCCCGAAACCAGCAGCCGCGCACACCAGCGGCTGACCAGCGGGAAAGACACGGGGAGCGCCCGGTGCGGTGAGAGCCGCACGCCGGGTGCGGGAGGGGGCTCGCGGGAGACGACCGGCGGCAACACCGGCACCGCGCCCGCGAGCCTACCTCACCACCTGCTATCCGATCCCGCCGCACGCTTCATCGACCTTGGCTCCGGCTACCACGTCAGCCGCACCGACACCGGCCGCACGGCACGCAGCCACGTCCGGCAGCTCGAAGCACTCGGCTACACCGTCACCCTCGCTCAGGCCGCCTGACCCGCGCGCCACATCACCGGCGGGCCACGAGCCGGCACCGCCGGCGCTGCCGCGCGCCCAGCTGAGCCTGGGTTTTCCGGTCAGACCGACGCCGGCTTCGACGAGGTGTACGCCGGCCAGGTCGGCGCGGACTACGAAGGCTTCTTCGAGTTCTACGCCAAGCAGGAGATGCTGCCCCGGTTGCGCGAGGGCTGCCCGCGCAGCGGGCGTCCGGCGGGAGCTGCGATGAGATGGCCGCCCCCGCTGACATCCGGCCAGGACGCGGGCTTAGGCTGATATCTGCTCGTTGTCGAGTAACGGACACACCTCAGCCGAGCCAATGAGGGGGCGTCAGATGGTCAGTTGCACCTGGCTGAGGTCCTGGCCGGTCTACCGGCAGCTGACCGGGACGGACCCGCTCGGGCTGGGTGCCGCCGCCAAGAGCAAGCGATCCGACGAGCTGCGGCCGCGGACCGCCGATGCCGACAAGGTCGTGAAGTCGGTCTGCCCGTACTGCGCGGTTGGCTGTGGCCAGAACGTCTACGTCAAAGATGGCAAGGTCACCCAGATCGAGGGGGACCCGGATTCCCCGGTTAGCCGCGGCCGCCTGTGCCCGAAGGGGTCCGCGAGCCTGCAGCTGACCACGGGTTCCGCGCGCGAGTACCGGGTGCTGTACCGGCGGCCGGGGGGCGGCGACTGGGGGTACCTGAACCTCGACACGGCCATGGACATGATCGCCGACCGGGTTATCGCCGCGCGCCGGGACGGCTGGCAGTGGGAGCAGCAGGGCATGCGAACCCGCCGCACGATGGGCTTCGCGAGCCTGGGCGGGGCGACGCTGGACAACGAGGAAAATTACCTGATCAAGAAGCTGTTCACGGCGCTGGGCGCGATCCAGATCGAGAATCAGGCCCGGATATGACACTCCTCCACCGTCCCCGGTCTGGGGACTAGCTTCGGCCGCGGCGGCGCGACCACGTTCCAGCAGGATCTGGCGAACGCTGACTGCATCCTGATCGAGGGCTCGAATATGGCCGAGTGCCATCCGGTCGGGTTCCAGTGGGTGATGGAGGCCAAGGCCCGCGGCGCGAGGCTGATCCACGTCGATCCCCGGTTCACCCGGACCAGCGCGGTCGCCGACCTGCATGTGCCTATCCGGGCCGGAGCCGATATCGCGTTCGTGGGTGGCCTGATCAACTACGTGCTCAGGAACGACAAGTACTTCCGTGATTACGTGGTCGCCTACACCAACGCGGCGACGATCCTGACCGAGGATTTCGCCGATACCGAGGATCTTGACGGCGTTTTTTCCGGGCTGGACAGGAACGAGCGCGTCTACGACTCCGAGAAATGGCGGTACCAGGGTTCCGAGATGCGGCCCGCCAGCGGGCAGCGCGGCACCGGCCGCCCGCAGCGGCAGGTGCGGGAGGCAGCACGGGGCGGAGCCCACGGCTCTGGCGGCGCGGCTGCCCAGCCCGCGCCGGACACCGACGAGACGCTGCAGCACCCGCGGTGCGTGTTTCAGGTGCTCAGACGGCATTTCGCCAGGTACACGCCCGACATGGTGGCCGAGATCGCCGGCGTGCCCGAAGACGCCTTCGCGGAGGTCTGCCGGCTCATCACCGAGAATTCCGGCCCGGACCGGACAACAGCGTTCGTTTATAGCGTCGGCTGGACTCAGCACACCGTGGGCGTGCAGTACATCCGCACCGCGGCGATCCTGCAGTCACTGCTCGGCAACATGGGCCGTCCAGGTGGCGGAATCATGGCGCTGCGCGGGCACGCCTCTATTCAGGGCTCGACCGACATACCGACCCTTTTCGACCTGCTGCCCGGCTACCTGCCGATGCCGCACGCCAGCAGTAACGACGACCTCGACACCTATGTGGAAGCCGAGCGGGTGGAGAAGGGGTTCTGGGCGAACACCGGCGACTACATGGTGAGCCTGCTGAAAGCGTGGTGGGGCGAAGCCGCGACGGCCGGCAACGACTTTTGCTACGACTACCTGCCCCGGCTGACCGGCAGCCACAGCACCTACGAGACTGTCCTCGCCCAGATGGCGGGCACCTGCAAGGGGTACTTCCTGTTCGGCCAGAACCCGGCGGTCGGCTCCGCCAACGCGCGGATGCAGCGGCTCGGACTGGCCAACCTGGACTGGCTGGTGGTGCGGGACTTCGTGCAGATCGAGAGCGCAACCTGGTGGAAAGACGGCCCGGAGATCGAGACCGGGGAGATGCGCACCGAGGACATCAAGACCGAGGTGTTCTTCCTGCCGGCTGCTGCGCACACCGAGAAAAGCGGGAGCTTCACCAACACTCAGCGCATGCTGCAGTGGCATCACGCGGCGGTGGAGCCGGGCGGCGACGCCCGCAGTGACCTATGGTTCACCTATCATCTGGGCCGGCGCATCAGGGCGAAGCTGGCCGGGTCGGCCGACGAGATGGACCGGCCAGTTCTGGACCTCACCTGGGATTACCCGGTGGAAGGCCCGCTGGCCGAGCCCGATTCGGACGCCGTCCTGGCCGAGGTGAACGGCTGGGATGCTGACGGCCAGCCGCTGTCGTCATACACGCAGCTCGCCGCCGACGGCTCAACCGCTTGCGGCTGCTGGATCTACTGCGGCGTGCACGCCGACGGGGTGAACCAGGCGTCCCGGCGCAAGCCAGCACGCGAGCAGAGCTGGGTGGCGCCGGAGTGGGGCTGGGCCTGGCCGGCAAACCGGCGGGTGCTCTATAACAGGGCGTCGGCCGACCCTGACGGCAAGCCGTGGAGCGAGCGCAAGGCCCTCGTCTGGTGGGATGCGGAGAAAGGCACGTGGACCGGGCACGACGTGCCGGACTTCGTCGCCGACCGGCCGCCCTCGTACCGGCCGCCGGATGGCGCTACCGGGGTGGAAGCGATCTCCGGCATCGACCCCTTCATCATGCAGGCCGACGGCAAGGCGTGGCTGTACGTCCCGGCGGGCCTGGTGGACGGACCGTTGCCCGCGCACTATGAGCCGCAGGAATCGCCGCTGCCGAACCTGCTTTACGCCCAGCAGCGCAACCCGGTCCGCCAGCTCATCGAGCACCCGCAGGACCGGTTCCAGCCGAGCGGCGGCCAGCCGGGTTCCGACCTGTTCCCGTATGCGGCGACCACCTACCGGCTCACCGAGCACCACACAGCAGGCGGCATGTCGCGCTTCCTGCCTTACCTGGCCGAGCTGCAGCCCGCGTTCTTCTGCGAGGTGTCACCGGAGCTCGCCGCCGAGCGCGGGCTTGAGCACATGGGCTGGGCGACGATCGTCACGGCCCGCAGCGCCATCGAGGCCCGGGTGCTGGTGACCCGCCGGATAAAGCCGCTGACGGTCGGCGGCAGGCAGCTGCACCAGATCGGGCTGCCCTACCACTGGGGCCCCAACGGATATACCACCGGGGACGCGGCGAACGAGCTTGCGCACCTGTCCCTGGACCCGAACGTGCACATCCAGGAAGTCAAGGCGCTGGCCTGCGACATCCGGCCCGGCCGGCGGCCGCGCGGGCCTGCCCTGCGCGAGCTTGTCCGCCGGTACCAGGAGCGGGCTGGCATCAACAGCGAGACGGGGAAGGAGGTGTGATGTGAGTATCGAGTCTGCGCAGCCATTGACCCTGGCTGGGACTTCGGACGGCCTGGACCCGGCGGCGCGCGCCGGGCACGTGGATCATCCGCCCCGGATGGGATTCTTCACCGACACTTCGGTGTGCATCGGCTGCAAGGCCTGCGAGGTGGCGTGCAAGGAGTGGAACGCGGTGCCCGAAGACGGCCTCTTGCTCACGGGCATGTCCTACGACAACACGGGCGCCCTGGGCGCCTCGACGTGGCGGCATGTCGCGTTCATCGAGCAAATCGGGCGTCCCGGTGAGGTCCCGGCGGGCGCCACCGTCTCGTCTGACCCGGTGTCGGACGGCTCGCGCTGGCTGATGTCCAGTGATGTCTGCAAGCACTGCACCGAGGCAGCCTGCCTGGACGTGTGTCCCACCGGTTCGCTGATGCGCACCGAGTTCGGCACGGTGGTCGTCCAGTCCGACATCTGCAACGGATGCGGCTACTGCGTCTCGGCGTGCCCGTTCGGCGTGATCGAACGGCGTAAGGAAGACGGGCGCGCCTGGAAGTGCACACTGTGCTACGACCGGATCGGCGCCGGGTTGGAGCCCGCTTGCGCTAAGGCGTGCCCGACCGAATCCATTCAGTTCGGCCCCCTGGACGAGCTCAGGGAGCGGGCGCAGCAGCGGGTCAGCCAGCTGCACGACGCCGGGGTCGCCGGGGCGCGACTGTATCTCGACGATCCCGATGACGGCATCAGCGGCGGGGGCGCGTTCTTCCTGCTGCTGGATGCGCCCGAGGTCTACGGCCTGCCGCCGGACCCGGTCGTCACGACTCGCGACCTGCCGAGGATGTGGCGGCATGTCGCCACCGCAGGCGCTGCGCTTGCTCTGGGCGCGCTGGCCGCGTGCCTAGGCGGCGGGCGGCCCCGATGAGCTCGGGCGTGGACAGCCGGCGGTGGGAGCGACGGCGCGGCGGCGAGCAGCCGATGGTCCCGAAGGCAAGCTTCGATTCTTATTACGGCCGCCCGGTGCTGAAGGAGGTGGTGTGGGCCGCACCGGATATCCCCGGCTACCTGTTCCTCGGCGGCCTGGCGGGCGCATCGTCTGCACTGGCCGGTTTTGCTCAGCTGGCCGGCAACCGCGAGCTGTCCCGCGCCGCGAAGGCCGGTGCCGCTGGCGCGATCGGGCTGTCCATGGTGGCGCTGGTCAATGACCTCGGACGCCCGGCCCGGTTCGTGAACATGCTGCGGGTGCTGAAGGTGACCTCACCGATGAGCGTCGGCTCCTGGCTGCTGGCTGGCTACAGCCCGGCAGCGTTCGCCGCTGCGGCCTCGGCCCTGACCGGGCAGCTGCCTGCGGTCGGCACCGTGGCCACGGCCGGCGCGGCCGCGTTCGGTACCGGTGTCGCCACCTACACCGCGGCGCTGCTGTGCGACACCGCGGTGCCGGCCTGGCATGAGGGGCACCGCGAGATGCCGTATGTCTTTGCCGGGTCCGCTGCGACCGCTGCGGGCGGCCTCGGCATGCTGTCCGTCTCACCTGATCACGCAGGGCAGGCCGTCCGGTTCGCCGTGCTGGGCGCCGCGGCCGAGCTCACCGCCAAGAGCCTGCTGCTGCGCCGGCTGGGCGCTGCCGCGGAGCCATATCAGCAAGGGCGGGCCGGCCGGCTGATGGAAGCCGGCGAAGTGCTGACGGCGGCCGGCCTGGCTGGTGCTGTCCTGGCCGGCCGTAGCCGCACGGCTGCAGCGCTGTCCGGCGCGGCGCTGATGGCTGCCTCGGCGCTGACCCGGTTCGGGGTGTTCGAGGCGGGACGCGCCTCGGCGCGGGACCCGAAGTACACGGTTGGGCCGCAGCGCGAGCGGCTGCGCAGCGGGGCCCCGCACCCAGTCGGGCGGTGACGCCGCCGCATTCCCTGGCACATTCACAGGCTCGGCGTCGGGTACGTCGTCCCTGGTCAACGCCCTTCTTTCAGCCTGCGGCCTGCCATAAGGGCGCCGACCCGGCGCGGGATGTGCTTAGGGTCCATTTCTGCGGACAGGTAGAACTAGAAGGGTCACGCGCACTGGCTAGCGTCTGGCACGACTACGGCCCGGATGCGGGCCGTGCGCCAGGCCGGTTCACCGAGACCGATGATGCGACAAGAAATGGCCTCCGCGTCAGGGAACGGCCAGCTGGACATGGGTTCCGCGGAGACGGGGCTTACTGCCCTGCTGGAGGCATGCGACCGGTCAGTCGAGGAGATCGCAGCAGTAATACCGCAAGCTCAGCTGCGCGCGCTCCTGGTCATTGACCGGGCCGGCAGTCTGAACCTCAGTCAGCTCGCCACGGCGCTGGCTGCCTCCGCGTCGGCGGCAGGCAGGCTGTGCGAGCGCATGGAACTTTCCGACCTGCTGACCCGCGACCGCGCCGCCGCGAGATAGTTCTGCTCCCTACCGAAGCGGGCCGGCGGCTCGCCGGATGGATCCGCGACCGGCGCCGGGCCGCCATCGCAGCGGCACTCGAGGCAATGGGCCCGGAGGGCCGCGACGCGCTGGTGCGCGGGCTAGCGGAGCTAGCTGGCAGCGCCGCCGCACAGAGCTAGGCCGCCGGGCAGAGCTAGCGTCCGGACGTGCCGTCGGCCGGGCTGGCCTGGCAGCCGCTGATCCGGTCAGCTCTGTAGGCGATCCCCCGGACGATGGATGTCGGGCCGCAGTGACCACGCGGACTGGCGCCGACCGGCGCAGCACCGGCTCAAGCCGCGGGGTCAGCAGAGCCTCCACCGCGGTGCCGAGGCCATCCGTCGCACTCGTAACGAGGATGGTGACGGCGTCCCGTCGGCCTCGGGCGCATCAGTCGGGATGACGTAGACCGCCACGCCGATGTCCTGGATGGCCGGGCGTCGGCGATCACCGGACCCTCCCTAGGCGGTAGCTGATGCAACTCCGGCATGGTCCTTCCTCGAGGTGAAGTCCAGCGGAATCCGGGTAGCGCGCGCCTTTCCGTGCCGTCCCGGCGGTGCGCGGGGGGGCGCCGCCGGGACAAAGCGGAACTGCCTCTTCACTACCTGAACTGTCTCGTCTCAAACGCGATCGGCCAGCAGCTCGGCGCCTGCGCCGAGCATGGTCGCGGTGCGCTCGTCATAGCGCCGGCAATGGCCGCGGGCGAGGGCGTCGACCCGGTCTTGTCAGCTGGCCGCGGACATGACCTTCGGGGGCCGGTAGCCGGCCGCGAACAGCTCCCTCGCCGCGGCTACAGCGACGTCCGCCGAAATGCGGGCGCTGAGCAAGTCAGCAAGCACGAGCAGCTGATAGAGCGGAGCCGGCTGATCGGCCAGCCGGATGCCCGCTTCGTCCGCATAGGTACGGCCATGCCGGTCCGGCAGCTCCTTGACCATGGCTCGCTGTGCTTCGGTCACGGAGTCGCGCTACCCGGCCGCAGGGGCCGTAATCACGGCCTGCTGCCCGTCTAGTCACCGGCTGTCGCGCACTGCCGTTAGCTGCCTGGTCCGCGGCCGCGTGGTCGGCGCGAGCGCGGTCCGCGGCGGCGAGCTTGCGGTGGCTGACGGCCAACTCAAGGTGCCGGGCAGCCCCGCTGCCGTCACCCGCGGCCAGCTCGTCGTACATGAGCGCTGGGGATTCGTGCGCCTGCGCCGCTTGCCGGAAAGCGGCGACGCTAGGCCGACTGGCCGCATCAGCGTGCGCGATGGCCTGGGCTATGGCGCGGGGAGCTGCGCCGAAGTGGATCCTGCGGTTGACGGCTGATCTGCCAGCTCCCGGTTGCGGGCATCAATCTCGGCCAGTCGGCTACCTTTCGCGCCGGTGCGCTGCTGCTAGTACCGGTGGAACGCCGCGATCCGCTGCGGTGGCCGGCGGCCGAAGAACGCGGACTCGGCGTAGTCGACGTTGCCGCCCCGTGCCCGAGGACGGCACCGATCAGCTCGAGGGTGGCAGCCGTGGTGACGGCCAGCACCGGCTGCCCGGCTCTTCTCCAGAAACGGCACCGCCATCTCCAGGAACTCCTGGTCGCTGCCGTAGACGCAGGCCAGGTGCTCGAACCCCGAGGCGGTGTCGGCCGTCAGCTCAGGCCCCGGCATCGCAGCGCTGCCCGTCGCCATTCAAGCCTCCATCTGTTCCTGCCACCGCAGGTCCCAGCCCTGCGCTCGTGCCAGCCCGCCCCTCCAGCCCGGCCCAGCCCGCGTTGGCCTGCCCGTGCAGCCCGGCGTTGGCCCGACCCTCCAGGGTCAGGCCCGGCGTAATATCCCAGCCAACGATCGCCAGTACCGTTGCCAGCTGCACGGGCATCTCATGCAGCACAACCCGGCGGCTTCCGGATCCGTCGTCGGCACCGGTCATCTGGACAATCGCCCGCAGCCCCGCCAGGTCGCAGTAGGCGACCCCGGCGAGGTTGACGTGGAGCTCACCCTGCCCGTCCATGGCGTTTGCCAGCGCCTTTAGCAGGCCAGGATAAGTGGACTCGTCAATCTCACCCGAGACGATCAGCTCCGGCGGAGTGCCAGTGCGGATGATCCGCAGCACTCCGTCGTCGTAGATCTGCTGCCCGGTCAGCACGGCAGCTTCACCCCGCGCGGGTCTTTACATCGCGGAGTGCTGACGTGTCGTCCGGGCGCCAGGGCAGGGAAACATCCTCCGGCGCGAGCATCAATGCACGATGCGAAAGCCGCCGAGGTAACCCTATATATGGACATGGTACAAAGACCCATCGCTCCGAGAAGTAGACCGGCAGCCGCGCTTTCGAACCACACCATCACCATTGGGACGTGAGGCGCATCGACATTTGCGCTGCCGATCCCGTCAGTATTATCGTCTGGCCTGCAGAGTCCGTCAACGGGTCCGGCGCAGGGCAAGGCCGAGGTGAGCGCCGATCTCGTCAGCAGCGCGGTCTCGGCGAGAGTAACGCCGGGACACTCACTGCGTCGGATCAGCATGAGCACCCCGTCGGTCTCGTCGTCGCCGCGGATGGCCACGATCAGCAGCGATGATGTCGGCGCCGCGGTCGAGCAGCACGACAGCAGGCGGCAAGCCGAAACCCAGCTAGCCACATCCTCCCTGCCGAGTACGTGACCTCGACATCCGGCGTGGATCCGGCCGCTCGCGCCGGATACGCCGAGAGCTGGGCGCTCGTGCAGGAACAGTTCGTCGACACCCCCGGACCGGCCGCAGTTGAGGCCCATGCGCTGGTCATTACGGTGATGCACGAACGTGGATACCCGACCGAAGATCCTGAGCAGATAGCTGCCGACCTGTCGGTCGAGCACGCCGCCACGCTGGACCATTACCGGATTGCCTCGGCGGCTGCACAAGTGGCCAGTTCCGGCGCGGCCTCCACCGAAGAACTCCGGCAGGCAATGCTGCATTACCGCGCGCTCTTCCAGGACCTTCTGGGCACAGCAGATGCCGCAGCACCGCCGGGCAACCGCGGGGTTACCGCGTCCGCCGACGGCCCCATTTCGGCGGGCTACCGTCCGGTGAGGGCTGATGGAGGCCGCGACGGCCAGGTACCGGAGCGAGCCGGCCTCCCGGTCACCGAAGCTGACGACGACGTGCGAGTACTTACTGTCGACAGCGGCTCGGCTCCGCAGGCGCCCGCCGCTGGCGATCAGCCAGTGCCCGAGACAGGCTTCGCCGGAGAGAGCGCGCAGGGAACGGCAGTTCCGCCTTCGCGCCGTCTATGACCGCGTCCGCGCACGCGGCTGTGCGGACACGGCCTGCGCTGCGGCATGCAGGCGCGCCGCTGCGGTGCGTCCGCAGCGGTGAGCCGAGAGGCGATTTACGGTCCTGAGAGCCCGGCGGGTTCAATGGACCGGGAAGAGAACCGTTTGCGAGAGCGCATGCAAGGAAAGACGTTTGTTTGACTAAGGTTGGGGAGGTGTCGCGATAGCCCGGCCAGCCGATGCCAGATCAGCTGAACGGCTCGGCGGCATGCGCCATGGATGCGCTGCCAGCATGGCCATCGCCATGGGGTAATGAGACTTTCGCCAGGAACAGCACCACGCCAGCGCCCCGGACGCCGCGTTGGCACGGTCGCGGCCGCGTTGATCGTCCGTGGAGATGACGGCCGCAGACCCGCACGCACCGCCGGGCCGGCGGTCCCGGCGAGGCGGGACCTTAGGCCCTGTTTCCCTGGCGCTCACCAGGCATCATGCTGTTGTGAACGTGATGACGGCGTATGACGTGCCGGATGACTTCGAGACGAGCCAGGTCGAGCTGGACCTGGCCGAGCGCGGGCTGGGCGCGCTGATAGAGGCGTGTGAGCGTGCCGCCGAGGAAATCGGAGCAGTGATCCCGCAGGCCCAGCTACGTGCGTTGATGGTCATCGATCGGGCAGGCAGCCTGAATCTCAGTCAGCTGGCCGCAGCGGTGAGCGCCTCTGCGTCCGCCACGAGCAGGCTGTGCGACCGCATGGAGGCAGCCGGCCTGATCACCCGTGACCGAGACGTCGTCTGCCGTCGCGAGATCGTTCTGGTGCCTGCCGATTCGGGCCGTCGGCTCGCGCGGTGGGTCCGGGTACGGCGCCGGTCTGCTCTCGGCAATCTGCTGGAATCGATGAGCCCGGACGGCCGCGAGGCACTGGCCAGCGGGCTGGGTGAGCTTGCCGCCGAATCCGGTCAGCCGGCCGCCAAATCTGCTTAGCCGGCGCCCGACGGCCGCGCTCTCCTGCAGCACCGCCGCCGCGGTGCATGACAGCTAGCCCCTCGGCGGCGTGCCGGGGGGTTAACTGTTGCGGTCAGGGAAATCTTTCCCCAGGGCAAGGGTTGCCAACGGGGGTTGCCGCGTGAGAGTCTTTCTATATGGAAACTCTTTCTGCGGAGAAGGCTTCTGCGGGCGCGGTACTGGCACCGGCACCGGGGACGCTGCGGGAACTGGCGGGGCTGGCGGACGCCGAGCTGCTGGTGCTGGTGCGGTCGCTTCCGCGCTGCGATGACCGGCGGGCGGCGGCGTGCGAGGTGCTGGTGAGCCGGCACCGGGGGCTGGTGCGGGCGTGCGCGGCGCGCTACCGGCGCAGTCCCGAGCCGGCCGAGGACCTGATGCAGGTCGGGTACGTCGGGCTGCTGAAGGCGATCAACAATTTCGACCCGGCGGTGGGCGGCAGCCTGGCGGCGTACGCCCAGCCGTGCATCTCGGGGGAGATCAAGCGGCATTTCCGGGACAAGCGCTGGCAGGTGCACGTCGAGCGGTCGGTGCAGGAGCTGGTGCTGGAGGTCCGCAAGGCGACCAGGGATCTGACCCAGGAGCTGGGCCGCGGCCCGTCGGAGGACGAGCTGGCGGCGTGGCTGGGCGTGAGCTGCCCGCGGGTCCGCGAGGCCCGCCGCGCGGACCTGGTGTTCCAGCCCGTGTCGCTGGACGCGCCGCTGTCGGACCGCCCCGACGCGGTCGGCCTGGCCGACGTGCTCGGCGCGGAAGACCCCGGCGTGGAGCACGCCCTGGACATGGAGGCCCTGGCCGCGCACTGGGGCGAGCTGCCCCGCCGCGAGCAGAAAATCCTCCTCATGCGGTTCTACGGCGACATGACCCAGGCCCAGATCGGCGCCCAGCTCAGCATCTCCCAGATGCACGTCTCCCGGCTCCTGGCCCACGCCCTGACCTACCTGCGCCACCGCATCCTCGACCCCGAACCCGGC
>CABECR010000364.1_pt1 | contig 15620 bp, 14 predicted proteins | sample 3422471 | NCBI WGS metagenome assembly CABECR01 (sample SAMEA5534328, study PRJEB31848) | metagenome | biome: tundra; feature: field; material: soil | place: USA | collected 2013-05 | depth 0.15 m
AGTCCGGGCACAGCGGCTCGCCGAGCAGCGGGTCGTCGCGGCTGTGGCGCTGCCTGCACGACAGGGCGTGGCCGTGCGGGCAGTCCCGGCTGCGTCGGCGGGGCCGGCATCTCAGGATCCGGCCGTCCTTCTCGCGGCGGGAGTGGACCGGGCCGAAGGAAGGCGCGGTCAGGGTGGCGAAGACGCACGGGTGCTGGGCGACGGTCGCGGGGACTCCTTTGCCGCCGCTCAGTCCGGCGCGGATGAGCTGGTAGGTATCGGCGCGGTAGACCTCGGCGCAGGGCGGGCACCGGGAGGCGCGGCGAGTCTTGCAGGCGACGGGCAGGACCCCGCCGGGTTCGTGCACGGTGGTGTAGCGGTGCAGCAGCTCCCCGGTGGCACCGTCGATGTGATCGACACGGCCGCGCAGCAGGACAGGCTGCATGCACCCGCCTGCGTGCCGGGCCGGGTCCGCGGGGATGGGGATGGTGGGCAAAGGCAGTACTCCTCTCGTCATGCGCCCGTGCGGGCGGTGGTGGACGAGCGGAGGCAAGCGACGGCCAGGCGGATGAGTATCGGCTTATCGGGTCAGCGGTGCTGTGCCGCGTATGGCCTGGCTGGGGTTGCCTGCCGCTCAGGCGCATTCATGTGAGGCTTTGGCATCGTGACCGGACTCCCGGTGACTCACCGGCCCGGCGTTTACACGGTCGTTCTTTGCAGCGGGGGATACCTCAGCTATGAGAGTACCCGTACTAAGAGTATCCAACCCAAATTTTTAGTATCAGTTCGCTGATCTGGGGGCGTTCAGGCGTCCCGCCAGGTTCCGCAGTTCGCTGGCCGGCGGGTCTTGCATCGCCAGCAGGTCGGAGACGAGCTGGCGGACCAGCCCGTGCCCGCGGATCTGTTCAGGGGTGATGTCCTCGGCCTCGCGCAGCGCGGCGATCGCTTCGGCGACCTGGCGCCGCTGGGCGTGAGCGCGGGCCACGTCGATCAGCATCCTGCCCCGCCGCTCGGCCGACAGGCGGGAGGTGTCCACGGTGGCCGCGGTGCGAAGGGCGCGGCCCGCGTCGCCGAGCTCGACCGCGATGGCGATCTCATACAGGCCGACGTTGGCAGGACCGAACTCGGTGCCGTAGTCGTTGCGCCCGCTGCCGAGGCGGTCGGCTATCCGGCTGGCCTGCTCAAGATGGGCGTAGGCGCACTCAGGGTCGTTCACGCGGGAGGCAATGACCCCGCGCTGCAAGGTCAGGGCGCCGTACAGGGACATGGCTTGCAGATCACCGCCGTCGGCTTTGGGCCGTAGGGCGTCGGCAGCAGTCCGGGCGGCTTCCTCGGCCTGGTCGTAGTGGCGGGCGGTCATGAAGACGAACACCAGCCGGAAGGCCCCGGCGGCTACCAGCATCGGATTGCTCGCTCGCTCGGCGGCGGCCATGGCACGGTCGGCGGCGATCCAGGCGGCTTCGGGTTCACCGAGCTTGTCCAGGGCGGCCGAGCAGGCCTGGTAGGTCGAGGCCATCAGCTCGAAGGCCTCGGCCCGCTGGATCTCGGGCAGTGCTCTGACTGCGGTCTCCAAGTCGGGGACCAGGCTTGTAAGCAGATCGGCTAGGTCGGTAAAACGGCTAGCGTGGGTCAGGTCCCATGCCGTGCGGGCTTTGCGGCGAAGCGTGCTGAGCGCGACCGGGTGGCGGCCATTCATCATGGCGCGCAGGGAATGGACGCCGGACAGGGCCATGCGCAGGCCGCCGACGCTAGGCGGCTCCTCGTTCACCGCAGCGATAACAGGGGCCTCGGCGGCCAGTTCGGCGAGCGGTACTTCCAGCGCGGCAGCTACGGTTTCCAGCACGGACATGCGGTCGACCTTGCGGACGCCGCGCTCTACCTGGGAAACCCATGCCACCGACCGGCCGATCATCTTGGCCAGCTCAGGCTGGGATAGGCCACGGCGGCGCCGTTCGGCCGCGATCTTCCGGCCCAGGGCCTGCTGGTAGTCCGGGGTGCTCACCCGCCTGTGCCCTTGCCGATCTGCAGAGTGAGCCAGTCAACCTCTGTGCTGGCCAGGTACCTGTCCCGCTCATCGAGGTAGCGGCGCGTGTGCGGGGCCGCCTCATGCGCCTCGAAGGCCGCCCGGTCGCGGTACAGCTCATAGAAGATCCGCTGCAGAGGCTGGCCGTCCACCAGGTGGGAGGCGTACACGAGCGTCCCAGGCTCGTTGGCCCGGATGGCTTCGACGGTCTCGGCTACCAACCGGTCGTAGGCCTCGGCGCTGGCCTCGTCCTTGCATGTGAAACGGACGCTCAGACCGAACATGATCCCTCCAAGTCGCTGACGCCATGCTCGCACTCATTGTGCTGGGCCGGTACGACAGATATCACGTATTTATAGTATGGCTACAAGATTTAAAGTACGCTCACGGTTGGCAAGGCTGTGGCCCAGCGCGACCAGCGAGGACTCATGCACACACCAGCACCCAGAGCACCCGTTCTGCGCGTCAACAGGGTCACCTATCCAGGGGCTGGCGAGCGCATCGGCGCCGTTCGTGCCGACCTTCGGCAGTTACTCGACGGCTGCCCGAAAGCGGACGACGTGATCCTCTGCGCGTCCGAACTCGCGGCCAACGCCACCGTCCATAGCCGCTCTGGCTTGCCCGGCGGCATATTCACCGTTTGCGTCAAGATCAGTTCAGGCCACTAGACGTGGATTGCCGTCGAGGACAACGGTGGCCCCTGGAACCCGCTCGCCAGTGATCCCGCCCGGCCTCATGGACTTGAGATCGTCCGCGCCCTCGCTTCCGAGTGGGGCATCGACGGCGATCACAACACGCGCACGATCTGGGCAAAGTTCAACTGGTCCGATGATTCGTAGCGTCCGAGCTGCGCTGGCGTGAAGCTGCATTAGTCGGCTTTGCCCTAGCGCGTGTGAGGACTTTCTTCACGATCTTCAAGGGCGCGCCTCCGGCACGCCAAGCGCCGAGCCGGTGGCCCCGGACGCAGGCAGGAACCGCGATGCCATCGAAAGGGAATGCGTGACTGAGACGGGCACCACCACCAGGACCAAAGCGGGGAAGCAGTGGGGCTACTCACCGACTCCGGGCGGCGGCCATGTCGCGCCCCTTCGGGCGGAAGCCCTACGGGCGCGCCGCCGCCGCCAGGTCCGGCAGCCCCGCATTCCGCAGGTCGGCGGTACCCGCCGTAACGCTGCACCGATGGCCGCGCCTGCAAGACCGGGCCTGGCCCGTCCTCCGTGCCTGGCATCCTCTCACCGCGCAAGATCACAGTAAAGTGCGCTCGCTACGCTCACGTCCTGCGGATGGCGCAAGCGCCACACTTGACTGTGACCTTCCCCGGCAAGACCATCGGCATCTATCGGAAGGACGGCGCAAAGCGAGGCGTGCTCCGACGGCTCAGAGGGCTGGGGGTTCGAGCGATCACGTGAGGTAAGGCCGCCTGGGTTTAGGTGCGCTTTAGTGGGGCAGTTGGTAGGGCTGCGGCGAAACGCGCCGCAGGGAGATGGAGGTCAAATGCCGCAGAAGAAGGCAGGGACCGGCGTCAAGAACAAGGCCCTCTACAAGCGGCTCCGTAACCTGGGCGTGTCGACCAAGGAATCGGCGCGGGTCGCGAACGCCAGCGCCAAGACGCCGAGCAAGAAGGCCAGCGCGCGCGGCGGGGCGGCAAGCTCCTACGCTAACTGGAAAGTCCCAGAGCTGCGGAGCAGGGCCAAGAAGGTTGGCATCAAAGGCCGGTCAACTATGAACAAGAAGCAGCTCGTCAAGGCGTTGCGTGCCAGTTAAGAGCGCCTGCCATCCCGCACCCGGCCGGCTCTGCCTTTCTCGCGGTGCCGAGCCGGCCGGTGCGACCAGCGGGCCCGGATGAGACCGAGTAACCAACTGAGTAACGATTGACGCTGACAGCAACGGACACCAGCGGACGTGTGCGGACCATTCGCCGCAGTTCATGAGCAGGATACGAAAGCAAGAACAGCCGACGACATTCCCTGACACGGCAGGGGTCACTGGTCCCAGATAGTCCGACGTCAAGACGGACTTGACTGTCAAGGGGCGATCGAGCTGGCGTCGTCGCCCAGCTACCCTGGCCGCATTTTGGCCGCACAAGGACGCTCAACGCTGCCATCTACCGCGCACCAGTGAGCAGCATTTCGGCAGATCAGCAGTAAAATGAGCAGGTAGCGGATGCGCGTGACACAGTCTACGGATCAGATGCTCTTGAGCGTTGCCGAATCTAGCCATAGCTGATCAAGGCGGCGCCGCTGCGCGGCACCGCGTCCGGCGCTCCCCGCGCCGGGCTCTGGCCTTGGGGAGGCCCCGCCCGGCGCGCCCGCGCCGTCCCGGCCGGGGCGATGCCACTGATATAGCTGGCTGATTCGCCACGGCGTCGGGTGCAGCAGCGGCCGTCTTCCCCGCTCCTGATTTGTCCAGCTCGCGGCACGCCGGGTCGGCCACTCCCACGAATCTGGGCGCCTGCGAGGACGACGGACAGCTCCAGGAATCTTCGCGGCGATATGTTCCAGCACGTCCTGGCTTGCAGGTCCGTCAGCCATTACAGTTCGCCGTGAACTCTCGGCGCAAAGCCGAGGAACAGGCACGTTCGCTGGCTGCAGCGACGTGACGGGAGGGGCGAGACACGCATGGGCACACAGGAGAACAAAGCCGTCGTTAACCGGTTCCAGAACGAGGTGACGGTCGACCAGAACGCCGATCCCGATCTGATCGACGAACTGCTTGCGCCGAACTACGTCAACCTCGCCATGGAAGGCGTCGATCGCGCTGGCTTTATGGCGATGGGCACCGCCATGATTTCCGTGATGAAGGACCCGCGGATGGACGACGTGGAGCTGGTGGCCGAGGGGGACGCAGTGTTCGCCCGGTTCAACTACAGCTTCACCGTCCCCGACGGGAGCAGGACGACAGCCCGGACCATGGCGTACTACCGCCTCGCCGACGGCAAGATCGTGGTGAATGACGTGATGTCCGTCCCGGATATGATGCAGGTGCTCGCCCCGTGGGTGGCACCGCCGCTTGGGGCATAGTCCTAGACGGCTCACGAGCGCTCTTCAGACCCGCACCCAGGCAAGCATTATGCGGGTGCAAGTGGGTGTCCTCCCCCGAACCCGCCGTAGGAGTGTTCACGCCAGCCGGAACCTAATGAGGTCAGTCGGGCCGCTTAATGGGAGGCTCGGCTGCGGCAGCGGCCGGCGGGTCAGCACTCGCCCTCTCAGGTTCCTTTGGAAGCCTATTGGCAGATCGCGCGCCCGCCGGCTCGCCGGTGGCTGGACTGCTGATGGGATGCCGTGCCCGCGTTGGCGTGAGCACTTGATCATTAGGTCGCAGGGTCTCCGGGTGCTGTGATCGTGCTGGCCGGACACGGAGGAGTTGGTGCGGGTGCTGTTTGTCGGAAATGACTGGGCTGAGGGCCACCATGATATCGAGCTGGAGGACGAGGGTGGCCGGCGGTTGTCGCGGGCTCGGTTGCCGGAGGGGCTGGAGGGCATTGCCCGGTTGCACGCGCTGGTCGCCTTGCATGCGCCGCCGGACTGGGCGGACCTGCCGCCCGAGCAGGTGGCCGGGCGGGTTGTCGTCGGGATCGAGACCGACCGCGGGCCATGGGTGACCGCACTGCGGGCGGCCGGGTACCAGGTGTTCGCGATCAACCCGCTGTCGGTGGCGCGGTACCGGGAGCGGCACTCCACCTCGGGCGCGAAAAGCGACGCCGGCGATCCTCACGTGCTCGCGGAGCTCGTCCGCCTTGACCGCGATCATCACCGCCCGATCGCCGGGGACAGCGAGCTGGCCGACGCGGTCAAGCTCCTGGCGCGTGCGCACCAGACTGCGATCTGGGAACGGACCCGTCACGTGCTGCGGCTCCGGTCGGCGCTGCTGGAGTTCTTTCCCGCCGCGGTCGAAGCCTTCGACGACCTGGCGTCGGCCGACGACCGCCGGGCAACGAGCACAGGTGAAAAGCGCCTGGTGAACGTACACGCGAAGTCACGCTTGACACCGGAGCCTCTACGGGCACTCCGGTCAGAAACCAAGGGCCAGGCGGGAGCCTGCCCGGACCGGACGCGGGCCATCCCCTGCAAGGTGCGGGTCGGCTTGCTGCCGGACGGCCTGCGCCGAGTTGACAGCAACGGTGACAGCAACAGCAGCGACCAACGGCAAGCGGCAGCGACCGGCGACAGCGCACAACGCTCGTACGATCCGTAGCAACTTGGGATATGTCCGGCCTGAAAAGACATCCCAGGGGCTTAGGTGTCAAGCGGCGATGTCAGATTGAGGGGTCTTTTCCCGGTACGGCCAGGCGGTTGCCTCGTCGTAGAGGGTGCGGGTCTTGAGGCATCCGTGGAGGATGCCGACGAGCCGGCTGGCGAGTTTGCGCAGGGCGGGGTTGTGCTCGGTGCCGCTGGCGCGCTCGGCGTCGTAGAGGGCGCGGGCGCCGGGCGAGACGCCGAGGGCGGCGAAGGCCTGGGCCATGAGCGCGTCGGTGAGCCGGTTGTTGCGGATGAACCGGGCGGCGACGATCTTCCTCTTTCCGGAGGCACGGGTGATGGGGCTGGTGCCGGCGTAGTTCTTGCGGGCCTTGCCGCTGGCGTAGCGGTCCGGGTCGTCGCCGAATTCGCCGAGGACCCGGGCGCCGAGGATGGGTCCCAGGCCGGGCTGGGACAGGTAGATCTCAGCGTCCGGGTGGCGGCCAAAATCCGCCTCCACCTGCCCCTGCAGGGTTTTGACCTGCTCGTTCAGGACGGTGATCACCGCGACCAGGGAGCGGACGGTGCCGGCGTAGGCGTTGGTGACGGCCGGCGGCTGGCCCAGCTGGGCGCTGCGCAGCGCGGCCAGGATGACGGTGGCCTTGCCGGGGATGTCCCGGCGGCGGGCGCGCTTGAGGGCGGCGGATATCTGCGCCCGGGTCAGCTTCGCGGCCTTCGCCGGGTCCGGTGCCTTGCCCAGCAGCTCCAGCGCATCGGGCGCGTCCAGGTCATCGAAGGCCTCCAGCGCGGCGGGGAAGTACTCCCGCAGCTGGTGGCGCAGCCGCTGGACCTGCCGGGTCCGCTCCCAGATCAGCGTCTTATGGGTACGCGCCACCACCTTGACCGCCTCCGCGTCCGGGCTGTCGCCCGCCACGGCGCGCAGCTGGTGGGAATCGGTGCGCACCATGTCGGTCAGCATGTGCGCGTCACCGCGGTCGCTCTTGGCGCCGGACACCCCGTGACGTTCCCGGTACCTCGAGGCCTGCAGCGGGTTCACCCCGTATACCGTGTACCCGGCCGCGACCAGCGCGCCGACCCACGGGCCGCGGTCGGTCTCGGTCCCGATCACCACCTCCGCATCATCGGCGCCCTCGCCCAGCTGCTCCCCGATCAGCTCATGCAGCCGGGCCATCCCGGCCACCCCCTCCGGCAGCCGCGCGCGGGCCAGCACCCGGCCCCGCTCGTCCATCACCTCCACGTCATGATGATCCTCAGCCCAGTCATCGCCTAAGAACAAGCGCATCAATTCTCCCGCTTGAAATGCCGGATAACGGTCAGCAGCCTGCGGGAGAACAATCAGCGCCCTAATGAAACAGTGCTCACGCCACCTGGCGCGCACGACATCCCAGCAGCGATCAACTCTCCCGGTCACCGGCAGGGGCACGGTCTTTTCACAGGACTCCAGGTCCGGCGGACAACAGTGCTCACCTGCCGGCGGCCACCAGCTAACGAGTCTGCCGGACGGCGAACCCGCTAACACTCATTAGCGGAAGGTCGGCGGTTCGACCCCGCCCCTGACCACCCAGTCTGACCAGCCAAAACGCCCCGGCGGATGTCTCCGTCCGGGGCGTTTGACGGCAACGGTGACGGCAACCGCGAGCTTGGGCGGCCGTCCAGGCTAAGCCAGCGCGTCGCCGAGCTTGCCGAGTGCCTGGCGTTTCTCGTCGAGCGATGTGTGGGCGTAGATCGTCATCGTGACCCCGATGTCACTGTGGCCGACGATCTCCCGGACCATGTCCGGTGGCACGCTCAGGTGCAGCAGCAGCGAGACGCAGGTGTGTCTCATGTCGTGAAACCGCGTGCCGGTCAGCCCGCTGCGATGCGGATGCGGCCCCAGCTCCGGCGGAGGTTGTCGGGTTCCATAGGCGTGCCGATCCGGGTCGGGAAGATGAGGCCGTTCTCTTGCCAGTCCGGCCAGGCTTCAGCTCGCTCGGTGAACTGCTGGCGGCGGTGCTCACGGAGCGCGCCGATGCACAGCGGCGGGAGCGGCATGGTGCGTGCCGAGTTCTCGGTCTTGGGCCGGACGAAGCGCAGTGCGCCACCGACCCGCTGAAGCGTCTGGACGACCTCCAGCGTGCCCGCGTCGAGGTCGGTGTCTGCCCAGCGCAATCCGAGCAGCTCGCCACGGCGCAGGCCGAGACAAAGCGCCAGGACGTAGAGCGCGTACAGCCGTTCGCCCTTGGCCGCCTTGAGTACCCGGCGGGCCTGGACGACGGAGAGCCCGCGGTTGACCGCGTATTTCGGCGTGGTGACCTTTACTAGCCTGGCGACGTTGCGCGGGATGACTTCCTCTCGCACGGCGGACTCAAGCGCGTTCCTCAGTACCGCATGGATGGACTGGACCATGCGCACCGAGATCCGGGACGCGCAGCATTCGCCGCCTGGCCGGGCGCAGCACTGTGGCTCGTCGCGGGCGGCATCGACACCGTGCTTGCAGCACAGGCATTGAGCCCGTATGCCCGCCGACACGCCGTCAAACGATCTTCCTTGACCCGGCCGCCCCACCCTTAACTACGCGGCATTGGCAAGCGATCGGCTTCGCCGACCCTAGACACGGCGACCACTCACCAGGGGCGGGCAGCTATGAGGACGACGAGGGGACCAGGAACCTGTGGGCAGGCAGAGCGAGCAGAATGGCAGCATGACGGATGGTCCTGACCGCTGGCACCGATGGCTGCTCGACGTGCGATTCGGAGGCGACGCCGCCCAGCGGGAGAAGCTTCTCACCGAGCTCCTGTACCCGGTGCGGGATACGGTGCTGGGCAAGGCACAGCTAGCGCCCGGCGAGACACTGCTTGACGTCGGCACCGGTGATGGCCTCATCGCGTTCGGCGCACTAGAACGGCTCGGAACGTCAGGGCACGTAATCTTCTCCGATATCTCCCAGGACCTGCTTGACCACTGCCGCGAAGCAGCCAGCGCCGAAGAGCTGCTAGACCGGTGCCGCTTCGTCCTGGCCCCTGCCGATCGCCTGACCGCCGTGCCGGACGCATCGGTCGACGTGGTCACCACCAGGTCTGTGCTGATCTACGTGAAGGACAAAGCGCAGGCGATGCGCGAGTTCTACCGGGTACTTAAGCCAGGCGGGCGCGTGAGCCTGTTCGAGCCCATCAACGTGCTGATGTCCCGCGCCGATCCTGACCTGTTCTCCGGCTACGACGTCACCCCGGTCAAGGCACTGGCGGCCAGAGTTCATGCGCTCTACGAGTCCATCCAGCCGCCCGGCACTGATCCCATGATCGACTTTGACGACCGTGATCTAGTGCGTCACGCTCAAGACGCCGGGTTCCCCGAGATCGATCTCGAACTGCGGGTCAGCGTGAAGGCCCGCAAAGAACCGGTGCCCTGGGAACGGTTCACGCGTACGTCGGGCAACCCACTGGCACCGACTTTCCAAGAAGCTGTGGACCGGGTGCTCAGCCCAGAGGACGCGGTCGAGTTCACCAGGCATCTCAGGCCGCTCGTGGAATCCGGGGCCGGACTGGAACGCATGGCCCTTGCTTACCTAACCGCCGCCAAAGCTGATGCATGACCTGGGCGTGCCCGTGGCGTGCCCGATCAGACGGTGATCAGCGGTAAATCACGGTCACTCACGGACACGCCACACACTCTTTCACCTGCGGAAGTCCAGGTCAGACAGCCATGTCCACGATGTTTGCAAGCAGGTTGTCCTGCGAGGTGCGGCGTCGTGGTCTGTGTATGAAGTCAGCGCTTTGCAGTTCTGAGCCCTCACCCAAGGCCCGACCACAGGTAGCGGGCACCGATAGCGACCACGAGGACGCCCATCACCCGGCGGATGAGCGTGTCAGGGAGCAGCTGCTGGATCCGGGCACCGGTGTACGCGCCCGCCAGGCCGCCGATGCCCAGCGCGATTCCGGTTGGCCAGTCAGGGGCGACCGACCCGTGGTGATGGACCGAGAGGATCAGGAAGGTGATCACTCCTGCTACCGAGGTCACGAAGGTGGACGCGAGCGCGGCTGGGGCGACTTCCCGGGGTGGCCGTCCGGTGCCGGTGAGGATGGGAGCCAGGATCGAGCCGCCGCCGATGCCGTAGATCCCGCCGACGCAGCCCACCACCGCCGCCAGGAGGATCAGCACGGGCGGGGGAACGGCGCGTGCCGGCCGGGGTTCCGTTCCGGGCCGGGACGGCCTGGTCAGCGCCAGCCAGGCGCCGAGCGGGAGCAGCACTGCTGCGACCACCAGGTCGAAGACGCGGGCGCCGGGAAGCAGCTCCACCCGGATGACCGATCCGGCGATCACGCCGGGCAGCGTTCCGGTGATGAGGACCAGGGCGAGCCTGCCGCCGGTTTGTCCCTGCCGCCAGTACCGGTACAGCGCACCCGGAGTCGCGACCACGTTGTAGAGCAGGTTGGTGGGGGTAACTGCCGGGCTCGGCGTGCCCAGCACGCTGACCTGAAATGGCAGCAGCAGCACCGCCCCGGAGATACCCGCGGGCGTGGCCAGTACCGCGATGGCGAACGCCGCCGCCAGGGCCACGGCCTCCGTCCAGCCCGCACCCAGCACCCGGTCACGGTAGCGACCTCCCTGGCCGGTGATGGGCCGATGACCGGCTAATTGCGGCGGGCAACCCCGGTCACAGTCTCATGCGCGATTCCCGCCGTCGCGATGAGTTTGGCGGCTGCTTTGCGTCAGGATGTCAGCGGGCCGTGATAGCTGTGCCTGGCGGCGGTCGCCAGGTCAGGCGTGATCATGCCCGGCCGGGTCAGGCGTGTCCTCGCGCCGGGCGGGACTGAGGGGAGCAGAGCATGAGCGGTGTACGGGTACTGGCGGGTACGCGCAAGGGCGCGTTCGTCCTGACCTCCGACGGCACTCGGAAGCGGTGGGAGGTCAGCGGCCCGCACTTCGCGGGCTGGGAGATATACCACGTGAAAGGCTCGCCGGCCGACCCCGACCGGCTGTACGCGTCGCAGTCCAGCGGCTGGTCCGGGCAGGTGATCCAGCGATCCGACGACGGCGGCGCGACCTGGGCGCCGGTGGGTAACCAGTTCGCCTACGACGGGACGCCCGGGACGCATCAGTGGTACGACGGGACACCGCACCCGTGGGAGTTCGCGCGGGTCTGGCACCTGGAGCCGTCCCTGGACGACCCCGACATGGTGTACGCCGGGGTCGAGGACGCCGGGCTGTTCCGCTCCGGTGACGGCGGGCAGAGCTGGCAGGAACTGCCCAAGCTGCGCGGCCATGAGTCCGGCCCGTCCTGGCAGCCGGGCGCGGGCGGGATGTGCCTGCACACGATCCTGCTGGACCCCGTGCAGCAGGGCCGGATGTTCACCGCGATCTCGGCAGCGGGAGCGTTCCGCTCCGATGACGCGGGCCAGACCTGGCGGCCGATCAACCAGGGTTTGCAGTCCGAGGGCATCCCCGACCCGGACGCCGAGGTCGGGCACTGCGTACACCGCCTGGCCATGCACCCGTCGCGGCCGGACGTGCTGTTCATGCAGAAGCACTGGGACGTGATGCGCAGCGACAACGGCGGCGAGTCCTGGCGGGAGATCTCCGGGAACCTGCCGTCTGACTTCGGGTTCCCCATCGACGTGCACGCCCACGAGCCGGACACGATCTACGTGGTCCCGATCACCAGCGACGCCGAGCACTTCCCGCCCGAGGGGAAACTGCGGGTCTACCGCAGCCGAACCGGCGGCGACGACTGGGAGCCGCTGACCACCGGCCTGCCGCAGCAGAACTGCTACGTCAACGTGCTGCGCGACGCGATGGCCGTCGATTCGCTGGAGGACTGCGGCGTGTACTTCGGCACCACCGGCGGCCAGGTCTACGCCTCGGCGGACTCCGGTGACAGCTGGGCGCCGATCGTCCGCGACCTCCCCGCCGTGCTGTCGGTCGAGGTCCAGACGCTGCCATGATCCGGGTCGTGCTCCCCGCGCATCTGCGGACCCTCGCCCGCATCGACGGCGAGGTGCACCTCGATATCACCGGCCCGGTCACCCAGCGATCGGTGCTCGACGCCCTGGAGACCCGCTACCCGGTGCTGCGCGGGACCATCCGCGACCACGACAGCGGCCCCCGCCGCGCCTTCATCCGGTTCTTCGCCTGCGAGGAGGACCTGTCCCATGACCCGCCCGACGACCCGCTGCCCGATGCTGTCGCCGCCGGGACCGAGCCCTACCTCATCGTCGGCGCCATGGCAGGCGGTTAGCCAGGCAGCCTCCGCACCTATGTCGGCAGGCGGGACGGTCGTTTCCCATCGACAAGCCCCGCGCCCGCCGCGGGCATACAACCTGGCCCTAGAGGTGGCCCTACATTGGCCCTAGAGTGCCCGTGGCAGTGTGGGGAAGTGCAGGAGTATTAGCTAGGGCCGAGCCGGGCCGACCGCAGGTCATAGGCAGAAAATCGCTACCTAGGCGGCAACATCGACACCCTGATAAGGAAGAGGTCGAAGGTTCAAGTTCTTGCGCCCTTCTCGACTTGTGACAACATTCTCCACGGCTTCAAGGCGGCGCCTGCGGCGCCGCGTCCAGAGGGGCTCCCCGCGCCGGGCTCTGCCTTGGAAGGCCCGCCCGGCGCGCCCGCGCCGTCCCAGTCCCGGCAGTTTCTGATCTGACTGGGTCAACCTGGCAGACCTGCTGGTGCGGCATGTGGCCGTCTCCCTCGCGCTCCATTGTCCCAGTCGCGGCCACCGCGTCCAGAGCGCCTGGCGGCGTCGCTGCGTGATCGGCGTTCCGCCGACCCTGGACCCGCCGACCGCTCGCAAGGGCTCGGCGGCTATCAGGGAGACGGGATCAGAGCAAGCAGTCAGCCTTGTCCGGCACGAAGACGTCGGTACTGGCTCGGCGTGGCCAATGCTGGCAGGCATGGTCCCTGGCGTACTTAATCCAGGCCCGCAGCCGGGTAAGTCGATCGGGGGGCTGCTGCGTTTAAGAAGCGTGAGCCAGGAACAACAGGAGTTCGCAGAGTTTTACGCGACCAGCAGGGATGCGTGCCTCCGGGCGGTAATCGCCGCTGTTGGTGACGCCGCGCAGGCCGAGGACATGGTCGCGGAAGCCTTCGCCCGGGCATGGGCATCCTGGGCCAAGGTCCGCCGGTACTCCGCACCGCGAGGATGGGTCGTGCGCGCCGCGCTGAACACCGGCGTCTCGTGGTGGCGGCCCCGCCGCCGGGAGATCCCGCTCGCCAGCCACGATGCCGCCCCACTCGCCGATCCGGCCAGGGGACTGGACGCCGCTGTCCTCGCCGCGCTGCGGCGGCTGCCGGCCCGCCAGCGCGAGGTTATCGCGCTGCGGGTGTTCCTGGACCTGGACACCCAGGCCACCGCCCAGGTTCTCGGGATCGCCCCCGGCACGGTCACCGCGCACCTGTCCCGCGCGGCGGCAGCACTGCGCCGCGAGCCAGCCCTGCACAGCCTGGTCGCTCCTTCCCGCGCCCCTACCACCCATGACGGAGGTCAGCAGTGAATGACATCGATGAGGTGCTGCTCCAGGCACGCGACGCCCTGTCCGGGGCCCGCATGGAAACCCCGGTGGAGGCCATCCTGGCCAAAGGCCGGTCCCGGCGGCACCGCAGGCGGCTGGTTCAGTTGTCGGCGGCAGGCGTCGCCGCCAGCGGGTGTCTGGCCCTGGGCCTGGCCGCCGTCGTCAGCTCCGGCAGCCCCGCCCCGGCGCCGGGGACGATCCGCACCGCGGCGTTCACCCTCGCCCGCAACGCCAACGGCACGGCGTCGCTGACGCTGAACCAGGACCAGATGTTCGACCCCGCCGCGCTCCAGCAGGCCCTTGCCCGCGACGGCATCCCCGCCCTGGTCCAGACCGGCACCTACTGCACGTCCACTCCCGCGTCGCTGGGCATCAGCGGGGTCCTGTCCGTCCAGCTCCCCGACGGCAGCCCGCTACCCACACCCGGTCACCGGTCGCGGGTCCCGGTCCCGCCGGATGCCGTGACCGTGATCAATCCCGCCGCCATGCCCGCCGGGACCGAGCTGAGCTTCACCTACGTCAACCACGACCACGATCTCATCGGACGCCTCATCTACACAGCCGCACACACCTGCAGCTCCAGCTGACCCCGGCAGGACCGCCCCCGGCAGGGTAGCGCCCAGCCATTCCGCCTGGCCCGGCCCTCACCGGCCGGGCCGGGCCAGGCCTCACTGACTTGCGCAGCTGGGACTTCGATCTGCAGGTAGGGATCTGCCAGGCGCGCCCTTCGACTGTTGCCATCACTGCTGCCAAGACAACGGACTGCGGCCGACAGTCGGCGACATCCTCGGAACCAACGCCGAGTTAGTGGCCGTCGATGGACAGCCCTGGACGGGGCGCCCGTTGCTACGGATCAGATGCTCCCCGAGGTAAGCGCGTGCCCGTTGCGTGCCCGATCGGGCAGTAAACCGGGGGAACTCACGGTCACTCCCGGCGTGGCCAACACGGCACCCGAGCTGGGACGGGCCAGCTCGCCAGGCGCAGGCCGACAACCTCCTAAGCATAGGCCACTTGGCAGCGGAACGACGACCGATGGCCAACCCGGAGGCAGACGACGGCATCCAAGCTGACAGCAACGGTGACAGCAACGACAACAACCTTTGACGCTCATCGGCGCCAGGCGGCATCTCTCTACAGTGCGGCAGCTCGGCTGACCTTGCGATCTGCTACGCCTGAAAGGCGGAAGGTCGGCGGTTCGACCCCGCCCCTGACCACGATTCGTAGGGGCTTGGCCTGGGCAAACGTACCTTGGCGTCTGTACTGGCTGGGCAAGTGAGTGACCCCTATGGCCCGTCTGTGGCCATGACGCGCCGCCCACTGTCGCACGCGGATCGCACGCTGCAGGTGGCCTTGCGTCTCCCGCGTTCCGCTTGATCTCATGGTGGCTCGTGCGCGAATCCGTGCACGGGCACTGCTGCTCGACCGCGGTGTTTTACGCGGGTGCAGTGCCTGGGTCCGGAGCGGTATCTTGGTTGTAGGTAACAACGTAAGTCTCCGGAGCGAGCCATGATCGTCATCCTCGGGCTCATCATCCTGGTCGCCGCGGTGGTCGTCGGCGTGACGGGCGTTCTCAGCAACGGCGGCAGCGGGCATGCGCTCACCCACGGGTTCGCGGTGTTCGGCTATCACGTGACCGGCTCCACCGGCACGCTGTTCCTGTACGGCATCGTGGTCGGGGCGCTCGGCATGCTCGGGCTGAGCCTACTGCTGGCCGGTGCGCGCCGCACCTCCCGCCGCGGCAGCGACGCGCGGCGCGGGCTCAAGCAGTCCCGCCGCGAGACCGCCACTGCCAGCCAGTCCCGCGACGACCTCATCGACCAGCGCGACGCCGCCCGCGCCTACACGGCCAGCGACCTGGGGAACGGCACGCCCCGCGGCGACCGCCACCTCAACTCGGACGCCGCCGCACACCCAGAATCGCCACCGGGCCAGCCC
>CABECR010000374.1_pt1 | contig 15437 bp, 13 predicted proteins | sample 3422471 | NCBI WGS metagenome assembly CABECR01 (sample SAMEA5534328, study PRJEB31848) | metagenome | biome: tundra; feature: field; material: soil | place: USA | collected 2013-05 | depth 0.15 m
GGGCTCGCCGGGCGGCGGTCAGCCGCGGACGATCACAGCGAGCAGGCAGACATTCAGCAGCACGATCACGGCGGCGACAGCGACGGCCGCGGCCGTCGTGACCGGGCGGTTCGCCAGCGAGCCCATCACATCGGTGCGGCGGGTCAGCGCCACGAGCGGCACGAGGGCGAACGGGATGCCGAAGGACAGCACGACCTGGGAGATGACCAGGCTGTCAGTTGCGGGCAGCCCGAGCGCGAGCACCACGAGCGCGGGCAGCACGGTGACGGCGCGCCGGGCGAACAGCGGGATGCGGCGTCCGATAAAGCCCTGCATGACCACCTGGCCCGCGTAGGTGCCCACGCCGGAGGAGGACAAGCCCGACGCGAGCAGGGCGACGGCGAATGCCAGCGCGGCACCGCCGCCGACCAGGCGGCCCAGCCCGGCGTGCGCTGCCTCGAGCGAGTCGGCGCCCGGCGCGCCGGTCCGGTGAAACACCGAGGCAGCGACAAACAGCATGGCAAGGTTGATGGCCCCGGCGGCACCGAGCGCCACCACCACGTCCAGCCGCTGGAAGCGCATGAGCTCCCGGCGCTCGGCGTCGTCGCGGCAGGCAACCCGCGACTTGGTCAGGGCAGAGTGCAGGTAGACCACGTGCGGCATCACCGTCGCGCCGATGATCCCCGCCACGAGCAGCAGGCTGTCCGGGCCGGCAAAACTCGGCACCAGCCCGGCCGCGATGGCGGCAGGCTGGGCTCCCACTGCGGCCAGGTCGTAGGCGAAGCCGAGGAAGACGAGGCCGGGCAGGGCGGCGATCGCGAGCTCGAAACGCCGGTAGCCGCGCTGCTCCAGCGCCAGGATCGCGAACACCACCACCGCGGTGATCAGCCCGGCCGCCAGCAGCGGCGTGCCGAAGAGCAGGTTCAGCCCGATGGCCGCACCGACAAACTCCGCCAGGTCGGTCGCCATCGCGATCAGCTCCGCCTGCACCCACAGCCCGCGGGACACCGCGCGCGGCAGGAACTCGCGGCAGAGCTGCGGCAGGTCGCGGCCTGTCGCGACGCCAATCTTGGCGGACAGGTACTGCACCAGCATCGCCATCAGGTTCGCGACCACGACTGCCCAGGCCAGCGCGTAACCCGATAACGCCCCGGCGGTGAAGTTCGTGGCGAAATTGCCGGGGTCGATATAGGCCACCGCGGCGACGAAGGCCGGCCCGAGCAGCGCGAGTACCCCGCGGGCCGGCCCGCGCGAGCGCAGCACCCGCAGCGGGCTCTGCTGTGCTGTCTGAAACTCAGCTTTCTCGGGCACTCCCGTACCCGGCGCCGCGACCTCCGGCGCCGCTAGCTAGGATGCCCGGGTTATGCCCGCCGGTCCCGTCCCGGCCGCAAAATCTGGCTGCGCCGCCGGATCCGCAGCCATCAGGCAGGGACCCTCAGCCCACCGACGGGCCAAGCCCGAGCGACTGCGGGGTACTTGAATCAGGCGACGGCTGGTGCAGGCCCTCGTCCAGCGGGCCGTACTCGGTCATCAGCGCGGCGCTGCCGCCCCATGGTGTCTGCTCCTCGGCGATCAGGGTGTTGGTCGTCAGCAGCAGCCCGGCCACCGATGCTCCGTTCTGCAGCGCCGACCGGGCAACGCGCAGCGGGTCGGTAATGCCCATCTCGATCATGTTGCCGTAACGTCCTTGCAGGGCGTCGAATCCCCCGTCGGGTCCCATCTGGGCCATCTGAGCGACGACCTCCTTTCCAGAATAACCTGCATTGGCGGCGATCAGGAATGCGGGCGCTGTCAGCACCCGGCGGACGATCTCGACCCCGGTCGCATAGTCGTCCTTGACCTCCAGGTCATCCAGGGCCGGCTCGGCGTGCATCAGCGCGGCCCCGCCGCCGGCCACAATGCCCTCGGCCATCGCGGCCCTGGTGGCCGACAGCGCGTCCTCGACCCGGTGCTGCAGCTCCTTCAGCTCGGCGTTGGTCGGGGCGCCGACCCGGATCACGGCGACCTTGCCCGAGAGCGCGCCGATCCGCTCGGACAGCACGTCGTCGTCGATCCCGAAGGTCGCGCGCTCCAGTTCCGCGCGCAGCTGCGCGACCCGGAAGTCGACGGCTTCGGACGACCCGGCGCCGCCGATGATGGCCGTCTGGTCCGCGGTGACCCGGACCTGCGCGGCGCGGCCGAGCTGCTCGGCCGTCATCGTCTCGAGGGTGAAGCCGGAGTGCTTGCTGTAGACGGCGCCGCCGGTGATCGCGGCGATGTCCTCCAGCTTGCGCAGACGGCGGTCGCCGAAGCCGGGCGCGCGCACGGCGACGCACTGGAAGATCCCGTTGACGTGGTTGTGCACCAGCATGCTCAGCGCGGTGCCCTCGACGTTCTCGGCGATGATGACCAGCGGCCGCGGCGCCCGCATGACCTTGTCGAGCACCGGCATCAGCTGCTGGACCTTGGTGATCTTCTCTGAGCACAGCAGGATGTAGGGGTCCTCGACGATGGTCTCGAGGCTGGCGGGATTGGTCACCATGTACGGCGACAGGTAGCCGTTGTCGAACTCGAAGCCCTCGACGAAGTCGACGCCCATCCCGTGCACCGGCGACTCCTCGACGGTGACGATGCCGCCGTCCCCCACGGTGTGCAGGGCCCTGGCGATCACCTCGCCGACCGCGGTGTCGTCATTGGCCGAGATCGATGCCACCCGGGCGTAGTCCTCCTCGGTGACCACCGGGTAGGCGACGCTCTGCAGATGAGCGACCAGGCGGCCGACTGCCACGTCAATGCCCCGCTTGACCAGCACCGGGTTCGCGCCGGCCCCGATCGCCTGCATGCCTTCCCTGATGATGCCCTGGGCGAGCACGGTGGCCGTCGTGGTCCCGTCGCCGACGATGTCGTTGGTCTTGATCGCGGCTTCCTTGACCAGCTGGGCACCCATGTTCTCGAACTGGTTCGGCAGATGGATCTCGCGTGCGATCGTGACCCCGTCGTTGGTGACCACGGGCGACCCGGTGATCTTCTCCAGAATGACGTTGCGGCCCTTGGGCCCGAGCGTCGACTTGACCGCCTCCGCCAGTTTGTCGACACCTGCGAGCAGCAGGCTGCGGGCGTCCTCGCCGAAACGCAGTTCCTTGGCCATCGATCATCCTCCGGCGTCGGGTAGTGAACAGTGGGGTCGGGTATCTGACAGCGATCAGTCAGTGTCGGACAGGAAGCTCGGGCCGGACAGGAAGCTAGGGAACGAGGATGGCGCGGCCGCGGACCCGGCCGGCGTCGAGATCGGCGAGTGCCTCCGGCGCGGCATCCAGCGGATAGGTCCGGGTGTGCAGGGTGACCTTGCCGTCCTGCGCGAGGACCATGAGCTCCGCCAGCTCGTTGTAGGTGCCGACGATGTTCCCGATAATGTTCCGCTCGGTCGAGATGATGTCGAGGGTCGGGATGTTCACCGCGCCGCCGTAGCCGATGACGTAGTACGAGCCGGCCGCGCCCGTCATCGCGAACCCGTCCTGCTCGGCGCCCTGCTCGGCGACGAAGTCCAGCACCACGTCGGCCCCGGATCCGCCGGTCAGCTCCTGCACCGCGGCTACCTGGCCGCCGTCGGCGACCACGGCGTGCCGCGCGCCGAGCTGCTCGGCGAGCTTGAGCGCCTCGGGATTGCGGTCCACCACGATGATCCTGGTGGCGGTGAGCGCGGCCAGGCACTGGATGCCGATGTGGCCCAGGCCGCCCGCGCCGATCACCACGGCGGTGGTGCCGGGGTAGAGCAGCGGGATGGCCTTGCGGACCGCGTGGTAGGCAGTGATGCCGGCGTCGGCGAGCGCGGCCACGTCCTGCGGCCGGGTCTGCGGGTCGAGCTTGACGCAGGCCCTGGCCGAGGTGAGGAGGTACTCGGCCATCCCGCCGTCGTGGGACAGGCCAGGGAAGGAGCTGTTCGAGCAGTGCATGTCCTGGCCGGCCCGGCAGGCGCGGCACAGCCCGCAGGTCGGCGTCGGGTGCAGGATCACCGTGTCGCCCACGGCGACGTTGGTGACCGCGGGCCCGATCTCGTGTACCCAGCCGGCGTTCTCGTGGCCGATCGTGTACGGCAGCTTCGGATCCATCGCCGCGGCCCACTGGCCCTCGATGATGTGCAGGTCAGTCCGGCAGACGCCGGCCCCGCCGATCTTCACGATCACATCGAGCGGGCCGGAGATCGTCGGCTCCGGTACCTCCTCCACCACGGGCTGCTGGTGGTAGTCGTGCAGCCGGACCGCCTTCATTGAGAATCCTCCTCGCCTAGTCCCGACGTGCTGTACCTGTGCCGCAGCATGCCACGGCAGATGCCCGCGTTCGCCTCGATGCTGACGCGCGTGGTCTGCGCCTTGCGCAGGTGCAGCGGCACCGCGTCAGCGCCGAGCGGCGCTCCCGTCACCGGGTCGATCAGCAGCGGGGCGCCGTCGCCGGCCGGCAGCCCGAGCTCGGCCCGGCGCTGCCGCAGCCGGTCGAGCGCGCGCGACGGCGGCGCCGCGCCCAGCGTGAGCCCGGCCAGCGCGGCCGGCGGGGCGCCGGCCGCCGCCAGCGGACGGCACACCTGGTCCGTGCCGGCCATGACGGCCTTGCGCAGGAAGTCGGCGCGCAGCCCGTGCAGCTCGCTGACCGCCTCGCCGTCGAAGGACCGGACGAAGCCGGCCCTGGCCGCCACCCCGCCGTTGATCGAATCGGACGCGAAATGATCTTCCAGCACTACCTCGGTGCTGCGCACGCCCCCCAGGGCCGACACCGCGTCGTAGGCGTCGGCCACCATGAGGAAGGCGAAGTTGGGCGCGCAGAAGTACGTCGGCAGCCGCAGCCGCACCTGGGCGTCCCCGTCGGCGGAGACGGCGCACGAGGTGACGAAGCCGAGCGAGGTGATGGGCTCGTCCAGCTCCGGGTCGCGCACCGTCTCCAGCGCGGCCAGGATCCGCGCCTGCGTGGTGAGCGGGGCAGTCATGCCCCCGCGACCAACTGAGCGTCGTCTTCGACCAGCCGCGCGTCGTCCTGCTCCGCCGGGGTGCCCTGGTCAGCCGCCAGCTGGAATTCTGCGGGCACCTCGATGTCGTAAAGCTTCGCGGCGTTCAGGCCCAGGATCTTCTTCTTCCCCGCGACCCCGAGCCGCGGGTAGTCAGAAAACTCGTCACTGGGGTAGTCCCAGTCCACGAAGCCCTCGATCTGCCACCTGGGCTCCCAGATCCCGTAGTCGCTGCCGAAGGTCATCTTGTCCTCGCCGACCCAGAACAGCAGCTCGCCCATCACCTTGGCGAAGAACTTCGGCCGGGCGTACATGAGGCCGCCGATGACGACCGACAGGCCGGCATAAACGTTCGGCTCCTGCGTCGCCATGAAGCAGAAGTCCTCGATCCGCGGCAGGCCGACATGCTCGACGATGAAGTTCAGGTCCGGGAAGTCGGTGGCGGCGTGGTCGACATCGGAGACGTCGAACGCGTCCTTGTCCAGCGGCCAGATCGTCGGGCCCTTGTGCACGTGGACGTTCTTGATGCCGAGGTTCCGCGCGGCCTCGAGGTACCGGTAGGCGCCAGGGTCCGACAGCTTGTAGCCGCGCGAGCCGTTGTTCCACTCGGCGGTATAGAGCTTGACGCCCCTGGACCCGTAGGTCTCGACGTTGCGCCGCAGGGTGTTCAGGCCCTCGTCGCCGTCGCGGGGATCAAAGCGGGTGTTGTAGATGAACTTGCCGGGGTGCCGCTTCCCCATCTCGGCGTTGCGCTCGGTGGTGTTGAAGCCCTCCTTGTACCACTCCTTCAGGTAGGTGGGCTGGAAGACCGCCACGTCGACGTAGCCGTCCTCGAAGACATCCTTCATCAGGTCATCCTCGGAGTACTTCTGGAAATGCTCGATCGACCAGTGCGTCTCCGGCGGGCCGAGCCCCTGGTAGGCGTGGAAGCACTCGATCCAGCCCTTGGCGAACTGCTCGGCCCCCGCCACCCAGTTATCCGGGGCGGCATTCCAGTAGTGCATATGGCTATCGACAACGAAGTACTTCTCGCCATCCTTCTGATACACGGTTCCTCCTCGTTGGGGCCGAAAGTGATCGCTGGTGGCTCTGTGGCTGGCTAATGACGAGTGGTCGGCCGTCAGCGGGCGGCGGGCTCAGCGACTGCTCCTATCAGGAGAACCGCTGAACCCGCCAGCCGCAAGGCCTACCCGGCCGTAAGGTCGAAGCCGATGTACTCGGCCGCGTCCTCCGGGTTGGCAAACATGATCGTGCGGTCGTCCTCATGGATCATGCGGCCGTAGTGGGTGGACATGTTCTCCTCGAACTCGGCCGCGTCGAAGAAGCCGGGCTCCTCGCCGAGCGCCTCGGAGATCTCGTCGTAGACGAAGTCCATCCGGCCGATCGCGTCGACCCGGATCATCGACGGCAGCGGCCGCACCGTCACATTCGGCTTGGTGCTCATGACCTGAGACACCACCGCGCCGACCTGGTTGTTCATCAGCGTGACACCGCACTGGTTCGACGCGGTGCTGTCGGACTTGAACGGGCTCTCGGCCGTCTTGTACGTGGTCACTGCGCCAGCTCCTTCGGTGTTTCGAGGCCCAGGTCGGACAGGATGCCGCTGAACCGGTGCTTCACCCGGTCCAGGCCGTCCTCGAACCGGGGCGGCTTGTGATCGGGCAGTGACCAGAGCGGCTGCAGCGCGCGTGCGGCCGAGAGGGAGCGCGGCACCCAGGCCGAAAGCCACTGCTGCAGGATCGCCTTGTTGTGGTCGGCGAACTCGCGGTCGGCGGTCAGCAGCTCGAACATGGCCCTGGTGTAACGCAGGTCGCGCTCCGCGAAGTCGTACTCCTCCGCGCCGACGAGCGTCGGGGTGACGAAGTCGCCGTTGCGCGCCGCCGCGTGCTGGACCAGCTGGCTGCGGAAAAGCTCGCCGACCAGCGGCTCGAAGACAACATTGGCCGCAAAAATTGCCTCGCACCAGTCGTCGATCGCCGTGAGCTGCTCGGCGGTCTTCCTGGCACCCTGCCAGGCCGGGTCCTCGTTCCAGGCCTCGAAATGCGCCGCGCCGTCGAAGCCCTCGATCTCCTCGGTCAGCGTGAGGTTGTACAGCGCCAGGTCCTGCGCGGCCCTGATCCTGTGCATGCTGTTGACCGAGATCGCGTTGTTGTGCATGTTGGTCGGCGCCCGCCGGTTGGCATTGGCGAAGAGGTAGAGCCCCAGGCCGTGGTCGACGTGCATCCAGGCGCCGACGTGATGCTCGACGAAGCGGATCCAGTTGCGGTTCCACTGCTCGAACGCCTTCGCCTGCCGGGCAGCGTCGATGTTCTGGTTGAGCTGGCGCACGACGTTGGAGTTGTAGCGGTAGAAGGTGAGCTCCCACTCCTCGTTCGGGTCGCGGAACTCATGCCAGCCGAGCGCCGGCCAGTCGTAGCCCTTGCCGCCCGATCCCGGGTAGCGGGCCGGCTCGGGCCGGTCCGATCCCCACGCCTTCAGGACCGTCCAGTCCAGCGGGTAGCCGCCGCGGCCGTCGGAGAACCCGTACAGCCAGCCCTGGCTGAGGTAGTGCCGGGGGTCCGGCTGGACCTCGACCGTCACGTCCTCGTAGTGCGTCTGCTTGCGCTTGGCCGGTGTGTAGTAATTGAATCTGCGGGCGGTCGAATCCGGGAATTCCCTGGCACCGGCCTCGGCGTCGGTAAAGACAGGCTTCGGCAGGTCGCGTTCTGGAGCGGTTGTCATTGTCGTTCCTTCACCTTCGCAAAATCAGGCCGATGTCGCCACCGGGCGCCAGCGAAGCTGGCGGTTTTGAATCGATAGCCCTTTACTGTTCGTCGGCATCACCTGTCGTGGTGAACTTGTCGAAGTAGACGCGCTTGTCTTCCACCCCCAGTGCAGATAGCAGCGGCATTGCCGCCTCCACCATCGGCGGCGGACCGCAGATATAGGCGTGCGCGCCCTTCAGGTTTGCCTCGTGCCGCTTCACCACGTCGGTGATGAGGCCGACCTCGCCATCCCAGTCGTCGCCGGCGGCCGGCTCGGACAGCGCGGGCACATAGCGGAAACCCGGCAGGGTCTGCTCGAGCGCGCGCACCTCCGGCTCGAAGCACAGGTCCTTGCGGCCGCGCGCGCCGTAATAGAACGTGGCCTTGCGCTCGATGCCCTTCTCTGCCATCGAGCGCAGCAGGGACAGGATCGGCGCCATCCCGGCACCGCCACCGACGAAGATCAAGTCGCTGTCGTAGCCCTCGCGCAGGGTGAAGACCCCGAACGGCCCGGTGAGGTCCAGCCGGTCGCCGACCGCGAGACGCTCGTCGAGGAACTTCGAGAACAGCCCGTCCGGATAAACCTTGATGACGAACTCGAGCAGGCCGCTTTCGCGGCTCGAGGTGTTCGCCATCGAGAATGAACGCGTCGCCGTGTGACCGGGAATGGTGAAGTCGACGTACTGGCCGGGGAAGAACCTGACCTCCTGCGGCTCCACCAGCCGCAGCACCAGGTGCCGCATGTCGTGCGTCACCGGATCCTTGGACACCACCTCGGCCACTGCCTGCTGGATCGGCAGCCCCGAGCGGATCATGTCCTCGTCGTAGTTGAGGAGCTCGATCGTCACGTCCTCGTAGGCATGCGCCCGGCACAGCAGCGTGAAGCCCTCCTCCTTCTCGTAGTCCGGCAGCGCGAAGGTGGAGTACTTGTCGAGCTCGATGTCCTCGCCGTCGAGGACGAACGACTTGCAGGCGGAGCACTGCCCCTCCTTGCAGCCGTGCATGAGCATGATGCCCTGTTCTGCCGCTGCACGCAGGATGGTCTGGTCCTCGTCGACCTCGATCTCTATTCCGACCGGCTCGAACCGAACGAGATGCTTGTCGGTCATTGCTCCCTCGGAGACAGCGCACTCGGATGGACAGCACTCGGATGGACAGGAGGAGGGCCGGGCCCAGTCCGTCGGCCCCCTCCCTGCTCTGCTGCTGAGCGGTCTGCCTGCGCGGCTACCGCCCAGTCGTCGGCACCCAGTCATTGGCGCCCAGTCGTCGGCGCCCAGTCATTGGCGCCCAGTCGTCGGCGGTCAGTCGTCAGCGGGCGCCGGGCGGCCGGCCGGGCCGCCGCGGATGTAGTTCGCGTGGAAGGCCTCCCGCTGCTGCGGCGTCATCTCGTTGAGGAGCACGTTCGGGCTCTGCAGCGGGGCCATCCGGCGCAGGTGATCGAGCGTCCACATCTTGCTCGGGTCCAGGTCCAGATGCGGCTGCGCAACCAGCGTCTTGCCGTCGTCGCGCACGTAGCCCATGTCGGACACCACGTCGGCCCAGTTCCAGCCGTGGTAGAGGGTCTCCCATTCGCGCTTGCCGATCAGCTGGCCCATGTTCGGGGTCTCCCGGCCCTGGTAGGTCGGGCGGAACGCGGTCACGTCGGTCCAGCGGCAGGCCTCATGGCAGTAAGTGCGCACCTGGCCGTCGACCTCGTCCATGACCATGTCCTCGCGGACCAGGCACGGGACCATGCAGACCCAGCAGCGATGCGGGTACTGGTAGTCGACGTCCTCGGCCACGATCGGATGATGGCCGTTGGGCCGCGACAGGCGGTTGTAGTTCTCCCACCACTTGCCGTACCGGTCATACCAGCCCGGGTACTTGTACTCGAACCACTCGAAGTCCTTGTCGGTCATCGGGTCGATCCGCCAGTAGTTCGCCAGCCAGCCGGTGGCGAAGAACTGGGCTACCTCGTGCACGTAGCCCTTGTTCCAGATCTGGTTCCACGCTTCCTCGATCAGGTCGTGCGGGATGACCAGGCCGTACTTCTCCAGCGGGACGAGGTAGCTGCGGTAGTAGTCGTCGTAGATCCACCGCCGCCACATCTCGGCGTAGGATTCGCGGTCCTTGCGCCGGTCCTTGGTGCCGTACTCGATGAACGTGCCGATGGCGGCGTCCACCACCCGGTGGTTGTTCCACCACGCGTAGCGCAGGTCGCGCTCGAGCAGCTGGTGGTTGCTCTCGTCGGCCAGGGCCATCAGCAGCGTGGCGTAGCCGTTGCTGATGTGCCGGGACTCATCGGACTGGACCGAGTGGAATACCGTCGGCAGCAGGTAGTCGCCGTTGGCTGCGGCCTCGGCGGGCATGGCCACGAACAGCGTGTTGGTGAACGCCGTCTCGGCCACGATCGTCAGGTAGATGCTCGCCGCGGTGATCGCGTCGCCGGTGATGAAGCCCTCGGCGAACTGGCGGCCGATCGTCCCGCAGTAGTCGTTCTGGAAGTTCCGGAGGCTGTTGTTGAAGCCGGCCGGGTCGATGTAGTTGTTCATGTACAGGCGCTTGAGGTTCTGCTGGATCGTCGAGTGCCGTACCTCGTCGATCATCTGGATCGCCTGGCCGTTGTGCAGTTCCGGGTTGGGAACCGTGCGGAATAGCAGCGGCATGGCCCGCGCCGCGGAGATCTCGGGGAGCGGGATGATGGACAGGAACAGCTTCTGCCATTCCAGCCAGCGCTCCTGCACCTGGCGGAACATGTTGCCGCGGATGGCGCCGTCGGAAGCTCCGTAGACGCGGTGGTCCTTCTCCTCCTGCATCGGGAAGTACGACCGCAGGACCTGCTTGAGCGGGTCCTTCTTCTGCGCCTTGGCGAACGTGTAGTCGGTTCCGTACTGTGACACTGGCTCGTGGTACAGCGGGTCCCAGGACAGCTCCTGGATCTTCTGGTGCGCCTTGGCCACACTCTGGCGACTCATAGTCACCCCTTGCCCTTCCCTGGCGTTGGCTGCGGCGCCATGCCTGCAGCCATGATCGTTTACTCGGGCACCGTGCACCCTGCTGCCGCGCCCTGTCGGCGGCGCAGCAGCAGCGCGGGCCCGCAACGCCTCATGCCCGAATCACAACCCGGCGCAAGAGGCGATGGGTTCTCAACATGAGACACAGCTCACAGAGGTTGCCCTTAGCTCTCGCCGAACATGGCGGCCCGGATCTGGGACAGCTGGTCACGGACATCCCGCGTGACCAGCATGTTGCCCTCCGGGGCCGGCTGAATCCCGAGCGCCTGCAGCAGCGCCGCTGCCGGGCCGCCCGGGTCGCCGGCGTCCCCCAGCCGCGGCCGCAGGCCCTCGTCGGCCAGGTGATGGAACACCAGATTGACGATGCTCCAGGGGTTGTAGGTCTCGGCGGGCGTCTCGCCCGGACGGTCCATCTCGCGCCTCCCGTGGATGATCGACCCGGAATCTCCTCCGGACATGGCTGCGCCACGTGCTAACGGCATCAGATGGCTCCCACAAGGAAAATGCGGTCTCAACTTGAGACAGATATCGCCCAACCTGGGCCTACATTGAAAACACGACGCAAACCTCTAGTGCCACGCGGGTCGGGCCGAACCCGCGATTTCGGGTCATGGCGGGCAGGAGGCGGCATGTCGCGCGGAGCATTGTTCCGGCCCGGCGGGGACGATACGCGGCTGGCCGCGGCCAGGGAGCGCTTCCTCACTGCGGAGCCTTTCGAGCCCGAGCAGGTCCGCGAGCCGATCCTGGCGTCCTGGTGGCGCTCCCGGCGCTGGAACGTCGCCGCCGACCACATCGACCTGTCCTACGTCGGCGACCCGGACATCGACACCCCGCTGACCCGGAGCGCATCGGCGGTGCTGCGCAGCCTGCGGGACAATCTCGAGGGCCAGCCGATCAGCGTCATCCTCACCGACGCCCGCGGCGTGGTGCTCTCGCGGCAGACTGCCGACCACGATCTCGAGCGGTACCTCGACAGCGTCCAGCTGGCGCCGGGCTTCAGCTACGCCGAGGAGTTCGTCGGCACCAACGGGATCGGCACGGCGCTGGAGGGCGGCCAGCCGATGCACGTGTTCGGCCACGAGCACTACGCCGAGCACCTCGAGACCCTGGCCTGCGCCGGCGTCCCGATCCGGCACCCGATCTCCGGCAAGACCATCGGCGCGGTGGACCTGACCTGCTGGCGCAAGGACGCCGACGCGCTGCTGATCGCCTTGGCCAAGACCGCCGCCGGGCAGATCATGCAGGCGGTGCTGGCCAGCACCGGCGGCCAGGAATACGAGCTGCTGCAGGAGTATCTGCGTGCCTGCCGGCGGTCGGCCGGGATCGTTCTGGCGCTGAATAACGACATGGTCATGATGAATGACTACGCCCGGCACGTGCTCGACCCCGGCGACCAGGTGGCGCTGCTCGGATATGCGGCCGATGCGCTGGCCGGCGACCACCTGGGCCCCGTCGACGTCGAGCTGCCGACCGGAGCCAAGGCGCGGATGTACTGCCGGCCGCTGCGCCGCAAGGCCCGGCGCCGGCAGGCCGGCGGCGTCGTGCACGCAAAGCTGATCGAGCTGGTCGGCAAGGTGACAGCCGAGGCAGGATCGGGGCAGCAGCCACGCAGGTTTCTGCCCGGCCTGGTCGGCACGGGACCGCTGTGGCTGCGCGGCTGTCATCAGGTCGATGCCGCCTACGGCTCGGGCGAGTGGCTCGCGCTGGAGGGCGAGCCCGGTGTCGGCAAGCTGGCGCTGCTGCAGGCCGTGCACCGGCACCGCAACCCGTCCGGCACGTTCCACGTGCTCGACGCCGCCGACGCCGGCGATCACGACTGGCCAGCGCAGGCCCGCGCGGAACTGGACGACGGCGAGGGAAGCCTGGTCATCAGGCACGTCGACCGGCTCAGCCCGCGGCGGCGGCACGCACTGTGGACTGCGCTGGAGGCGGCGCTGGCCGCTGGCAGGCAGCAGGTCCTCTGGGTCGCGGTCACACTCGGCCAGAGCCCGCCAAGCGGCGACCTGGCCGACCTGCTGCAGTTCTTCCCGAGCACCGTCGAGCTCCCGCCGCTGCGCCATCACATCGAGGATCTGCACGAGCTCGTGCCGTTCTTCCTGGCCAAGCTGAACCATCACGGCCCGCTGATCTGCTCGCCCGAGGCCATGCAGCTGCTGATGCGGTCCAGCTGGCCGGGCAACGCCGAGCAGCTGTGGCAGGTCCTGCGGCGCGTGGTCCATCGCCGGCGCACGGGCACCATCAATCCGCGCGACCTGCCGCCGGAATGCTGGGCGGTGAGCCGCAGGCTGCTCAGCCCGCTGGAGTCGATGGAGCGCGATGCCATCGTGACGAGCCTGCTCGACAACGACGGCAACAAGGTCAAGGCGGCCGAGTCGCTGGGCATGTCACGGGCCACCATCTACCGCAAGATCCACGAGTACGGCATCGTCACCCCGGTCGGCTGACCGGGCCTGGCCTCCTGGCACGGCCGACAAGAAGGACGCCGAGTTGCGTGTGGGTCTCGTGGTAGCGGACAGTCAGCTGGCATGAAGACGATGACGTTCCCCGTGCGGACGGGCAGCCGTGAAACCGTGCACGACATCACCGGGCAATGCGCGGAATTCGCCCGCGAATCCTCGGGCGGCGGCGACGGACTGCTGCACGTGTTCGTTCCGCACGCGACGGCCGGGGTGGCGCTGATCGAGCTGGGCTCGGGCAGTGACGCCGACCTGCTGGCAGTGCTGGCTCAGCTGCTGCCCGCTGACGACAGGTGGCGGCATGCGCACGGCTCGCGCGGTCACGGCCGCGCGCACGTGCTGCCCGCATTCGTCGCGCCGTTCGCCACGCTGCCGGTGGTGAGCGGATCGCTGGCGCTCGGCACCTGGCAGTCGGTGGCGCTCGTGGACCTTAACCAGGACAATCCTGACAGGCATGTCCGGCTGTCGTACCTGGCCTAGCCGCTGGGGGTAGCCGGTGCGGCTAGCCGCACCGGCTCAGTAACCGAGCGGGCCGCTGAACGCCGACTGGTCATTGCAGACGGCCGCGCTGCCAGTGATGCCGTGGTACTGCCTGCCGAGATTGCCCACGGACTGCGTGGCCGACGGCGAAGCCGAGGGCCGCGACTGCGGGTTCAGCACGGTCAAGCTGGAACCGACGATCAGGCTGACGGTATCCGCGGTCAGGCTGCTATCGCGCAGCAGGGTGGCGGAACTGAGCTGCGCCTTCAGCGCGTCTGCCGCGGGCAGGCTCGCTGCTGAGGGGTACTCGATCACCGATGTCGTGTAGCCGAAATTCGGGCCATCGCCGGTGCCCAGCACATGAAATCCCCGGCTCGTCAGGCTGGCCGCGACCTGGGCGGCCTGACCGGCCACGCCCGAGCCGTTCAGCACCTGCACGTTCACCGCCGACGGCCTGGCGGCTTTGTGCACCAGAGTCGTCCCGGTCGCGGCCTTGCCGTTCCTGGCGACCTTGGGCAGCGTCTGATCATGCGCGATCGCGCTGAAGAGCGCGGTCGCCTGTGGCTGCTCGAAGTCGACCACGTCGGTGTTGGCCGGGTCGGGGACATACGGCGCGGTGATGAACTGCACGGACCCGGTCGACAGCCCCTGCAGGCTCTCGGCAATCTGCAGCAGGTCGGACGCGGTCATCCCGCTGTCGGTGGTCATCGCCCCGGCCACGTCCTTGACCACCGCCAGCGTCCTGGCCGGGTTGCCGAGCAGGCCGTTGCGCTTGATGCCCTGGAGCAGCGAGGCCATCAGGAACTGGTCCCGCTGGATGCGCTGCGGATCATCGCCGCTGCCGATGCCCTCGCGGGTGCGCCAGAATTTCAGCGCCGCGACTCCGTCGAGGTGATTCACGCCCGCGCGCAGGCGCAGACCCGAGGTGGAGTCGTACACCGGCTTGCTCACGCAGACGTTCACGCCGCCGGTATCATTGATGATCTGCACGAATCCGGTGAAATGCAGCTCAATGAAATGGTCAAGGCGAATGCCGGTCTGCTGCTCGACGGTTTTCCACAAGCAGGACGCGCCGCCGGCGGCGAGCACGGCGTTGATCCGCTCGGTGGCGCCGGGATCCTGCTGCTGCCCCGGCTGGCTGGAACCGTCGGAGGCACAGGAGTAGTAGGGCACCTGCGTATCGCGGGGAATGCTGACGACGACAACCCCGTGGCGGCCAGGAGCGATGTGCACCAGCATGATCGTGTCGGTGTTCTGCTCCCCCTGGGGCGGCCCGACATGCAGGTTGACCTGCTGGGACAGGCTCAGCCCCACCCGGCTGTCCGTGCCGAACACCAGGATGTTGACCGCGTTGTTATAGCTCGGCGGCCGCTTGCCCAGGCCGGCGACGTCGATACGGCTTATGCTGTCCCACACATCCCGGTACTGGGCGTAGAAGAAAAGCGAGCCCGCGGTCAGTACGAGGACGACAACGACCGAGGCCCAGCCCGTGATGCGCAGGCCCATCGACCGCCGCGGCCGGCGCGGGCGCCGACTGCGGTGGCGCGGCTGACCGCTGCCGTCCGGTTCCTCATCCCCGTACTGGCTCATCGTTGATCTGGACATGCATCCCTGCCATTCGGCGCGGGGGGCGTCGGATCCTCGGGGTCGCCCAATGGTAATGGGCCTCGTCCCGCGGACCACTCGCGAGCTGCTAAAGACTGTGGAATGAATGGGAAATGAAATGGTCACAGGCCGTGCCCGCATCTCGGTGCGACCAGGCCAGCCGACTCCGGAGCGGGCCGGGGTCCGGCCCGGCCGGGTCCGGTCC
>CABECR010000447.1_pt1 | contig 13549 bp, 13 predicted proteins | sample 3422471 | NCBI WGS metagenome assembly CABECR01 (sample SAMEA5534328, study PRJEB31848) | metagenome | biome: tundra; feature: field; material: soil | place: USA | collected 2013-05 | depth 0.15 m
GGCAGGGTCGATGCGGGAGGCAGGGTCGATGCGGGAGGCAGGGTCGATGCGGGAGGCAGGGTCGATGCGGGAGGCAGGGTCGATGCGGGCGGCAGGCTGGCGGTGGCCGGGCCAGTTGCCCCGCCAATCGCCCGGCTGCTCGGGCTTGCCGACGGTGCTGCGCCGCCGGCAACCTGCACAGCCGCCGATGACTGCAAGGGCGATGATCCAGTCGCATCTGCGCGGGCCATCAGCTCCACACGCTCGCCCTGGGCGGCCTTGGCGCCCACTTTGACGGTCGCCTGCAGCTCGTCGGCCAGGCCGACGGACAGGTTCCCGAGGCGGCAGGTCGTGCCGCTGGCCGACGGGCACACCGTGTACTTCGGCGCCCCGACGTGTGCGGCGGGCTGCACCTTGACCGTGGCGACCGCGTCCTTGCTCACCGCGCGGGTGCTCCAGACGAAGATCGTATAAGTGGCCGTGTGGCCCGCCTTAACCTGCGATCCGCCGAACGGCTGCACCAGGATGCACAGCTGCGGGGTCCTGGGGCTCGGCGATGGCGAGGGACTGGCCGACTTAATGGGGCTCGGGCTCGTAGACGCGCTCTTGCTGGGTGATGGGCTCTTGCTGGGCGAGGGCTTGCTGGTCGCGCTCTTGCTGGGCGAGGGCTTGCTGGTCGCGCTCTTGCTGGGCGAGGGCTTGCTGGTCGCGCTCTTGCTGGGCGAAGCTTTGCTGCTCGGGCTCTTGCTGCTGGCAGCGCTCTTGCTCGCCGACGGGCTCGCGCTCGCATGGGAGAAGGCGCTATCTGTCGAGGTGGGGATGGCGGCGCAGGGCGAGATCGTGGACTGCGTGCTGGCAAGGGCAGTGCCCGCCGCGGCGAAGGAGAAGACGCTGATGCCAGCCAGGCAGACCAGAACGCTCGGCGAGGCGCGCCGTGTCCTCACCGGCACGGCACCTCCTCGGTCCAGGTCCCCCAGGGGCCTGGGATGCTCCCCATGCACGTCATAGTAAGCATGCTCGCGGTAAGGATTCCCCTCTGGCCCAGTTCGACACCTGACCATCGGCGGAACGCCAAAGGCCCGGAGGGGAAGCTTCTGCGTGGCGCAGCGGCAGCTCGACCGAGGAGGGCAAGACGGATCCGACAGACGGCAGACGTCCTGACCAGGCACGCAGCAGCACCCGACCTCGTCCTGCGCTACGGGCCCGCCGACGAACACGTAGCTGATCTAAAGGCTAACTGGCGCTCGCGAGCGGGCCGGAGACACGCCGCTGGCGGCCAAGCCCTTGGTCATCTTTTTGCACGGCGGTTTCTGGCGCGTTGCCTTCGACCGCGCGCACACCGGGCCGCTCGCTGCCGCGCTTGCCGACGAGGGATTTGCCGTCTGCACGCCGGAATACCGCCGGACAGGCCAGCCGGGTGGCGGCTGGCCCGGCACGCTGGACGACATCGCGGCCGCGGTCGATCTTCTTCCTGGCCTTGCCGCTGAGGCCGCCGGAGGCATGATCGATCCGGGCCAGACCGTGCTCGCCGGTCATTCGGCAGGAGGCCATCTGGCGCTCTGGGCGGCTGGCCGACTCCGGCTGCCAGCTGGCTCGCCGTGGCGGTCAGGGCCACCACAGGCTGTCGGCGTAGTCGGGCTAGCGGCGGTCTGCGACCTGGCCGCATGCTACGAGCAGAACCTCGGCGATGGGGCAGCAGCCGCGCTGACGGGCGGCAGCCCCGCCGACTATCCCGACCGCTACGCGAGCGCGGATCCAGTGGCCATGCTGCCAGCGGGCGTCCCTGCCCGCCTGGTCCATGGCACGGCCGATGACCGGGTCCCCTGCCAGATGAGTCTTGACTATGTGAAACAGGCCAGGCTGGCCGGCGACGAGGCGGACTGCGAAGTCCTGCCGGGATCAGGTCACTTCGCGATGATCGATCCGCCATCGGCGGTGTGGCCGCGGGTCGTAGCGGCGTTCGGCGCCATGACCACCGGAGCGGGCCGTCCGGGCTCGCGCCCGGCGGACCCGGACAGGTCGTGATCGTGAATGCTCTCTTGGCGCGGCCACGATGACCGACGGACGATCGTTCGTCGCGACGCGGAGCCTATTTGGCCAGGCGCAGTATGCGCCCGCCGGATGCCCCCTTAGCTCAGTCGGCAGAGCGTCTCCATGGTAAGTATCCCATTCGAATCGCTGTGCTGACCTGCCCGAACGCAGGTGGCAGCTGAACGCTGTGCGCGTAATAAGACGCTCTAAAATTGCCCGCTTGGTGGGCCGTGAAATGTGGCGAACGTCACGATCTGATCGTGGAGTCTCGTCCCTAAAGAACGGGGCGGGGGGACCACGGAATCCTTCGGGCACACAATCAGTGGCGAAGCCATCGTCGCGCGTGCGCGCGTGTGGCTTCCGGTCGGCCTATTGCCACCACACGAGGCAGTAGACCGCTGGCTTAACCACGAGCCGACCGCCCTCTTTGCGGGTGAGGACTCACCTACACGATCTGATCCGTCGTTCTAATGTGGGGCGGCAACCGGACGACCGTCAGCTTAGAGCAGGAGTCACCTCGATGAGCGGAGTCAACGGCAAGGTCGTCGCCATCACCGGAGCGAGCAGCGGCATTGGCGAGGCGACCGCGCTGGAACTCGCTGCACGGGGCGCGGCGGTGGTGCTCGGCGCCCGGCGCACCGACCGACTCAACGCACTGGCCGAACGAATCCACGCCTCGGGCGGCCGCGCGGAGGTGCTGCCCATGGATGTCACACGGCGCACGGACCTCAAGCAGTTGGTCGCCACGGCGGTCGAGCGGTTCGAACGACTTGACGTCCTCGTGAGTAACGCCGGGATCGCCAGGACCGGTCTGGTGGCCGAGCTCGACATCGACGGCTGGGACGCGATGATCGACGTCAACCTGCGCGGCGTGCTGCACGGGATCGCAGCCGCGCTGCCGGTGTTCCGCCGCCAGGGGCGCGGACATTTCGTGACCACCGTGTCGACCTCGGGTCTGAAAATCGTCCCGACCCAGGCGGTCTACGCCGGCACCAAGAACGCGGTCCGCACGCTACTGGAGGCGCTGCGCCAGGAGTCCACCGACGGCGTCCTGCGCACGACCTCGATCTCGCCCGGCTACGTGCGCACCGAACTCGCCGACTACATCGACGACCCCGACATCCGGGAACAGGTGCGGCGCAGGATGGCGACACTCGGCATCGGCCCTGACGCCGTGGCGCGTGCCGTCGCATTCGCAATCGAGCAGCCCGACGACGTCGAGATCGGCGACATCACCATCCGGCCCACTAACCAAAACTGACAACGGCCAGCTCAGCGTAGGGCGAGTTCAACCGGACAACGCGGCTGGGCTGTTTCAACCCGTACCGGTGGTCAGGACTGCTGCACGAATTCGGTGACGGTTGGTTAGGCCGCCTGGGCGGCGGTCTGGCTCATGATGAGTTCGTACTTGATGGGGGTCAATCGGCCGAGCGCGAGTTGCCTGCGGCGCCACGACGGCAGGAGTGCGGTAAGCTGTCCGACGCCCGGAGCGGGTAACTCGTCTGAGGCATACAGTCAGGTTCGACGGTGTTTGACCGCTGTGCACGACCTGAGTTGACCGCCCCGAGGTGCGAAACCCCAGGTCAGACAACTTAAGACTTGCCCCCTTAGCTCAGTCGGCAGAGCGTCTCCATGGTAAGGAGAAGGTCTACGGTTCGATTCCGTAAGGGGGCTCCACAAAACAGCAGGTCAGGCCGGTCTTCTGATCACTCTGAGGTTGGCTTCAAGATCACCTGACCGTCAGTTGACCGTCGTTCTGAACGTAAAAAGTTGGCACTCAGCCGTACGGACTGACTCTCGATGACACGCCGGTCCGGCGCAGCGAAAGCTCTTGTTGAACAGCCGGGGTCGTGCCTGCCGCGGGCACAGGGTTCGCCGGGCCGCTGGGGTCAGTTCGGTCATCCCGAACGCCCAGCAGGAGGTCCGGCCCTCCGCATCGTCCTGTTCCTGATGAGCACCTGACTAGCACACCACCGGCCAGAGCCACTGGCCGGAGCCCGAGCGAACCGCGGCTTGGAGAGCTGCAGTCACGGTCGCTGTCTGTAACGCAGCGTTACGGCGTCCGAGCGATCCCGAGATAGCCGACGGCGCATTAGGCGGACACGTGCGCGTGGTCGCGGGGAATGGTCACGATTCGTAGCGGTCTGGCGGTGTTCCTTCGGCCGGGTGTCCGCGTCCTCGGTTGGCTACCGTCGTCAGGTCAGGCAAGCTCAGGACATGGAAACGGGTGGCCGCGCGTTCGTGGCCGTGGACGTGCACTACCTGGGTTCCGGGGGTGCGCGGGCCGCAGCGGTGGTGGCCACCGATGCCCGCTTCTCAGAGGTAGTGGCTGAACGCACTGAAGTCCTGGCGGAGGTGCTGCCGTACCGGCCTGGTGAGTTCTATCTGCGTGAGCTCCCGCCGATGCGCACGGTCCTGAGCGGGCTGAGCGGGCTGAGCCTCCTGGTGGTCGACGGCTACGCCGACCTTGACTCCGGCGGCCGTCCTTGCCTGGGTGCGCACGCGCACGCTGAGTTCGGTGTCCCGGTCATCGGCGTGGCCAAGTCCGCCTTCCGCACGGCTACCCATGCCGTGCCGGTGCTGCGCGGAACCTCGGTGCGCCCGTTGTTCGTTACCGCGGCCGGGATGCCCCGAGACGAAGCAGTGGACCTAGTGCGGCACATGGCCGGACAGCACCGGCTGCCCGACGCGATACGCCGCGCCGACACACTCGCACGCGCGGGCCTGCCCGCCGCCGAACTCGCTGACAGGCAGGACGGCTGACCAAGCGCGGATCGCGGCACGAGCGGACGTTCCTGGGGAACGTCGGTGCGAGATCGCTGACAGATAGACGAGCGGCCGGGGCAGCGGCGGCCGTCAGTTGATGTCGAACTCGTTGCCCTCAGGGTCTTTCATCGCGACTGCGTAGTGGTCGAGGCCTTCTGTGTTCAGGACACCGACGAGCAGGGCACCGAGATCGGCCAGACGGCCCGCCTCCGCGTCGACGCGCTGCCTGCGCGTCTCGATCGGAACCGCGCGGCCGCCACTGACACCGATATCGAGGTGCAGCCGGTTCTTGGCCGCTTTGCGCTCCGGTACCACCTGGAACCAGATCCGCGGCCCCCGCCCGCCGGGGTCGACGATGCAGTCCGCGCCAGTGCCCAGCTCATCCTCGGGCACTCCGACGTCTCGCCAGTACCCATCCCAGCTGGCGAAGCCATCTGGAGGCGGTTCAAGCTCGTATCCCAATGCGGCGGCCCAGAAGCGCGCGAGCGGCTCAGGGTCAGCGCAGTCGATCACCAGCTGGAAGCTCACGGCCATCGGTCTCTCCTCGGTGCTGGCAATGTGTCGTCGCCAGCATGCAGGGAGCCTCTGACACCGACCCGCCCGCCCTCAGCGCGGCAGCTGAGGACGTTCTGGCGGAGGATTTGAAGCGTTCTGCGAGCATGCGCCCGCGCCTGGAGTGTTGGGCTCGATCGTGGTTCCGGTCTCAGTGGTGCGAGTGCCTCATGCGGGCTCGGCGTCGGCATTGGCTGTCACGGGCACGGCACGGTCCGGGGCCTCGGCCGGTCGGCTGCCAAGGTGACTGGCGGTTGTGGGGCGAGTGCTGGTCGCCGTGATGACGAGGCTGGCGAACAGCAGCCCGAGTCCGAGCCATCCCATAGGCGGCAGGTGTTCGCGCAGCACGATGACGGCGAGGAGCGCGGCCACGGCGGGCTCGAGAAGGGACACCGTGGTTGCGGTGCTCGCCGCGACGGTGGCCAGTCCGTGCCCGAAGAGGATGTAGCCGAGGAACATGGGCACGATGGCCAGGTAGGCCGCGACCGCCAGGTGGCTGCCCGAGGTGATGATGGGTGCCCCCGTGAACGCTAGGACGGGCAGGAGCAGGATGCCTCCGAGCCCGAAGACGGCGCCCATGACGGGCCGGCTGGGCAGTCCGGAGCGCATGACTCGTGCGGCGCCCCATGAGTAGAGGGCGTAGGTGAAGCCGGCGAGCAGGCCCAGGGCGATGCCCAGTACAGGTTGCGCTGCTGCCGTGGTGGTTGCGGGGCCCGGCTCGCCGGGGTGGGCCAGGGCGAGCGCGAGAACACCGGACACGCCGGCTGTGGTGCCTAGCGCCCAGCCACGTGAAAGGGGCTGGTGGTCGACGATGCGCTCAATGACCGCGGCCGCTGGTGGCGCCGAGCCGATGGAGACCACCGTGCCTACCGCCACGCCAGCGAGCCGCATGGAGGAGTAGAACGCCAGCGGGAACACGGCCACTGCCCCGGCCGACAGCATCACGGTTCGCCATTCCGCTGTGAGCCCGCCACGGTGGGTGAACATGACGCGGCTCGCCGCGGCCGCTTGGAGCAGGCCGCCAACGCCCATGGCTGCGGCACCGATGGCTAGCGGCCCGACGCCAGGAGCCATCGCCGCGGCCGTCCCGGTGGTTCCCCACAGCAGCGCCGCCACCAGCACGAACACGATGCCTGAGAGCATCGGGCTCTTCATCGGACGGGGCCGTCAGTGGATGCATCCACGACCTGCAGAGCCAGGTCGCGGGCGTGGTGCAGCAGCTCAGCGTTGCCTTCCAGCCCTGCCCGCGCCACCGCTCCCTCCAACATGAACGACAGCTGCTCGGCCAGCGGCGCCACCCGCTCCGGCGCAACCATGCCGAGGTCAGCGATGTGGGCAGCGAGGAGGGCCTCGACGTCCTCCTTGTGTCGGCGCACGACCGCCCGGCCCGGCGCGCCTGCGGGCAGCTCGGCTGCCGCATTGAGGAGTCCGCAGCCGCGGAAGCCGTGCTGGTACGCCATCTCGGCGTGGTCGATGTACGCGTCGAATACCGCCACGATGCCCGCGCGGGCGCCGGTCGCGGTGGCCAGCCTGCGGTGGTAGAGGTCCAGCCATTCCTCATGACGTGCCTGAAGGTAGGCCAGGACAAGGTCGTCTTTGGAGGCAAAGTTGTTGTACAGGCTCATCTTCGCCACTCTCGCCGCGGCGGTGATGGTGTCAATCCCGGTCCCGTTCACGCCATGGTTGTAGAAGCACTCCGCCGCTGCCGCGAGGAGGCGGTCCCTCGCCGAACCGCGAGTGGTCCCGTCGGCCGCGCTTGCCTGCCGGCGACGTCGCGCCTGTTGCTCCGCCATGCCAGCACCTCACGCTCGTCCGGTAAATAGGTAGACCAGTCTACCTATTACAGGTTCGTCGCATCAAGCTCGTCCTGCGGGTGACCAAAGCACGCACTCTCGCGCCAGCCACGTCCGCCTCGCGCGTGCACCGATCATCTGTTCAGCGCGGGACTGACGGCGTCCCGGCATGTCTGCGGCGGCGCGATAACGGCGGATCCGAGCGCGCGCCTGCGTAGAGGGGTCTGGTCGTTCTCCGTGGTGACTTTCCCGTCACCGTACGTCCTGAACACGTTAGAACAGTGGTGGGTTTGCGGGCTCGTCGATGGTGACGTGGGCCCAGTTGCGGCCGTGCTTGATGGATGAGACGGCGCCGGGCGTGATGCCGAACCGGCGCGCGATCTCGGCCCCGCGGATCTCGCCATCCGCCAGCAGTCGCTTGATCTCCCGGACGATGGCGTCAGTGAGCACGCGCAGGCCGGCGGCCTGCGCGGCGCTCATCTTCGCCCGCGTCTCGGCGGACTTGGGCCTGCCTTTGCCCGTGGCGCCGTTGCGTGTCATCCGCTCCGCGAACTCGGGTGTCACCCGGCGGCTGGCCCAGAGGTTGGCCCGGTGCTCCGCCGACTTTGGCTTACCCTTGAGCGCGGCGCTGATATTCGCCCGGTGCTCAGGACTGGCCGGCGGGCGCGCCGGGAGGGCAAGCAGGTATTCCCGCTCGGCGCTGACGGGCGCAGCGGCGACCTGCGGCCACGACTCGCCATTCTTGATGCGGGAGACGGTATTCGCCGAGATACCGAACACTGGCCCGACATCCTTGCATCGTGCGCCAGCGGCTAGCAGCCCCTTGATCTGCGCAACCTGGGTTTCCGTGACCTTGGCCTTCGGGTTGCCCTCGCCGCGCGAGTGCCGGGCAGGCTTCGCCCGGGTGGAAGGGGACAGTGACCTGCCTTTGTTAGCCTGCCCGACCGCGCGGAAACGGTCGCGCATCTCCTGCGTGATCTCACGCTTGGCCCAGCCGCTCTGCCGGGTAGCCATCATCGTGGCCACCGTCTCCGGAGTCACGATGTGGGTCCAGATCCGGCCGCGACGGATCTGGTAGACCAGCGACTCTGTGACTCCGAACTCCGTCGCGACCTCGGCTGGGTGGCCGCCAGCCATCAGCCGCTGGCAAATGTCCACCACGAGAGCGTCCATAAGCTTGGCACCCGGGTTCTGATCACCGCTCACGCGCTCACGCATGGCGGCCACGCGCTCCGGTGTCATGCTGGCCTTGATGGCAGTGCTCATCTTCAGCCGCGACTCAGCTGTGTGAACCAGCCCCCGAGCCGGCGTGCTGACATCCAGGGCCAGGTTGTAAACCGGTCCCGTAGCCATCTCGGCGTTGAGCTGACGCTGCTCAGCTGCAATCAAGTCCGCGAGATCGGCGACTTCCTCAATGACCGCGAACGCGAACGCGGCTTCGCCGTGCTCGTTCCAGGCAGCCTGCAACCCGTAGTTGTGGTGACGGCCGCCCCGCAACTGAGACCGGTGGGACTTCCACCGCCGCGGGATGTCATCCGAAGACCCGATGTAGACGCGGCCGGGGCCAGTGATCCGGTAGACACCTATCTTGGCGGAAGAACGCGCGAGCGCAAACGGAGAATCAGGCAGCTCGGTCTGCTCCATCGGCTAAGCCCAGCCCAGTGTCGTCAGCACTCGCCGGAGCGCTTTGTGCCGACCCAAACTTAGCAGGAATGCGAATGCGGATCCGATTCCCGCCACTCCCGCCGCCTGGAAGCAGATGCCCCCACCCACGGCAGGGTGCATGGGTGATCTGACCGTCATGCGCGCCGAAGGACCCGACGGAGATCCCGATCGACCTGATCTGCGTGTGTCGGTTGATGGGCGCTGGACAGCGACTGGCGCGCCGAACGGCAGGTTTGCGCGCCTCCCCAACCTGCGGCTGTCATCACGCTCCGCGACCATCCGCCGAGAGTCGGTGCGCGGCCTCCGGCCTGCGCTGCGTTCCGGCTGACGGTCGATGAGGCCAGCAATCAGCGAGTGCTGGAGCACGAAGGGCCGCTGAAACAACTCGATGATCACGTCCCAGGCACGCACCAGGACCGGCAAGTGCGGACGATGGCCCCCGGCCTGACTACGGCATCCTGGCAGTGAGAATGGGAAGGTGGCGAGGTGGCGGCGGCGATGGATTCCCAGGCCGGAGTACGGTATGGCGCGTGGCGTCGCCGTCTACGGTGTTCCCCGTGGCCCTAACCCTGACCACCTGGATGAACTGCTTGGCCGATGCGAAAGGCTGCGCAGCTGGGCTACGACCCACGGGCTCGCGCTGAGCGGCGCCCCGGATGACCTCGACCTGCTCGACCAGGCCATCGATGAGTGGGACGAGGATGCGCAGATCGCTGCCCTGGGAAACGAGGCCGGCCTGTTTCTCGGCACTGTGATTATCGGCAGCATCCCTGGTGCGCGCTGGCGAGTATGGCCGAATGGGCATCCGGTGGTGCGCATAGCGCTGGGTCGCGAGCTGGACGTCGTTGCCGTGGCCAATGCTCGGGTCAGTCTGGGCGCGCCCCGGCTCGCCGATGCTTACGCCGACGCAGCGGCTGGTCCCCGCCGCTGAAAGGCCCAGTTCAGGAACTACCCCTGGCGGCAGACGCGGGCGTCCGAGATGAGTCGTCGATCGGGTAGGACTGGCTGGCCTCTGTCCGTTGTCGTGCAGCTAGCCCACCCCGCGATCGTCAGCGTCAGCCATTACGGCGGCTGACTGCGGCGTCGGGGCTCCGATGATTAACCGGGCAGCTTCCGTGATTCCATACCCGAGCTTTGGGCTTCCGCCCGGACCGGATGGCCGTCGCCGCAGATCGCTGCGCCGCGTAAACAGCATTGTCGACCGGGTGCAGGGCTCCTTGATCACAAGGGGTGAAGGCAATCGGGCCTTTCGGGAGAGCGGGATCTTCCCGGAGGTATTGCAGTCTTCCTGTGGCTGATTCTCTTCGCGGAACGAGCAGCCTGGAGAAGAAGCCCATAGCGATCACCTCCTGCGGTGAACCGGCCCAACCGAAGGCTACGACCGTGCCGCCGTTCTCGCCCCGGAATCGGTCCGACAGCTGATTCAGCCGCCCTAGGCGCGGCATGTGCGGATGGGATGCTTACTGGTCGTCGCGGGCCGAGTAGGGGCGTCCAGGCCAGTAGGGCCACTCTTCGAACCAGCTGCAGCGGCCGTCGTCACGCAGCCGGATGACCCACAGGTCTCGGTACTCCTGGCGGAGCGGATCCCCGTAGCGGACCTCTGCCCGCACGACCGCGGTCGCGCTGTCGACGGCGAGAATCTCGGTGGCGAGCGCGAAGACCTCCTCCGGGCCGTCCCTGTCGTCATCCCACATGCGCCTGATCGCGTCCAGGCCCACGACTGGTTCTTCGTAGGGGGAGTGCAGGTAGGCGGCGTCTTCGGTGAAGATCTCCGCCAGGCCGTCGGTGCCAGGTGCACGCCATGCGGCTTCGTAGGCCGCCAGCCACGAGCTGACCATCGCGCGGTCCGTCACTTGTCCCATGGTGCCGGACAAGGATGCCCGCTTGCCAGCAGCGCCTTCGGCCCGATTCCCGAGGCATCGTCGGCCCGCACGGCCATGATCCGGCCACGCTCGATTGACAACGTTCCGCGCGGCGGCATGAGCGGTCGGTTCGATCGCTTCCGTGTCGCCGGGCAGGTGTAGCGCGCCGGCCAATACCGGGTTGGCGTCGGCGGCGCTGGCCGCCATGATGGGGTCGTGAGCGTCGAGGCGATCAACATCGGCCCGAGCGAGGCGATCATGCCCGCCGAGTCTGTCAGCGCACTCGCGGGCAAGGGACTCACGGGTGACCGGCACTTCCGCGGGCAGGGCGCCAAGCCCGGCCAGGCGCTGACGCTGATCGAGGCCGAAGCGCTGGAGGACGTCGGCTTGACCGGCGCTCAATCGCGCCGTCAGGTGGTCGTGCGGGGCGTACGGCTCAACGAGCTGGTCGGCAGGCGCTTTCGGGTCGGGGATGTCGAGTGTCTGGGCGTCGAACTCTGCGAGCCGTGCCTGCATCTGCAGCAGATGACCCGGCCTGGGATCATCAGGGAACTCATCCACCGCGGCGGGCTCAACGCCGACATCCTGACTGACGGCCAGATCTCCGTTGGCGATCCGGTTTCCGCAGGCTAGACGGGTGATTCCTAATGATCTTCAGTGGTCGTAGGCGATCAGGGACCGGGTGACGGGCTGGCCGGTGTTGTTGTTGTGCCAGATCGCGGCGGCCATCGCCAGGATGCGCTGGGCGACCCGGATGGCGACGCCTTCGAAGGTGCGGCCGCCGTGGGCTTCGAGGTCGAGCTGGCCTTTGAGGGTGTCGCTGACCGATTCGATGAGCTGGCGGACCGTCTTGAGCAGGGCTTCGCCGTGCCGCGCCTGTTCGTCTTTGCGGGCCGGGCGCAGCAGCGTGATGCCGCGGGCGGCCAGGTCGGCCTGCATCTCGCGTCCGGCGAAGCCCTTGTCGGTGATGAGGGTCAGCCCGGGCCGGCAGAGGGCAAGCTGGGGCTCGATGTCGAGCATCGCGGCCAGGACCTCGCGTTCCCCGATCTTGGAGTCTGCTAGCGCCCGCAGGACCGGCATCCCGGCCGGTGTGCAGACCAGGTACAGGCGCAGCCCCCAGAACCAGCGCGAGTGCGAGGCGCAGTAGCCGTAGTTCGCCCGGCCGGCCATGTCCGAGCGCCGGACGGCAGGGCGGGAGCGGGCGCATTCGACCGGGGTGGAGTCGGCGATCCGCACGTCATCGAGCCAGAAGTCGCTGTCAGCGGCCAGGTCCCGGATGACCTGCTTGACCAGCGGCAGGGCGGCGCGCAGCCGCTTGTTGCAGCCGGGCTGGTGGGGCAGGTAAGGGAACGTGGCCCGCAGGTGGCAGATGGCGAAGCGGATCCACCGGTGCTCGCTGTGAAAGCCCGGCAGCGCCTGCGCGACCGCCAGGCAGACCAGCTCGGACTGGCTCAGCCGAACCGGATGGCCTGGCCGGCGGTCTTTCACCAGCATGTCGTCGATCTTGACGTATTAGGCCCAGTTCCGGATTATGTGCAGCAGCCGGCGAACCGGCTGTGATGGCGAGATGGGCGGGGTTGAAGGCTGCACATAATCACAGTTCCTCGAGGAACGCGAGCAGCTTGTCTTTTGCCCGGTATCTCGTCACTTGCTGCGCCGGAGCGGTCAGGCGCTGCAGGGCGGCTTCTTTGGTGGCGAGGTCGGCCTCCAGGTACTGATGGGTGGTGGCGGGATCGGCGTGCCCGGGCCAGAGGGCGATGACCGCAAGATCGACTCCCGACTGAAGGAGGTGCATCGCGCAGGTGTGGCGAAGCGTGTGCGGCGACACGCGGCGGCCCTCGGGCGACGGGCAGCACTGCGCCGCGGCGGAGACCGCACGCTCGAGCCGGTCGCGCACGCCAGAACGGGCGAGCGGCCTGCCGGCGCGGTTCGGGAACACCGGCGCAGCGGGATCCTGGCCGATTCGCCGCAGCCATCCCCGCAGCTCAGCGGCCGTGCTCTTCCACGGCGGGATCGCACGCTCCTTGCGCCCCTTGCCGTGCAGATGGACCGCGACCGCCCGGTCGAGGAGGACGTCGCGGACACGAAGACTTGTGATCTGCGAGACACGGGCCCCGGTGTTGTACATCGCCGCAAGCAGCACCGCGTCGCGCTGCCCGCTCCAGGTGCTGCGGTCTGGGGCGGCGAGGACTGCGGCCATCTCGTCTCGGGTCAGGTAGCCGGGGACCGGCTGGTCGAAGCGCTTCGCGGGGATCGCGAGGACTCGCTGCGCGATCGGCAGCGAGGCGGGGTCGCGCACCGAGGCGCAGGCCATGAACGACCTGATCGCGGCGAGCCGCGCGTTGCGGGTGCGGGCGCTGTTCCCCCGTTCGGACTCCAGGTGGTCCAGGAAGCCGGGCACGATCGGGGCGTCGAGGTCGGCGAGCGAAAGCGCCGAGGGCACCTTGCCGGCGCTCCGCCCGGCGAAGGTGAGGAGTAGCTCGAACGCGTCGCGATAGCTGTCCACCGTGCGGGCGCTCACCCCCCGCTGCCCGATCAGGGGTCGGAGGAAGAAGTCCTGGAGGAGGGCGGGGAAGGCGATCTCGGGCGCCCTCATCGCGCACCTGCCGGGGACTGCTCGTCCAGGGCCGCGAACCGCTCGGCTGCGACGACCATGAGCTCGGGCGTCGCACTGAAGTACCAGTAGAGGTCCGAGACACCGACGTGACCGAGGTAGGTGGCCAGCGCGGCCAGCTTCGCGTCGACCTCGGCGTTCTCCGCGTGCCAGGCGAGCAGGCGCTTCACGGCCATCCGGTGGCGAAGGTCGTGGATGCGCGGCGGTCTCGCCCGCCCTTCGCCGCTCCAGCCGAGCCGTCGTCTGATCTGAGCCCTCTGAAGGTGCTGCGCACGGCGGCGCAGGTG
>CABECR010000464.1_pt1 | contig 13314 bp, 18 predicted proteins | sample 3422471 | NCBI WGS metagenome assembly CABECR01 (sample SAMEA5534328, study PRJEB31848) | metagenome | biome: tundra; feature: field; material: soil | place: USA | collected 2013-05 | depth 0.15 m
CCTCCGCGTGCGCGGCGGCCCGGCGAGCCATGTCCTCCAGCTGCCGTTTCCCTATCCTCACGCCGGTCGCGCGGGTGACCGCGGCCTGCGCGTCCTCCATCGAGCCGCGCGCCGCCTCGACGGCGGTGAGCCTCCGCAGCCCGTGGGAGTGCTTCTCCTCCGGCAGGTTCAGCGCCGCGTCCAGCGGGTGCACATTGCTCCTGCCCGGCGACCGGTAGGCGATCCGCGACACGCTGACCTGCCCGAACCTCGTCACCAGCGGCCGGGCCCGGCCCTTCTCCGCGCGCGTGCGGACGACGCCGTCCTCCCCGGTCACGCCATGGCGCCGTTCTTCCCGCGCGGCCGTCAGGTCCAGCCGGTCCTGGAACAACCGCCGCAGCAGCTCCCGGCCCCGCACGTCCAGCTGGTCCTCCAGCTCAGCGTGCTGCAGCCCGGCCGCCTCGTCCGACGTCATCCAGTCCTCAAGCTCACCGAAGCACTTCCTGGACTCCGCGAACGCCCCGTCCTGGACAGCCACGTACCCTTGCATTGGGCTCCTTCTTTTGCGATCCGGTCGTGAGACAACCGGGACCGTAACGGGAAGGAGCCCTTTACGCACGCACCGACACGGCTAAACCGGACATGGCGACAACGAGCACCCTAAAACGATTCACACTGCGTCACCTCAGAAGAGCCGCACCCGTCGATGACCGTCGCGAGATAAGCCCATCCTTCCCAGGTCTGGATGCAGGTAATGTCGCCGACCATTTTCAGGCCGGGCACGGCCGAGGTGAAGTCACGGTTCACCAGGTCCGGGATCGGCCCGGCCTGGCCCTGGACGGTGGTGACAGGGCGCCAGGGCCGCGGCTGGCAGGCGACCAGGCCCAGCTCGCGCATCACCTTGCGGACCAGCCCGGCGCCGGCCTCGATGCCCCAGCGGGCCAGCTGCGCCGCCAGCCGCCGGCAGCCGCAGGTGCCGTCGGAGTCCTCGAAGGCCTTCCTGATCAGCAGCCCGAGTTCCTCGCGTCGCCTCGCGGTCGCGCTTTGCGGCCGTGACCTCCATTCATAGAACCCCGATTTTGATACTTCCAGCCATTCGCACATTCTCGTCACGCCAGGAGCGGCTCTGCAGGTGGCGTACTCTGCATCGATGAACTCATAAGTGTCGCTCACCGATGCTCTGCCGCAAAGGCGAGTAGCCGGGCGGGATCTCACCGCCCGGCTCTCTCAGAACCGTGCGTGAACCTCTCGACTCACACGGCTCCCACCATCCAGCCTGACCGTTTACTGCGAAGAGACTGTTACCCCGAGCCGCCAGTGCGCGAACATGCCATTGGCGCGCTGTTCCACGCCCCTTAGCCACGCCCACGCTTTCTTGCGCGAGTGCTTCAGGCTCTTATATTTCCTCATGGCCCACCGTATGAGATACACGTTGAGGCCACGAAAAGCGGCATACAGCACGGACTTGTAGAACCGCCCGTAGTAGGCGATCCAGCCCGTGACGTAGGTGTTGATGCGGGCGACGATCTCAGCGAAGGTCAGGTCACTGCGCCGGTGGATGCGCCAGGACCGGATCGTGCGACGGATCCGGACCAGCGCGTCCCTGCTGACTGCAGGCGAGAAACTGACGAAGAAACGGCCAGTCCTGCTCTTGGCCAGCCGGGGCCGGAATGTGTACCCCAGGAACGTGAACTGCTCGTGCTCGAACGAGCCTGAGCGGCCGGAGTCCTTGCAGTACACCAGCCGGGTCTTCACCGGGTGCAGCTCCAGCCCGCACTCGGCCAGCCGGGACGCGATGGCGTTCCAGACGGCCAGGGCCTGGGCCTTGCTGCGGCAGTGCACGACCACGTCATCGCAGTACCGCTCGAACGTGACGGCCGGGTGGGCCCGGGCCATCCACGCATCAAACGCGTAATGCATGAACAGGTTCGCCAGCAAAGGCGACAGCGCGGAACCTTGCGGAGTTCCCATTGTCCGGCTGACTACGGTGCCATCGGGTCGCTGCAGCGGCGCTTCCAGCCACCGCCTCACATACAGCAGAATCCATGCCTGGCGGGTATGCCTTCTTACCGCCCGCAGGACAAGATCCCACGGGACAGTGTCGAAGAACGCCCGGATATCCATATCGATTACCCAGTCGTTTTCCCAGCACCGCCGCCGTGCCGTCGCCACTGCCTGCAGCGCCGACCGGCCCGGCCGGTACCCATAGGAATCGGGGTGGAACACCTGCTCCGCCTCCGGCTCCAGCACCATGCACACCACTGTCTGCGCGATCCGGTCAGCCACCGTCGGAACCCCCAGCACGCGAATTCCGCCAGCTTTCTTCGGGATCTCCACCGCGCGCACCGGGGGCGGGAAGTAACTCCCGGACGACAGCCTGTTCCACAGCTTGAACAAGTTCCCTTTCAGGTCCTGCTCGAACTCCGCTATGGACTGCCCGTCCACCCCGGCTGCACCCTTGTTCGCGGCGACCTTCCGATATGCCTCCCACACCAGTCGCTTGGAAATATCAAACGGTTTCGGCTCCAGATCACTCACTCGTTCCTCCCGTTTCCGGTTGACTCGTGACTGACCCGCGGATAGCCCGTCCCCTTCGCTCCGCTCCCATTACAGGAGCTTCATCACTACTACGGGACGGTCCGCCCCCGTGCCCTGGGCCGGTACTCTGCCTCTCGCGGTTCCTGCCGCTTGAGGAACTCCCTCCACCCCGTGCCCTGCGGCACGGGGATTCCAGGACGACGGGTTCTCCTGTTCCGTGCAGGAGCCTGGATCGCGCTCGCGCCCTCTTCACGCCGGACGCCGCCGGGGCAGTAGGCAGGTAGCCCCCCGGCTCATCCCAGGACCGCATACATTCTCCTGGTTCCGACGTCACCTTAAGCATTTCGACGCTTCCACAAGGGTTCGGTTTCACTCGCCTTCACGATCCTCACCTGACGCGATCTCGCCGCGCCTTTTCCGCGACGCTCACCACCCCGGCTCTTAACCGGCGCAGCTCGCGGTGGTTTGCTGCCTCCTCCTGCAAGGCGACAGCGGAGGGCCAGCCTCCATCTCCTGCCCAGCACCGCCAGCTAGCAAATCACACCCACGCGACCCGCCATCTGCCGTTCAGGACACACGTACGCGGCGGCTTTTTTCAGGAAATCGTTCTCCATCTTAAGTTCCCGGGTTTCCCGTTCGAGCTCCCGTAGCCGGGCGCGCTCGCTCAGGGCGAGCGGCGGTTCCTCTCCGGCGTGCTCACGGCGATACGCGGCCACCCAGTTACCAAGAGTCCCCTCGTTGATTCCGAGTTCCCTGGCCACGCGAGCGATCGGACGTGACGTCTCGATCACCATCTTCACAGCCTCTTCCCGGTATTCCGGGGAGAAGTTCTTCTTCGGCCGAGGCAATTGCGTCACCTTTCCAGTCAGTCGATCATATTAGATCCACTGTCCGGAAGCCTCGGGGCACTTCAGGGCCGGTGACCTGGGCTACTCCGGTTAAATGGAGACCCCCAACCCGTTTTATGCCGACATCGCCATAACCTGTTCCATGTCGTCCAGCTCGCCGTCAAGACGACCGGGGACGTGCGCCGCCGGGTGGTGCGCGGCAAGTACGGCCGCCGCGGCCGGTCCGGCGACACCGAGTACGGGATCAAGAGCCTGCTGGTCCGCAACCTGGAGCACCTGCGCCCGGCCCAGTTCGCCAAGATCATGGACACCCTCGCCGGCGACCGGCGCGGCCAGCAGATCCTGGCCGCTTGGATCGGCAAGGAGAAACTCCGTGACGCGCTGAACCTGCGGGCCCGGGTGACCGGCTCCGTCCCGGGCGAGCGGGATGTGCGTGACCGGCTGTTCCGCTTCTACGCCTGGTGCGCACAGAACGACGACAGCCCCGGTCTGCGGACGGGTGATGTCCCACCTGGGTGCGTTCAGTGGTACGCTAGTTAGGTGGATGGGACATACGAAGTTACGATGGGTGATCGCGGACGGCTGGTCATTCCCGCCGAGCTCCGGGCCCAAGCCGGGCTTACTGAGGGCACCCCGATCGTGCTCATCGCCACACCGGGCGGGGTGCTCCTGGTCAGCCGAGAGCAGCTGAAATCTCTCGTGCGGGAGGATCTCGCCGACCTCGATCTGGTCGGCGAGCTGCTCGCCGACCGGCGGCGACACGCGCTCGCCGAAGACGCGGCGTGAACGTCTTCGACGCGTCTGCTCTGCTCGCATTCCTGCAAGGGGAAGACGGCTCCGCGTCCGTCGAAGCCGGGCTGAGCGCCGGTGGTACCTGCGGCACGGCCAACTGGTCTGAGGTCGCCCAGAAGATCCGGGCACACGGCCGCGACTGGGGCCTGGCCCGTGCGCTGCTCGCCAGCTATGACCTGCACCTCGCGCCGGTCAGCGCCGCCGACGCCGAGCAGGCCGCCGTCACCTGGGCGCCCGGCAGCGGCCTGTCGCTCGCTGACCGGCTATGCCTCGCGCTCGGGCAGCGGATGGACGCCATCGTGTGGACAGCGGACAGCAGCTGGGGAAGCAGCGAAACCATCCGGCAGATCCGCTGACAGGCCGAGAGTGACACGAGCGCCATCGCCGTCCCGTCGGCCGATATGAAGTCTTCTCGCCAACCACTCTGCCCCGGCAGCAGCAGCGTGATTGAGCAGACGAACACCTGCTAGTAGCGCGATGAGCGGCGTTGAGCCTTGCCGGGCCGCTGACCTGGCCGGGGTGGTCGCGGTGCAGGCCCCGGTAGCCGGCGTCCATCTCGCATCTGACATCGGGGAACCGTTCGAGCAGGTCGTCGATGCCGCCGGTCTGCAGCGCGGTCTGGTCGTGGCAGCGGCCGGGCCGGAACGTCCCGTCCCACAGGGTCCGGCCGTCCTGGTCGCAGATCTTGGTGAACTTGATGGTGTTCATCTTCTTCTTGCCGGAGATGAACGCCCGCCGTCCTGGCCGGTGCGGCGGGGGGCGGCGGACCTGGATCTCGCTGCCGTCGATCCGCAGCCTGACTAGTGCGCGGCGGCGTAGGCGAACACGTCGGCCAGCGTGCGCAATCGCTGGCCCTGCGCGGTGGCGTACCCACGGCCGGCCAGCAGCGGCCGGACCTCCCGCACGGCACGGGTCACCGTGGACCGGTCGACGCCGTACATCGCCGCCAGCGCGGCGTGCGGGATCTGCAGCCGCAGCACCGCCAGCGTGACCAGCACCCGGTCGGTGAACACCAGCTCGTGGCCGCGGCCGGCGCCCGCCGCTGGCGCAGGTCAGACTCCCGGCGTGCCTGCCACGGGCCGGCCAGCCCGGCGACGAGCCGGCCCAGGTGAGGACGGGAGATCCCGGTGAAGGCAGAATGGCTCAAGGCCGCACGAGCCCATGATCGCTTAGACACCGACTCATGATCTTGTGCGGCCGTCTGCTAGCAAACGACCGACACGCCGTGATCATCCTGCTCGGCCCGGCGGCCGCCCCTATTTGCGCACCACCTCGTAAGGCCCGCATAACTCGCTCAATGGCACCGGTCTGTTGCCGACCAGCGCCGCTCCGCCATCGGCGCGCGGGCTGCTGGCGGCCGGTGCGCCCGCGAGCCGCAGATCAGCCCGGGTATTGCTGGATCTCCGCACGATGCCCCGGCGCGCCCGCCAGCTTGGCGTCATCCGTCAGCAGCGGCACCACGAGACGCTCGGCAAGCGCCACGTACATGGCGTCATAGGCCGTGAGGTTGTCCCTCAGCTCGAAAACGCGGGCCTGCAGCGGCTGCATCGGGTGCCGTACGATCCGCAGCCCCGCATAGTCGGACAGCATCAGCCCGGCACGGGGAGCGGTAATGCGGACGTTCGGCTTCGAGGTGATAGCCAGGCCGCGGATAACGCTGGCCACCTCCGCATCGATCAGAGCCGGAGCGTGCACAGTCCGCGCCAGCCGCTGACGGAGCAGATCATCGCCGCTGACACTGGACAGCAGCCGGATGATGATCGAGCAGTCAACGACCACCGTCACCGGCGGCCATCCCGTGCGAAGGACCGCAGATCATCCATCGAGTAGCTCACCGGCTCCCGTGACGCGATGCCGGCCATCACGTCCTCGACCGGCGGCATCGCCGCCTCCTGCGTCAGCAGATCACGCAGATAGGCGGTCAGAGACTGGCCGCGCGACTCCGCCCGTGCCTTGAGGGTGGCGACGACCTCTTCAGGAAGATCACGCACTTGCACCACAGCAGTACCCATCCCGCAAGGATAGCCCATCTGCATGCAGGATGCATGCGACTTTCCCTCGCCAGGAACGGGCAGCCGCTCGCCGGGCACAGGCAGATCAGCCTGAGGCACGACGGAGCCTGCCAGCTGCCTTTCCGCGCTCCCGGCAGCCCCGGGCAGCGGCGGCCGGCCAGCCTGCGTCCCGTCCGTCAGGATCGCAGCGGAGTCCGCTGAGGCGAGCAGCCCCCCTGCCGCGCGCCACTCACATTCGCAGTCACGCACGGTAACCAAACTTGCTGTCACCCGATCAGGGCCCAGACACTGCAGCCGCCCGCAGTTGCCAGCACCCACCGGAGTATGCCAATGAGCGTGCCGACGGGACACTTGCAAAACCTGCGCAGCGAGCGGAACGGGACGCCGATATAGCAGCATGTGCGCAGGTCAGGAAATGCGGGAAGCCGATATGAACGCTCTTAATCCGCGGGTTCGGGGTTCAAGTCCCTGGCGGCGCACCCGTCCTCACCAGATCGAAATTGCTCGAATTGCGCTCTTGACCTGGACGTTTGCCATCTTCGTGATCCACTGCGGCGACGAGTGGCGGGTCTGGCGCAGCGAATCATGCCAATAAGACTATCCGCTGCTCGCAGCCTCGGATCTCGCACGTTTCGCTGCCGCATCTCATGTAGGGGCCGCTCCTGAGCACCGAGGAAGATCTGCCCATAGATCACGGAGTGTTACAGGAGCACGCTGCGCCGCATGGCGTCGAACTCAGGCAGACGCCCTGCCCGTGCTGTCAAATCCCGGCGTCGGCGGAACGCAGCACTTCGATATACGCATCTGCGTGCGTTGCGCAGCGTCGGTCTGGGTCGTCTTCTCGGGCGCGGTCGTCGTTGTTCAGTGGTCATGTTTGGCGCTCACCGAACGCTGTATTCGTCATTGCCCGGCAAGGCGAGTACATCCTGGGCGCCGCCCTTGGGCCCGAGCGGCTTGCCGCACAATTTCGCAGCTTCGCGGTGAATCGCCCCGGATCACGCGAGCGTGACGGGATCGCCGCGACGGATTGCGCCGTCGGCGATCACGTCGGCATAGACTCCTACATTCACCTCCGAAGCTGTTGGCGCGGACATCCAGGCACTCGGCATCGAGCGCGGCCACCGCACCATGGTCATCACCCGCAAAGGAGGCAAAGTCGTCGCTATCCCGCTCGCACCCCGCACGGCCCAGGCGATCGGCGAGCGCTGCGAGGGACCTATCTTCCTCACCGCTGATGGCCGCCGGCTGGACCGGCACGGCGCCGGACGGATCGTCCCGCCGGGTAGCCCGCCGCGCGGCGATCAGCAAGCCATCGGACCGCACACTCTTCGCCATGCATTTATCACCGCCGCGCTCGACGCGGGCGTGCCGCTCCGCGACGTGCAGGACGCTGCCTCGCGCGCTGACCCGAGAACCACCATGCGCTACGACCGGGCCTCCCTGGACCGGCACGCCACCTACATCGTCGCGGCCTACATCGCCGGTGCCGCCCGCGACACCTCGTCCGCGCCAACTGGGACGACGCCGTGCTGACGGACATCCTGGCGACGGTCAAGGAGAGCTAGGCTTCCCGAACGCCGCCAGCCTGACCGCCGATCTTCATTCCCTCCTGGTCTATGAGCCGCACCAGTTCTTCCTTGCCCACCAGGACTCGGAGAAGTCCGACGACATGGTCGCGACCCTGGTGGTGACGCTGCCGTCCAGCTACACCGGCGGCGAACTGATCGTGTGGCTGGGCGAGGAGCGGACGGCGCACCGCGGCTCGAAGACGGCGCTGTCGCTCGTCGCCTTCTATGCCGACTGCCGGTCCGAGGTCCTCCAGGTGACGTCGGGCGATCACACTCACCTACAACCTGCTGCTGCACGGCGATGCCAGCCGCCCGACGGGCGACGAGGGAACCGTGGCTGAGCTGGCGAGCCTCCTGTGCGAGCATTTCAGCACGCCGGTGCCCCGCTACTACAGCGGCCCTCCGGTCGATCCGCCGAGCCGTCTTGTCTATCTCCTGGACCACGAGTACACGCCGCGCGCGCTGACATGGTCCCGGCTGAAGGGCGACGACGCGCGCCGGGTGTCCCTGATGCGCGACGCCGCGGACAAGGCAGGCTGCGCGGCGATCCTCGCGCTCGCCGATGTTCAGGAAACACACGGCGCATACCCAGCCGACGAGGTCTACGGATACCGGCGGCGGGGCTGGCATGACGACTACGACCAATACGACGACGATGACGACTGCTCCGCCACGAGCGACGACGAACGCGAGTACGAGATTCAGGACCTGATCAACTCCGAGATCACACTCACGCACTGGACCGGGCCAGACGGCACCCGGCTGGAGGAAACCTCGCTGTCCGTGCATGAAGCGGAAGTGTCCGCCTCCACCCCGTCCGGCGACCTCAAGCCCTACTCCCAGCAGTACGAAGGCTACATGGGGAACTGGGGCAACACGCTGGACCGCTGGTACCACCGCGCGGCGGTCGTCATCTGGCCGCGGGAGCAGGCGTTCGCGAACCGCGCCGAAACCTCCCCGGCCTGGGCGCTCGACGAGCTTGCCGCGACGGCGTCGTCGGGTGACGTGCCCGGCGCCCGTGCCGCCGCGGCAACGCTCGCGCCGTTCTGGAACGCCGCGCTCCGCGACCAGGCGGCGCAGGCGGGAGGCAAGGCCGCCGGGCTGCTCAGCAAGGCCCTGCGGGTTGCCGACACGGTGGCAGACGCGCCGGCCGCAGCGATGCTGCTGCGCCCATTCCGGGTCGGCAACCTCACTTATGCGCAGGTGAAGCCATTCGCCAAGCTCGCCGGACGCCACGGTCAGCAGTGGACCGCCGAACTGCTGCGGACATGGTTCGGCGGCGACCAGCCGACGTGGGCGTACGGCGGCGGCCGGGAAATACCGCAATGGACGGCGGACTGGCTGCCCGGCCTGTGCGAGCGGCTGCCCGCTACCGGCAGCACTGGCACGGCGGCCGCACAGCGGCTGCTTGACCTGGCCTGGGAGTGGATCGGCAAGGACATCCGGTCAGCGCTCGCATTGTCGCCACCCAGCTACCGTGATCGCCAGCTCAGCGACCTGGGCAAGCCGCTCGCCGCTGTGCTGATGGCCGCGGCTTCAATCGGGGGGGCCAGCACGCGGGACGCGGTCACCGCCTATGTCCGGCAGCAGGATGACGCAGCGACGGTACTGGAGATGTCCGCACTGCGAGCGACCGCCAAGACGCGCACGGACGACGCACACGGTGAGGCCGGCCTGGACGTCCTGGCCGGCGACTGCGCGGCGCGGCTGCGCGCCCGGCTCGCCCGCCCGGAACGCGACGCCGGCGACTGGTCGATCGAGCTGCCTGCGGGCGGCTGCGCGTGCGGCCTGTGCGGCACGCTCCGCACGTTCCTGACGGACAGGAACCGGCGTGCCTTCGAGTGGCCGCTCGCTAAGGTCGGCAGGCAACACGTCCACTCCCGGATCGACAGCGCTGAACTGCCAGTCACCCACGTGACCAGGCGACAGGGCCGCCCCTACGTGCTCGTCCTGGAGAAGACCGATTGGGCTCTTCACCCGCGAGCAGGCGGCGCTGGCTATGGACGAAACGGATCTGACGTGGCTCGCGGGCGAGTGGAGGACGGCGCCGGTAACCGCTTACGCTCGTTAGGCTCGTCGGCCGACTGTCCCCAGGTACCGGCTGCGGCATTTTGCTCGCACCGGCCAGGCGCAGTGGGCTGTTTCGTCGAACAGAGGCAGAGCATCGACTAGGCCGTTCGCCACGGCTATGTGGGGCCAGGCGAATCGCCCGGTCCAGGCTTCCGCTCGTTAGTGTCTCGTGGTACGCGTTACTGTCCTGGTAGATGCCTACAACCTCTGTTACGCCGGGCGGAAGCTGTGCGGGCGCGGCGTAGAGGGCTGGCGCTGGCTGGACATCCGGTCGCTGGCCGAGGCCATCGTCGCCGAGCCGGACAGGCAGCCGGCGAGGTCGCCAGGAGGCGCCTCGCGCGTATGAATAGCTGCATAGGTCAGTCCTATAGTAGTAGGATTTCACACATGCCTGTCGCGCCTCCCGCCCTCGACCGGCTCCGGGAGATCGGCCCGGTGTTCCGGTCGAAGGACGCTGTCACCGCCGGGGTCTCGTGGCGCGACCTGTACGCGCTGCGAGATCGCGGCGAGATCCTCGAACTATCGCGGGGCCTGTACCAGCTCGCCGACACCGCTGGCACCTCCAACGTGGACTTTGTCGCGGTCTGCGGCCGGGCGCCGCGAGGGATGACCTGCCTGAACTCGGCGCTTGCATACTGGGACCTCAGCGACGAGATCCTCGCTCAGGTGCATCTAGCGGTGCCGTCCGGGTCACACCGGCCGGTCATCGATTACCCGCCGACCCAGGTGCACGTCTTCCATGCCGGCACCTTCGGCTTAGGCCGTCTGGAGGTGACGGCTGAGGCGGGCGAGCGGTTCTGGGTCAGCGACCGCGAGCGCACGGTCGTCGACGCGTTCCGGCTGCGCCATCTTCTGGGGGAGGATCTGGCCTTCGCGGCGCTGCGCAATTACCTGCAATCCCGCCCGAGGCTTGCCCGGCTGGCCGAGGTGGCCCGCCCGCTGCGGGCATGGGGTGCACTGTCGGCGGCACTGCGGATACTGCAATCGTGACCCGACCCAGCCGTGCGACCCCTTCCGGCCGCACATACCTGGATCTGCTGGCCCGTGCGCGGCTTGAGGACCGCCCGGCCGACGAGTTGCTGACGCTGTACGTGCTGGAGCGCTTCTTGTACCGGCTGTCGGTCTCGGCGTACCGCGACCGGCTGGTCCTCAAGGGTGGAATGCTGCTGTCAGCGTTCGGCCAGCGGCACCCGACCCGCGACATCGACCTGCTCGGCAAGGCCATCTCCAATGACCCTGCAGCCGTCGCCGCGCTCCCCGCGGCGGAAGTCGCCGACCCGGCTGAGGTCGGCATACAGGCGGGCGCGCTCGGCATCCGCCCCTGTTCGAGCTTTAACGCACTCGGTGCGGCAATAAAGGATCTTCGTGGCCGGCCCGACCGATCGGCTCTCTGGGCTCGGCAGGTCCCCGGCAAGTTGACGTCGCCGACGCGACCGCCTCCAATGATGACGTGGCCGACCATGCGCGCGACGCAGACGCCGATGTCATAGCGGCCGGGCGTGAGCCGCCGGAACATCCGCTCCGGCCGCGCGGCCTGGCCCGGCTGCTCGTCATCGTGGAGACCGCGGCGCTGGCCGTCTCAGTCGCCGGCGCGCTGCACTACCGCACCGAGGCCGGTCGGCTCCATCACGGCAGGCCATCGGCCACGAGCGGGTCCGTGTCGTCGTCTCCGCCCCGGCTGACCAGCGTCGCGCTCCGGTTGCCAGCCGACGGGACCATCGCCGGCACGGTCCTCATCACCGCTGCCGCCCGGCCCCGCGCTGACCGGGGGCAATTCGTGGTGTCCGCCGTCATCACCGGGGGCCGACCGGACACGGCGTACGAACTGACCGGCAATGACTGCTCGGCAGCATTCCCGCTGCCTGACCACGTGTGGGCTACCGGGCTCACCGACGCGGCCGGCACGGCCGGACTGACTGGCCACGCTTGGACCGGCGCGGTGGCGGACGAGTACTGGCTGGCTCTCGCCCCGTCGCCAGTCCATCCTCCCCGGGGCCTGCGCTGGATATTCGCCCGCCGGACAGCGACACCGTTCCTGGCCGGCCGGGCGCCATGCGCCGATCCGCCGTGAGATCCCAGACCGCCCGAGCGACCGTCGATCCTCGTCGGCCACACGCCCCGTCGGCGGCAAATGAGTGCGGGTGCTGTGCCGTCACCCTCCCTCTGCGCCAAGCGCGTCGGCTGCCAGGCGTAGATCACGGCAATCCTCGACCGCGAGCCCGCAGGCCGGGCCAACGCGGCCAGGTCGCCTCGTGAGCAGGTGCGGATATCGGCGACAACGTCGCCGGGTTATCTCCCCACAGCAGTGATGCCAGGCGCACTCGGTCAGCTTGAGCAGTCGATGGCCCCGGATGCCTGTAGCCGGTGGGAGCCTCGGCCGGCTGCGCACAAGGGGCCACGACGCTGACGCACGGGCGGCGCTCGAAGAACTCGGGCCTGAACGGGTGCTCGTGGCTGGTAGTTGTTTACGCAGCTCAGCGCGAGATCGGGGGATCAGGGATGCGGGCTTTTCCGGTGAGGTTGCCGTCCGGGGCGAGGTACTGGACGGTTCTGGATGAGGACCTGGCCATCGTGGCGGTCGCGGATTCGTTTCTGCGGCAGGTGCGGTTCGGCCGGGATGGCGCGGAGTCGACGACGAGGGCGCATGCGGGTTCGATCGCGTTGTTCTTGCGGTGGTGCGCCCGGTCGGGCAGGGCCTGGCCGGCGGGGATCGAGCAACTCGGGCTGTGCGCAAACGCGAGGATTCAACCTCCGCCGCAGGGGCCGACCCCCGGAGAACCGAGGGTGGGCGAACTACTTCCGGCACGGAGTGTCCAAGGCGATATTCGACGCGGTCGACCACCATGCTTGGAATCGGCTGATGCGCTGGATACGCGCCAGGTACGCGGGCAAGCACCGGCTCGGGATGAGAGCACTCCGCCGTCGCTTCTGCGACCAGGGGTGGAGATTCGCCTGCAACGGGGTCGTCTTCACCGGCGCATCCAGCGTCGCCGTGACCCGGTACCGCTACTGCGGCAACACCATCGCGACCCCATGGACCCCGGAACCCGCAGCCGCCATCAGCAGCGGCTGACCAGCGGGCAAGACACGGGGAGCGCCCGGTGCGGTGAGAGTCGCACGCCGGGTGCGGGAGGGGGCCTGCGGGAAACGACCGGTGGCAACACCGGCACCGCGCCCGCGGGCCTACCTCACCACCTGCTCGCCAGCCCCGCCGCCCGCTACCTGGGGTGCCGGCTACTACGCCAGCCGCACCGACATAGACCGCAAGACCCGCAACCACATCCGGCCGCTCGAAGCCCTCGGCTTCACAGTCACCCTCGCTCGGGCAGCCTGACCCATACCGCCGATCCTGGTGGTTAATTCATTCGGGTTCTATGCGGCGAGGCCGAGTCCGAGGCGGGCGAGGTGGCTGGTTCGCTGCCGGTCCAGTGGCGTGCCGGTCCAGAATGCCTCCAGGCGCAGCAGGTTGAGCGCGCAGGCCATGTACACGTGGTCGAGGCGGGTTTT
>CABECR010000487.1_pt1 | contig 13015 bp, 11 predicted proteins | sample 3422471 | NCBI WGS metagenome assembly CABECR01 (sample SAMEA5534328, study PRJEB31848) | metagenome | biome: tundra; feature: field; material: soil | place: USA | collected 2013-05 | depth 0.15 m
GGGCAGGCGCGGCGCGGGCCGGTCATAGCGCGTCGTGCCGCTGCAGGTAGTTCATGGCCACCCAGCCGATCGGCACCGGCAGCCAGAAGGTCACCAGGCGAAACAGCAGGACCGCGCTGATTGCCTTCGCGCCGGGCATGCCGGCTGCGGTCAGCCCGGCCGACAGCGCCGCCTCGACCGCCCCGACGCCACCGGGAGTCGGCACGGCCGAGCCGATGGCGCTACCGGTGAGATACACCACGGCGACGCTGGCCAGCGCGACCGATCCGCCGAGCGCGAGGACGGAGGCGTCCAGGCAGAGGATGTAGGCCGCGGTCAGCAGCAGGGCGCCGCCGATCCCCACGGCCAGCTTCGCGGGCCGCTGGACGATGTCCAGCAGCCGCGGGATGACCTGGCTCAGCGCGGGTGCCAGCCGGGAGCGCAGCAGTCTGCGACCAGCCGGGATGGCCACGACGATGAGTATCACCGCCGCCAGCGCGGCCAGTGCTATCCAGACCCAGTCCGGCGGCCGGAGTGAGTCCTTCCGGGTGGTGCGGGTGAGCGCCGCGAAAATGACCAGCAGGAGCATATGCAGACTGAAGGCGATGACCTGCGAGACGCCGACGCTCGACCCGGCGTCCGCGGGGCTCACATTGGCCTTCCGCAGGTAGCGGATGTTCAGCGCCACCCCGCCCACGGCCGCCGGGGTGACCAGCGTCACGAACGATCCGGCAATCTGAGCCAGCAGGGTGCGGACGAGATTGAGCCGCTCCAGGACGAACCCCGTCAGCTCGAAGGTAGCGCCCACATAGGTCAGCACCGACAGGAGAATGACCAGGACACCCCAGCGCCAGTCAGCGTTCTTCAGGACCGTGGCCAGGCTGACCTTGGAGAGCTGAGCGAGCAGGATGTAGGCCGCGACCACCCCGGCAACCAGGGTGATCAGCGTGCGCGGACGCACGCGTTCGAGCTGGACCGGCGCGACCTCGCCGTCCGGGGTGGTGCCGAGCAGCCGCCGGCGCAGCGCAGGCAGCACGTCCTTGTGGTGGCGCACCGCCATCCGGGTGGTGCGGTGCAAGGCCACCGGCTGCAGCAACGGCACTATGGCCGCCAGCTCGGCGCTGCCGAGTTTTTCCGCCGCGACGTCGGCGGCACGATCGGGACCGACCACCAGGGCCAGTTCGGCGAGCAGCTGGATCAGGTCCAGCCGGAGCTGGAGGTCGCTGGCTGCCACATCACCGTCGCCCGGCTCGAGCAGCATGACCGCGCCATCGCCGCCGCCGGGGCCAGGGCCGCTGGATCCAGGTCCGCCGCAGCCGGGACTGGCGAACAGGATGCGGTCGGCGGTCAGATTACGGTGGGTGACCCGGTGCTGGTGCAGCTGCAGGACCGCGTCCCAGACGCGGCGCAGCTGATCATCCGTGGGCTCGCCGTCCTGCTCCGCCAGCGTCGTGCCGTCGTGATGCTCGTTGGCCAGGACGGCTGCCTCGGGCCCGACCCGGACCAGCGCGCGCAGCCGCGGGGTGGCGACGCCCGCATCCTCCACCGCGTAGGTGAGCAGCGCGCGGCGCTCCACGGCCCGCTCCACGGTCAGCGGGCCGCTGCGCGATACCTGAGTTTTCAGCCGCAGCCGCCGGTAGAGCCGGAAGAGCGCGTCGGCGGCCTGCTGGTCACGGTCGAAGACCGTGATATCACGCTGCGCGCCGCCCAGGACTGTCGCAGCGTAGCGCCGGGTTTCCGTGCGGGTGTCCCAGATTCTGCGCATGGCGATCACGGGCGCATCGACCGCGGCGAGCGCCGCGGCGATCGCAGCCGCTGTCGGCCGATCCGATGCCGAGCCGAAGGCATACCGCAGGCCGGACCCGACGGCCGAGCCGATGAGCAAGGTGATCAGCAGCGACAGCAAGGTGACGTGCGTGTTTTTCGCATTTGCAAGGCTGGCCACCAGGTAAAAGCCCAGCGCCACCCAGTACGCGCTGCGCCAGCGCCGGCGGCCGGACAGGCCGACCACCGTGACGTACGCAGCCAGGCCTGCCAGGTACCAGTCGAGCACGTCCGCATTCCGGTTATGGGACGCCGACAGGGTCAGCGCGTCGTACAGCTGAGCCGCCGCCGGCAGGCGGAGCAGCGCGTTGAATATCGCCACCACGACGACCGCGGCGGCGCCCGCGCCGACCGCCTCGGCCAGCCGCCGCGGCTGGCGGCGGATGAGCAGCCGGACCGCCAGCGCTAGCGGCAGGATGAGCAGGGCAAGGTGCGCGAGGAGGCCCACCAGTCCCAGCACCCCGGTGAGCAGCTTCTTGTCAGCCAGCTGACTCGCGCCCACCACATTTGTCTCGACTCCGCTGACCGTCGCGTGGGCCAGCAGGCCAAGGCCGACCAGCAGGGCAATCTCGGCACACTCGACGACGCAGCGCAGCGCATCGGCTGGCAGCCGGACGCGCGATTCCAGATGATCTTCGATACTGATCGCCGGCGCGCCGTCAGCAACCGCAGCCACTCTGGGCACGGCGGGCTGCTGCGGCGGATCTGGTTCCGGCGATGTCACAATGCGATCGTTTCACCCTTAGCTCCGCCGGCGGCACGCGACCGGCCGATCAGCGCACCGGGCGGTATCAGCCGCGTGACCAGAGCGGCCGCGGATCGGGCTGCGCGAGGAGCTCGCGGTAGAGCGCGGCGGTCCGCGGATGGGGCTGCCCGTCCGCGGCGATCTCGGCGATGGCGTCCAGGCACCGGCTCCACGCGTCCCGCACGCCGGTCAGGTTTCCGGCGGCGTGCTCGGCCTGCATCAGCGCCCGCCACAGCTGCTCGGCGCCGGCATCCGCGGCCAGGCCGGTGCGCGCGGCACGGCCGGCAGCGGCCGAATCGTCAGCGGCCAGCTCCAGCTCGGCCAGCATCTCGGCCCCGTCGACGATCTGCGCGCGCACCGTCTCGGTCAGTGCCGGATCGAGCCACCAGTGATAGCAGTCCGTGAACGGCTGACCCCGGATGAACCCCAGCGCATGGCGCAGGCATGCCGCGTCCCGGTCCCGGATGCCGCTGCTGGCGAGCTCATCGAACTCGGCCCAGTCGAAGCGCGCCGTCGGGTGCAGCGCGTACTGGCCGGAGCCCCGGTGCTCGATCCATTCCCTGCCGTCTGGAAGACGCCCGAGCTGGCGCCTGGTGCGCACGATCAGCTGCCGGAGCGAGTCGCTTGGCCGGGGATGGTCGGGATCGGCCCCGAGCAGGTAGCACAGCTGCTGGTTGGACAGGCCGTCCTGGCCGTTCAGGGCAAGGGCAAGGACGAGCTGGCTCTGCGCGGGCAGCAGCGCAGCCGGAGAACCGTTGATCGTGAAGCTGCCCAGCACGCCCACCCGGAGGCTCGGCTGCTCCTGGGTCGCGCCCGGCTCCCGAGACTGACCGTGCCCCGGCCGGCCAGTCTCCTCCTGCCGGTCAGTCTCCTCCTGCCGGTCAGTCTCCTCCTGCCGGTCAGTCTCGTACTGCCGGAGAGCCGGGTCCTGCGGGCGGATCTGGTCGCGGGAATCTGCCTGCCCCCCGGAGTCGTCCTGGCCATGCGGGCCGACCGGAGCCAGATCATCGAGCGCGGGCAGGTCAGCGACGACTGACGGCTGCCACGGGGGCCAGGACGAGCCGTCGTAGGGCGGCGCGTCCGCTGCCACGTCGTGCTCCTGCGCGGCGGTCGCGAACATGCTCGCCAGCGCCTCGTAGTCGGCCTCGGTCAGCGGCTGCGGCCAGGCCTCGAGCCCGAGCGGCCAGATCCGCGCCGTAATCTCGCCGCCTGGGCCAGGACCGGCTGTGAGCTCGATGCTGGCCGGCGCCGGATGCCCGGCCGGTGCGGCGGTCCCGCCCGGAACCAGCGCGGCCATGCCGGCCGGGTCGCCGCAAAGATCAAGCAGCAGCGCAAATTGACTCGGGGTCGGTGCCACCCGGCTGACCAGCAAGGTCAGTGCCCAATCCTCATCGTCGGGAGCGGCCAGCCGGTGCCGCCGGATGTCGGCCGCTGCGCCGCCCAGCCGGCGCTGCAGCGCGACCGCCTTGGTGGCTAGCAGGTCCAGCGCCTCGTCGAGGCCGCCGCACCTGGTCGCGCGCCCGCCTGTGGCCGCGAGTTCGGGAAAACCGACCAGGATCAGCTCATACCAGCCCGCGAGCTCACTGGTGCCCAGCTCGGCTGCGGCCGTCGACAGTACCCGGTCCGCCAGCTCCGGCGGCCCCTCCACCATGGTGACCCGCAGGTACTCAAGGTCCAGCAGCAGGTAGCCGTCCCGCGTGGCGCCGACAGTGAACAGGCCGGGCAGCAGGTCACCGTTGCCTGGCGCGGCCAGCGGCGGCGCGCCGGCGGCCAGCGACAGTCGCCAGGCCAGGCCCTGGCGGCCGCCGGGAACGGCGAACGGCGCAGGCGGTGCCTCGCTGCCGGGACTGGCCAGCAAGACGTCCATCCAGTCCGGGCACACGTGGATCGCGGTGATCTCCGGTATCTGCTGGCCGGCGACCGCCAGCCCGGCGCCGAGATTGCTGAGCGCCGCACGCAGCGCGGAAGCGGGCTGCAGCTCGGCCTCGGCGCGGATCCGCCGCTCCGCCGCCAGCACTGGCGCGCTCACCGGCAGCGGGACGCGCCTGCCGCGGCGACGAGACTGACGCTGCCGGTGCCGCATCCGGGCGAGCGTGATGGCCGCTCCCCCGGCGAGCATTCCCGCCGCGAAGACCGCCACCGGCGGTATCCGCTGCGAGTCGGTCAGCGCACCCATGGCGGCGCCGCCGTTACCGCTGACTGCCGTGACACTTACCGGCGGACTTGCCGGAGCCTGCGCGGCCGCCGCAGTGGGCTCCGGGCCGGGCTCCGGGCCGGGCTCCGGGACCGCGGTCGACGGGGCAGCGGCCGCCGTGGCCGGATGAGCCGACGCAGCCTGTTCGGCTGGCATGGCCGGGCTGACTGACGGGCCTCGTGCCGGGCTCGCCGACGGGTGCGGCCGGCGGAAGCGCTGCTCCCTGGACGGATGCGGCCCGTGGCCGTTCGGCCCGGAATGCCGCTGGCCCTGCTGCTGATGCACGACTCGCGCTGCCGGAAGCTGCAGGACCCAGCCGGGCATGATCATCGACGGGTCGGTGAACGGCTGCCCGCCGCCCATGTCATGGCCCAGGTTGAGCTGCACGATCTCGGGATAGCGGTCGCCGTCGCCGAGGTAACGCTGCGCGATTGTCCACAGGCAATCGCCCGGCCGAACGGTTACCAGCTGATAAAAGCCCATGCTCATCACCTGCGAAACGGGCGATCCGGGTACCTGGCTTGCCGGGCGGTCGGTCGCCGGCTCGGGCGGGACAGGGCGATCCGCGGCCCCGGTTGTCGGCACCTCGGCCGGGGCTGTCGCGCCGGGGTGGGCAGGGGCGACTGCCGCCGCGGCGACCGGCTGGCCGGCCAGCAGCACGGCCGTCGGCCCGCTGAAGCTGAGCAGCGCCAGCGCCACCAGGTGACCGGCGGCCGTCTGGCATCCGCCGAGCCGCAGCCTGGGGGCCGCGCGACCGCGCAGCGCGGCCTGCGCTTCCGTCAGGACCGCGAGCGTAAACGCGGCCCAGGCCAGCCAGCTGACGTCGCGCACGGCAGCCAGAAATATCGCGCCGTTGTCCCGGCGCAGCAGGGTCTGCCCGATGTACTGCCAGCTGGCTATATGCGCCGGCAGCGGCGAGCCGCCGAGCCGGTAAAGCAGCACCGGCAGCCCGGCTACCAGCGCGACCAGCGCGACCAGCGCGGCTACGCTGCGCAGCAGGCCGGCCCGCCCGCGGCGGCGGCGGCGGCGGCTCATCGTCCTGGCCCCGTCACGCCGGTGACCAGAACCGCCGTCGCCGATTCGGTCGCAGTGATCGAATTAAGGCCGATGATGGAGAGGATCTTCGTCGGCTCGGTGATGGTCACGGTCACCCGGATCGAGTTCCGGCCAGCCGGCTGGGCGGTCCCCCGGTAGCCGGCTGTCGCCAGGTACTGCTGGGCCGCGGCCAGCGCCTGGCCCTGGTCGATGGTGAACGTGCTGGCCGAGTACGCATTCGCCTGGTTCACCATGCCCGCGCCGGCCCGCGCCGCTTCCTGGGCGGCGGCCGCGGCGTTCTCTGCCGCGTCCAGCTTCGCGCCGCCGTCGATCACGAGACCGGCCAGCGCGATCAGCGCGATCAGCAAGACCGCCAGCATGAGGATCAGCGATCCGCGATCATCCGCCGCAGCGCGCCGCATGTCGGCGGCGCGCGACGCCGCGGCCGCGCTGCCGGGTAACCTCATCCGCCGCCGCTCCTGGATCCCGGGCCCGCCACCGCGGGCCGGACGGCGCCCAGTATGGGCCTGGCGTGTGACAGTCACTGTGACATCACCGTCCCCGGTAAGGATCCAGCGGCGAGCTGAATGTTGCGTGCAGCAGCTTGCTGCCCGGCACGCCCGGCACCACCAGGTCAGCCAGCGGAACCCGGCAGGTCACCGTGGCGCTGACGGTGGCGGGCTGGCCGACTGGGATGGCGAAGCCGGTCACATTCACGCTGACCGCAGGTGCGGGCGAGCAGTTCAGCCCTTCCTGCGACAGCTCTGCCTGCGCGCTGCTCACCGCGGCCAGCAGGGCCTGCTGCGGTGTCCGCGCGATTGAGGCCTGCCGGGCGGCTTGGCGCGCCGCCGCCTGGACCGATCCCTGGGCGAGCGACGTCCGGCCGGCTGCGATCACCAGTCCGATCAGGGCGAGCACGATCGGCGCGATCAGCACCAGCTCCAGCGGGGCGTTGCCCGCCTCGCCGTCACGTCGGCCGCCACCCATCGCGGAACCTCCGCTTCCGAAGCTAGACAGACTCAGGGAGTAGTGAACTGCTCGACCGGACCCGCGGCCGCCTGTGTTACGTGCAGCGGCAGGCCCGGAACCAGCGAGGGCACCGTCCCGGTGACGGTCACCCGGATGGTGCCCTGCGCTGTGGCTTTCGGATCCGCCGTGTAGGCGCGCGGGTTCAGCAGGAAGCCCGGCGCCGCCGACCGGGCAAACGCGACCGCCGTGCTCGGACCGGCGCCCGGCGCCGCATCGAGCACCCTGGCGGCGTCTACGCCCTGCCGCGCCGCCGCCAGTGCGGCCTCACGGGCCAGGTACCACACTGACGCCTGGACGATCACCATGAGCCCGGCTAGGAACACCGGAACGATGATCACGTAGCTGAGCGTCAGCGCCCCGTCATCCGCCCGGCCCGCTGGCCGCTCTCGCAACCGTCGCATCGCTACGGCAGCTGTTTCGACGCGGCACTTATCGCATGCTTGAAGATGACGGCCGCGGCGCCGGCTGCGACTACCAGAATCCCGGCAATGACGATCCACTCCAGCGTCAGGGCCCCGGACTCGGGGTGCCCGTCCAGGGCGGCCCGGGCCCGGCAGCGGGCACGATCGAACAGGTAGCAGACCATCTGCAGCAGCGGATCCATCGGGACCCTCCTTCCTTGGCGCGCGGGCCGGGCTAGCCCGCGCCAAGCGTTCGGTAGACGACCGGGAAGATCAGCAGCAGCAGGAACCCTGCCGCGAGCAGCGCGATCGGCACCACCATGGTGGTGCTGCGCGCCCCGGCCCTGGCCCGGTCGGCCGCGAGCGCCTCGGCCCGCATCGACGCGGCGCGGGCGGCCAGGGTCTCCAGGATCCGGGCACCCTCGTGCCCGGCGACCTCGGCGATGTCGGCCAGGTCAGCGAGCTCGCCGATGCCGGTCTCGGCGGCGAGGGCCGCCAGCGCCGTCCAGGGCGCGGCCCCCGATCGCCTCGCCTGCTCGAGCGCGGCGCCGATCCGCCGGAATGCCCAGCCCCGGCCTATGTCGGCGGCGGCCTCGAGCGCTTCCGTCGGTCCCGCTCCCGCGCCGCGCTCCAGCGCGACCAGGTCGAGGTAGCTGGTGAGCGCGTGCCGGAAATCCGCCCGCTTCTCGGCCGCATTGACCCGCGTCACCAGGTCAGGGGCGCAGAACAGGAGCCCGCCCAAGGCCAGGGACACCACCGCCGGGACGGCGAGCGGCAGGCTGGCGCCGCCCAGGGCCAGCACGGCGGCAAGCACCGGCACGGTCGCCAGCCCGATCAGCCCGCAGATGACCTTGCTGGCCAGGAATCCCTCGCGATCCTGTCCGAGTAGGGCCAGGTCGGCTGACGGGACCGGCAGCCACCCCGCGGCCGAGCCGATATCGGCAGCTAGCTGGCGCACTGCCGACGGCGCGGCCGGCCCGGCGGCCACGGTGCCGGCAACGACAGCGCCGGCAGCCGAGTCAAGACGCCTCAGCGCAGCGTCGAGCCGGACCGGAGCCGGCATCAGCTCACGGACGATAAGGAAGACGCCGAGCCCGGCCAGGAGCCCGGCGATGGGCACCCACAGGCTCACGGCTGGATCCCTGCCGGGCGGCGATCCGCGGCGCGGGCAAATAGTCCGGTGCCGCGCGGACTGGCGTCAGCGAGCTGGTCCGGCCCGTTCAGGAACCGGCCGGGCGCCGGGCTGCTGCCGAGCCGGTGCAGCCACGCGAGGCCCGCGGCGTAAAGGCCCAGCACCAGGCCAAGCACGACCTGGCCGGCGAAGGTCCCGTACGGCGCGGAGTAGGCGCGGTTCAGCACGGCAAAGATCGTGAACGCCGCCACGAAAGCCGTAATCCACTTAACGGTCGTCCGGTGCTGGGCCCGCTCCGCCTCGATCTCACGGCGAGCGGCCACGTCCCTGGCCAGCATGACCGCCAGTGCGTTGAGGACGTCCCTGGCCCCGCCGCCGCGCCTGCCCGTGGCGATGATCAGCGCGGCGGCGATGCGATCACCGGCTGGATCGTCGACATCGGCGGCGAACGCGCGCAAGGCTGCCTCAGTCCCGGTCCGGGCCGACAGGCGGCCAACCAGGGCGGTAACGGGCGCTCTGATCGCCGCCGGGGCTGATCGGGCGCTCACCTCGAGAGCATCCTCCAGGCCGCGGCTGGCGGTCAGCATGTCAGCCAGCCGCCGGATCCACTGCTCAAGGCCCTCGAGCACGGCGGTGCGGTGCCGCTCGCCGCCGAAGAAGTTCAGCCGGGGCAGGAACAAGACGGCTGCCCCGGCTCCGATCCCGGCCACTGGCCACCGGGTGATGGCGAGCACGGCCAGGCAGGCCGCCGCGGCCAGCAGGATCTGCCGGCTCGTGCCGGCCGACAGAACTGCGGCTGTCCGCATCCGCCTGGGCGGCAGGCCGGGCGGCGGTTCGCGCCGCAGCAGTTCCCGGACCAGCAGCACGATGCCCGCGACGACGGCCGCGCCCGCCAGGGCTGCCAGCGGCGTCATGTCCGGCTCCCGGTCCGGGCCAGGGCACGCTGGCGGTCCAGCAGGCCGGGATCGAAACCGGCGGCCACGAGCCGCTCCAGCAGCTCGGGCGACGGGGTATGCGCGGCGACAGCGGCGCCGCCCGGTCCACTGGGCAGGAAGAGCCTGTTGCCGGATGGCCGCTCGGTATCGCCGGGCGGCATGACCTCGAGGATCTCCGCGACATACCGCAGCGTGCGCTTTCCGTCGTAGCGCTTGCGGACGTGCACGATCACATCGACGGCCATCCCGACGAGGATGTGAATGGCGCGCTCGGCCAGGGCCAGGCCGCCGCGCAGGCCGAGGATCAGGATGCGGTCAAAGGCCTCGGTCGGCGAGTTGGCGTGCAGCGTGCACATCGATCCTTCCTGGCCGGAGTTCATCGCCTCGAGCATCGGCATGATCTCGCCGCGGCGTACCTCACCGACGATGATGCGCTGCGGATTGTGCCGGAGGGCATGAGCGACGAGGTCGTGCAGCGGAATGCCGCCAGCCCCCTCGGAGTTCGGCTCCCGTGCCTCGAAGGCAATGACGTCCGGATGCTGCGCCATCGCGTGCAGGTACAGCTCGTATTCCGACTCCAGGGTCGCCACCCGCTCGCCTGGCGGTATCTCGCCGGCCAGGGCTCGCAGCAGCGTGGTCTTGCCGGCGTTCACCCCGCCGGTGACGATGATGTTGCAGCGTGCCCGGACCGCGGCGGCCAGAAATCCGGCCGTGGTGGCGTCGACCGTGCCCAGCTGCATCAGGCGGCCCAGGCTGACGTCGAGGTGGCCGTGCCTGCGCAGTGACAGGCACGGCCGCGGCGTGACCGACATGGTCGCGGTTATCCGGGCCCCGCCCGCCAGGGCCACGTTGACCAGCGGCGCCGCGGCGGAGAACTCCCTGGCGGTCTGGCCGCCCCGCGCTGCCCAGTTGCGGATTAGCGCGATCAGTTCCTCGTCGCTGGCCGCGACCGGCGGACCGGTCACCCGCTCGCCGGTCGAATAGGTCACCCACACCTGGTCGCATCCGTTTACGTCCACGTTCTCCACGTGCGGGTCGCGCAGGTATCCGGCGAGCGGGCCGAGCCCGTAGCGCTGGTCATAGACCGCCTGTGCCAGGGCTTCTCTGTCCGCCGGCGACGGCACCGGCGCACCGGTTCTGACCTGCCGCTCGGCCCAGAACCGCACGGCCTCGCGGACGACCGGGAGCACGTCCGCGGCGGCAGCGCCGTCCGGCAGCCGGTCCGCGACGGCCGCGAGTACCTCGTTAGTGCCGCCGCGCAGCCGGATGTCCTCCAGCACTCGCGGCAGCGGGCCGCCAGGCGGCATCTGGTCCCGCGGCGGCACTCGGCCGGGCGGCTGCTGCGCGGCTGGCGGCTGCGCCGTGCCAGTCGGCGGCTGCGCCGTGCCGGTCGGCGTCCAGCGCAGGTCAGTCATGAGCCGGCTCCTGGCCCTGACGCAAGCGGTTCCGGCGCAGCCGGATCCCCGTCCGCCGGCGGCGCGGCACCCGGCGGCGCGGCACCCGGCGGCGCGCCAGGAGATGGACCCGGCACGGCAGGCTCCCAGACGGGGGCTGCGGCCAGCGCAACGGACTCCGCCGCGAGCCTTCCGGCAGCTGGCGCCCGGACGTCGGTGTACCCGGTCCATCCTCCGGGCGCCGCCGCATCGACGGCACTCCGCTCGGCCTCAGTGCGGTCGGCCTCAGCGCGGCTGCTGCCAGGCACAGCCCCGCGCAGCGCCCGCCCGGCCGCCGTCGCGGCGCGTACCAGCGGCCGGGTCACGAGGTCACGGCGGTTTCCGGCACCGTCCGACAGGACGCTGGCCGTCTTCTTGTCCTCCGGCAGGGCGGCAATTACGGGTACTCCCAGCGCATTGGCCACCTCCCGCGCCGAATGCGGACCGTCACCGATAGGCAGCAGCACCAGCCGGTCCCGGCCGCCAAGGATCTCGGCGAGGATCTCGACCCGGTGCCTGGCCTTGCTCACCTGCCGCAGGGACGGCCGCAGCACGAGCACCGCAAGACTCGCCGCCGAAAGGACGGCCTCGACCGCGGGCGCAGCATCCAGGCGCCCGCAGTCGGCGATGACATCGGCGGGAACGCCGGCCAGCGCCGCCGCCAGGGCTGGCCAGGACCCCGCGATCGCCGCCGCCTGCCGCGGGTCGGAGATGCCCGCGAGCAGCAGGCGGCTGCGCTCGTCGTCTAGATCGATCAGCTGGTCCCACAGTGCCCTGGCCGCCGCATCCGCGCTGCGCCCCGCCTCGACGGCCAGTGGCAGCAGCCCGCTGCTCGCGGGCAGATGCCCGACGAACAGCCCCGCCAGGATGTCACCGCCGCTCGGGTCGCACTCCGCGATGATCACCTGGGACGGCCAGCCGAGGGCAAGGGCCACGGCTGAGGTGGTGACGCCCGGTGCCCCGCCCGCTGAGACGAGGGCATACAGGCTCACCGGGAGCTCCGGCTGATGACGTACAGCCAGATGTCGCTCGTGGCTGCCTGCTCGGCCAGGTCAGTCCCGGACGCGGCGGGCACCAGCAGGTCGACCACGTCGAAGCCGTCGGTGTCCGGCGTCTGGGTAACCGCCTCGACTACGCCTGCCACCGGGCGGGTCAGCACTTGGGCGGCTGCGCCGCCGCTAGTCGTGCCGCCTGCCGAGCCCGATGTGGGCACCACCATGAGCTGATCGCCTGGCGCCAGGCCGCTGGCCGGCAGTCCCGACGGGCGGACCGGGAGCGGCACCAGGACCTGGCCGCGGCCTGGCGGCTGCGATGTCGTCAGGTCGGCGGGGGCCAGCAGGCTTCCCGGCCGCAGCGACGTGGCTGCCACCAGGCCCACGACCTGGCGCAGCTGGCCGGCCGGCACGGTCTGCACGCCGGGGCCCGCGGCGACCGACGTCGTGGCGACATCGGCGGCGCTGATCACCGAGCCCGCCGGGACGTTAGCGGTCACCACGAGCACGGGCAGCTGGTGGTCCTCGTGCTGGTACAGCGCGGCGCTCGCCAGGATGCCCGCGCCGACCAGCGCCACCGCCAGCGCGATCATTCCCGGCCGCCGCCGTCGCGGCAGGCTGCGCAGCTGACCGGCGGCGATCCCCTGGGAGTCGCCGTTCGGCGTGAGGTCGGGACCGGGGTGATAGACCGTGCCGTAGCCGCCATCTGGCTCGCCGGCGCTCATCAGCTGGTCACCAGCGCCTGCGCCTCGGCCACCCGGACCGCGACCGGAAAGCCCACCTGCAGTCCCGCGTCCACGACCCCGCCGCTGCCGCCAGAGCCGATCCAGGTCACCCGCCAGGTCACGGTGACCGACGCCTGGTAGGCGTTGTCGGGCTGCAGCGCCGAGGACTGGCCGTAGGTGTACGTGCAGTCGGTGCCCGCGGCGCCCGCCCGGCCCGTGTACGCGCTGCCTGGTCCCGCGCAGGATGTTCCCGGCAGCCCGCCTCCCGGGAAGAAGGTCAGCTGCTGCGGTGTCGCGATCGCCTCGGCCCACACCGGCCCGGCCCGTACGGTCACCGTGACTTGCTGCCATTGCGGGCCGGGGATCCAGATCCATTCAGGCAGGCCGACCAGTCCGTCGCTGCCGAGCGGCGGCGCCATTTCTGGCTGCAGGGCAGGTACCTTGAGCTCGCCCATCGCGATTTGCAGCAGTTCCTGCGGCGTGACCGCGGGAGCGCCGTTCGCCGATACCAGCGTCACCCCGCCGAACGGGCTGCGCCCCGGGCAGGTGATCGCCTCCCACTTGTCGCCCTTGGGCGCCGCAGGCAGGCCG
>CABECR010000511.1_pt1 | contig 12828 bp, 9 predicted proteins | sample 3422471 | NCBI WGS metagenome assembly CABECR01 (sample SAMEA5534328, study PRJEB31848) | metagenome | biome: tundra; feature: field; material: soil | place: USA | collected 2013-05 | depth 0.15 m
CCCCCGGGACCGGCCGACATGGCCCGCCGTGCCCGGCCTGCCTTCCCTCACGTCCCTGCCGGGGGCTGGTCATGACCAGGACCGGTGATCGGGTGCCGGTGTTCCCGCTGTCGATCTGGCAGCGGGTGCACCTGGGCATCGATGAGAACGGTGACCTGGTTTCGGTTGATCTGGCTGAGCGCAACATCCTGCTGGGCGGCGAGCCCGGCGCCGGGAAGTCCAACGGCGTCAACCTGATCACCGCGCACGGTGCCCTGTCCGGTGACTGCGAGCTGGTGCTGATCGACGGCAAGCAGGTCGAACTCGGACCGTGGCGGCACTGCGCCGAGAAGTTCATCGGCCCCTCCATCACCGACGCGATCGCGTGCGGCAAATGGCTCCAGGCCATCATGAACCAGCGGTACGACCTGCTGCTCGCCGCCGGGCTGCGGAAGATCACTCCCGAGTCCGGGCAGCCGGTCTACCTCGTGGTGATCGACGAGTACGCCTACTTCTCGGCCACCGTCGGGGACAAGAAGCAGCAGGGCGAGTTCGGCGCCCTGATCCGCGACCTGGTCGCCCGCGGCCGGGCGGCCGGGGTGATCGTCGTCCTGGCCACCCAGCGGCCCTCCTTCCAGATCATTGACCCCAGCCTGCGGGACCTGTTCGGCTACCGGTGGGCGTTCCGGTGCACCACCGGCGCCTCCTCCGACGTGGTCCTCGGCCACGGCTGGGCCACCCGGGGATACTCAGCCGCGACCATCGACCCGCTGGCGCGGGGAGTGTCGTGGCTGCTGGCCGAGGACGGCACCCCGCAGCGGATCAAAGCCGCCTACCTCACCGACCGCGAGATCGCCGAGCTGGCCGCCTGCGCAGCGCACCTGCGCGGCACCCGGCAGGCCGCATGACCCCAGCCGCCGCGCCCGCCCGGCCTGCCGCCCCGGTTCCGTGGGGCGAGTCGGCTGCCGGGGTCCGCCAGCTCGAGCGCACCGGCCACTGCGTCCATCCGATCCGGCTACGGGGCCGGATCGACGCCCTGGACAAGGCCACCGGCGAGCTGCGCCCCGTCTACGACACCGCCACTGCTGAACCTGGCGGCGTGCTGCATGTGGCGTGCGGGAACCGCCGCGAAGCGGTCTGCCCGCCCTGCTCGGCCGTCTACAAGCGCGACGCCCGCCAGCTCGTGAAAGCCGGGCTAGCAGGAGGCAAGGGCGTGCCCGAGACGATCAGCGGGCATCCGTGCGTGTTCGCCACCTTCACCGCCCCCTCCTTCGGCCCGGTCCACTCCCGAAGGGTGCGCGGCACGACCGTCCTGCCCTGCCGCCCCCGCCGCGACGCACATGCCCGGCGCTGCCCGCACGGCCGCGATATCTCCTGCACGATCCGCCACGGCGAGGACGACCCGCGCCTCGGCCGGGCCTTGTGCCGAGACTGCTACGACTACCAGGCCGCGGTGCTGTTCAACGCCCGCGCCGGGAATCTGTGGCGGCGGTTCACCATCTACCTGCCCCGCCGCCTGGCCCGCCTCGCAGGACTGACCCAGAAGGCGGCGCACGCTTGCTGCCGGGTCCGGTACGTCAAGGTGACCGAGTACCAGGCGCGCGGTGTCATCCACTATCACGCCGTGATCAGGCTGGACGCTCCCGGCGAGGACTACCAGCCTCCGCCGGGCCGGTTCAGGACAGCGCTGCTGTGCGAGGCCATCGGCCAGGCCGCCAACGCCGCGACCATCACCGCCACCCCCGGCCCCGGCAGCCCGGCCGTGGTACTCCGGTTCGGGCCGCAGACCGACGCCCGGCCCATCCGCCACGACGGCGGGGACCTGCCCGGCACCGGCCGCAAACTCTCCGCGCAGGCCGTGGGGAACTACATCGCCAAGTACGCCACCAAGACCCTGGAGGCCCCCGGCCTGCCCGACCGGCCGCTGACCTCCCGCCTGGAGATCGACCGGCTGCGCTGCTCGGCCCACCACCGGCAGATGATCACCACCGCGTGGGAACTCGGCGGCGGGCAGCTCACCCCCGGCCCCAGGCCGTCGCGGCTGTGCCAGCGGGCGCACACCCTCGGCCACGGCGGCCAGTTCCTCACCAAATCCCGCCGCTACTCGGTCACCTTCGGCCAGCTCCGCCGCGCCCGCACCGAACATCGCAGACAACAGTGCCACCCCGACGGCGAACGCGACCCCTGGGGCCGCCCCCTCGACGACACCGTGGTCCTGATCCTGAGCACATGGGCTTATGACGGCACCGGCTACGCCGCCGGTCCCGGCGCTGCGCTCGCCCTCGCGTCGGCTGACGTGTGCCCGCGCACACGAACCAGCGGGCTATGCCGCATGAGACCCCTTCCCCCATCGCACCAGACTCGACAGGAGTGAAACGAAATGAACCAGCCGACTGGCCGCCCGGCCAGTGCCACCGGGCCGGAGCCCGGTCAGCAGCTCTACCGGGTGCCTGATGCCATGCGCATTCTCTCGATGAGCCGCAGCACCATCTACGACCAGATGCGCACCGGCCGCCTGCGGTCGGTCAAGCAGGGCGGCTGCCGCCGTATCCCGGCCGCCGCGATCACGGAGTACGTCGCGCTGCTGGAACGCGAAGCCGAGGCGGCGTGATGGCGGCGCGGCGCAGCCGCGGTGACGGCGGCCTGCACTGGGACGCTGCCCGGCAGCGGTGGATCGCCACCGCCAGCCTCGGCTACGACCCGTCCGGCAAACGGGTCATCAAGCGCGGCAGCGGCAAGACCAAGACCGAGGCCAAGACCAAGCTCAAAGCGGTCCTGCGCGACTACGAGGACGGCCTGGCGATCGCCCCGGACGGGTACACCGTCGCCCAGGCCGTCACCGACTGGCTGGCCCACGGGCTCAATGGCCGCGACCGAGACACCATCATCACCTGCACGATCTTGTGCCAGACCCATATCATCCCGGCGCTCGGCGCCCGCAAGCTGCGTGACCTCCGCGCCGAGGACGTCGACAAGTGGCTGGCGGCGAAGGCGCGTACCCTCAGCACCGCGACGCTGCAACGGCTGCATTCGTGCCTGAACCGGGCGATCAACCGGGCGATGGCCCGCGACCTGGTGCGCCGCAACGTCGTGGCGCTGTGCTCGGTGCCCCAGGGCCAGCCCGGCCGTCCCTCCAAGGCCCTGACTATGGTCCAGGCCGAAGCCATCCTCACCGCGGCCGAGGGAAGCCGCCTGCACGCTTACATTGTGGTGTCTTTGCTCACCGGGGCGCGCACCGAAGAACTGCGCGCCCTCACCTGGGATCATGTCGATCTGGACGGCGACCCGGACGCCAGCCCGCCGATCCCGCCGCATGTCGCGGTATGGCGATCAGTCCGGGCCGGGGGCGACACCAAGACCCGCAAGTCCCGGCGAACCCTCGCCCTGCCGAAACGCTGCGTCAATTCTCTGCGCGAGCTGCGCGACCGGCAAGACCAGGAGCGCACCGCCGCCGGGCCGCGGTGGCACGATAACGGCCTGGTCTTCACCACCCGCTACGGCACGGCGCTGAGCCCGGACAACGTGCGGCGCGACTTCCGCACGGCGATTAGCCGCGCGCCCGGGGTAGACGCGGGGGAGTGGACGCCGCGCGAGCTACGGCACAGCTTCGTGTCGCTGCTATCCGACAGCGGCATCCCGCTGGAAGAAATCTCCCGGCTAGTCGGCCACAAGAGCACGGCCGTCACCGAGCTGGTCTACCGCAAGCAGATCCGGCCGGTGCTCCAGTCCGGCGCAGTCGCCATGGACCGCATTTTCGACGCCCTACCAGACCCTAGTCACGCAGATAGTCACTCAGAGCATTAGAAAGGCCACCTGCTGATCTTGCAAGTGGCCGTCTAACTGGGCTTATGCCGGTGGGCCTGAGAGGACTTGAACCTCTGACCTCTTCCTTATCAGGGAAGCGCTCTAACCGACTGAGCTACAGGCCCTCCGCGTGGCAGCACAACGGCCGCGCACGCCGAGTTAGGTTACCGCAAGCCGGGACTAGCCGGTCAGTCGGTCTCCCTTAGTGTGACCTCAATTCCGCCGGCCAAGTGGGTGACGAGGTTGTAGATCACTGATCCCACGGTCGCCAGGGCGGTGATGATGACGACGTTGATTGCGCCGACCAGCATCGTGTAGCCCAGCACCCGCGAAGCGGAGAACCAGCTGGACGCGTTGGATCCGGGACTGCCCTTGCTGGAAGTCACCTGCGAGACCGTCGACTCGATGGTATGGAAGACGCCGAGCTTGGACAGCATGAAGTACAGCGCGGCGACCGCGACAAACAGGACGACCCAGCCCACCAGCGAGATCATGAAGCTGAACTTCATTACTGACCAGGGCTCGATCCTGGAGAGCACGAGCTGGGCCCGGCGCGTGGCGACTGCTCCCTGCGGTCCGCGGGCCGCGGCTGACGCTCCTGCAGGCGACCGCTGCGGACCCCCGTTCTGCTGGTAGGCGGGCTGCTGGTAGGCGGGCTGCCTGTCCGACTTGGCCCTGTTCCTGGTCAGGGCTGAGAACGGCGCGGTGATCTTGGCCATCGGTCCCTGCGGCTGCGCGTCAGCAACGTAGGGCCGTGGCAGCTGCGTCGTGGCGCTTGGCTCCGCGCCTGGTACCGCACCCGGCGCGGCGACATCGTGACCGCGGTCCGAGGTTGACCACGGGTCGTCGGCAGCGGGCTCGAAACCGCCGCTGGAATTGGCCCATGGGTCATCGGCGGGTTCGCTTGCCGGTGCCGTAGCCGATCCGTAACCTGGTGCCTCATCCCGCAGGCCAGCAGCCGGGCCGACCTGACCAGGGGCAGGGTCGGCTGATACCGGGATGTCAGGCGTCGTGCTGTCAGCGACGGCCGCAGCGCCCTGGGGGCTGCCGGTCTCAGGCTCGAACGAGCTGCTCTGCGCATCTCGCTCGGCCAGCCACGTCTGTGGCTCCACACTGTGGTCCACCCCGTCCTCCTCCGGAACGTTGCCTGCCTTGAGGTTATCCGCAGATGGCTGCTGCGGGGTGCCCAGGCCCTGGCTGCCAGTCTGTGCGGGCGTCTATAAGACGACCGAAACCCCAGTCTCGTTGTATTTCCTCGTCCGCCAAGGCTAGGCGTGAATCCTTCTGGGACTACCTGACGCCGCGCTTTCGGACGCGGCGCTACTCGATGCGGCGCCGTCGGTCAGCACAACGCCACTCCCGGCACATTACCCGTCATGACGGCCCTCCTCAGTGCTGATCGTCATCCGCAGCAAGGGGGTTCTCGCCCTCGGCCGCGCTGGCTTCGCCCTCGGCCGACGGCAATTCGCCGCGCTCCGCGGCTGATTCCCCCGTCCCGGTAGTGCCCTCAATCGCATCACAGGAACCATCCGCCGCTTCATCTGCAGCTGAATCGTCATGCTCGCCGCCCGCCGGCTCGATCGACTCTGCGTTGCGCGCGATCGCGACCAGCGTCTGGCCGCTGGCCAGGTTGACCAGCCGCACGCCCATCGTCTGCCGGCCCGACTGCTTGACCTCAGCCACGGACGTCCTGATCACCCCGCCTGCCGAGGTGATCGCGAATACCTCATCCTCGGCGTGCACCATCAGCGCGCCTACCAGTTCGCCGCGGGCCTCCACAATCCGGGCCGTCACCACGCCCCGGCCGCCCCGGCCCTGCACCGGGTACTGATCGACCGGGGTCCGCTTCGCGTACCCGCCGCCGGTCGCCACCAGGACGTCGGCGCCGTCGGCCACCACATAGATGCCGAGCAGCTCGTCGCCGTCGCTGAACCGCATTCCGATCACGCCGGAAGTCGCCCGTCCCATCGGGCGCAGCGCATCGTCGCTGGCGTGGAACCTGATGGACTGGGCATGCCGGCTCACCAGCACCAGGTCCTCTTCCGGGGAGACCAGCCGGGCCGCGATGACCTCGTCGTCCTCGCGCAGGTTGATAGCGATGATGCCGCCCGCGCGGGCCGAGTCGAAATCGGCCAGCCGCGACTTCTTCACCAGCCCCGAGGATGTGGCGAGGACCAGGTAGGGCGCCACCCGGTAGTCGGTCAGCGCCAGTACCTCGGCGATCCGCTCGTCCGGCTGGAACGCCAGCAGGTTGGCGACATGCTGGCCGCGGGCGTCCCGCCCGGCGTCCGGGAGTTCGTAGGCCTTGGCCCGGTAAACCCGGCCTTTGTTGGTGAAGAACAGGATCCAGTTGTGCGTCGTGGTGACGAAGAAGTGCTCGACGATATCGTCGGTGCGCAGCTGAGCGCCGCGCACGCCCTTGCCGCCGCGGCGCTGCGCCCGGTACAGGTCCGCCCTGGTGCGCTTGGCGTAGCCGCCGCGAGTGATCGTGACGACCACGTCTTCCTCGGCAATCAGGTCCTCGACGGACATGTCGCCGTCGTAGGCGATGATCTGCGTGCGCCGGTCATCGCCGTACCTAGTCACGATCTCGCCCAGCTCGGTCGCGACGATCTGCCGCTGCCGTTCCGGCGAGGCCAGGATCGCCTCGTAGCCGGCGATCTGCGCCATCAGCTCCTGGTACTCGTCCACAAGCTGCTGCCGCTCCAGGGCCGCGAGCTTGCGCAGCTGCATGTCGAGAATCGCCCGCGCCTGGATGTCGTCGATCTCCAGCATGTCCATCAGGCCCTGCTGCGCAGCGGAGGCTGACACGCTGGCCCTGATCAGCGCGATGACCTCGTCGATCCGGTCGATCGCCTTCAGCAGCGCGCTCAGGATGTGCGCCCGTTCCTGCGCCTTGCGCAGCAGGTAGCGGGTGCGCCGGACGATGACCTCGATCTGGTGGGTGACCCAGTACCGGATCATCTGGTCCAGCCGGAGCGTCCGCGGCACTCCGTCGACCAGGGCCAGCATGTTGGCACCGAACGTGTCCTGCAGCTGGGTGTGCTTGTACAGGTTGTTCAGCACGACCTTGGCGACCGCGTCCCGCTTCAAGACGATCACCAGCCGCTGGCCGGTCCGGCCGCTGGACTCATCCCGAACATCCGCGATGCCGGTGACCTTGCCGTCCTTGACAAGCTCGGCAATCTTGTAGGACAGGTTGTCCGGGTTGACCTGGAACGGCAGCTCGGTGACGACCAGGCAGGCGCGCCCCCGGCGGTCCTCCTCAACCTCGACAACCGCGCGCATGGTGATCGAGCCGCGCCCGGTGCGGTAGGCGTCCTGGATCCCGCGGCGGCCGACGATGAGCGCCTTGGTGGGGAAGTCGGGTCCCTTGACCCGCTCGATCAGCGCGTCGAGCAGGTCCTCGTCCGTCGCGTCGAAGTTCTCCAGGTACCACTGGACGCCAGCGGCCACCTCGCGCAGGTTGTGCGGCGGAATCTTGGTCGCCATCCCGACCGCGATCCCTTCCGAGCCGTTGATCAGCAGGTTGGGGAACCGGCTGGGCAGCACGACGGGCTCGGCGGAGCGGCCATCGTAGTTCGGCCGGAAATCGACGGTCTCCTTGTCGATGTCCCGCAGCATCTCCATCGCCAGCGGGGCAAGCCGACACTCGGTGTAGCGCATGGCGGCGGCCGGGTCGTTGCCCGGCGAGCCGAAGTTCCCCTGCCCGTCCACCAGGGGCATCCGCATGGACCACGGCTGGGCGAGGCGGACCAGTGCGTCGTAGATGGCTGAGTCACCGTGCGGGTGGTATTGCCCCATCACGTCGCCGACGACCCGCGAGCACTTGAAGAAGCCGCGGTCGGGCCGGTACCCGCCGTCGTACATCGCGAACAGGACGCGGGTGTGAACGGGCTTCAGCCCGTCCCGCACGTCCGGCAGCGCCCGGCCGACGATGACCGACATCGCGTAGTCGATGTAGCTGCGCTGCATCTCGACCTGGATGTCGACCGGCTCGGTGCGGTCACCGCCCGCCGGGGCACCCGTATCCAGCTCAGTCACTGCCTAGCCTCTCAGTGTCGTGGCGGCTCAGTGTCGTGGCGGCACCTGGCCTGTCGGCGCAGCCCGGTGCCGCTGCGGGAGCGCCCAGATGTCGAGGAATCAGATGTCGAGGAACCTGACATCCTTGGCGTTGCGCTGGATGAACGCGCGCCGCGCCTCCACGTCCTCGCCCATCAGCACGCTGAACAGCTCGTCCGCCTGCGCCGCGTCATCGAGCGTGATCTGCCGCAGCACCCGGTGCGCCGGGTCCATCGTGGTGTCCCACAGCTCGTTGGCGTTCATCTCGCCGAGGCCCTTGAACCGCTGCACGCCGTCGCGCGGCCGCGGGTCCTTGCGGCCGGCGGCGATGCCGACCTCGATCACCGCGTCGCGCTCCCGGTCGGAGTAGGCGTAGCCGGGCTCGACACCGCGGCCCTCCCACTTGATCTTGTACAGCGGCGGCTGGGCCAGGTAGACGTGCCCGGCGTCGATCAGCGGCTTCATGAACCGGAACAGCAGGGTCAGCAGCAGCGTGGTGATGTGCTGCCCGTCCACGTCGGCGTCCGCCATGAGGATGATCTTGTTGTAGCGCAGCCGGGCGATGTCGAAGTCGTCGTGAATTCCGGTGCCCAGGGCCGTGATCATGGCCTGGACCTCGTTGTTCTTCAGCACCCGGTCGATCCTGGCCTTCTCGACATTCAGGATCTTGCCGCGGATCGGCAGGATTGCCTGGAACATCGGGTCGCGGCCGCCCTTGGCCGAGCCGCCGGCCGAGTCGCCCTCGACGACGTAGATCTCGCATTTCTCCGGGTCGCCGGACTGGCAGTCAGCGAGCTTGCCGGGCAGCGAGGTGGAACCGAGCAGGTTCTTGCGGGTCAGGTCCCTGGCCTGGCGGGCCGCGATCCTCGCCCGCGCGGCCTGGGTGGCCTTGATGACGATCGCCTTGGCCTCGCCGGGGTTGCTGTCGAACCAGGCGCGCAGATGGTCATTGGTGACCCTCTGCACGAACGACTTGGCCTCGGTGTTGCCGAGCTTGGTCTTGGTCTGGCCCTCGAATTGCGGCTCGGCCAGCTTCACGTGGATGATCGCGGTCAGGCCCTCGCGCACGTCGTCGCCGGTTAGGTTCTCGTCCTTCTCCCTGACCAGCTTCTGCTCGCGGGCGTACCTGTTGACGATGCTCGTCAGCGCCGAGCGGAAGCCCTCCTCGTGGGTGCCGCCCTCCGCGGTGTTGATGGTGTTGGCGAAGGTGTGCACGGACTCCGCGAACGCGCCCGTCCACTGCATAGCGATCTCGGCGGCGATGCCCGGTGCCTCGTCGCCGAACTCGATCACCGAATCGTGCACCGCCTCCTTGGAGGCGTTGAGATAGCGCACGAAGTCGGTGATCCCGCCGGAGTAGCAGTAGCTCACGACGTGCGGCTCGCCATTGATGCGCTCGGGCCGCTCGTCGGTCAGGATGATCGCCAGGCCGCGGCTGAGGAACGCCATCTCCTGCAGCCGGCGCGACAGCGTCTCGAACGACCAGTCAGTCGTCTCGAAGATGTTCTGATCCGGCCAGAACGTGATAATTGTGCCGATCTCATCCGATGGCTCGCCCCGCACCAGCGGACCGGCCGGATGGCTCCGCTCGTAAGTCTGCCGCCAGACGTAGTCGTCGCGGCGGATCTCGACCTCGAGCCGGGCCGACAGCGCATTCACCACAGAGACGCCGACACCGTGCAGGCCGCCGGAGACCGCGTAGGATTTGCCGTCGAACTTGCCGCCCGCGTGCAGCGTCGTCAGCACGACCTCGACGGCCGGGCGGTGCTCGACCGGGTGCTCGTCGACCGGGATTCCCCGGCCGTTGTCGGCGACCCGGACGCCGCCGTCGGCCAGTAGGGTAACCTCGATCCGGTCGCAGAAGCCCGCCAACGCCTCGTCTACCGCGTTGTCGACCACCTCGTAGACCAGGTGATGCAGGCCGCGCTCGCCAGTCGAGCCGATGTACATGCCGGGGCGCTTGCGGACGGCCTCCAGGCCCTCGAGGACCGTGATCGAGCGTGCGTCATACGACAAAACGGAAGCTCCTCCTGAAACAAGGCAGACACGCGGGCCGACGATGTGATGCCCCCGACTCTGTCTGCCCCGGTGCGCTGATCCATTTTACCTGGAAGAGACGTCAGCCTCAGCCGTACGTGTCACGTGGGCCGCGACCGCCGCGAACCCGCCACTCACCCGGCCGCCGCTGCGCGGTCACCGGGCCGCGCACCTTCACCCGGCGCACTACGCCGTCGCCGAGCTCAGTGTTCAGCCGCCGCACCAGCTGCGCGGCCAGCAACCGCACTTGCGTCGCCCAGGCCGTCGAGTCGGCGGTGACCGTCAGCTCGCCGTCGGCCAGGCCCTCGGGCACCGTGTGCGCGGCAAGATCGGCCCCGACGATCTCCGTCCAGCGGGCGAAAACTGACCCGGTCGCCGCGGCGAGGGCCCAGCCGTTCGCGCCGATCAGTCCCTCGATCGCGGCGGCGAGCGGCTGCGGATCCTCGTTGCGCTGGCGCCGGGACTGCCGGGCGTGCGAGCCGGCGGCGGCCTGGGAGGCCCGTTGCACCGACGCTTTCTGACCCGATGCCGGCCGGTTGCCCTTGGCCAGTGCGTCGGCCTTGGCGCTGGCGAGGGCCTCGCGGGCAAGCCGCGCGCGGTCCGGCTGGTCGGGCTGGTCAGGCACGTTCGATCACTCCCGTCGACACGCTGAACCGCGCCCCGGCGAGCCGGGCGGGCACGTCATCGGTCACCGCGGCGGTGACCAGGACCTGCTCGGCGCTACCGACTAGCTCGGCCAGCCGCTCCCGGCGCCGGGCGTCCAGCTCGGCGAAGACATCATCCAGCAGCAGCACCGGATCGTCGCCGTCGGCGCGCAGCAGCTCGTAGGCGGCGAGCCGGAGCGCCAGGGCCAGTGACCACGACTCGCCCTGGCTGGCGTAACCGCGGGCGGGCAGCTCGCCGATCGCCAGCTCCAGCTCGTCACGGTGCGGGCCGACCAGGCAGACGGCCCGGTCCAGCTCGGCCCGCCGGGAGGCCTGCAGCGCCGCGCGCATGGCGCCCGCAAGCTGCGATGGATCACCGGCCGGCTCGCTCCTTTCGCCAAAAGGCTGCCGGTACCTCAGGCCGGCCCGCTGGTCTTCGCCGGAAACCGCGGAATAGGCGCTGGCGACGAGGGGGCGGATGGCGGCGACAAGGCCCAGCCGGCCTGCGGTCAGCTCGGTGCCGGCGCTCACCAGGTGCTCGTCCCACACCTCCAGCGAGCCGTCCGGCAGGCCGCCAGCAGCCCTGGCGTTCTTCAGCAGCGCGGTCCGCTGCCGCAGCACCCGGTCGTAGTCGGCTCGCACGGCAGCGTACCGCGGCCGGGTGGCGACCAGCAGGTCGTCGAGATAGCGCCGTCGCTGGTCCGGGTCGCCCTTGACGACCGACAGGTCCTCGGGCGCGAACAGGACGCAGCGCAGCGTGCCGGACGCCTCCCGCGGCCGCGGCACGGGTACCCGGTTGAGCCGCACCCGGTTCGCCTTGCCGGGGTTGACCTCGATCTCCACCAGGCTGTCCCGCTCCGCCGAGCTGATCGCCGCGCGCAGGATCGCCCGGTCTGCGCCCCGCCTGATCAGCGGTCCGTCGGCCGCCACCCGGTGGCTCGCGAACGTGGCAACATAGCCGACCGCCTCGATCAGGTTCGTCTTGCCCTGGCCGTTCGCGCCGGTGAAGGTGCTCACGCCGGGCTCGAGTGCCAGGTCGGCGCGCTCGTAGGAGCGGAAGTCAGTGAGCGCGAGCCGGGTCAGGTGCACGCCTGGAGACTAGTGGGCGGAGCCGTCAGCGGACTAACGAGCACAGCCGTCGGGCAGTTACCCGCCGAGGCGGATCGGCATGAGCAGGTAGCGGTAATCGGGGTGCCCGTCCGGCCCTGGCTTGCCGGTGATCAGTGCCGGTTTACCCGCCTCGGTAAACGAGAGCCGGGCGGTGTCGGAGTCGATGGCCGTCAGCCCGTCGAGCAGGTACTGCGGGTTGAACGCCGTCGCGAGGTCGTCGCCTTCGAAGCTGGCCTCCAGCACCTCCTCCGCCTGGGCCTCGTCACCGGTACCGGCCTCCAGCAGCAGCTGCCCGGCGCTGAAGGCGAGCCGCACCGCCGTGTTGCGCTCGGCGACCAGGGCAACGCGCTTGACAGCCTCCACCAGCAGGCTGGTCGGCAGCTCGGCGACGGCCTTGACGCCCGTCGGCAGCAGTGCCTGGTACCGGGGGAACTCACTGCCCAGCAGCCGGGTGGTGGTGCGCCGGCCCGCGCCTTCGAATCCGATCATCCCGTCCCCGCCCGGGCCATCCTCGCCGGGCAGCGCCAGGGCGATGGAGACCTCGGCGCCCGATGTCAGCGACCGGGCTGACTCGGCCAGTGCCCTGGCCGGGACGAGCACCGCCGCGGACAGGCCCGGCTTCGCCGGGGTCCAGCGCAGCTCCCGGATCGCGAGCCGGTAGCGATCGGTGGAGACCAGCGTCAGAGTCTCGCCCTCCACCTCGACCCGGACTCCGGTCAGGGCCGGCAGCGTGTCGTCGCGGCCCGCCGCGACGGCGCACTGACTGACGGCCGCAGCGAACGCGTCGCTGCCGACCGAGCCCGCCGCGGGCGGCATTTCCGGCAGCGCGGGATACTCGTCCTCGGGCATGGTCAGCAGCGTGAAGGTCGCGCTGCCGCAGGTCAGAACCGCCCGGCCGGCTTCCGCGCTGATCTGGACCGGGCGGGCGGGCAGGCTACGGCTGATCTCGGCGAGCAGCCTGCCGGAGACCAGCGCACTGCCCTCCTCCTGGGTGCTGACCGGAACGACCGCCTGCGCGGAGACGTCGTAGTCGAAGCTCGACAGCGTGAGCTCGGCCCCCGCGTGCAGCCGGATCCCGGCCAGCACGGGGATGGTGGGGCGGGCCGGGAGCGCGCGGGCTGTCCAGGCCACGGCCTCGGCAAGGACGTCGCGTTCGACACCGATCTTCACAGGAAGCTGCCTTCCGTTCTCA
>CABECR010000516.1_pt1 | contig 12776 bp, 8 predicted proteins | sample 3422471 | NCBI WGS metagenome assembly CABECR01 (sample SAMEA5534328, study PRJEB31848) | metagenome | biome: tundra; feature: field; material: soil | place: USA | collected 2013-05 | depth 0.15 m
GTCCGGCGAGATGGGCGCGCTCGCGGGCCAGATCGTCGGCCGCTGGTTCACCCCGGCGTTCCAGGCGCGGGAGCCCGAGGTGCCCGCCGCGTTCGCTGCCGTGCTGCGGGCCACGGACCCGGAGGGCTACGCCGCCTGCTGCGAGGCGATCGCGGCCATGGACCTGCGGCCGGTGCTGGCGCGGATCACCGCGCCGACCCTGGTGATCAGCGCCGCGGAGGATCCGGCGACGCCGCCGTGGCACGGCGCGGTGATCGCGTCCGGCATCAGCGGAGCCCGGCTGGCGGTGATCCGCGGCGCAGCGCATCTGGCGAATGTCTCAGTGCCCGGCCAGGTAACCGACGCGCTGCTTGATCATCTGCGCGATGCCGCGGAAGGCCGCGGGCGCAAAGCTGAGAGCTGAAACTGCTGTCGGGCCGAATCACCCGGCTGGCAGGCTGGTGTAGTGGACCTGCGCTTTCACGGCGAGATCGTGGACTTCTACCACAAGTACCGCCATGGGTACCCGTCCGCTGTTATCGAGGTGCTGACGGAAGTGTTCGGGCTGAACGCGCGCGACATCGCGGTCGATCTTGGCTGCGGAGGGGCCAGTCGGCCCTGCCGCTGGCCGGGCGGGTGCGGGCGGTGGTGGGCGTCGGCCCGGAGCCGGACAGGCTGATGCGCGCTCGCCGCGCCGCTGCCGAGCTGGGCCTGGCGAACGTGAGCTGGATGGCCGGGGCTGACACGACATGCCGGCGCTGGGCGCGCTGCTCGGCGACCGGTCGGTCGGCGCGGTGACCATCGGCCAGGCCCTGCACTGGATGAACCATGACGAGCTGTTCGGGGCGCTGGCTCCGCTCGCGCAGCGCGACGGCGGTGTGACTGTGGTGACCAACGGGACGCCGCTGTCGCTGCAGGACAGTACCTGGTCCCGCGCGCTGCGCGGCGTCCTGGAGGCATGGTCCGGGACGAAGACCACCGGAACCTGCGGCACGGACGAGCAGAGCCAGCAGCGCTACCGCGAAGCGCTGACCGGAGCGGGATTCGACGTGCTCACTGCCGGCGTCGACTACACCGCCGAGCTGAACTTCGATCAGATCGGCGGCGGCCTTTGCTCAGCGTTGCCGACCACCAGCTGCCCGCGCCCGACCAGCGGCCGCTGTTTGCTGAGCGGGCCCGGCGTGCGCTGGCGCCCGGCGAGCAGTTCACCGAGCACGTGCACGTGGTCATGCGGCTCGGCCGGGTCCGGTAACTCGCCAGCGTCGCCGCATCAAGCAGGCGGAATGGGCTCGACGAGGCCGTGCAGGAGGCCGCAGGAGATCGCCTGCTCGGCGGTGAGCGTCCGGCCCTGGCTGGCGTCCGCGCGGATGTCGCCGACCTCGCGGCCGGTTACCTCGGCCAGCCGGGAGAACAGCCCGTCGACCATGGCCCGGAACTGCTCCTCGTCGGCGGTCAGTTCCGTCACGGTGCCATCGAGATCTATCCGGGGCTCCGCCAGCGCAAACAGCGCGTTCGGGTGCCCGCGCCGGTCACTGCAGGCGCCCGGCACGCCGAGAGCCGGACCGCTGACCAGGCCGCCGGCAGAGGCGCGCACCGGGACACCGACCATGCTCAGCGCAGCAGTTCCCTGGCTGCGGTCTCGATGTCCTGCTCGGACAGCAGCACCGTGGCTGCCGCGTCACCCAGCGGGATAAAGCTGTCCTCGCTGGCAACCCGCGCGATCCGGCCCGAGAAGTCGGCTTCGACCAGTGCGGTGATGATGGCTTCCGATACCCCTCCGGTGCGGCGGGTCTCGTCGGCTACCAGCACCCGGCCGGTGACCCTGGCCTCGCGCAGTACGTCGGCGGCCGGCAGCGGCGCGAGCCACCGCAGGTCCAGCACCCGGCAGCCGATCCCGTCGGCGGCGAGCCGGGATGCCGCCCGCAGGCTCATCCGCAGGCCGTTGCCAAAACTCACCACCGTCAGGTCAGTCCCGTCGCCATAACGGCGTGCCCGCCCGATCGGGACATGCCCGCAGGCCCAGAGCGCGGGCGGGTCGTAGCGCGCCAGCCAGCCGCCGTCACCGGCGACGTGCAGGTCCCGTTCGTGGTAGAGGGCGATCGGCTCGAGGAAAACGCATACGCTGCCATCGTCCTGCGCGGAGGCCACGCAGGTGCGCAGCATCGCCGCGGCGTCGTCGGGCCGGGCCGGGCAGGCGATCACCAGACCGGGAATGTCACGCAGCGCGGCGACCGCATTGTCGTTATGGAAATGGCCGCCGAAACCCCGCTGGTACGCCAGCCCGGCGATGCGCACCACCATCGGGTTGCGGTACTGACCCTGGGAGAAGAACGACAGCGTGGCGGCCTCGCCGCGGATCTGGTCGGCGGCGTTGTGCAGGTAGGCCAGATACTGGATCTCGGCGACTGGCAGCAGGCCAGCCAGCCCGGCGCCGAGCGCCATGCCCAGGATCGACTGCTCGTCCAGCAGCGTGTCGAACACCCGGCCCGCGCCGAACCGGTCGAGCAGGCCCCTGGTGACCCCGTAGACACCGCCCTTACGGGCGACGTCCTCGCCGAAGACCAGCACGTTCGGCCGGGCCGCCAGCCCGTCGGCCAGCGTCCGGTTGATGGCCTGGGCGAAGGTGAGCGGGTCCTCGTCCTCGGGCATGCGCCCGCCGAAGGCGCGCCGCCGCGCTGACGGCGCCGCCGCTGCGGCCGAGGCGGCGGCCAGGATTTCCGGGTGCCGCGCCGCGATAGGGGCCATGACCTGCGCCGCCGACGCCAGCCGCGGCGCGCTCGCGATGTCGGCCGCCAGTGCCAGCACCCGGTCCCGGCCGTCGGCGTACCGGCGCAGCACGTCGTCCGGGCTCAGCAGTCCGGCGGAGATCAGCAGCCGGGCAGTCCCGAGCAGCGGATCGCGGCCGTAGTCGGCGGTGATCTGCGCGGCTGGGCGGTAGCCGGACTCGACGTCGGAGCCCGCATGGCCGCCCAGCCGCACCATCGCCAGGTGCAGGAACGCGGGCGCCCGCCGCTCGCGGACATGCTCCGCGGCGGCCAGCGCCGAGTCGTAAACCGCGGCCAGGTCAGCGCCGTCGGCGTGAAAGTACGGTATGCCTGCCCGGCCGGAGTGCGCGGCCGCCACCCAGCCGGGCGGGGTGCGGACGCTGATGCCCAGCCCGTTGTCCTCGCAGATGAGCAGCAGCGGCAGCGGGAGGCCCTGGTAGGCGCAGTAGGCAGCGGTGTTGATGGCGCCCGCAGCCGTCGAGTGATTCACCGACGCGTCGCCGAAGCTGCAGGCCACGAGCGAATCGGCCGGCCACGGCGAGCGCAGGCCGAGCTTGGCGGCCCGCGGCAGCGCGAGCGCCAGTCCGACCGCGCGCGGCAGGTGCGAGGCGATCGTCGAGGTCTGCGGGATGACGTTCAGCGCCGGGTGGCCGAACACCTTATGGCGGCCGCCGGCCATCGGCTCACTGGCGGCTGCGGCGAGGCCGAGCAGGACGTCGCGTACGCCGTCGCGGCGCGGGCTGGCCTGCGCGGCCCGCGCCAGGTAGAAGGCGCCCGACCGGTAGTGCAGCAGAGCCGGGTCACTGAGCCGGAGCGCCGCAGCCACCCCCGCGTTGCCCTCATGCCCGGACGAGCCGATCGTGTAGTACCCGGCGCCGCGCGAGCGCAGCCACCGCGCGGCGCTGTCGAGGTGGCGGCTGGCCAGCTGGGCGTCCAACAGCTCCAGGCTGCGCGCCGCCGTCAGCCGGGATTTCCCGGTGATCAGGGCGGATGGCTGCGGCCGCCGCGCCGCCGCGGGCTGGCTGACGGCCCGGACCGCCGCGATGAAGTGCTCTTCGGTCGGGTCCATGCCACCGATGATCTCGCACGACCAGAAACTGCGGATACGCCAAAATTTCGCCCGGCCCACTGATCGCGCCGCCGCGACGAGCGCAGCCGCCCCGCCGGGGCTCGCCGGGGCGGCTGCCGTGCTCATGGTGTGATGGGTGCGGCGATCCACAATCCCGCGGGAGGTTTCATGCTGCCCTGGTCGGCCGACCTAGCCGGGCAAATCGAAGAGCACACGATTACCAGCGAGCTGCTGCGCGCCAATCCGCTCGGCGACCCGTACGAGCGGCCGCTGTGGGTCTACCTCCCGCCTGGCTATGACGACGGACCAGAGCACCATTACCCGGTTGTCTATGTGATCCAGGGATACACCGGGCATCTGGGCATGTGGCGAAACCGGGCGCCGTACCGGCAGCCGTTCACTGAGACCGCCGATGCCGTTTTCGCGGCCGGCGACGCGCCGCCGACCATCGTCGTCTACGTGGATGCGTGGACGGCCTACGGCGGCAGCCAGTTCGTCGACTCGCCGGGTACCGGCCGCTATCACTCGTACTTGTGCGAGGAGGTTGTGCCCTGGGTGGACGGTCATTACCGCACCCAGCCGGATTGCGCCCATCGCGCGATCATGGGGAAATCAAGCGGCGGATTCGGTGCGATGATCACGCCGATGCTGCGGCCCGACCTGTTCGGCGCGCTGGCCACGCATGCCGGTGATGCGCTGTACGAGCTGTGCTACATCCCGGAGTTCGGCCCGTGCACCCGGCTGCTGCGCGCGTACGACGGTGACATCTGGCGCTGGTGGGACGACTTCCGGTCCCGGCCCTCCTTCACCAAGGAGGCAGACATTCACCTGCTGGCGATGCTCGGAGTTTCGGCGTGCTTCTCCGCGCATGAGGACGGCACTGTCGAGCTGCCGTTCGAGCCGCGGACGGGCAAGCTGCGGCCCGAGATCTGGGAGCAGTGGCTGGACTGGGATCCCGTCCGGATGGCGCCCCGGTATGCCGGGGCGCTGCGCTCGCTGCGGGCAGTCTGGATCGACGCGGGGACGCGGGACGACTACTACCTGGACCTCGGCGCCGTGGCATTCCGGGACGCCCTGCGGGAAGTCGGGGTTGCAGATGAGGTAGTCCGCTTCGAGCTCTTCGATGCAACGCACGCCGGAATCGACTACCGGTATCCGCTCTCCCTCGCGTGGCTCTGCGGGCAGATGTCTGCCTGACACTAAGCTGCTCCCGTCAGGCGGCGGAGTTAGCCCGTCAGGCACCGGGGCTTGTGCCGTCAGGCACCGGGCTGCTGTGTAACAGGCTGGCGTCCGGTGAACGATCGCGCCGGGCGCTACGTGGTGATGGGTGTAAGGAATCCAGGTCACTAGACCCCCAGGAGAAATTCGATGCAGAACCGATGGTGGGCGGCCGCGAGCCTCGCCGCAGCTACGGTGATCCTTGCCGCCTGCGGCAGCACGGCCTCGGGCAGCTCCGCAACGTCGAGCACCCCGACAGCCTCCGCCGCCGCAAGCTCGAGCTCGAGCATGGCCACGTCCGGTGCCGGCATCAAGACTGCCAGCACCAGCATCGGCACGGTGCTCACCAGCGCCAGCGGGCTCACGCTGTACTGGTTCGCGCCCGACACGGCGACAACCTCGGCCTGCAACGGCTCGTGCGCGGCGTACTGGCCGCCGGTGATCAGCAAGATGACGGCGGCGTCCGGCGTCTCGCTGCCAGGTAAGTTCGGCACGATCAAGCGGTCGGACGGTCAGCTGCAGGCCACCTACGCCGGTCATCCGCTCTACACCTACAAGGGCGACACCGCGGCCGGGCAGACGCACGGCAACGGCCTGAATGCCTCGGGCGGACTGTGGTGGGCGGTGACACCATCGGGCGCCAAGCCGGCCGCCGCGCCGAGCCCGTCTGCAAGCTCAGCCGGAGGTGGCGGCGGTTACTGACAGCAGCGGCGCCCGCCCGCAATGACGGCCCGGCCGGCAGGCTGGCACGGCCCGGCGGGTCACGGTGATCCGGCCGGGCCGGGGTGATCGGCGGGGCCGGGCAGTGCGTCGCGTCGTCAATGCTGGTGATTTATGCCAACCCGCGGGGTACTTCCGCATCATGCAAGAGACTGCGGAGAGTGCTGCGGCCGCCGTCAGGCCACGTGGCGGACTTCTGGTCATCTACTCCGCGCTCATGCTCGCGATCTTGCTTGCGGCGCTGGACCAGACAATCGTCTCGACGGCGCTGCCGACGATCGTCGGCGACCTGGGCGGTCTGAGCCACCTGTCCTGGGTGGTGACCGCCTACCTGCTGGCGAGCACGGCATCGACGCCGCTATGGGGCAAGCTCGGCGACCAGTACGGTCGCAAGAAGCTATTTCAGGCCGCGATCGTGATCTTCCTGGTGGGCTCGGCGCTGTGCGGTCAGTCGCGCAGCATGATCGAGCTGATCTCCTTCCGCGCACTGCAGGGGCTGGGCGGCGGTGGCCTGATGGTGCTGGCCCAGGCGATCATCGGCGACATCGTGCCTGCCCGCGAGCGAGGCAAGTACCAGGGCGCATTCGGTGCGGTGTTCGGGGTGGCGAGCGTCGCCGGGCCGCTGCTCGGCGGCTTCTTCGTGGACAACCTCAGCTGGCGCTGGGTCTTCTACATTAACTTGCCGATCGGGATCATCGCCCTGGCCGTCATCGCCGTGGCGCTGCCCGCTACCGCGACGAGGCAGAAGCACAAGATCGACTACCTGGGTGCGCTGCTGCTCGCCGCCACTGCGACCTGCCTGGTACTGGCGACCTCCTGGGGCGGCACTGAGTACAAGTGGAGCTCGCCGGTCATCATCGGCCTGCTTGTCGTCGCCGTCGTCCTCGGTTTCGGCTGGTGGCTGTCCGCCAGGCGGGCGGCCGAGCCGGTGCTGCCGCTCAGGCTGTTCCGCAACCGGGTATTCTCGGTCAGCTCGGCCATCGGCTTCGCGGCCGGCTTCGCGATGTTCGGAGCGCTGGCGTTCCTGCCGCTGTTCCTGCAAGTGGTACGCGGGGTCTCGCCGACGATCTCCGGCGTTTACCTGCTGCCGATGGTGATCGGCCTGCTGATCACCTCGGTCGGCAGCGGGCAGCTCATCTCCCGGCTCGGCCGCTACAAGGTGTTCCCCATTGTGGGGACCGCCCTGCTGGCCGTCTCGCTGTACCTGCTGTCCGGGCTCAGCGCGACCATCTCGCCGCTGGCCATGGACAGCTACTTCTTCCTGCTCGGGCTCAGCCTCGGCCTGATCCTGCAGGTGCTGGTCATCGCCGTGCAGAACTCCGCCGACTACGCCGACCTGGGCGCGGCAACATCGGGAGCCACGTTCTTCCGGTCGATCGGCGGTTCCTTCGGCGTCGCCATCTTCGGCACGATTTTCTCCAGCCGGCTGGCCAGTGAGCTCGCTGCGGTCCTGGCCGCTGCCCACGCCAGGATCCCGGCCGGCTTCAGCACGGCTGACGCGGAGTCCAACCCGAAGCTATTGGCGAAGCTGCCCGCTGCGTTGCATGCAGCCGTTCTGCACGCCTATTCCCTGGCCATCGACCGGGTCTTCCTGCTGGCGGTGCCGGTGGCTGTGGTTGCCTTCGCAATCTCCTGGTTCCTGCGCGAGCTTCCGCTGCGGCAAACCGCCGGCGCCGCCGACCTCGGCGAGGGAATCGGCGGCGGGTCGACCCAGCGGTCGTCGTTCGAGGAGATCGAGCGGGCGCTGCTGCGGCTGGCCGACGGGGATCTGCGCAAGCGCGGCTACGAGAAGCTGGCTGACCTGTGCGGCCTAGATGTGCCCGCAGGAAGCTGCTGGGTGCTGGCCCGGCTGGCCAATCGCGGGGCGGTCGCGGGCGCCGAGCTTGCCCAGGAAGCGGGCGTGAGCGTGGCCTCCGGCAAGCCTTACGTGAACCGGCTGGTCGAGGCCGGATACGTGCAGCGCGCGGACGGCGTGCTCGCGCTGACTCACACCGGCCGGATCGCTGCCGATCGGCTGTTCGCGGCGAGGCGGGCTGGTCTGGAGCAACTGCTCGCCGGCTGGTCACCCGAGCAGCACGCTGATCTGGCGCAGATGCTCGACCGGCTCTCCCACTCGCTGCTCGGCGAGGACGCCGACCGCAACCTCATCACGAGGTAATCGGATGAAAACCGACATTGTGGTGATCGGGGCCGGCGCGCTCGGCCTGAGCACCGCCCTGCACGCGCGCCAGCACCGTGCGCAATTCGTCGCCCTGCACGGACTTGAACACTCCGGCCGCCCGGCCGGAAGCCTGCGAGCCTGCCGTGTCGCGCTCGACAACTACCACCGACCGTCCCGCCAGGCCGCAAATGCTCACCGGCTGCCGGCTTAACCCGAACTTGCGTGCGCCCAGCGCATCAGGAGGTGATTGTCCAGCGATCATGACCTGGTCAGAAGCTCGTCGTCGCCTGCCGGTGTGAGTCCGGTCCGGGTAGCTGCCAGGAGGCCCGGTAGCAGGCTGGCGGTGCGGTCTGGAAACGGGCCGGGCCGGAGCCCAGCGTCGAAAGCCCTTCAAGGGGGAGCAACTGAGCGGTCCGTAGCATCAAGCGAAGCCTGCCGCGTCGTTAGGGAATGAGACAGTGCCGAGCCGCGGTAATCACGGCGAAGGCCATGGAAGCGGTGTAGATCCTGGAAGCGCAGCCGCGAGGGACTGTCCGGCGTACGGGGCGCGGAACGTTCAGAAGGTGACGGCGGGAACTGGGGAGGCCCTCCCCGGCCGAAGCGGGCGCGCGGTGCCCGCGGACAGGCGCTGTCCTATAACCGGTGAGGAGCCGGGAAGCGGGCAGGGCGCCGGGAGGGAGTCGGAGGCGGCCGTAGTACCGGTCGGACCTGCAGGACAACACAACCTGCGGGGAGGGAAGGGCCGCTGCTTCGTTCACGCGCAAGCTGGGAGGCCCGGATCGGTGAGTGCCGGAAATACGGCTAGGTCCACCCTGGCGGCCGTCCACGGGGACGGGGTTCGCGCCCTGCAGCATGTGCTTTACCGGGCGGCCAAGGCCGACCCGAAACGACGGTTCCATGCGCTGCGAGACAAGGTCTACCGCGAGGACGTCTTGTGGCGGGCGTGGATCGCGGTGCGCCGCAACAACGGCGCGCCGGGCATCGACAAGACCACCCTGGCGGACGTCGAGGAGTACGGGGTGACCCGGCTGCTCGGTGAGCTGGCCGGTGAGCTGCGGGCCGGGACGTGGCGTCCCATGCCTGCGCGGCAGGTGCTGATCCCCAAGCCGGGCAGCGCCGAGCGCAGGCCGCTGGCGATCGCCGCGGTCCGGGACCGGATCGTGCAGGCCGCGCTGAAGATCGTGCTTGAGCCGGTCTTCGAGGCGGACTTCTTGCCGTGCAGCTTCGGGTTCCGCCCGAAGCGGTCGGCGCACGATGCCCTGCAGGTCCTCGTGGATGAGGCCTGGCGGGGACGGCGGTGGGTGGTCGAGACGGACATCGCGAACTGCTTTTCCGCGATTCCGCAAGAGGAGTTGATGCGAGCGGTCGAGGAACGCATCAGTGACCAGGGCGTCTTGAGGCTCCTGCGCGCGATGCTGCGCGCCGGGGTGATGGAAGGCGGGCAGGTGCGGCGGGAGGTGACCGGGGCTCCGCAAGGCGGCCCGGCATCCCCGTTGCTCTGCAACATCTACCTGCACCGGCTGGACCGGGGGTGGGACGCGCGCGAGCACGGGGTGCTGGTGCGTTACTGCGATGACCTGGTGGTGATGTGCGGCACCCGGCAGCAGGCCGAGGCCGCGCTGGCGCGGCTGACCGCCGTGCTGGGCGGTCTGGGCCTGGAGCTGAAGGCGGCCAAGACCCGGATCGTGCACCTGACCGAGGATAAGGACGCCGAGGGGTTCGACTTCCTCGGCTTCCATCACCGGTGGGTGCGCGCCCGGGGCACGGTCAGCCCCAGCCGGGTCTGTTTCCTTGCCCGCTGGCCCTCGCGCAAGGCGGCCCAGCATGCCCGCGACCGGATCCGGGAGATCACGGACCGCAAGCGGCTGCTGCTGCCCGACGAATGGGTCGTGCAGGAGCTTAACCAGTTCCTGCGCGGCTGGGGCGGCTATTTCCGGTACGGGAACTCCGCCCGCATGTTCGACGCGATCAGCCAGTACGCCCTGGAACGGCTGGCCGGGTTCGTGGCCAAGCGCCGCAAACGCAGCCGCATCTGGGGCATGCGCCTGGTGACCTGCGGGTCACCGGACAACTTCGGGCTGATCACCTTGTGCGGAACCGTCATCGCCCCCAGGCCGTTCCGGCCCTGGCGGGCACCGGCCGAACGCCGGCGGTGAAGAACGTCGGTGAGCCGTGTGCGAGAGAACCGCATGCACGGTTCGACGGGCGGGGGCTGGAAACGGAGCCTTTTGGCCACCGCGCCAGCCCTCGACCCTACGTCGGCGTGTCGCCCGAGAAGGACTCGTGACCTGCGGAAACGCCGTATGGGGCACTGAAGATGTAGCCAGAAAGTCCCAGGGACGTCGGCAACGTGATAACTGTCTGGGCGTCAATGGATCTTCGCGAGCGGCGTCTGCGCCGCGCCGGACAGCACCATGGCGCCAGAACATCAACTGCGCCGTATCGACATCCGCCCAGGTCAGCGACCAGATATGACCGTTCAAGATCACGCAGGTTCGGGCTAGAGGGATCACTCGCGCCCGTTCGCCAGGACCGACGGCGCCGACGAGATCCTCGCCGCATGTAGCGCGCGAAGACTGGAAACAGCGCTCTTGCAGACCGCGAGCCGCCGTGATCGTTCCGTCAATGCTGCCTCCCGAACGCCGGGAGCGCCATGGCTGTTCAGGATCGGCGTCGCCGCCGAAGGTCAGTTCACGCAGGGAATGCCGTTCTCTGCGCTGACCGCGCCGCCTTGCGGGCCTGTGGCGGGAATGACCACCGTCGGCGTCCGCGGTTTGCGGGGGGCGCTGATGTTCGGGACGGTGGCGCTGGCGCCGAGCAGGATCTCGACATGGCCGGCGGCAGCCAATGCGCTCGCCGCGGCGGTGACGCCGAACATGGTGGCGATCTTGCCGGCGCTCGCCGACGCGCCGGGGCCGTAACGGACCGTGGTGGTGGTGCGGTAGCTGGTGCTGCCGACTTCGCCGGCCCGGTACCCGGCCGCGGCGAGCGCGGCCGAGACGCGCCCGGCAAGCCCCGTCGTGTCACCGCCGTTGAGAACATCCACCGTCGTCGTCCGGGCGGCGGCTGCCGTCGGCTGGCGCGGAGCGCGCGGCGGGCCGGGCCTGGGGTAGAACGCGGCCGCGACGATCGCCTTGACATCGGCAGGGCTGACCACGTTGGCGTCCTGGCCGCCGATCGTGGCGTAGCCCTTGATCGGCAGCGTGCGGAAGATGAGGTTGCCGCTGGTCAGGTCCCGCGCCCGGGCCGCGAAGTCCAGCAGGTTCCAGCCGGCGTCGGTGATGACGTACTGCTGTGCGACCGACAGCAGCGCCTGCGTCTTGGTCAGGTCGCTGAGCACCCCCCCGGCGCGCAGCTGGTGCGTCACCGAATCGATGAACGCCTGCTGGCGGTGCGTGCGGTCCAGGTCCCCGTTGGGCAGGCCATCGCGCTGGCGGACGAACGCCAGCGCCTGCGAGGCGTCAAGGTGCTGGTAACCCGCCCGGAAATCCGCGCCGGAGTTGGCGTCGCGGACCGGATGCCTGAGGCAGACCTCCACGCCGCCGAGGACCTTCGCGAGCTCGTAGAAACCGTCCAGGTTGACCTCGGCGAAGTGGTCGACATGCACGCCGGTGAGCTTCTCCACCGTCGCCACGGCGGCCCTGCGGCCGGCCTCGTTGCCGAGGAACGCCAGCTGGTCCTGGCCCATGCCCGGGTTCTGCGCTCGCAGCTTCTGCTGCTGGTAGTACATGCTCACCCCGTAGGCCTGGTCGATCTTGCCTACCTGCTGCGGCCCCGCCGTGCCGGCGAAACTCACCCAGTCGTCGCGGGGAATGGAGAAGCCGACCGCCTTCTTCCCGCCGGCCGGTATGTGGATCAGGATCAGCGTGTTCGTGGCATTCCCGCCGACGCCGTTTGCGACGCCCTGCCTGCTTCCCGCGTGCAGCGCCGCCAGGACGCCCCCCGGCAGGATGTTCCCGTTCCAGTCCCTGCGGCTCTCCAGCCCCATCAGCAGGATGTTCTGCGCGCCTGTCGAGGAGCCGCTGGTGATCGCATCCGAGCCGCCGATGCCGCCCACGTCACGGACGACAAAATACGACAAGCCGCTGACCATGAGAACCAGCGCCGCCGCGGCGCAGGACAGGACGTACCCGGTCCTGCCCGCGCTGCCGCGCAGCGCCGTCCCCGTGCCTGCCCTGCCCATCGCATCCCCTCCGGGGAGCTGGCTTGCCGTCCTTGCGGCGAAGACTACCTGCGCTCCCCGTGACCAGGCCGTAACGGCTAGCATCGGGGAGCAAATGACCGAGCCACGACGCCGCGATGCGGACCCGCGCCCGCCGCACGGCGGCGTGCCCGGACCATATCGCGGACCGCATCCCCGGCCGCGCGGGCGCGATCCCGGCGCGCGCGGCGAAACGCACCGGCGGGGATCCCCGCCCGGCCGCACGCCACGGCGGTGGGGCGCGCTGCCCGGCAGATCCGGGGTTTGCATCGTGATCGGCGGTGCCGCGCTCGGCGCGGCTGCCACCGCGGCGACCGGCAGCGAGCCCGGCTTCGTCCTCGGCCTCCTGGTCGTCGCCGGGACGGCAGCCGCTGCCCGCGCCGTCCGGCCCCGCGCCGTCTACCGGATCATCCCGGTACCAGCGCTCGCCTATGTGGCAGCCGCCGTGATAGCCGGGCTGATCGGCGACCGGGCCACCGGCACATCCCTGACGGCGCTGGCGATCAGCGCAGCCCAGTGGATCGCCAGCGGATTCCTCGCGATGACCGCCGCCACCGTCCTGGCGATCGTGATGACCGCCGCCCGCTGGCCCGGGAACAGGCGCGGCCCGCGCGGTCCCGGCCACCGCCCGCCTGCCGCGGGAGCCGGCCGCCCGCGCCGCCC
>CABECR010000521.1_pt1 | contig 12719 bp, 9 predicted proteins | sample 3422471 | NCBI WGS metagenome assembly CABECR01 (sample SAMEA5534328, study PRJEB31848) | metagenome | biome: tundra; feature: field; material: soil | place: USA | collected 2013-05 | depth 0.15 m
CGTTCCCGGCCTGGCTGGCCGGAACGGACTGGACGTATATCCCCGCCACTCGCAAAGTGGTGGCGCTGACATTCGACGCGGGCGCCAACGACGACGCGGTCGCCTCGATCCTGGCGACGCTGCAAGGCGCGCACGTGCCCGCCACGTTCTTCCTGACCGGCGGCTTCGTCTCCCGGTTCGCTGCCACCGCGCGGCGGATCGCCGCGGCAGGCTTCCGGATCGGCGATCATACGATCACCCATCCGTATCTGACCCGGCTGAGTGACACGGCGGTGCGGCACGAGATCCTGGGCGCGGCTCAGCAGATCACCGCGGTTACCGACGCGAATCCCGCGCCGCTGTTCCGGTTCCCCTACGGGGACGCAGACGCCCGCACTATCGCCGTCGCGAACCAGGCCGGCTACGTCCCGGTCTGGTGGACGGTGGACACGCTGGGCTGGGAAGGCATTGCCGGCCAGATCACCGCATCCGTCGTGGTGTCGCGTGTGCTGAGTGCGCTGCGGCCCGGCGAGGTCGTGCTCATGCACGTCGGGTCCAATCCCGACGATCACACAACGCTTGACGCCGCCGCCCTGCCCCGTGTGATCAGCGAACTGAAGGCCCGCGGATACTCGTTCGTCACCCTGGACGCTCTCGTCGGGTGATCCTCCCTCATGCCCGCGCCCGCCAGGCCGGCACGGGAGCTGGGAGGATAGGTCCCCGCAGGATGCCGCATCGATCCCTGAAGACCCGCCCCGTCGGTCAGCCCATGTTCCAGGCCGCCCGTGCGCCCCAGGCGGTGGTAACCTCCCCGGGATGCCGCAGGCGTGGATCGGACTGACGCTCGCGTTTGTCTCGGCGCTGGTCACCAACACGGCCTATTCGCTCGAGCACGACGCGGCGGTGGCGCTGCCGCCGCTCTCGCCGCGCCGCCCGTTCCGGTCGGCGAAACTCCTGCTCCGCGACCGGCGCTGGCTCATCGCGTTCGCGGCCGAGAGCGCAGGCTGGCTCATGTACGTGGCGGCGCTGCGGCTCGCGCCGCTCGCGCTCGTGCAGGCCGTGACAGCGTCAGGGGTCGCCGTTCTCGCGTTCGCGACAGCGCGCGGGCACCCGTCCCGGCTCGCGCCCCGCGAGCGGCTCGCCGTCGTTCTCGCGCTCGCAGGGCTGACGCTGCTGGCGCTCTCGCTCGTCGGAACGACGGAATCCGATCGCCCCCCCGGGGTTGTCGGCATCACCATCTGGCTGGCCGCGTGCGGCGGCGGCGCGGCGCTCCTGATCGCCACACCGACGCACTTCGCGCGCGCGGCATCGCTCGGTCTGGCCGCCGGCCTGCTTTTCGCCGACGGCGACATCTCCGCGAAGCTCATCGGCTACGGCGGGCTGTGGCTCCTGGCGCTCGTCACGCTCATCGTCGCCTACGCCGTGGGTACCAGCGTGCTGCAGTCGGCATACCAGCGGGGCGACGCGCTGACGGCCGCCGGCACGGCGACGATGGTGACCAACGCGGTCCCGATCGCGGCCGGGTTCGTGCTGTTCCACGAGACGCTGCCGCACGGGATGCGGGCCGTCCTGCAGATCGCGGCGTTCGCGTCCCTCGTGGCGAGCGCCGTCGCCCTCGGGCACCAGCAGGCGCCCCGTGCCAAAGAGCCGGTTTCGCGCCGACCGAATCGGCAGACGCCCGCTGAGCGCCCGGCCGATCCTCGCCCCGCTCAAGGTCACGAGTGATGCGCCGCACGCTGTCATACAGCCGCCATGCCTTAGCATGTCAACGGCTGCTGTGCTGGCCGGCCCGGATCCCGATCACTGCCGTAGGCTGCTGTGGACCGTGGGCTGACGTTCCAGGGCCGCGCCGGTGTCGTCGCCGAGCGAGAGGTAGCTTTCGTCTTCCTGCGCGGTATGCAGCCGGAGGATCGCGTGCAATCCGTAGAGGAGGCCGCGCAGGTCGGCCAGGTCGCCGTCGTCGGGGTCTTGGGGACCGATGTCCTCGATCAGCTGGCCGAACCGCCTGATCTGGTGGGTGATCTCGGCGTGTGCCCTGCTCATGGTGGCGGTCGGCTCCGTTCCGCCGAGCAGCCTGTCGAGCGCGGGATAAAGTTCGGCTTCCTCTGCCTGTTCGTGCGGCTCGATCTGCTCCACAAGAAGCCGGTAGGCGTACCTGACCCGGGTCATTGCCTCGCCGGGCGCGATGAGGCCGAGCGCGTCAGCGACCGCCCGCAGCTGCTCGATGGCGGCCCGGATGGTCTCGTGTTCGCCCTGGAAGCGCCTGGTGAGCGCCGCGTCCGCGGCCGCCAGCCGGGTGCCGCTGGCGCCGGGCCGCAGCGCCCGCAGGGCGTTGAGTATGACCGCGACATCGATGCCTTCTTGCAGCAGCGCCCCCCACACAGCCGGGAGCAGGCCGATCGCGGCGGCGCCCATGGCCAGCAGGGACATTGCCATCCCGGCGAGCACGCTTTGCAACGCGATCCTGCGGGTCCGGCGGGCCAGCGCCGTCACTTCCCCGAGGCGGTCGAGCCGGTCGACGGTGAGCACCGCGTCGGCGGCCTGCGACGAGGCAGTCGCGCCGCGCGCGCCCATGGCCACCCCGACGTCCGCGAGCGCCAGCGCGGGCGCGTCGTTGATGCCGTCCCCCACCATGATCGTGGGCGCCCGCCGGCGCTCTAGGCGGACAGCGTCGACCTTCTCGGCGGGAGTGCGCTCGGCGAGGACCTCGTCCACGCCGATCACCGCCCCCACGGACCTGGCTACGTCGGCGCGGTCGCCGGTGACCATGACGATCCGGCTGATGCCGCCCCGCCGCAGCGCGCGGATCGTTCTCCCGGCGTCAGGCCGGACCGGATCATCGAGGACCAGGACCCCGGCCGGCTGGCCATCAACGGTCACGAATACTGTCAGCGCACCGTCGAGCCGGGCCTGCCGGCGGGCGGTCTTGGCCCACGGCGGGGAGCCGGTGACACCGGCCCAGGTCGCCTTGCCCACTACCACCCGGTGACCGCCGACGACGCCGCGGATGCCCTGGCCGGGAATCTCCGCCACCTGCTCAGGCAGTAGCATTTGGCAGCCGCGCTCGGCCGCCGCCCGGACCACGGCGCTGGCCAGCACGTGCCGGGAGGCCTGGTCCAGGGACGCAGCCAGGCACAGTACCTCGTCCGCGGGCCTCGCGCCCGCGACCACGACGCCGGCCAGCGCCGGGCGGCCGCTGGTGAGCGTGCCTGTCTTGTCGAGCAGCAGGGTCGTGCATCCGGCGAGGCGCTCGAGGACGCCGCCGCCTTTCACGATCACCCCGCGGCGGGCCGCGATGGACAGCCCGGATACCAAGGCAACCGGGGCGGCCAGGATGAGCGGGCAGGGGGTCGCGACGACCAGGACCGCCACGGCCCGCTCGGCCCCGGCGACGGCCCAGGCCGCTCCGGCGGCGACCAGGGTGACAAGCAGGAACCATAGCGCATACCGGTCAGCCAGCCGGACAAACGGGGCCTGCGACTGTTCCGCTTCCGACACCAGGCGGACAATCCCCGCATAGGTGCTGTCCTCGGCAGTGGCCGTCGCGAACAGGTCGAATGGCCCTCCGGCGTTAACGGTGCCGCTGCGGATCTGCTCGCCGGGCGAGCGCTCGACGGGAAGCGGCTCGCCGGTGAGCGCGGACTCGTCCAGGACGGCCGGGCCGCCTGCCACAGTGCCGTCGACGGGGACCAGGTCGCCGGATGCCACGAGCAGCCTGTCCCCGGGTGCGACCGCCTCCAGCTGCACGGTCTCGAGGCCGGCGGTTCGGTACCGCCGCGCGGTCCTGGGCACCCGCTCGAGGAGGGCATGCAGGTCCCTGCGGGCCCGCCCGGCTGCCCATCCTTCCAGCTCCCGGCCGCTGGCCAGCATCAGGCTGATCACCGCGGCAGCCAGGTACTCACCAACGGCCAGCGCCCCGCAGACGGCCAGCAGGGCGATCACATCCACGCCCATACGCCGCCGGCGGAGGCTGTCGGCTATCGCCCACAGTGCATAGGCAACCCCACATGTTCCGGCAGCTATCCAGGCCCCGTCGCCCGCACCTGGTGCCCCGGCAAGATGCAAGATGCCCCCGGCGAGCAGGCCCGATACGGTCACGATCAGGGGCGCCATCTCTGCAGCCCGTGCCAGCCACAGCCGCCCGGCACGAAAATGCCCCGTAACCATACCTGATCATGCTCCGCCACCATGACCAGGGCTGAAGAGGAGCAGGTCCGCCGCATGCGGGCCCTTCGGCCCTGACCGGTCACCTGACACCGGCCAACGATGACCTTGACGGCCGGGGTCCAGCACCATCGCGGCCGCGGGACAAGCTCATCCGCCCGTAGCGGCGGGCCGCTGCTGCCCGCGGCGCTGGTGCTCCAGTCTCCTGGGCTCGGGCACCCGGTAGTGCGGTTGGACCGGAATCCTGCCGGTTCCCCGGAAACGGCGAGCATGGGCCGATGCTCTGAGTTTGTGACGATCAAGAAACCGCCAAGGGGTTAAAAGGTGGCAACTAGGTCGGCATGCTGGCAGCCAGGCCGTCCTCATTCCTCAGCCGTTACTGCTGAGGCTCTGCGGGCGGGTGATGACCCAGCAGCCCGTGAGGGCAGCGGCCCCTAGGGCTGCGATCAGCAGCGTGAGCCCGAGTTCGCCGTCCGGCAGTTCCAGCGCGTAGAAGGTGCGCACCGCGGATACCGGGAACAGGAGCGCGAACCCGGCGAGTGCGGCGCCCACCAGCACGATCCGGCGCCAGGTCAGCGGAATGGCCAGCAGCACCAGCACGCACAGGCTGAGCACGAGGGTGACCAGCGTGGCAGCCGTCCGCTGCTGCACCAGCGGGAGACCGTGCCCGCGGGCCAGCGTGTACGCCGCGAAAGTCGCCGCGGCGACGATGACACCCGCCGGGATGGCGAACCGCAGCACCCGGCCCACAAACCCGGCCAGGTAGCGGCGCCGGTTGGGCGCGAGCGCCAGGAAGAAGGACGGGACGCCGATGGCCAGGGTGTCGATGATCGTGAGATGACGTGGCAGGAACGGGTACGGCAGCAGCGTTACACCCACCGCGACCGCGAGCAGCGTCGCCCAGACCGTCTTGGTGAGGAAGAGGTTGGCGACGCGCTCGATGTTGGCAGTGACCCGCCTGCCCTCGGCCACGACGCCGGGCAGCGTGGCGAACCTGCCGTCCAGCAGCACCAGCTCGGCGACCGCTTTGGTGGCCGGTGCCCCGGACCCCATGGCGACGCCGATATCGGCGAGCTTGAGCGCTAGCACGTCGTTGACGCCGTCGCCGGTCATGGCCACCGTATGCCCGCGCGCCTGCAGGGCCCTGACCATCGCCTGCTTCTGATGTGGTGTCACCCGGCCGAACACTGAGTGCTCCTCCAGCAGGCGGCCGAGCGCGCCCAGATCGTCGGGCAGGGTTCGCGCGTCGACGGGATCGCCGCTGTGCGGCAGGCGCGCGCGCGTCGCGACGGCGCTGACGGTGTGCGGGCTGTCGCCGGAGATCACCTTGAGCGCGACGCCCTGCGCCGTGAAGTACGCGATCGCATCGGCCGCGTCGGGCCTGAGCCGCTCATCGAACAGGATGAAGGCCGCCGCCTGCGGGTCCCGAGGGAGGGACTCGCCGTCCAGCGGCCCCTCAGCATGCGTCAGCACGAGGACCCGCTGCCCGCTCGCGGCCAGCACGGCGCCCTGCGCTAGATCCTCTCGCTGCCCGGCCGGCAGGACCATCTCCGGCGCGCCCAGCACCCAGGTGCCATGCCCGGCGAAGCTCGCTGCGCTCCACTTGCGCGCCGACGAGAACGGCACTGCATCCTGGCGCACCCAGCCGCCCGGCGGCGGGAAAGCCTGCCCGATCGCCGCCAGCGTCGCGTTCGGGTTCTGTTCATCGGCGAGCGCGCCGAGCGCCGCCCCGGCCGGTGCCCGCTCGTCGAGCCAGATCAGCTTATCGAAGACGATTGTCCCGTCGGTGAGGGTGCCGGTCTTGTCGAAGCACACCACATCCACCCGGGCCAGTCCCTCGACCGCGGGAAGCTGCTGCACCAGGACCCGGCGGCGGGCCAGGGTGACCGCGGCAACCCCGAAGGCGACGCTGGTCAGCAGTACCAGGCCCTGCGGCACCATGCCGACCAGCGCCGCGACCGTCCCGGTGAGCGCCTCGCGTACCGTGTCGCGGGCATGCAGCTGGCTGACCACCAGCAGCACCGCCACCGGCACGATCGCCCAGGTGACGTACCGCAGGATCCGGTTGATGCCCTCCATCAGCTCCGAGCGCACCACCGTGAACCGCTTCGCCTCGGCCGCCAGCTTGCGGGCGTAGGCCTCCGCGCCCACCCCGGTGGCCTGGTAGCCGCCGGACCCGGCCACCACGAAACTGCCCGACAGCAGGCGGTCACCGGCCCGCTTGTCCACCGGCTCGGACTCGCCAGTCAGCAGCGACTCATCAGCCTGCAAGCTCGCGCTGGCGCGCACCACGCCATCCGCCACCAGCTGGTCGCCAGCGCGCAGGTCGACCAGATCACCGGTCACGAGCTCCGCGACGGCGAGGTCCCGCGGCATGCCGTCGCGGATCACCCGGACCCTGGGAGCGCTGAGCACCGCGAGCCGGTCGAGCGTCAGCTTCGCGCGCAGCTCCTGCCCGATGCCGATCACCGCATTGGCGATGAGCACGACGCCGAACAGGGCGTCCTGCGGCTCTCCCACGGCCAGGATCACCGCCAGCAGGACGCCCAGGATGAAGTTGAACCGGGTCACGATGTTCGCGCGCAGGATCTCGCCGACCGAGCGGCTGGTGCGTTCCTCTGCCGCGTTCGTCAGCCCGCGCGAGCGCCGCTCGGCAACCTCGGCGCCGCTCAGCCCGCCTGCCCGCGTCACCTCGACCGGCGTGGCCGGCGCCGGTGGCGTCGCGGCGGCCGGATCAGCCATGTCTGATCACCCCATCGGTGCGGCAGCTAACGTCGCCAGCGCGCCCGGCTGTGAGGCAGCTAACGCCGCCGGCGCGCCCGGCTGTGAGGCAGCCGGGCCATCGCCTGAGTCCGGGAGGACTATCTGCCCGCTGAACGATCCTGCTGGCTGCCAGCCTCAGGTTACCGGCGGCAGTCATGCGGCAGCTCGATGAATGATCCTGGCCGGACCGGTTCCCAGGTGAGTGGCGCGGGGATGCGCTCGCACCGCAGCAACTCGAATGCGAGCCGACCAGGTCCCCATGGCTGAGCGCCGCGCCGCGGCGGTGAAGAGTCGAACGCCTTCTCGTCGCTGACGAGTTCATATGCCCGCTCAGCGGCGACGACGACCGGCACGTTTCCCCCATCGGTGCGCCTTAGCCAGTCGCTCACGGCGAGCAGCAGTCGCCTTTGTGAAGCTGATAGCCGCAGCGTTGCGGCCCAAGGCGCAAGTTCGTCGCGGAGAGGCACCCCGACCGGGAGAAGCCTGTCTGCGGGCGGCTTGATGGAGCGTTGTCCGTCCGCGTCGCACCGTCGCTCACCGCGTGGCTGTCCAGCGGCCTTGGGCCTCACCGTGCCGGATGGTGTCACGCACCAGTTCGGGCACGGCGGCGGGGCTGACGTGCGGGATCAAGGTTCGGATCGCTACCGGCTGCGGCCCTAGGGGGCCGACCCGGCGGGGGGCCGGGCAACCGCCGGTACCCGCCGCTAGCCAGTCACGCATCCGGCAGGCCACCGCCGGTAATCACCGCACCGGCACGCGAACGGCTACCGCACGGCACGAGCCGAGCTGACCAGCCCCATTGATGCTCGCTGCGGTACCCGGCGCACTCGCAATGATCAGGACGCGCACGACCTGCGGATTCCGGGCCAGCACCGCACGCGGCACTCCCCCCGCAGTCAGGCCTTCACCCGGCACAGGGGAGTGTCGACCTTCCACGTCGGGCGATGGCGGGCATCTATCGGCTGAAGGCACCAGGCCGTAAAAAGCCCGGAGCAGGCAGCGAGGAAGGAAACCCCGATGATCATTACGATCACCGGACAGGCAATGACCAGCGACATGACCCGGCACAGCGCGCGAGCAGACGGGGGCGGCTGGTCCGTGACATGGCTGCCGGGCCGGGTGTGACCCGCAGCCAAGCAACGACCGCAATGGTCCTCGCCGAAACGGTAGCCGCCAGGATCGGCGACCACACCGATAAGCGGTGGCCCCACATCGAGGCATGGGCGAACGAGCTTGGCCTGTCCGGCGCCGCCGCCGTGGGCAAGATCAGCTACTACGGGGCTGACCCTGCCAACGGGTGAGCAGACACACAAAGCGGGCACGGCAACCTGTTTGCCGTGCCCGTTGCGTGCCCGATCGGGCAGTAAATCAGGAGCATTCATCGTCACTCATGGACAGTCCGGCACGGCCTCCCACCTGCGGTCGGGCAGGTTACGGCAGCGCCGCCGACGAACTTTGCACGCAAGGGATCAGGAGGTTCGAAGCGTGCGCTCAAGAACGATCTCCGGAAAGGTGGACCTGTCCGGAAATCCGGATCCATTCAGCACAGAATCGGCCGCCTGCGAGGTCCTCCCCGGTCACCGGCCTGGGGGCAACTTGGTCACCCCGTGATGCCCTGTTCACGGGTCGCCGCAGTGGCAAGGGCATGATGAATGCTCCACGCGATCTGCCTATCCACAGACCAGAAATCCAGCCGGATAGGAGACATACCGGTCGCAGGCGCGAACTCAACATTGAGACCGCCCCATCCAAGCCGACTCTTAAAGTCTGAGGACACATCACTCCGCGCCGCCGCGATAAAGATGTCCCGAATGTGTCCCATAAACATGCCGCTCCAGCGGAACACCAGCAGCCGCCGGTCCGTCAGGACCACAGCGTACTTATGCGCCACGATGAGCCCCAGCAGCACTAGGACCACAGCCAGTGCCCCACCAGCGATAAACGCGGCATTGACAAGGCTGGATCCCCCGATGCGATTACCTATAACCTCCAGCATGGCCAATGTGAGAGCTAAGACGCCGAGCCCCAAAAACAGGGCTGCCCGGCCACCCCGGGTACAAATCGCCACCGGGGTCACCAGCCTTTCTCCCTCGTCAAGGTGACCAGATGACTCCTCGGCAAGCCGTCTGAGACGGGGGCGTGCCAGCGACCAGCCGATCGACGTGCCAAACGCCGGGTCGAACCCAACCCGCCAGTTCTGGCTCATGGAAATTACTCCAGATCCTCACTTCGTGCCTACCACCGCACGGGGAAGCGCAGGTAGGGACCAACGTCTTTCCCATGAAGCTTGCGTGACGCACGAACCGCTGCGACGTATGAGCACCCCTGAGCACCAGACCTGAGGCCAGCTGTGCGTCAACGGCCTTGAGGAAATCCTTTCTGGCGGCCGGGTGATCTCATGAAGTCCCAGGTCAGGTGCCACGCGATGGGTTTTGAAGCGGTACAGGCGGCATGCTCCTTCGATGACCCCGGTGGCGATGGGCCAGCCTTCCCGGAGCGCCTTCGGGTAGTCCAGGAAGGGCGCTTGGCGGTGAGGTAGCGGGCGCATTCGTCGGCGCCGACGCGCTCCTCGGGCGAGTAGCTGTAGGTGGTGGCGGCGGATCCCGGCCGCGACCTGCCTGGCCTTGCCGCGCAGGATCTTGCGGGCCTGGTCCGCGACCCATTCCTCGGCTGCGGGCTCTCCTTTATCGAAGAAGGACCAGGCGGCCTGCCAGAGGTATTCGAAGCACGTGGATGAAGTCGATGACGATCGTGACGGTGACGCCGCGGCTCGCGGCCTCCGCGGTCACGGCCTCAATCTGCGTGTTGCTGCCGTCAACCAGGACGGCCCATTCGCGGCGGTGCTGCGGGTCGCGGCGCTCTGCCTCGCCGAACCCGGCGGCGATGACGGCGGGGATGTCGTCGGTGGCCGAGGCGGTCAGCCACTTGCCCTTCGCCTGCGGCTCCCGGCATTTCCCCTTCCTGTCTTGCGCCTTGTTCTCTTTCCTCTTCTTCGCGGGCGTGCTGATGAAATCTTCCGGCGTGCGCGGGACGGGGACGGCGTCATAGACGCAGGCCAGCTCGGCCATCCGCTTGCGCCCGTTCTTCTCGCCCGGCGACAGCCGGGTGGCCAGCTTGTTCCGGGCCGCTGCTGCGGCCTTCGCGGTGGCAAGGCGCAGCGCGTCCGGCCGCATGACGATCCCCTTCCCGTCAAAGGTCAGCACCAGCGCGTGCTCATCCGGGGCCGGGGCGGGCCGGCGATCCTCGCAGAAGCCGTCCACGTCAAGCGCGGCGCGCAGTACCAGCTCCTCGGCCTGGCGTTTCCCGATCTTGGCGACGCTGGTCAGCAGTACCAGGCCCTGCGGCACCATGCCGACCAGCGCCGCGATCGTCCCGGTGAGCGCCTCGCGTACCGTGTCGCGGGCCCGTCCGGTCCCGTCACATCGCGCCGCCGCGTCTCCCGGACTGCCAGCAGGTCCAGGTGCCCCTGCAACAGCCGCCGCACCAGCTCCCGGCCCCGCACGGTGACCCGTAGGCCCCCGCCGGGCAATGAAGTGCCCAACCGTTCCAGCTCCCCGGCAGACCTGAACCGTCGCCGGCCAGAAGCCGGATCTCTCGTCGGGTGCGCTCAAGGGCGACGATCTCCGGTACCGCTCAGTCGCCGGCCGCGGCGCGGTCCGCCTCCGCCTCGGCTTCCATCTTCGCAAGGCGCGTGTAGTAGTCCGGGAACTCGTTGAGGTGCGCCCGCGCGATCTTCGCCGTCATGGTGACATCGTCATCGGTCACATTCGTCTCCGGATCACGCGTGCCGTGCTCGAGCTCGATGTCCATCCCCTTCCGGAACTGCTCGAGATCGAACGGCGAAGTGTCCCAGTCGATGCCGATCCGTTCGCCCGCGGCGCGGGCATTATTGAGGGTAAAGCATGAGTGAGAAGTCATGCCGTTAACACTACGGTCTGGACCGTACCGCCGGTTCGTGGCCGCTTACGGCGCCCTCTTCTGGTCTGGCTCGCCTATCAGTTTGCCTGGTTGTCGTCCGCGACATTTAGCGGGGGTTCCTCGCTGACTGCCTCGGGCGCCGATCCCGTCATGTTCCATCTCGTGCGGTCCAGCCGCTGGCGCGGGACAAACCGCACATGACCGCGCGGTGGCGCGTCACCTTGCAGTGCGCTGCGCTCATCGCTGACGCCGGGATCAGTCTTCCAGTTCGACCTTGCCCTGCAGGTAGTCCTCCCGGCTGATCTCCCCGCGCGCGTAGCGAAGCCGCAGAGCCTCCTGGGCTTCCTGCAGGCCGGATGGCCTCACAGAGGTCACCGACCTGCTGCGAACTGCCGCGAGGTGCCGATGGCTCAAAGTCCGGGCCGCCCAAACGCCGCCGGCTACTGCTAGAGCAACGCCGAGAAGACTCCACAGAACTATCCATGCTCCCATCGCACCTGGCGCAGTCATCATGCCGCCCGTGGCATCTCACCTCGCTCACGTCATCCAAGCTGGCTTGCCGCTCCGCGGCGCGGCCTGCGGCACGTGCTCGGCCTTCGTGGAAGCCGGAGTCGCGATCACCGCGGGCGTCATCGCCTCCTCCATCGCCCTGGTCGGCTTCGGCCTGGACTCCGTAATCGAGCTGTTCTCCGCCGGCATCGTCGTCTGGCAGCTGCGCGGCGGTGGTGAAGAGCGAGAGACCCGCGCCGTCCGGCTCATCGGCCTGACGTTCTTCGCACTCGCTGCCTACCTCGCGGCTGACAGCATCCATGATCTTGTCAGTCACGCCCGGCCAGAGCAGTCCGGGCCGGGGCTTGCCATCACCGCCGCCGCATTGCTCGTCATGCCGGGCCTGGCCATCGCCAAACACCGGACCGGACAGGCCCTGGGCAACCGCACCCTCATTGCCGACTCCGCCGAAACCGCCTTCTGCGCCTTCACCTCCGCCGCCACGCTGATAGGCCTCGGCTTCAACGCGTGGCTCGGCTGGTGGTGCGCCGATCCAGCCGCGGCGCTTGTCATCGCCGCCCTTGCCGTTAAGGAAGGCATGGAAGCCTGGGAACACGACGACTGACGACGGGGGGCTCAACCTCAGCTCCGCACCGGGGCCGTGGGCCGCGATCGCTGCCGTGGCGCGGCATCAGGGGCGGATCGTCGAAGAGCGGGCCCTCGTTAAGGTTCGGGCACTCACAGCGCGCGGCGCACTCGATGCAGCTGCGAACGAGCTCGCTGCGCTCGATCAGCGCCGTGATCTCCGGGAGCTTCCTGCTGGCCGTGATCGAGCACGCGACCCGGCGCATCCGCATCCTTGGCGTCACGCTGCACCCCACCGGGGAGTGGACGGCCCAGCAGGCCCGCAGGAAATCGACCGCCAGGATCCCGGCGGCCTGAGAATTGAGGAACTGCCGGCCTGCTGTGCCAGGCCAGGAGCGTCGCAGGCGTGACGGGGAAGACCCCGGCCCAGCGCCTGCGCGACACCAGCCCAGACAGCGCGGCGAACCACACCCGGTCCGCAGGCTCATACCCCACCCGGCCGACCTGCCGGCGCAGCACCGCGTTCTCATGGCGCAGCACCAGCAGTTCGGCCGCTCTCGCCCGGTCGCAGAGAAGTACGGGGTCGAGCCGATCTGCGCCCAGCTCGCTGAGCTGGGTTGCAGACTACCTTCACTCCCAGGCCGGCCATTCGCGGCGGAGTTCGACCGCCCACAGCGCTGATCGTCGAGTTCATCGGCCGGCACAAGAGCTCGCCGTGGATCCTGCCTACCCCCATTCGGGGTTCTCCCGGGCCAGCCGCAGGACGAGGGCCCTGATGTTCCGGCTGGTGGCCGGCCGGCCGGTCTTGGCGGGCATGGACC
>CABECR010000546.1_pt1 | contig 12445 bp, 13 predicted proteins | sample 3422471 | NCBI WGS metagenome assembly CABECR01 (sample SAMEA5534328, study PRJEB31848) | metagenome | biome: tundra; feature: field; material: soil | place: USA | collected 2013-05 | depth 0.15 m
CACCGACCCCGCCTGGTGCTCCCGCCAGGAGGATCTCTGGTGGACGCAGGTCACCTGACCGGCGGCCCGGCTGCCTGGCCGTCCTGGCTGCCGGGCCGCTGCCGGGGCCTCGGGTGGTTGACTCAGGTCCGGCGGCTCGGTCGCCAGCCGCGCGCGACTGAAACGCGGACCTGCCGCCGGGCCGGCGGCTACAGGCCGGGGCCGAGGCCGCGGCGCGGACCGACGCGGTGCTGAACGCGCGAAACGCTGTTGGTTGCCCCAGGGCCCGTGCCGGTCGAACAGCTGCTAGGTGGCCGAGGTGAGGTGCTCGACCAGCTACACGACGCGGTAATACCTACCCCTGTCTCCTCCTGTTCGGCCCCGACTGGGTCCGCCACTGGCTAAGTCGGCTCGCCGAATCCCGCGGCACCTTAATGACATGTTCGGACCTCGGAGTCGGCCAGCAGGCCCCGGCCTAGAAGAGGCCGGGGAACAGGGCTGCGGTACGACTCCGGTAGCTGCGATATCGCGGCAGGGCCCGCAGCAGCACCTGCTCCTCCCGCAGCACGCGGTATCCCTGCAGCGCGCAGAATGCCAGCCAGACGGCGAACGCCGCCACCGTGCCGGCGGCAATGGCGAGCCCGAGCGAGGACACGATCTCCCCGGCGTAGAGGGGGTGCCGTATCCATCGGTACGGTCCCCGGTCGACCAGCTCTCGCGCTTGCGCGAACAGCGACAGGTTTCGGCCCAGGTACCGCAGCGACCACAACGCCCATGCCGTGCCCGCCGCCAGCAGGCCGTCGGCGGCGTACTGGCGGCCTGGTCCTGGCGGCGCGGCGTGCAGCAGCGGGATTGCGAACGGGGTCAGCGTGGCGACCACCGCGGCTGCCCGCGCGGTGATCGAGTCCGTCGTGGCAATGGCCGGACCGCGCCGCAGGTAACACCAGATCATTAGCAGGTAGAAGGCACAGACTAGTAGCGTGCCGAACGATCGCAGGGCACCGGCAGCGCCGGCGGCACCGCCATGGATCAGCGTGGTCAGGTCGAGTGTCAGCATCAGCGCTGCCGTCGGCACCATGATCACCCTGCCGACATCTGGCCGCACCCGGCCGGAAACGATTGCCATGATGTTCCTACTTCCCGAGCAGCGTATGCGCGATCGCGATCACACCAGGCCCGATGATGACCACGAACAGCGCAGGGAACAGGCAGAAGATCAGCGGAAAGAGGATTTTGACCGGTACCTTCTGCGCCTTCTCCTCGGCCCGCTGGCGGCGCCGGAGCCGCATCTGGATGGCCTGCTCGCGCAAGACGGTGGCGACGGTGATGCCCAGCTCGCCCGCCTGGACCAGCGCTGAGACGAACGCCCGCAACTCGGGGACGGTGGTGCGAGCGACCATCGCGCGCAGCGCCTGGCTGCGGGATGTGCCGATCTGCATCTCTTGCAGCGCGCGGGCGAATTCCGCGGCCAGCGGACCACTGGTGTTACGTGCCACCTGGCTGAGTGCCGCGTCGAACCCGAGACCGGCCTCCACGCAGACGGTGAGCATATCCAGCGCGTCAGGCAGCAGCACCTGGATCCGCGCCTGCCGCTTTATGCCCGCGTTGTACAGCAGGACGTCGGGCAGGAAGAGTCCGACGCCGACGCCGACGCCGGCGCACAGGACAAGCATGCCAAGACTGCGCAGCCCGTACAGGCCACCGAGCCCGCCAAGCACCAGGAGGCCAAGCCCCTTGACCGCGAGAATACGATCTGGCGTCCAGCGTGCCGGATTGCCCGCGAGGTCCAGCCTGCGCTGCAACGTGCTGGTGATACCCGACGGGGAGAGCCGGACGGCCAGCCCTCGTACCCAGCCAGGCAGAGCGGCGAGCGGGTCGGAGGCCTCCGGTGCGGGGGACGGAGCGTGCCTGGTGTAGCGCTGCTCGATTGCCGCCAGCGCCCCCGCGACCCCGTGCTGCCCGGATCGGGCCGGCCGCACGGCCACCACCACCATCGCGATCGCCAGCCCGAGCGAGCCGAGGCCACCAGCCAGCAGGACGCTACCGGACATCTCAGACCTCCACTTTGATGACGACACGCATCCACAGCACGCCCAGCACGAACAGCACAGCGGAGACGCCCAGCATGAGCAGCCCGACAGCCGTCGTGTAGAGGGGACGCTCGTAGGTCCGGTCGCTGAACAGAAGCCAGCCGCCGACCAGCACCGGCAACGCGATCAGGATGTAGGCGGAGAGCCGCCCCTCCGCGCTGAGCCCTCGCACGTGGCGATGGAGATACGCGCGCTCGCGCATCGTGCCGGCGGTGTTGCTCAGGACCTCGGCGAGATTGCCGCCGACCTCGCGCTGGATGCGGATCGCCATGACCGCCCACCGCAGATCGTCGGACTCCATCCGGTTCGCGACCACCTCCAGGGCGACCTCCAGGTTGACGCCCACCCGGGTTTCGGCCAGCGCCCGGGAGAATTCGCCAGCCGTGGGCTGGCTGTCCTCGCGCAGCACCGCCCCCAGCGCCTGGGGCAACGAGAAACCGGCCTTTAGCGAGCCCGCGATGAACTGCAGTACGTCCGGCAATTGGTCGCTGAAAGCGGCCCGGCGCCGGCTAATCCGGACACTCACTGCAAGCCGCATGCCGAGCCAGCCGACCAGCAAGCCGACCGCCAGGCCGATCAGGATGTTGCCGCTCACGATGGTCAGCGCGGCGGCCAGCACCACGCAGGCGCAGCTGCCAAGCAGTACCCATTCGGCAGGCGTCCGCGCGATGCCTGCCAGGTCCAGCCGCTGCGCAAGCCCCTGCTCGGCGTTGCCTGATCGCAGCAGCTGCGACGTCAGGCCGACGGCTGTCCTGGCCACCTTCCCCTCAGAGTCGCCCTCAGCATTCGCCGGGGCGGGTACGTGCCGCGGGCCGTACCGCTCAATCTGGCCGGCCAGATAGCGGTTCCGGTCATCACGGCTCGGCGAGCCGATCACCAGCAGCGCCGCTACGAGCAGCGCAGCGAAGGCGACGGCCAGCACCGCGATCAGCGGCCACGGCCACCGCCCGGCTACGGCAGCGCTGCCCGGATGCGCCGCCGCGGCAGCCAGCGCCGCCCCGATGCCGTGCAGTCCCCCGGTTCGCACCATGCTCATCGCCGGTACTCCTCGATGCCGAAGACTCCCGGCGGCACGTGGACGCCGCGATCGGCCAGGGTGTCCACGAAGCGAGGGCGCAGACCGGTGGTGCGCAGCACTCCCCGGTACCGGCCGTGCTCGTCCACCCCGGCGTGGAAGTCGAAGACGAACAGGTCCTGCAGCGTGATGATGTCGCCCTCCAGGTGATCGACCTCGGTGATGTGCGTGATCCGCCGGCTGCCGTCCTTCAGCCGGGCCTGGTGCACGATCAGGTCGATCGCCGAGGCCATCTGCTCACGGATCGTGCGCTGCGGCAGTTCCACTCCGGCCATCAGCACCATGGTCTCCAGGCGGGACAGCGAGTCGCGCGGCGAGTTGGAGTGCACGGTCGTGATGGAGCCGTCGTGGCCGGTGTTCATGGCCTGCAGCACGTCCAGCGCTGCACCGTCGCGGACCTCGCCGACAATGATCCGGTCCGGCCGCATCCGCAGCGAGTTGCGCACCAGGTCCCGGATCGCGATCCCGCCACGGTCCTCCAGGTTGGGCGGGCGCGATTCCATCCGGAGCACATGATCCTGGCGTAGTTGCAGCTCCGCGGCGTCCTCGATGGTGATGATCCGCTCGTCGGCGGGCACGAACGACGACAGCACGTTGAGGCTGGTCGTCTTGCCTGAGCCGGTGCCGCCGCCGATCACGATGTTCAGCCGGCCGCGTACGCAGGCCCGCAGCAGTTCGGCCACCGCAGGGGTCATGGTGCCGAACGCGATGAGATCAGCCATGGTGAAGGGATCGGCGGCGAACTTCCTGATCGTCAGCAGCGAGCCATCAAGCGCCACCGGCGGCACGACCGCGTTGACCCGGCTGCCGTCCGGCAGCCTCGCGTCCACCATGGGGCTGGCCTCGTCCACCCGCCGACCCACCCGCGCCACAATCTTCTCGATGGTGCGGCGCAGATGGCTCTCGTCGGTGAAGGCCGTATCCACGGGATAGAGGCGGCCGGCCCGCTCGACGTAGATCTGGTCGTGGCCGTTGACCATGATCTCGGAGACTTCCGGGTCGCGCAGGTAGGGCTCCAGCGGGCCATGGCCGAGGATCTCATCCGCGACCTCCTGCGCGACCCGCGACCGGTCGGCCACCGTCAGCGGGCTCTCGTCGTGTTGCAGCACCACCTGCAGCGTCTGCGTCACCCGCTGCTCCAGCTCCCGCTGGTCAAGATGCGCGTCGTACAGCTTCGGCCCAAGCGCCTCCAGCAGAGCCTCGTGGACGCTGCGCTTGACCGCGGCGAACGGGTCGGCGTGGCGGGCGGCGCGGCGCGGGACGCCTGTCTGCTCAAGCGGGACCGCGCCGGGCGTCAGCCGCTGGGCGAGCCGGTCGGACAGGCTCATGCCGACCGCCTTCTGCGCCGTGGCCGGGCCAGCGGCACGGCCGGGGACGCAACCGGTCCGTCAAGAAGTCGCTGCCTCGCGAACCTGATGACGGACTCGCTCACCGGATGCCCGGGACTGGCCAGCGTGATCGGGGTACCTGAGTTGATCGAGATGGGCACCGCGCGGCTGGAGGGGACCTGCGCGGCGATCGGGCAGCGCACCACCCGCTCCACGTCCTCCAGGCTCAGCCCCACCCTGGAGTCCGAGCGGTTGAGCACCACCGAGCGGATCTCTCTCGGATAGGAGAGCAGGTCCATCATGTCCAGCGCGACGCGGAGGTTCTTCACCGCGGGCACATCCGGGGTGGTGAGCAGCACGAGGTGGGCGGAGGCGTCCATCGCGGTGAGCACATGTTCGCTGAACTGCGCGGGCGTGTCCACTACGACGTAGTCGAACATTCCGCGCAGCACGGCCAGCAGCTCGCCTACCAGCGCGGGCGGTATCTTCTCTGCGTCGCCTGGGGTGACCGGCGCCAGGAGCATCTCCAGTCCGGGCCGGTAGCGGGTCAGCAGTGAGGCGGCGCCGGTGGTGTCCAGGTGACCGGTCATCGGCAGCGCGTCCACCACGGTCCGCGCCGGGTCGAGCTGCACGCTCACCGCCACGTCGCCGAACGCGAGGTCCAGGTCCACGATGCACACTCGCTGACCGGTTCCCCTGGCGAGCGCCACGCCCAGGTTGACCGACAGCGTGGTCTTGCCGCAGCCGCCCTTAGCCGCGAATACGGTGACGATCCGGCCGTCCGGAGCGGCCGGCGCATTATCGGCAGTGGTGACGGCGAGCAGTCGCCGTGACACCTCCCGCGAGCGGCGGCAGGCGGCGGCCAGCGCGGCGTGGTCGCCCGCTATGACGACCTCGCGGACCCCGGACCGCAGTGCGCAGCACAGCAGGGCGACGTCAACGTGGTCGCGCGCCAGGACCACGCCGACGGCCGGCCGGGCGAGCCGCAGATGCGCGGCGAACGCCAGCGCCTCGTTGGTCTCCGTCTCGGGGCCGATCACCACCAGTGTCTCAGTGGGATCGGTGTCCAGCATCCCAGCCGCCATGGCCAGGCTGTCGACGCCGCGGACCTGACCGCCGATGCTGACGATCAGCTCTCCGGCGCTGACGGCCGGCTCGCAGAGGATGGGCACAGTTGTCTCCTTACTTCACGGCTGGACCGGCGGCACGAGCCTGGTGTCGACCCTGGTCTGGGAAGAGTCGGTGAGCAGGGCCAGATACGGCAGGCCCGCCTGGGTGAGCGTTATCAGCCGCTCGGCGTCCGCCTGGCTGACGGCCACCGTCACCAGCACGCCCGGACTGGCAGACGACGCCGCCGATGCCCCCGACGTCCCGAGTGCACCGCTGCTGTCTTGGGAGCTGGCCCGCCCGTCGGTAGCTGCCGAGCCGACGGAAAGCACCAGCACCTTGGGCAACACCATGCGGGTCTGGGCGGAGCCGTAGGCCTGCTGCTCGTGCGGCAGTTCGCAGTTGTACTGGGCGGTCAGTGTGCCTTTGGCGGCAGAGGTATCGAACACAGCGACCTGCGACCCCGCGTGGACGTTGCCCGCCACCGCCTCCGGCAGGCAGAGCTGGATGGTTACCGCGACCATGCCGGCCGGGATCGCGAGGCCTCCGGTCACCTGTACTGCCGTCACCAGCATCGGGCGCAGGAGCAACTGTCCCGGCTGGACGTCAGCGCTCAGCACCTTGGCGCTCAGGTTGGGAGTGATCGAACGCATCGCGTCTGAGGGCACCGAGGCTGCAGGCAGCTCCTGGCTGCTGAGCAGGCCATCATGCAGCGCAGCGCCCGCGGAGGTACCGGAGGGAATCGCGTTCTCCGCCACCAGCACGCTGACCGCTTTCTGTCCGGTAAGGGCGCGGGTGTTGGCCTGGCGGACGTAGGCCAGCACCCCTCCGGTGCCGAGCACGGCGAGCAGCATCGCCAGCGCGACGGTCAGTACCCGACGCTTCACGGTTCCTCTTTTCTGGCACGGCTCGTTGCCTGGCGTGGCTCAGCCGCTGAGCTTGATTTCGGTGGCACCCAGGTCCGGGCCGCCAACTGGACCGGTCGACGGGATCAGCCCACGTACGAAGAAGCCATTGATGCACTCGTCCGAGCCCGTGCAGTTGTTCGCGGGGTTCAGCCAGTCCGGCGCGGCCGCGCCGGGCAGCTGGTAACCGGTGATGACCAAGGCAGCGAAGCCTTTCAGGGTGTAGACAGCGTCACTGCCGGTACCGGTGACCGAGGCGTAGACCGGGATGTCGACCGGAATGCGGCTGGCCACCGCCGAGGCCAGCGCCTGCGTGCAGGACTGCCCGGCGGACCCGCCGGTGTCAGCACCATAAGTGCTGCTGTCAATGTCCGCCGTGCAGGTCCCAGTCGGGTCGTCGGTCCAGGCGAACACGCCAGGGCCGTCCGCTCCGGCCGGCTCAGTGGGGCAGCCGCCGCTCGCGGTGGTGCGGAGCTTGAGCACCTGATCGAGCGATGGCATCGGCGACGGGTTGGGTGGGTAGGGCGGCGGCGGCGCGAGCAAGGTCCCGAGGCTGGTCGCCGCATCCCACTCGCAGGCTGAGATCGTGAACGCAGTCGTGGTCGCGGTCAGCGGCGGCCCCCACTCCGCCTGCGCGCACGCGGCTACGGCGCTGCCCGGGTACCCCGCCTCGCCAGGCAGCGTGCGGACGAAGGCCGTGGGCAGCAAGTTCGAGCCGTCCGCGGTCTCCGTGGCAGTGTGCACGTCCACGTAGTTCGCCCCGCCGGGCGGGGGCGGGCAATCGGTGATCTTGCCAGTGCTGGCCGGGCAGCTCCCCAGGCTCCGGGATCCGCACTCCAGGCTCACCGCGGACACCCCGTCGTTGGCGTTGGCGTCGGCGTACGCCGCGGCGATTCCCGGTGTGCAGGTACCCGCGGCGCAGCTCTTCGCCACCGCCAGCGCGGCCGCGTCGGCGCCGTTCTGCAGCTGGGCGCGCTCTGCGTAAAGCTGGCCGACGTCGATCACCAGGGCGCCCATCCCGGTCAGCACACCGCCGCCGATCAGCACCGCGATCAGCACCGCGACCGCGCCCCGCTCGTCGCTGCGGAGCAGCCGCAGGATCGGGCGGCCAAGGCCGGGCATCAGGTCTCGCACGGCATGACCCCCTGGGCGGTCAGCGTGATCGGGGAGCCGATGCCGGAGCCGCCGAACATCGCGGCGATCGCGCCGATCGGCGTAACGAACGAGAACGAATAGCTGGTCTTGACCACCGCGTCCGCCGCGGGCCCCGCGCCGGCCTGGCAGACAGTCACGGTCACCGTGACTGGACTGATCCCGGTCGCGGCGGCCTGGGTGCGGCTCACCACGTTCGGCTGGCCAAGCGCGGCCAACCTGACTCCCTCGCGGGCAGCCTGAGTAAGGGTGATCTGGGCGTTGAGAGCGCGGCCGAAGTCGACGATGCCGAAGACGAGCAGGAGCAGCACCGGGAGCAGCAACGCGAACTCCACTGCCGCCGCACCGCGTTCCCGCGCGGCAATCCCGGTCGATCGCCGGTCCATCGTTGCCTGCCTTCCCAATCGTGGCCAGGGCGGGACGGCTGGTTAGCTCGTCCCGCCCGTGCCGCAAGGCCCAGTCAGCGCCTTGTTAGGTGTTTGCGCAGGCCGACGGGAGCGCCGCCGAGCCCGGTGGCCTGCGGTGATCGCTAGGCGCCCTGCAGCGTTTGCGTTATATTGCGGAATGTGCCGTTGAGGGAACCGGTGAGCCCCCCGACCGCACCGACGATCCCTATGGCGACCAGTGCCACCAGCAGGGCGTACTCCACGGACGTCACGCCACGGTCGTCGCGCCGCAACGGCTGGGCGAGGAAGCCGTGCAGGAACACGCAAAACTTGAGCATCGGAAACTCCTTCGATGATCGGCAGGCGGTGAGGCCGCTATGCGGTCGTGATCCGCCCCTCGGGCCGGAGGGCACCACGCCACCCAGCGTGGAAAAGACTGGGGTATCGCGGGTCTGCGCGACATCGGCCGAACGGTCAGAGAAGTTCGCCGTACCGGCCGACATGTCGGGCGATCGGCCGACACCGGGCGCCGATCGGCTGCTTCTTGGCCGGGGATGTCCTGAAATCCCAGCGGCGTGCCTACTGTGGACCGCCATGGACCTCATGTGGGCCGCCGGGGGTGCCGTCGCTGGCGTGCCGGTGGGCACCGCGCTGCGCGGCCCGGTCCTCCGGCTGTCCGTGCCGAGCGGTGAACCGGACCAGACGACCTGCCCAGAATGCGCCGCGCCGGTGCCGCTCTGGCTTGCCATCGGCTGCCGGAATTGCGGCAGCAGCCTCGGCGCCCCGGCGGCGCTGGAGCTGGCCACCGCGGGGGTCCTGGCGCTGCTGCTCGGCCGGTTCGGCGGCCAGCCCGACGTGGCGGCCTTCGCCTTCCTCGGCGTGCTCGGCGTGGCCCTGGCCGCGATCGACATCGCGGTTCAGCGGCTCCCCGACCGGCTCACCTTGCCCGCCTTTCCGGTGCTGATCGTCCTGCTGGCCGGGTCCGCCGCGGTCGGGAACGATGGCGGCGCGCTGGTGCGAGCACTGCTGGGCAGCCTGGCACTGGCCGCTGGCTACCTATTGCTGGCGCTGCTGCGCCCCGGCCAGCTCGGCGGCGGCGACATCAAGCTCGCGGGCCTGGCCGGGCTCACCCTGGGCTGGCTGGGCTGGGGCACCCTGCTGACCGGGGCCTGCCTCGGTTTCCTGCTCTCCGCGGTGGTCAGTCTGGCACTGCTGGCCACCCGGCGGATCACCCTGCGCAGCGCGATCTGCTTCGGACCGTTCCTCCTCGGCGGCACCCTGCTCGCGATCCTGGCCAGCGGCAGCCCTGGCGCATGAGGACTTGAGTCCTCGTCACTGATCGCGTGGCCGCGCCGACCAGGCTCATGACTGGGCGGCGGAATGGTCGGCCCGACTTCCGAATCGCCGGCAAAGCCGCAGTCTGGATATCAGATCACAAGCCGATAACAATCAAGGAATAACGGCCAACGGCCCATACTGATGGGGCGTCTACTTTGCACCAGCCGGCTTGCGGAAGCACCGGTGGTACGGCCAGGTGCTTTGGCTCCACGCCGCCGAGTGCCTGTGACCGCCTCCGCCCCTTTTCTGCTGGTGTGACTACCTCGCCGCCTGACAGCTGAGAGGAATCGCATTTCCGGAAGATCATTCTAGTTGTGTCCTTGTTCAGGCCTATTTTGTACCAATCGATTGCCCACGTTCTAGTCAGTGCGACTAAAACGCCAAGAAAACCAGCCAAGTGGGGGAAACCGCCATGCCGATCCGTCTCGCCATCGTCGATGGTCACACCCTCACCCGATACGGCCTGCGCGAACTGATCGCGCAGCATCCCGACATCGAGATCGTCGCCGAATGCCAGTCGGCGGCCGACGCGCCCCGCACAATCGGGGCGGTGCGACCTGATGTGGTGACTGTGGACGTCGTCTTACCCGACGGCGACGGCATGCAGCTAGCCCGGGAGTTCCGGGACCGCTATGCCGATCTCGGCATCGTCATTCTGACTTCACAGGGCCAGGACGACGTGATGTTCCGGGCGCTGGAAACTGGCGTGTCGGCATTCGTGGCGAAGACCGCGCCGGTGGAAGAAGTGCTCGTCGCGATCCGGCACGCATCGGTCGCCGCCTTGTCATTCACCGCGTCGGGGCTGGCAATGGCACTCAGCCGACGGCGCAATGTGCAGGAGCGGCTCGCACTCAGCCCGCGCGAAGCGGAGGTCCTGCGCCTGCTGCGCGACGGCCTGTCCATCCCCGCGATCGCGCTGGCGATGTTCATCAGTCAGTCCACAGCGAAGACCTACGTCGCCCGGCTTTACGACAAGCTCGGGGCAGCGAACCGGGCGCAGGCGCTGATGACGGCAGTGCACTACGGCCTGATCCACTACGGGCAGGGCGCATCCTCCTGCCTGGCACCAGCACGCGCACAGGGGGCGGGCCAGCGCGGGCCCCGGGCCGGTGCCCGTTCGGCGCTGGCAGACCGCCGCCGCGGCGAGGCCGGTTCGACGCAGGTCTCATCCGAGTTGATTGGTACGCGGCGAGCGGATGCATCGGGAGGCCGGCATGCCTCGGTCGGCCTCGCCGCACCACTCCCAGGCTCGGTATCCCCTAGCTGATCTATGCGGTGCTGGCGGCGTCGTGGCTGGCGGGGCCAGCGCCGGACCTGGGCGGACAGGCATTTCAGCCTGCAGCCATCCTGCGGCGAATGGCTACGCGTCCAGGTTCGTGCTCAACGTCCGCGAGGAGGCACCGGCCCGCCGCGAGGTGATAGCGCAGGACCACGCACGCCGTGCTCTGCGAATTCGCCCCTGGCGGCATCGGCAAGTAGCTAACCGCGGCCCAGGCCACCATCGTCCCCGAGGAGATCGAGCCGTCCGGGGCGGTTGCGCAGCCGGGACCATTTCGCCGCCTACAACGGCGCCGCGCCGATCGAGGTGTCTTCAGGGAACCGCAAGATCCGCCGGCTGTCCCGGCGGGCGACGGATACGGCGATGCGGCGGCCAGACCCGCAGGTCCCCCCCACGAGTCCTGCGATCGGAGAAGTCACCTCCGCACGCGGGCTCCACGGCGCAGCCGCTCCCCTCACTGCCCGCCGACCGCTGCGGTGCCCGGCGACGGACGTGCCGGAGCGCAGGAAGGCCGCGATGGCGTCCGCCGTCGCCCGGCCCGCCGCGCTCCTGGCACGGTGTCCGTGCCGCTGGCCTCGGGCCGGCCCCGGTCGGTCCAGGCAGAGCATTACTCCCATATTTCCGTCCCCCTTCAACCGTGTCGTCGGCGCTATCGCCGATGGCACGGGATGATCTCCTGTGCGGGCGGGCTTCCCCCAAGTGCGGTGCGCCTCGCCCCGGCCAAGCACAGCCAACCGCGGACAGTCCCGCGGGTCCATCCCCGAACTCGTGGGTGGGTGCCAGGCCGCCGGCGGCCCTAGAATTCGCTACCGCATGCCATGCGGCGGCGGCCGGGCGCAGACTGTGGCAGAAGCGGCACGGGCACGAGCGGCACGAGCAGGACGGGCAGGACGGCGATGGCGCTCGATTCCACCCCAGCGACAACGCATGTCACCACCCCGTCCGGCCGGGTGATCCCGGTTCCCGGCGGCAGCCGGCTGGTGTTCGGCCGGGGGCCTGACGCGGATCTGGTGATCCCGGCGGACCGCGGCCTGTCCCGGCGGGCCGGCGCTATCAGCGCGGCAGCCAGCGGCGCCTGGGTAGCCAACATCAGCTGTACCCATGCGCTGTACGCCGAGGGTGACGGATACCGGATACGGCTGCCGCGGCTGGACGAGGCGAGCGCGCCGGACGAGCCGTCCTGCGGCTGGTTCGTCCGGCACGGCGCGGCGCTGGTCGGCTCGCGCGCCATGCTCGACGACGGCCAGCCGCTGCGCCTGGTCGTCACCGCCGGCACTGCCGCGCCGGCCGGCGCTGACGGGGATGCCGCCCGCGGGCGGGCAGACGGCGACGCGACCCTGCTGCCGCTCTACCTGGACCCGAACACCAAGCTTTTCCTGGTGGCCCTGATGTGGTGCCGGCCCTGGCTGATCGATCCGGGGCGCGGCACGCCGCTGCCGCGGACACCGGAGATCGCCCGGGCCGCGCTCGAGGTGACCGACGCACATCACGAGATCGAGGCGTTCGACCATGATCCGGCTTTCCGCGACCGGCTGTCCGCGCGCGTCGGCGAGCACCTCAAGGTACTGCGCCGCAAGATCGCCGAGCGCGGGCTGGTGCGGCCGGGAATCCGGCTGTCCGACGAAGTCGCCGTCGGAGTGCTGATCGAGAACGGCACCGTCGCCGCCGAGGACCTCGCCCGCCTCACCGACCCCGCCTGGTGCTCCCGCCAGGAGGATCTCTGGTGGACGCAGGTCACCTGACCGGCGGCCCGGCTGCCTGGCCGTCCTGGCTGCCGGGCCGCTGCCGGGGCCTCGGGTGGTTGAC
>CABECR010000548.1_pt1 | contig 12437 bp, 13 predicted proteins | sample 3422471 | NCBI WGS metagenome assembly CABECR01 (sample SAMEA5534328, study PRJEB31848) | metagenome | biome: tundra; feature: field; material: soil | place: USA | collected 2013-05 | depth 0.15 m
CGCCCGTTGACGCCGCAGGGCGATCAGCGCTGCCAGCGCGAGCCGCTTGTTGCCATCGACAAGGGCATGGTTGCGGGTGCTCCCAGAGGACTGCAGCGCCAGCTTCCTAGTCCGCCAGGTCAGCCTCCCAGTTCACGCGCTGAATCCGGACATCAAGCTCCCGGTGCTGCCTGGCGATGTCATCGCCGGCCACCCGCAGCTCGCTGACCGGAACCGTCGGCAGATAACGCAGCTCCGAGCGCATCTCACGGAACCCGCCCGGGTCGGATCTGCCAGATGCCGCGTCCGCCGCCGATGTGCACGGCGCATGCCGCAGTCGGCGTTCCTTGAACTTGCACCCCGCGGCGGAGGAGTCGATCTTCTCCCGCGCGCTGCTGCGGGCGGGCGCGGGCGCTGGCGGCGCGGGAAGCGCGGGGGAGGAAGCACTCGCCGCGCGATCAACTGAGAAGCTGACCACAATGTCGTCCTTGCGTCCCTCGACAGCGATGGCGCTGACGACGCGCCGGACAGGGCATCGACGACCAGCCCGTCGGGGCTTTTTCTATTCCGTCCTCCCGCACACTGGCGCGGGCTAGGACGCCGGACCCGCCTGGCCGGGCAGTGCCGCGGCGCTGGGGGCCGATGGGGTGCGGCGGGCGTTTGCGGCCGACGGCCGTGGCGGCAATAACGGCAGCGCAGACCAGCCCAGGGTCAGCGCGGGCTGGGCGAGCTGCAGCCTGCCGATCCTGGCGACGCCGCCGTAGCACAGCCCGGCCACGGCGCCCGCGCTGACGGGCCGGGGTGCGGCGATCGCCGCGACGGCGGTCACCGGCAGGGTCACTGGCAGCGCCAGCAGCACGGCCCAGCAGATCACCCGCCAGCCGCCGTACTCACGGGCCAGCGTCCCGCCCTCGGCGTAGCCGAGTCCGGCCACCCCGATCACGACGAACAGCAGCGTGTCACCGGCGCGCAGCCGTCCGCCGCCCTGGATCACTGCGAAGACGATCACGACGGCGAGGCCGAGCGCCAGGGCGGCCCAGTTAGGTCGGCCGGGGCCGCTCGCCCGCGCGCAGCACGGCCATCCCCGCGGTAGCCGCCGGGATGAGCCCGGTGAGCACCGCGCCGTGCGCGCTGTCGACCTGGCGCAGTGCGAGCGCCGACATCAGCCCGAAGCCGATGCCGACGGTCGCCGCCACGACGAGCAGGCGGGGGATGGCGGCGCGCGGCGGGAGCAGCGGCTGCCGGCGCGCGGCCAGCACGGCGCCGGCGGTGACCCCGGCGCACCAGTACCCGACGGGCGTGACGCTGGATCCGGGCCGCCGGGCTCAGCTGGCCGGCTGGGCCAGCGACGTCGGCGGCCTGGTGATCGAGGACGACTACGACGGCGAATTCCGCTACGACCGGCAGCCGGTCGGCGCCACGCAGGGGCTGGCCCCCGGCCGCGTCGTCTACGCGGGAACCGCCGGCAAGACCCTCGCGCCCGGCCTGCGGCTGGCCTGGCTGGCCCTGCCGGCGGACCTGGTCGAGGAGATCGTCGAGTTGCGGCGGCCCGTCGACCGCCATCCGATCATGTCGGCCAGCTGGTGCTGGCCGACATGATCGGCAGCGGCGCCTACGATCGGCATGTCCGCCAGTGCCGGATCCGCTACCGCAGCAGGCGCGACCGGCTGGCCGCGGTGCTGCGGCAGCAGGCGGCCGCCGTTACCGTGCGCGGAATCGCCGCCGGGCTGCACGCGCTGGTCGAACTGCCGGCCGGCGGCCCTGCCGAGGCCGAGATCGTGGCGCTCGCCCGCAAGCGCCACATCGCCGTCGAGGGACTCGCGCAGCACTGGATGGAGCAGGCGGCACATCCGCCGGGGCTGGTCGTCGGGTATGCGACCCCGGCCGCGCATGCATTCGATCCCGGGCTGCACGCGCTCGCCCGGCTGCTCGGGGATCTGACCGGGACAAGACGGCGGTGACTTCCTTCGGCTGGTCACCGACTCGCGCGCCGGTCTTGCATTTCGGCGCCGAGCTTCGGTCTCTCCGCGGTTTTCTCCGCCGCCCGGTCGAGCCTTTCTTGAGCACGGAGCGGGTGCGCCGAACGGCCGATGGGCGGATACCTGAGTGTTCAGCAGGCCTGGCGGGAAAGGCCCGAGCTCGCGGCGCGCTGGGCGGACAAGGCCCTGGCCCACGTCAGGTCCCGGCCTCCTAAGATCAAGAAGCCGAAGCCGGCCCGAAACCGGCGTGGCTGCGGCCCAGCCGAGGACCGGCTCTGGGCTGCTGACCGCGACGTAGCGGTGGCCGGGCAGCCGGGCGGCGCTGAAGTCTTCCCAGCTCGGTGCCTGGGTCTCGAAGGTGGCGTTGCCCTCGGCGATGCCCGCCTGGTAGATGGCAAGTACGGCGGGCGCGTGCTCGGCAGTCATCGGCTCGATGTGCATGACGGAATGCTTCTCATCGCGGCGGCGGCCTTGCTGGCGAGCTGCGCTCCCAGGAGGGTGGCTTCGCTGGCGAGACGGGGGCTCATGCCGTGTAGTGCGGCACGCCGTCGTGCTCTTCGACCTGCGCGGCCCCCCGCTCCGCCAGGACCTCCAGGTGCGCCAGTGTCTCGTTGGCGGCGAGCATCTGGTTGAACGCATCCAGGTCGCCGAACGCGCGGTCCCGGCTCGTCCATGGCAGCCGGCCCGCCACCTCGTAGGCCGTGCTCGCGCCGTGGCGGAGCGCGTCGAGTGTCGCGTCCAGCCGCACCCGGTGATGCTCGATCAGCGCTGCGATCCGGGCCGAGGTGGTCGGCTGGACCGGCCCGTGCGCGGGGAGCAGGATGCTGTCGCCGAGTCCCGCGACCACCTCCAGCGACGCCAGGTAGTCCGAGAGGGCCCGGTCCGACGGCGCCGACTCGAAGCCGATGGACGGCGTGATGTGCGGTAGCACGTGATCGCCGGCGAACAGCAGCCGGGCGTCGGGGTCGCGGAAGACGACGTGGCCCCTGGTGTGCCCGGGTGTCGCGATGACCTCGAGGGTCCGGTCAGTCAGCTTGATCGCGGTTCCGCCCTGCAGCCACTCGTCCGGGTCGGCCCACACCTCGCGGGCGGCGGCGTCGCGCGGCGGCGCATGCCTCATAAGCTGGTCGATCAGCGCGGCTGCTCCGGCCGCCCGGATCCGGTCCAGGAGCAGCTGCGGCATCTGCCCGTGCACCGACTGGATCTCGCGGAGCGCCGGGGACTCGCCGATGCCGAGGGCCACCCGCGTCCCGAAGAGCCTGCGGACCACGATGGCCTGGGTGTAATGGTCGCGATGCGCGTGCGTCACCAGGAAGCGGCTGACGCCGCCGAGGTCGTAGCCGATCGTGGCGAGCGCGGTCTCCAGGCGCGCGCGCGACTCCTCCAGTGCCCAGCCTGAATCGATCAGGACGAGCCGGTCACCGTCCTCGATCGCGTAGACGTTGACCGCGCGCAGGCCGTCATTGGGCAGCGGCAGCGGAATGCGGTGCACGCCACGGGCCACCGCGTAGGCGCCCGGTCGTTCCCATTCGTGCCGCTGCGGCATGTCGTGAAGAGGCCGCACCGGTCAGGCCACCAGGTCGTCGGCGGCGGCCGCGAAAACGGCGGTATGCGTGTCCACGTCAGCCTCGCTGGTATCAGGGCACATCAGGGCCATGTTGTGGAATGGGGTGAGCAAGACCCCGCGGTTCAGCAGGTACAGGTGCATGTACTCATCAAGCTCCGGGTCGTCGGCCGCAGCCGACTCGCCGCCCGTGCGCGGCGGATCCGGGCAGAACCGGTACTCGGCGCGCGCACCCAGCTGGGTGATGGTCCACGGCAGCCGGCGCGACGCCAGGATTTTCCTGACCCCGGCGGTGTAGCGGTCAGCCAGCTCGATCATGTGGCCGAACGCGGCTTCGGTGAGTACATTCTCCAGGGTCGCGCGCACTGCCGCCACTGAGAGCGCATTCCCGGCCAGCGTGCCGCCGACACCGCCGGTGTCGATGATGTCGGCCTTGTCGTCGGCCAGAATCCGCTCGGCCAGCGGCGCAGACAGGCCGTAGGCGCCAGCCGGGATCCCGCCCGCGATCGACTTGCCGATCGTCACGATGTCGGGCTCCAGGCCCCAGGCCCTGGTGCAGCCGCCCGGGCCCGCGCTGAAGGTATGGGTCTCGTCGTTGATCAGCAGCGTGCCATGCCGGCGGGTCAGCTCCCGGACCGACCGCAGGTAGCCAGGCAGCGGCAGCACGATGCCGATATTTGTCAGGGCGGGCTCCATCAGGACGGCGGCAACGTCACCGGTCGCCAGCTCACGCTCGAGCGCGGCGGCGTCGTTGAATTCGGCGACCCTGGTGGTCTCGCGCGGGTCCACCGGGGCGCCGACATTGCCTTGGCGCGACCGCGGCCCGTCCGCAGTGACGACGATGAATGTCTCGTCCACGCTGCCGTGATAGCAGTAGCTGAAGACAGCGGTCTTCGGCCGGCCGGTGAGCTGGCGTGCCATCCGGATGGCCCACCGGTTCGCGTCGGTCGCGGTGAGCGTGAAGCTCCAGTGACTCGGCCCGAACCGGCGGGCCAGCTCGGCGGCGACCCATGCCGCGTCCTGGGTCGGCAGCATCGTCGTCGCGCCGCCCAGGTCGGCGAACCGGCGGGCGATCGCCATCTGCACGGCGGCAGGGGAGTGGCCGGCCATGGCGCCGGTGTCGCCCAGGCAGAAGTCGATATAGCCGTTGCCGTCGATGTCAGTGAGCCGCGCCCCGTGTGCGGTCGCCAGGTACAGCGGGAAGCCGCCGGGCCACATGCGCATCCAGGTCATCGGAACGCCGCCGAGCAGGTTGCGCCCGGATGCCTGGAAGGCCTGCAGCGAGCGGGGGTGCGTGGCGGCGTAGGTGCCCAGTTCGCGGCCGATCAGCGCGGTCAGGCGCGCCCTGTCGATGACGGCCCGGCCGACCTCTTGCGGTCGGCTTTTCGCGGTATCGGCTTCTTGCTGCTCCGTCATCCGGAATCTCTTGTCTGCGTGCTTTTGCCACTGTAGGGCTTGACCGTTCCGCCGGGCAGGCGGGCGGGTGGTCGCCGAGCCCGCCAGCGGCCGAGCCCGCCAGCGGGCAGCATGAGTTAAGGAAGCGGCAGTATCGAGGTGACAGGCCCGCGCCGGCGGGCTGCGGATCGCGCGACGGCCCGGCCTTACCGGTGCGCGCTGGGGGGCATCACGGCTTGCGGCTGGCGCGAGTCTTTTTGTCGGTGTCCTGCTTGCCGATCCACGTCAATGTGTGCGCATTGCAATGGAAGTCCATCGTGTACGTACCGCCCTGGTTGAGATATCCGGCGCAAGTGCGGCCTCGGTAGGTATAGATGTTGGCGCTTCGGGCAGTCCAGCCACCCTCGGTAATCCGCAGCTCGTGGCTATGCGGCTTTCCGCGTATCGTGAGAGTGCTGCGGCCGCGTATGACCTTCTTCAGCCTATGTTCCCGATAGGTACCGTAATACGGCGTGGCGCTACGTACCCAGGAATCATGGTCGGTGCCGGTAGCGAAGATATAGTCGATATTATCCGCGCCGCCAGACATGACGACCCGGTGGCCGTCCACACTCGGTGGAGGTGCGTCCGCCGTCGGCATTCCACGTCCCCACCAGGCAGGTATGCCCGAATTCGAGGTGGTGCCCGGCACCCTGGAAAGTCGGCTCCGGCACACCTCGACCGGCAGCTGCAGCAGGTCAGCCTGCGCCTGCGGCAGCAGCCGAGTCCGGCGCGTGCGCAGCACCAGCACATGCCGGGATAACCCGGTGCCGGCCTGGCCGGCCCGGCCGGAAGATGGTGACGCGGCGGGCGGCTTACAGCCCGGCCGGCAGGTCGGCCAGTGCCCGCTGGATGACGCTGTCGGGCACCTCGAGGTCCCTGATCTGGCCGGAAATGTAGTCACTGTAGGCGCTGAGGTCGAGCAGCCCGTGCCCGCACAGCGCCGTCAGGATGACCTTCTCCTCGCCCGTTTCCCTGCAGCGCAGCGCCTCGTCGATGCACTCGGCCACCGCGTGCGTGGGCTCAGGTGCGGGTACGATGCCCTCGCTCCGGGCAAAACGCAGGCCCGCCGCGAAGCACTCCGACTGCGGCTTGGCCACTGCCTCGATCAGGCCGAGCTCGTAGATGTGCGACAGCAGCGGTGACATCCCGTGGTAGCGCAGCCCGCCCGCGTGAATCGGGTCGGGGATGAACTCGTGCCCGAGCGTGTGCATTTTCAGCAGCGGCGTGAACCCGGCCGTGTCGCCGAAGTCGTAGGCGTAGACGCCCCTGGTGAACGACGGGCAGGCGGCGGGCTCCACTGCGCGGATGACGGGGTTCATCCGGCCGGCCAGCTTCTCGCGCAGGAACGGGAAGGCCAGGCCGCCGAAGTTCGATCCGCCGCCCGTGCAGCCGACGATCACGTCGGGGGTATCGCCGGCCAGGGCAAGCTGCCTGATCGCTTCCTCGCCGATGACAGTCTGGTGCAGCAGGACATGGTTGAGCACGCTGCCGAGCGCGTAGCGGGCCGCCGGATCGCCGCCGGCCACCTCGACCGCCTCGCTGATCGCGATGCCGAGGCTGCCGGTCGAGTCGGGGTGCTCGGCGAGCACGCTCCGGCCGGCCGACGTGACGTCCGACGGGCTCGGATGGACCGTCGCCCCGTACGTCTCCATCAGCATCTTGCGATACGGCTTCTGGTCGTAGGAGGCGCGCACCATCCACACCTCCAGGTCGATGCCGAACAGCGCGCTGGCGAAGGCCAGCGCGCTGCCCCACTGGCCTGCTCCGGTCTCGGTGGTCAGTTTCGTGACGCCCTCGGCGGCGTTGTAGTAGGCCTGCGGCACCGCGGTGTTCGGCTTGTGCGAGCCGGCCGGGCTGCCGCCCTCGTACTTGTAGTAGATCCGGGCCGGCGTGCCGAGTTCCTTCTCGAGCCGGCGCGCGCGGTACAGCGGAGTTGGCCGCCAGAGCCGGTAGACGTCGAGGACATCCTCGGGAATCGCGATGTGCCGGTCCGCCGACACCTCCTGCGCGATCAGCGCGGCCGGGAACAGCGGCGCCAGGTCGTCGGGGCCCACCGGCTGGCGGGTACCGGGATGCAGCGGCGGAGGCGGCGGCGACGGCAGGTCAGCAATGACGTTGTACCACTGCCGGGGCAGGTCTGATTCCTGCAGAACGTACTTGACCTGGCGGTCCATGGTGCCTCCTGGGTAAATGATGACGCAACGTTAGCGGAGTGCCGCCGCCGCAGGAAGCGGCCGGTGTCGCGTGCTCCGGCCAGCGAGGGCGTGACGGGGTTTCGGCGCCGGCGATGATGGAGGCCGGGAGGAAGGATGATGAGGCCGGGAGGAAGTATGCACGTCGATATCTGGAGCGACATCGTCTGCCCCTGGTGTTACCTCGGAAAGTGTCACCTCGAGCAGGCGCTGGCCAGCTTCGAGCACCGGGACGAGGTGACGGTGCGGTACCGCTCCTTCGAGCTTGACCCGTCGTTCCCGGCCGGCGCGGAGCAGCCGGTCGCTGCAGTGCTGGCGGCCAAGTACGGGATGTCCGCGGTGCAGGCGCGCGAGGCGGAGGCAGGTCTGGCCGCCAAGGCCGTGGCCGACGGCCTGGAGTTCACCGCAGACCGTGCGATGGGCAACACTTTCGATGCGCACCGGCTCGTCCATTTCGCCGCTGATCACGGCATGCAGGGTCCGCTGCTCAGCCGGCTCTACCAGTCGTATTTCGGGCAAGGACGTCCGGTCTTCGCTGCGGCCGATCTTGTGCTGCTGGCCGCCGGCGCCGGGCTGGATCCTGGCGACGCGGCGCGGGTGCTCGACGACGGCAGCTACTCGGGCGCTGTCCGGGCCGACGAGGCGGAGGCCAGGACCCTCGGAATCTCCGGCGTGCCGTTCTTCGTCATCGACCGGAGGTACGGGATCTCCGGTGCGCAGCCGGCTCAGGCCCTTGCGGGGGCACTGCAGAGCGCATGGGACGGGCGGGTTGGTGAGTGATGGCGGCGCTCGGGGCCTGCCGGTCTGCCCGCAGGACGATGTGACCGGCGCGGACCCCGTCCGGGCTGGAACCGGGCGTCCCCTGCTCCTGGCCGTGCTGCTCGCGGGCGCCGGGCTGACTCATTTCGCCAGTCCACGGCCGTACGACACCATCGTGCCGAGGGCTCTGCCCGGCTCAGCGCGACTGTGGACCTACGCCAGCGGTGCGGCGGAGCTTGCCGTGGCGGCGGCGGTCGCCAGCAGGCGGACAAGGCGGCCGGGGGCTCTCGCCGCCGCAGGGCTCTTCGCTGCGGTCTTCCCGGCCAATGTGCAGATGGCGGCAGAATGGCGGCATCGGCCTGCGGCCCTGCGCGCCATCGCCTACGGCAGGCTTCCGCTGCAGGTGCCGCTGATCTGGTGGGCGCTGAAGGTGCGCCGGGGAACGCCCCGTCCCGCGCCGGCGCCCGCGGATCGACCCTGAATCCGCACCGCGAAGGGCCTTATCAGCACTGCGAAGGGCCTTGAAGAGGGCACTTTAGGCCATACTGGTTGCGGGGCCGGCTGCTGCATGCGAGGGTTGGGCCGTGAATCCGGGGTCGTCGGCGACACGAAGTATGCACGTCGCGGTCGCCCTCATCGTGACTGGGGCAGTCATTTTCATGGCCGGCGTGCTGGCGGCGCTCGTGGGTGAGGCGGTCCGCCTGACGTCGCCTCATGTTGGCTCTGCGGCGGTACGACCACCGGCTGTTGTCTGGATCGGCGCGATTGCCGCCGCATCCGGTCTCGTTCTCGGCCTCGGCACGCTGCTGCTGGTATTGCCGGGCGTGACAGCGGTCAGGGCGCCTGGCCCGCGCTGGTCTGGCGCTCGCCGGTCTGGCCCGCGCCGCTCGGGCCCGCGCATCGAGGATGCCCGCCCGCACCGGGACAGCTGGGACAGCTGGGACAATGGTCGGCAGGATTCGGCGGAGGACTGGCTCAGACCGCTCCGCGCGGGACACGCCATGGGGTCGGCCTCGCCCGAACGCGCACCAGGACAGGAGCGCGGGCAAGCCTCCGACTGGATCGCGGGCTACGCCGACGACGGCTGGCATCCCGACTTCCTGCCGGGCCAGCAGGGCAGGCACGCTACCGGCCCGCTGCCCGCCGTCCGGCTCGGCCCGGATACTGCCCCCCTCGGTCCCGGTACTGCCCCGCTTTCCCCGGTACCCGGAGAGGACGCGACGTCCGCGGGCGGGACCGCTGCGATCGCCGGCGGCCAGCAGAACGCTACCCCTGGCCGTCGTACTCGCCCGGGCTGGAGCAGATCAGCGAGCTCTACCTGGCAACTGAGGCGATCGGGGCCGCCGCCGCCGCGCATTTCGAGGAGCTGAGCAGGCGTCAGCGAGACCTGATCAGGGAGTGTTTCGCACAGTCCGGTTTCGGGCCGGACGGGGAGTCCGCGACGGTGCCGGGCAGTACTCAGCCAGACGGCTCTTCCTTGCGGTAATCGCCAATCTGAGCGCATCCAGGCGGAGCCGCAATCGCTGCCATGTCGCCGCGTCGCTGGGCATCCCAGCTGGCCGTTATGTGGAACTGCACCTCGAACGGCAGGTTATGCGCCGGATCTCGCCAGCGGCTCCTGATGCCCTGACGGCGCTCGGTCCCTGCCCAGCCATTCTGCCGTTCCTCGAGTTCGAAGCCGTGCGCCTTGAGCCGCCGGTGCACCTGCCAGGTGCCCTCGGTGTAGCGCTCGGCATCGAAGATGTAGGCGTACCGGATCGTGTCCACGATCCGGTACGCAAGCTCCTCGGGCGGCTTGTCAGGATGCCGGGCGATCAGGTCGGCGAGCTGTCGCCGGAACACATTGCCGTCCCGCAATGCGTATCGCTCGGTCTCCGGGGCCAGCTGCCCGTGGTCGAGCTGCGCCTCGATCCGGCGCATCGCCGGGGTGAGTCCGCTTCGGCCGTAGCCGCCGAACACGTTCTGGCCCTCTGCAGCCCGGTACTGCGCATGCACACGGTCGGCGACATGGCACTGCTCGGGCGTGAGCCGGGCACCTCGCCAGGCCCACGATCCGTCGTCACCAGTCCGCGGCGCGTCCGGCCCCGCTGGCCGCAGCGCCGGGTGCCCCGCGGCGGTATCACCCGCCGCCGGGCCGCTGCGCTCGGGCGGCGCGCTGCCACCGGGGAGCGCGGTGCGCTCGGCTAGCCCGTTGTTTGGCTGGGGGATACCGCGCTCGGGCAGTCCGCTGCCGACCGGGAAGGGGGTGCGGTCAGGAAGGTCGCGGCTACCGGGCATCGCTCCGGGACGCTCGTGCTCCTCGCTGCGCACAGGCGCCGTAGCGTGCTCGGCCGTGCTGTTGCCAGGCGGAGTGACGACGCCATCGGATATCCCGTTGCTGACCCGAACTTCGCCGCCCGCGGCGGGACGGTCCGGCACGGTGCTGCCCAGGACCGTGCCGCCCAGGACATCGGCGTGCTCGGCCGTCGCATCAGGTGCGGGCAGGCTGGGGCGATCCGTGAGATGGCGGTCCGTGGCATGGCCAGGATCGGCGCCCTTGCTGGGAAGGTTCTCGAGGCGGGACGGCCGGGTGGCGTCGACGTCACGGTCATCCGCGGTCAGCGGTAGCTCGAGATGCTTGAGACGCTGCGGCGCTGGCTTGCGCGAGCCGTCATCGTTATAAGGCGAGGACGGATGCCCTGGCGGGAGCCGCTCCAGGCGCAGCCACAAATCGGCCGGTGACCCGCGGGCCGGACGATCCATCTGCAGCAGCCAGGCCGGCAGGTCTGCGCCGATCCGGCCAGGAAGCCTGGCATCGACTGCTGCCGGCCCGGCGGTCGGCACTCCCGGCTGGCTTTCCGGCCGCGCCGTACCTGCCGGCGCCCGGTCCCGCGAAGCGTCCGCAGCGGCGTTTGCCGCGGCAGGAGCTGTCCGGTCGGCGGCGGACGCCGCCGATTCCGCTGGTGGCCGCGCGAAGAGCGATTCCTCCCATGCGGCCAGGTCCGGGACCTTGGCGGCCGGCTGCTGCGGCCGGGCGGCGGCTTCCTGGTCCCGGCCGCGCGGCCGCTCCGGCGCGGGCGAGGGTGAGTCCCGGCTGGTCAGCAGCTCATCGGGTGCGGCGGGCCGGGCGCTCGCCTGGGTGGACAGCACTTTCTCGGGCGCGGCCGTGCCGGAATGGTTTTGCCGGCTGCGCGGATCCTCGGGCTCCGTCGGCTCAGCGTGGTCCAGCATGCTGCGCGGATCCTCGGGCGGGACGGCGGGTTCGCCAGTGCGCGGGAGCGGGTCCTTGCCGCCGGGGTGGTATTCCGGCAGCGGCTGGTCCGCCGCGGTGTCGCCGTTAGACGGTCGTTCCAGCCGGGACATCCCGGCCAGGCGCGGCAGATCCACAGTGCTCTCCCGAGGGTCCTCTAGCTGGTCCCATCGGTCCTGCGACCCTGGCATCGCGCTTCTCCCCGCACGTCGGCGACCCGCTCATCGTAACGGCGCAGGCAGCCTGCCGCCCGAAGTGCTGATTTCTCTGGTCAGCGAGGACACAAGCCACCAGCGACGAACGGGCAGCGCCCCGAGACGAGCAGCCGTGCGGCTAGCTCACGTCAGCCGGCTGGGAAGCGTGCGCCCCGGCGGCAGATATGCCCGACACGATGACGTCGACAACTCCGCGCACGAAACGGTCACCCAGCGCGCGGTGCCCATGCAGCAGCCGGTGGTAGGCCGCGCCGAACAGGAGGTCCAGGACGACTTCCCGGTCGACGGTCGCGGGAATCTCGCCCCGTGCCACTGCCCGCTCCAGCATGATCTTGTGCTGCGTCCGGAGCGGCTCGACGACCTGGGCACGCCACGCGTCGGCGAGGGCCGGGTCGCGCTGCGCCTCGGCGATCAGGCCGGCGAGCATCCCTCCTGCCGGGGTTTTGGTGACCGCGCGGACCCAGGAGCGAAGGGCGGCGAGCAGGTCGCCCCTGAGGGTTCCGGTGTCTGGCAGCGGCTGCTGCCCCTGGAACTCGGCAAGGAATGCGTCGAGCGCCAGCGCGCCCTTAGAGGGCCATCGGCGGTAGATCGTCGTCTTGCCAACCCCGGCTCGGGATGCGACTTCCTCGATGGACATCCTGGCTAGCCCGTCTTCTGCCAGCAGCTCGGTCGCGGCCTGCAGGATGGCCCGGTCGGCGTCCTCGCTGCGCGGCCGGCCGCGCCGGGCGGCGGGCTGGGGAATAGCTGCGGTCCGCATGCGTTCCAGCCTACAGTTATATAATAACGAGACGTTGCGTATCGAAATAACGGGGGAGGAGGATCATGTCGGGTTCGATGGGCGCACGCAGACGCCGAGGCGCCCGTACTACGGCAGTTTACGGCGCACCGGCGGAGAACCGGTCCACCGCCGCGCGGACGGCGGGCGCCAGGGCGCGCGATAGCGGCGCCACGGCGGGACGCCCGCGCCCTGCCGTCGCGGAGGCTGCCGAGCCCGCCGCCGCGAGGCCAGCCCGCGCGCACGTCCGCGCCCGGCCGGCTGAAGCGGGCCCGGCCAGCGCTCGGCCAGCCGCCACAGGTACCACG
>CABECR010000560.1_pt1 | contig 12363 bp, 9 predicted proteins | sample 3422471 | NCBI WGS metagenome assembly CABECR01 (sample SAMEA5534328, study PRJEB31848) | metagenome | biome: tundra; feature: field; material: soil | place: USA | collected 2013-05 | depth 0.15 m
GCCAGGGGGGCTCCGCTCGCCGGGCGCCGATGGCGCGGAGCATGATCCGGTAAAGAGCGGAGCATGATCCGGTAAAGAAAGGCCGGGGCGACGCTTTTCTTACGTCGTATCCGATCATGGAAGGTTACCCGGCCGGAGGAGCGCTGGCAGCTCCGGGAATGCCCGCCGCGCGCTGCGTCTTACAGCCGCTGCGGGTGCGTTCGGGCCTCGGCCACATCGCTGGCCGCGCCGCTCGTTGACAGCCTTTCTGGCTGACTCAAGTAGCTGCTCTGCTGGCTGCGCATAACCTTGAGTCGAGTACGCTCAAGTCTCTTGACATGAGTGGGCGGACATGGCAAACTTGCGTCAAGAACGCTAAAGACTTCGGACATACACGCTCACACCCAAGGACTAACTCATGGCACGTGCGGTAGGCATCGACCTGGGGACGACCAACTCTGTCGTCGCCGTTCTCGAGGGCGGCGAGCCCTCGGTCATCGCAAACGCGGAAGGCTCGCGCACCACGCCGTCTGTGGTTGCCTTCGCCAAGAACGGCGAGGTACTCGTCGGCGAAGTCGCCAAGCGGCAGGCAGTGACCAACGTCGACCGGACCATCCGCTCCGTCAAGCGGCAGATGGGCACCGACTGGTCGATCTCCATCGACGGCAAGAAGTTCACAGCGCAGCAGATCAGCGCCTTCGTCCTGCAGAAGCTCAAGAGGGACGCAGAGGCCTACCTCGGCGAGACGATCACCGATGCGGTCATCACCGTTCCGGCGTACTTCAGCGACGCGCAGCGTCAGGCGACCAAGGAAGCCGGCACGATCGCTGGCCTGAACGTGCTGCGCATCATCAACGAGCCGACCTCGGCCGCACTGGCTTACCACCTGGAGAAGAACACCGAGGCCACGATCCTGGTCTTCGACCTGGGCGGCGGCACGTTCGACGTCTCGCTGCTCGAGGTCGGCGAGGGCGTCGTGGAGGTCAAGGCGACCAGCGGCGACAACCACCTCGGCGGCGACGACTGGGATCAGCGGATCGTCGACTGGCTGGTGCAGGACTTCAAGAACAGCTATGGCATCGACCTGTCCAAGGACAAGATGGCGCTGCAGCGGCTGCGGGAGACCGCGGAGAAGACCAAGATTGAGCTGTCCAGCTCGACCGAGTCGCAGATCAACCTGCCCTACATCACCCACTCCGAGCAGGGACCGCTGCACCTGGACACCAAGATCAGCCGCGCTGAGTTCCAGAAGATGACGGCCGACCTGCTTGACCGCTGCAAGACGCCCTTCCAGCAGGTCATCAAGGATGCCGGCGTCAAGCTCGCCGACATCCACCACGTCGTGCTGGTGGGCGGTTCCACCCGGATGCCCGCGGTTGTCGACCTGGTCAAGGACCTGACCGGCGGCAAGGAGCCCAACAAGGGCGTAAACCCGGACGAGGTCGTGGCGGTCGGCGCCAGCCTGCAGGCCGGCGTGCTGCGGGGCGAGGTCAAGGACGTCCTGCTGCTGGACGTGACGCCGCTGTCGCTCGGCATCGAGACTAAGGGCGGGATCTTCACCAAGCTCATCGAGCGCAACACCACCATTCCGACCAAGCGCTCCGAGATTTTCACCACGGCTGACGACAACCAGCCGTCCGTGCAGATCCAGGTGTTCCAGGGCGAGCGTGAGATCGCCGCTTACAACAAGAAGCTCGGTATGTTCGAGCTGGCTGGCCTCGCACCGGCGCCGCGCGGCATCCCGCAGATCGAGGTCACCTTCGACATCGACGCGAACGGCATCGTCAACGTCTCGGCCAAGGACCTGGGCACCGGCAAGCAGCAGTCCGTCACCATCTCGGGCGGCTCAGCGCTGGGCAAGGACGACATCGATCGGATGATGGCGGACGCCGAGAAGTACGCCGATGAGGACCGCAAGCGCCGCGAGGAGGCAGAGGTCCGCAACCGCGCCGAGACCCTCGCCTACAGCACCGAGAAGTTCCTGTCGGAAAACGCCGACAAGGTGCCGGACGACGTCAAGTCTGAGGTCGAGTCGGCCGTCGCCGACCTGAAGAAGGCTCTCGAAGGCACCGACACCGAGGCGATCCGGACGGCCACCGAGCACGCGGCCCAGGTCAGCCAGAAGATGGGAACGGCGATCTACGCGCAGTCCCAGCAGGCCGCGGGCGCTCAGGCCGGCGACGCAGGCAGCCACGAGGACGCCGGCCACGACGATGACGTCGTCGAGGCCGAGATCGTGGACGAGGACAAGCCGGCCGATTCGGAGGGCGGCGCCGCCTGATGAGGTATTCCGACGACGAGAGCCAGGGCCCGGTCATCCGCGACCGGCGGCGCATCGACCCGGTGACCGGGCGGGTACGCGATCAGGGCACTGCGCGCAAGGGCCAGCCGGGCGAGGCTCAGGGCGGCCAGGATCCGGCTGGGCAGGAACGTCCTGCCGGATCCGCACCCGGCCCAGCTGGGGGCGCGGCTGCGGGTAACCCCGGCGGCGCCTTCCCCGACGGTCAGGCGGCAAGCCCGGCCGCCGGGGCCGCGGCCGATACCGGAACCGCCGGCCCGGATGGGGGGCGCGCAGCTGGCGATGCCGCGGTGATGCTCGCTGAGCGCACGGCGGACCTGCAGCGGCTTCAGGCGGAGTATGCGAACTACCGCAAGCGGGTCGAGCGTGACCGCCTTGCGGTCAGGGAGCAGGCGCTTGCGGGCATGCTCGGCCAGCTGCTGCCAGTGCTCGATGACATCGGCCGCGCCAGGGAACACGGCGAGCTGGTCGGCGGCTTCAAGCAGGTTGCCGAGGCGCTGGAGGCGGCTGCCGCCAAGCTCGGACTAACGCCCTACGGCCAGGCCGGCGATCTGTTCGACCCCACCCTGCACGAGGCCCTGATGCACTCCTACTCGCCCGAGGTCGCCGAGCCGACGTGCGTAAGCATCCTGCAGCCCGGCTACAAGGCTGGCGAGCGGATCCTGCGCCCGGCCAGGGTGGCCGTCGCCGAGCCCGGCGAGGCGGATGGCAGCCAGTCCGCTGGCGCTCAGCCCGCCGGCCAGGCCGTGCCCGCGGACACGGGCACTGCCCCCGGAGCGGCCGACGCTGACGATCCTGGCAGCCCGGCAGCGCGCGGCTCTGACGACTAGACGCGACGAGAAGAGGCTCGTTGAGCACCAAGGACTTCCTCGAGAAGGACTACTACAAGGTCCTCGCCGTCTCCAAGGACGCGAGCGCCGATGAGATCAAGAAGTCGTATCGCAAGCTGGCCCGCAAGTACCACCCGGATGCCAACAAGGGCGACTCGAAATCCGAGGAGCGCTTCAAGGAGATCTCCGAGGCGTACAACGTGCTGTCCGACGAGAAGCGGCGCAAGGAGTATGACGACGCCCGCTCGCTCTTCGGCAGCGGCACGCGCGTGCCGGGTCCGGGCGGCGGATACGGCTTCGATCTCGGCGACCTCTTCGGCGGGTCCGGCGGCGGCGGCGCGGGCGGGTCCGGCGGCAGGCTCGGAGACCTGCTGGGCGGCGTGTTCGGCAACCGCACGAACACGCAGCAGCAGCGGCCCCGCCGCGGCGCTGACGTGGAAACCGAAGCGTCGCTGAGCTTCGGTGATGCGACTGACGGCACCACCGTGTCGCTGCGGCTGGCCGGGGAGGCTCCCTGCAAGGCGTGCATGGGCACCGGCGCCAAGGCCGGCACCGTCCCCCGAGTGTGCCCGTCCTGCGAGGGCACGGGCCAGGCGAGCAGGAACCTCGGCAACTTCGCGTTCTCTGAGCCCTGCCGGGAGTGCCGGGGCCGGGGACTGGTTGTCGATGACCCCTGCCCGGTCTGCTCGGGCAGCGGCCGGGCGATGAGCAGCCGCACCATCCAGGCGCGCATCCCGGCCGGAGTCGGCGACGGCCAGCGCATCAAGCTCAAGGGAAAGGGCGCTCCTGGCGAGCGCGGCGGACCGGCCGGCGACCTGTACGTGCGGGTGCACGTATCTGCGCATCCGGTTTTCGGCAGGTCAGGCCACAACCTGACGGTGACGGTCCCGGTTACCTTTCCCGAGGCGGCTCTAGGCGCTGAGGTCAAGGTGCCCTCGCATCGCGGGATGCCGGTAAGCGTCCGCATCCCTGCGGGCACCCCGAACGGCCGGACGTTCCGGGTCCGCGGCAAGGGCGTGCGGCGGTCGGACGGCACCTACGGCGACCTCCTGGTCACCGTGAATGTCGAGGTGCCCAGGAACGTCAACGGAAAGGCGCGCGAAGCGCTCGAGGCCTTCCGCGAGGCAACGGCCGGCCCGGATCCGCGGGACGAGCTGCTGCGCAAGGCCAAGGCGGACTGACCGGCGAGCAGGCGAAAGGAGATGACATGACCAGTGAGTTTGAGCTTTCGGACGATACACCGGTGTACGTGATCTCCGTTGCCGCGCAGCTCTCCGGACTGCACCCGCAGACGCTGCGGGCCTATGACCGGCTTGGCCTCGTCTCACCCGGCAGGGCCGCGGGTCGGGGTCGCCGTTATTCGCTGCGCGACGTCCTGATCCTCCGCGAGGTCCAGCGGCTGTCCCAGGAAGAAGGCATCAACCTCTCCGGGATCAAGCGGATACTCGCGCTGGAGAGCGCGGAGCAGCGCAGCCGCCTGCTGCTGGCCGAGATGCACGCCGAGATCAGCCAGCTCCGCGCCGAGCTCGAATCCACCCGCGCCGTGGCAGCCCGGCTAGCCGGGCTGCTCAGGAGCCGCGGCGACGGCGCGGCTCTGGTGCCTGTGCGCAGCCGCGCTGCGGCTGCGGGGCCGCCGCCGGCCCCATCCGCGGCGGCCGGCGCCACGCCAGGCGCTGCGGCCAGCCGCGCGCGCCCCGGCGAGATTCAGGCAGCTGCCGATGCGGACTGACCTTCCGGCCGCCACGGTGCTGGCCCGCCGCGGCCGGCCACTCAGCGAAGAGAACTGAACACAGGGGGGGACCCACTAACTTGAATGACAAGCTGACCCGCAAGAGCCACGAGGCTCTGTCTGACGCGGTCAAGAGGGCCGCAGCGGCAGGGAATCCGAGCGTGGACGGTTTGCACCTGCTGGCCGCCCTGATCGAGCAGGACGGGGGCATCGCGGCGCCGTTGCTGCGGGCCGTCGGCGCCGATCCGGGCGCCGTGCTGAAGGACGCCGAGGAGCAGCTGTCCCGGCTGCCGAGGGCGGCCGGGGCAACCGTGGGTGCGCCGGAGACCTCGCGCCCGCTGCTGGCCTCGCTGGCCACTGCCGACAAGCGCGCTAAGGAGATGTCGGACGAGTACGTGTCCACCGAGCATCTCCTCGTGGGCCTGGCGGCCGACGGCGGCCAGGCCGCGACGATACTGCGCGAGGCTGGCGCGGGGCCTGATCAGCTGCTCAAGGCCTTCGAGCAGGTTCGCGGCCGGACCCGGGTCACCTCCCCGGATCCGGAAGGCACCTATCAGGCGCTGGAGAAATACGGCGTCGACCTGACCCGCAGCGCCCGCGAAGGCAAGCTCGACCCGGTCATCGGCCGGGACGCCGAGATCCGCCGGGTGATCCAGGTACTCTCCCGCCGGACGAAGAACAACCCGGTGCTCATCGGCGACCCCGGCGTGGGCAAGACCGCGGTCGTGGAGGGACTGGCGCAGCGGATCGTGGCCGGAGACGTCCCTGAGTCACTGCGCGGCAAGCGCGTTGTGGCCCTGGACCTGGGCTCGATGGTGGCGGGCGCCAAGTACCGGGGCGAATTCGAGGAGCGGCTCAAGGCTGTGCTCGGCGAGATCAAGCAGAGCGAGGGGCAGGTCATCACGTTCATCGATGAGCTGCATACCGTGGTCGGGGCGGGCGCGGCAGAGGGCGCCATGGATGCGGGCAACATGCTCAAGCCCATGCTTGCCAGGGGCGAGCTGCGCATGGTCGGCGCGACGACGCTCGATGAGTACCGCCAGCGGATCGAGAAGGACCCGGCGCTGGAGCGCCGGTTCCAGCAGGTCTTCATCGGCGAGCCGTCGGTGGAGGACACCATCGCGATCCTGCGCGGGCTCAAGGGCCGCTATGAGGCCCATCATCAGGTCCAGATCTCCGATGCGGCCCTGGTGGCCGCGGCCACGCTGGCCGACCGGTACATCACGGCACGCTTCCTGCCGGACAAGGCGATTGACCTGGTGGACGAAGCAGCATCGCGGCTGCGCATGGAGATCGACTCGCGCCCGGTCGAAATCGACGAGCTGCAGCGATCCGTCGACCGGATGAAGATGGAGGAGCTGGCGCTTGCCCGGGAAGCCGACGCAGCGAGCCGGGAACGGCTAGAGCGGCTGCGCGCTGATCTGGCCGACCGGCAGGAGCAGCTCACCGCGCTTGTCGCGCGCTGGGAAAAGGAGAAGGCCAGCCTGAACAAGGTCGGCGAGCTGAAGAAGCAGCTTGATGATCTCAGGGGCCAGGCGGAGCGGGCCCAGCGTGACGCTGATTTCGAGGTCGCATCGCGCCTCATGTACGGGGAGATCCCGGCGCTGGAGCGCGCGATCGAGGCGGCGGCCGCCAGCGACGGCACCGCACGGGCTGGAGGCGAGGACGCCGCAGCGTCCGGCCGGGCGGCTGCCCTGGCCGGCGGCAGGCCCATGGTCAAGGAGGAAGTAGGCCCCGACGACGTCGCTGACGTGGTATCCGCATGGACCGGCATCCCCGCCGGGCGCCTGCTCGAAGGCGAGACGAGCAAGCTGCTCCGGATGGAGGACGAGCTTGGCAAGCGCCTGGTCGGCCAGTCGAGGGCCGTACAGGCAGTGTCGGACGCCGTGCGCCGATCGCGGGCCGGAATCGCCGACCCGGACCGGCCGTCAGGGTCGTTCCTGTTCCTCGGGCCCACCGGTGTTGGCAAGACCGAGCTTGCCAAGGCACTCGCGGAGTTCTTGTTCGACGACGAGCGGGCGATGGTCCGCATCGACATGAGCGAGTATTCCGAGCGGCATTCCGTCGCCCGGCTGGTGGGGGCGCCCCCCGGCTACATCGGCTACGAGGAGGGCGGCCAGCTGACCGAGGTGGTTCGCCGCCGGCCGTACTGCGTCGTCCTGCTCGACGAGGTGGAGAAGGCGCACCCGGAAGTCTTCGACATCTTGCTGCAGGTTCTCGATGACGGGCGGCTGACCGACGGCCAGGGCCGGACCGTCGATTTCCGGAACACCATCCTGATCCTGACCTCCAACCTCGGCTCTCAGTTCATCGCCGATCCAAATCTGGACGAGGCTGCCAAGAAGGATGCCGTGATGTCGGTGGTGCGGACTACCTTCAAGCCGGAGTTCCTCAACCGGCTGGATGACGTAATCCTGTTCGACGGGCTCAGCACCGAGGAACTCACGCAGATCGTCGAGTTCCAGGTTGCCCGGCTGGCCCGGCGTCTGTCCGACCGCCGGCTGACGCTCGAGGTCACTGCGCCCGCCAGGGAATGGCTGGCCCTCACCGGATTCGACCCGGTGTACGGTGCGCGGCCGCTGCGCAGGCTGATTCAGTCCGCGATCGGCGATCAGCTGGCCCGCGGCCTGCTGTCAGGCGCGATCAGCGAGGGCGACACCGTTCTTGTCGATCTCGACCAGGCAGCAGACGCGCTGACGGTTCGCGCGGCCGGGCGTCAGTCCGCCGGGCAGGATCAGGTCTCGTCCAGCATCTCGTCGTAGCTGTCCTCGGGGAGGCCCAGGTCGTTGCGGATTCGATAGCGGAGACTCAGCAGCAGGCGCAGTTCAGTCTCGTCGTCGCTGCGCTGCCGGTGCGCGGGCACGGAGGCCAGACGCCGGTCCGGGCTCGGCTCGCGTCCCGGCGCCGGCGCCCCCTCCCGCTCGGCGTACCGCAGGCATAGCTCGACTCCGGCCGTCGCCCATTCGAGGGCGCCCTGCGGGTCCGAGTACTCCACCAGGAGCTCGGCGACGAGGTCACAGGCCCGCGGATCGGTGCGGCCCTCGCCTTTGAGCGTGGCGATCAGGGCCCGCGCTTCGTCCGCCTCGCCGAGCTGGAAGAGCGCCCTCGCCAGCGGTACCCGCGGATCAACGGATGCTGAGCCGCCGTCCGCCATCGCCATCCGGAAACGACTGGCCGCGGCAGCCGGGTCGTCCGCGAGCAGCCACTGCTCGCCAGCCCGCAGGAAAGCCTCGGCCCGCGGCATCGCCTCGGTCTGCGTGCCGGTCCTCGCCAGAGTGGTCATCCGTTGTGCGGCGGACCGATGCTCACCGCTGAACGCGGCATCGAATTCGATCGCATCGAATTCCTCCCGACTAAGCACCGCCACGCTACGTAAGGTACCCACCCGATGGGCGCCTACAACGCCAACGGCGCGGGAGTAATGGCTTTGTGACCCGTTATCGGCGGGAGCGCTCCAGTGCATCCCAGAATCCCAGCCTCAGAGCGTGCCTGACCTCATCGTGCTGCAGCGAATCGATGGGCAGCGCCGAGCCATGCAGCAGCCTTGCCTCCAGGTCTGACGGCATCCGCGGCTTGCGGGCCAGCACAGCCTCCAGCCAGAGCGCGGGCGCGTCCCTGGCCACCGTGTCGCCGAAGCCATAACCCTCAGCATGAGCGGCCTGGACGGCGTCGGGCAGGGAGAGCGAGACCGGTGGCGGAACCTGCGGGTGACCCGCAGCGGGCGGTGATCCTGGACAAGGCTCCTGAGCGGGCACGGTGTAGCCGCTGCCGGAGTAAGCCGGGCCGGGCCGGGTCGTCGGGGCCGACGGGAACTGCGGGTGCAGGCCATGATCGGCTGGACCGTAGTGACCGGCTGGATCCTGCGGATACTGCGCGCCCCGGCCGTCTGGTAGCTGCCTGGACTGACCGCCCTGCGGTGCGGTGTCCGGCGACGGCCGACCGTTCTGCGGCCGTGCGCCGTCCAGGCCGTTCTGGGGAAGCTCGTTTCGCGGGAGACTGCCGTCCGGCCCACTCTGCGGGAGGCCGTTCTGCGGGAACCCCGGGCCGTTCTGGGGCATGCGGCTCGCCTCGGGCCCGCTGCGCTGCACGCCCCGTTGCGCCGAGCCACCCGGCGGGAGGCCGCCGGGCGGCCCGTTGCGCGACCGTGGCGACGCCGTTCCGCTGAGCTGCTCTGGCAGCTGATATGGCTGCTGCCCGTTCGTCGCCGAGATGTTCCCGCTCGGCGGCGAAACTCCGCTCTGAGCCTGGCCGCTGGCGGGGGGCGATCCCGGCGCATTGCGGCCCGCTTCGGGGGCCGGCAGGCCGAGTGCCTGGTCATGCAGGCGGCGCTTGCCCTCGATGCCACGGTCCTGAGCGCCATGGCCCTGACCAGCACCTTGCTGCTCGGGCATGCTGCGCTGATCTTGCGTGCTCTGGTCCGGCTGGCTGCCCGAGACGGCCCGGCCGACGCCCAATGATGGCTGCGGGCCAGCGGGCACGGGATGCTCTGCCGACGCGCCCGCACCGGGAGGCTGGCCCGGCCGCGGATACTCCGCCGGGTAGGAGGCAGGTGAGGCAGGCAGGGCCTGCGGCGGGAGCCCGTGGTGCGGCACGGTACCGGACCGCTGGCTGTTCCCGTTCGGCAGATCAGGCACCGGTGAAGGAGCGCTGGCGTAATCCCCGGCGCTGGGGCCGGACTCAGAGGCGCGCGCGGGCTCAGGGCTACGCGTCGGCGCCGCATAGCGCACGGGGTCGGCACTGCGCACGGGGTCGGCACTGCGCACGGGGTCGGCACTGCGCACGGGGTCGGCACTGCGCACGGGGTCGGCACCGGTGATCAGGTCCACGAAGGGCTGCAGGTGGGCCGCCGAGACCTCCACGATGTCGTCGCACTCCTGCCGGAGCGCCCGGGAGATCGTCCAGCTGCCATCTGCGGTGATATGCACCAGGAGCACGCGGATCCCCAGGTCCTGCACATCTGCCAGGACCTGAGCAAGGTCCTCCTCGGCGCAGACGATTACCGCATCGCTGATGGCCCTGTTGCGCGCGAGCGTGGTGAGGTCGCGGTGGATGTCGGTCTCGACGCCTTCCCGCCGTCCCGGCCGCATCTTGCCCAGCCGCAGCTTGAGACCGGGAAGATCCGCGAGGACGTCGTGCTCAGAGGTGCGGCGGCTATCGACTGTCGCCTCGTACCAGTAGCACCGCAGCACGGGCAGACCCGTGCGGTCGCGGGCGAGCCCGGCGAAAAACCTGAGCAAGCCTGCATAATCCCAGACGACGGAGTCACGCTGGCGGGTACCGTGAACGGCCATAGCGCCATCAGCAAGCACATAGCCCGCGTCTACGAATAGCGCACAACGATCCACGCAACACCGTCCCTTTCTTTGACGCGAGACGTTACCAGCGCATGCCCGGCGCCGTGGCGTATAGCACGGATCACGGGCGTACCCATCGGGTCCGGCCTCAGCAGGTCCGTCCTGAGCATCTCCGCCATCGCGCACAGCCGCTGCGCGGCGGCCAGGCACATTCGCGGAGGCAGCCGCGGGGGGCGCGCAGCTGACCGCTATGCCGGGCTGCCGGCGGCAGCGGGCAGGTAGGCTCTGCTGCCGTGTCTGAGCGCGAGGATCTGCTAGCGGTAATCCGGGACAAGGCCATCGTGCACGGTGCGGTGACACTGTCTTCCGGGCAGCGGGCGTCCTGGTACATCGACCTTCGGCGGGTACTGCTCGACGGCAGCGCCGCCCCGCTGGCCGGCCGGGTGCTGCTGGCGGCCACGGCCGACATGTCGTATGACGCCGTCGGGGGCCTCACGCTCGGCGCGGATCCGGTCGCCACCGCGATGCTGCACGCAGCCGCGGCTCAGGGCCGGATCCTGGATGCCTTCGTGGTGCGGAAGGCCGAGAAACAGCACGGCCTGCAGCGGCGGATAGAAGGGCCCGACGTGGCTGGCCGGCGTGTGCTCGCGGTGGAGGACACCTCGACGACGGGAAGCTCAGCCCTCACCGCGGTGGATGCGCTGACCGAGGCGGGCGCCGAGGTGGTGGGCGTTGCGGTCCTCGTCGAGCGCGGCGCCCGCGCCAAGGTTACCGAGCGCGGCTTGCCTTACCGGGCCGTCTTCGAGCTGGCTGACCTCGGGCTGAACTAATCCCGAGCCGGGCTGAACTCCCGCGTAGCGGACAACGCGTTAGCTGGGCTGCTGGTCAGCCGCCGACCAGCAGCCGCACTGCCAGAGCACCCACCATCAGCAGCACGACGATCAGCGCGACGACCATCCCAGCGCCCACGTAGCGCCGGTGCCCAGCGGGATCGGCACCATGTAGTCCCATGATTCGAGACTAGACCCGCGGCCGGCACCGGGCCGTCATTGCAGCGAACTCGGCCAGTCAATGCAACGAAACCTGCGCCGCCTGGTTACGGCAGGACCCCCAAATTCGAGATACTGGGGCTAACAACACGAGAGGGAGCAGCCGTTATGCCTATCGCGACGCCAGAGGTCTACGCGCAGATGCTCGACCATGCAAAAGAGCGTGGCTTCGCCTACCCGGCGATAAATGTCACATCCAGCCAGACGCTGAACGCCGCCCTGCGCGGCTTCGCCGAGGCCGAGAGCGACGGCATCGTGCAGGTCTCCACGGGTGGCGCCGAGTACCTCTCCGGCCCGGTCAAGGACATGGTGATCGGCGCCTCGGCACTTGCCGAGTTCGCCCGGACCGTCGCGGCCAGGTACTCGGTGAACATCGCGCTGCACACCGACCACTGCCCGAAGGACAAGCTCGAGGGGTACATGCGGCCGCTGGCACAGCTGTCCGCCGAGCGGGTGGCCCGCGGCCGGGACCCGCTGTTCCAGTCGCACATGTGGGACGGCTCGGCAGTCCCGATCCCGGAGAACCTGGAGATCGCCACCGATCTGCTGAAGCTGTGCGCCAGCGCGCACATCATCATGGAGGTGGAGATCGGGGTCGTCGGCGGCGAGGAAGACGGGGTCGTCGGCGAAATCAACGAGAAGCTGTACACCACGCCGGATGACGCGCTGGCGACTGCGGAGGCTTTGGGGCTAGGCGAGCGGGGCCGGTACATTCTGGCGGCAACCTTCGGAAATGTGCACGGTGTTTACAAGCCCGGCCACGTGAAGCTGCGCCCCCCGGTGCTGAAGGAAATCCAGGACGCGGTCGGGGCGAAGTATGGCCGGGAGAAGCCCTTCGACCTTGTTTTCCACGGCGGGTCAGGCTCAGCGCTTAAGGAGATCCGCGAGGCGATCACTTACGGCGTCGTCAAGATGAACGTCGATACCGACACTCAGTACGCCTTCACCCGGCCGGTCGCCGGCCACATGTTCTCCCATTACGACGGCGTCCTGAAGATCGACGGCGAGGTCGGCAGCAAGAAGCTCTACGACCCCCGCGCCTGGGGCAAGGCGGGCGAGGCAGGGATGGCCGCACGCGTAGTCCACGCCTGCGAGGACCTGCTGTCGGCCGGCCAGCGGCTCAGCTGACACTGGCCCCGTCGCTGACACTGGCCCCGTCCGGGGCCGATCGTCCCGCCGGCTG
>CABECR010000591.1_pt1 | contig 12091 bp, 10 predicted proteins | sample 3422471 | NCBI WGS metagenome assembly CABECR01 (sample SAMEA5534328, study PRJEB31848) | metagenome | biome: tundra; feature: field; material: soil | place: USA | collected 2013-05 | depth 0.15 m
GCCTTCCAGGGCGGACCCCTGGGGGAGGTGGGTGCCGACGGGGCTTTTCACCTTCTGGGCCGCCCCCTGCGGGTCACCAACCTGGCCGGGACCGATGCCATCGAGCCCAGGGTCGCCCTGGTCAAGATGGTCGCCGGGATCGACGGGACGTTCGTCAACGTGGCCGTGGAGCGGGGCTTTCGGGGCGTCGTGGTGGAGGGCTTCGGGTTGGGCAACGCCAACGAAGCGGTGCTGGCCTCGGTGCGGGCGGCCGTCGAGGCGGGGGTGGTGGTGATGATCACCTCGCGCTGCCCGTCCGGGGCGGTGGAGCCGGTGTACGGCCAGGGCGGCGGCTTCGACCTGGCCGGCGCCGGGGCGGTCTTCGCTGGCGACCTGAGCGGACCCAAGGCCCGGATACTGCTCATGGCCGCCCTGGGGGCGGCGTCCTCGCCCGACGCCGTCGCCGACCTGGTCCGACCCCACATTCAACGCCAGACAACTCAATAGGAGGCGCACATGGCGGGCAAGGAGATCCTCGTGGCCTACGGCGTCGACGTCGACGCCGTGGCCGGCTGGCTCGGTTCGTACGGGGGGGAGGACTCGCCCGACGACATTTCGCGGGGCTTGTTCGCCGGCGAGGTGGGCACGCCCCGTCTGCTGCGCCTCTTCGAGCGCCAAGGGGTGCGCACGACGTGGTTCATCCCCGGCCATTCGGTCGAGACGTTCCCCGAGCAGATGGCGGCGGTCGTTGACGGCGGCCACGAGATCGGGGTCCACGGCTACTCCCATGAGAACCCGATCGCGATGACCCGCACCCAGGAGGAGGCGGTCCTGGCCCACTGCATCGAGCTGGTTGAGCGGCTCGCGGGCCAGCGGCCGACCGGCTACGTGGCCCCATGGTGGGAGTTCTCCACCGTCACCAACGAGCTGCTGCTCGAGTACGGGATCAAGTACGACCACAGCCTGATGCACGACGACTTCCACCCTTACTACGTACGGGTCGGGGATCGTTGGACCAAGATCGACTACAGCAAGGCGGCCCAGGAGTGGATGAGGCCGCTGGAGCGGGGACATGAGACAGATCTCATCGAGATCCCGGCGAACTGGTACCTCGACGACTTGCCGCCCATGATGTTCATCAAGGGTTCGCCCAACAGCCATGGCTTCGTGAACCCGAGGGATATCGAGTCGATGTGGCGCGACCAGTTCGACTGGGTCTATCGGGAGCATGACTACGCCGTGTTCACGATGACCGTCCACCCCGACGTCAGCGGCCGACCTCAGGTCCTGCTCGCTCATGAGCGCCTGATCGAGCACATCGGGGGACACGAGGGCGTCCGTTGGGTCACCTTCGACGAGATCGCCGACGACTTCGCCCGGCGCCAGCCTCGTCCTCACTGAGGCCAACGCCCCGTCCGCGTTCTTTTGCGGCGAGCCGATCACCCGGCTTTCCAACAGCCGCGTGAGGTATCTCAGTAATGAACCAGTCGCGGGTTGAAATACCCAGCCAGGGAGCGGCCGCGGTCACTGGTACTCCTCAGGGGTTGTGATTCGACGGTATGCGACGCGGTTCTCGCGTGCCTGGGCGAACTCGTCGCGGCGGGCTTGGCGGATGGCATCACCTCTGCCTTCGTGCTCGTCGTCGGGGGTGACGTAGCCGATGCTGGCGTGCAGCCGGATGGTGTTGTACTCGGTCCGGGCGCGGTCCAGCTCGGCGCCGAGTTCGCCGGGGTCGCGGGTCTTCTCCAGGTGCGGCCATTCGCTTGTGACGTGGCCGGACAGGGTCTCGATCCCCGCCTGGTCTTGCGGGGTGTGCGGGCGGCCGAACTGCTGAGCGATCGCGACGCCGGCCATGAACTCGCGGGTGGTGCCCGAGCGCATCTGCGGCCCGTTGTCGCTGATGGCCAGCAGCAGCGGGATCTGCCCGCTGGCGGTGAGCCCGGCGACTCGCCCGCTGGTCGGCAGCCGGCACTGAGGACGCCAGCACATCCAGCGCCCGCATCCCAGCGCGGCCGGCAGGGCCGCTGGGTCACCTGGCGGGGTGGCGTGCCCGCCCGGATCGGCGGGCGGGGCCAGGGCCGGTCAGCGTGGCTGTCAGTCCGGCGGGCAGGATGTCGAGGCCGCGTCCGAGCTCGGCGGCGCCGTCGTGGGCGGCCAGGACGGGGGCGAGGCCGCGCAGCAGGGGGAACTCGCTGATGGGCAGCCGGTGCAGGCCGAGCCGCAGCAGGTCGTCGGTCTCGGCGGGGTTGTCGATGAGCTTCTGGAGCTCGTTGAGGACGTGGCCGTGCAGGAAGCCGAAGAGGGCCCGGTAGATGTGCAGGGCGTCGGGCCCGCTGAAGCCGGCGCGGGTAAGCAGGGTGAGGACATCTTCGAGCGGGCGCAGAGTCCCCTGCGGCCGGAGCCCGGGCGGGGTGACCAAGCGGCCGGGTCACCAGCAGCGGCACCACGCGCGGGTGGTGCAGGGCGAGCTGACGGTAGTCGCGGGCGACGGTGCGCAGCTGGCCCGGCCCAGTCGGCGTCGGCTGGATTTACCATGAGCTGGGCGAGCACGGTTTCCGCGACGCCGGCGAGGGGGGCCGCCTTGTGTTCGGCGCGTGCCGGTAGAGGATCACCGGGTCCCGGCCCGGGGCACGGGCGAGGCGGCGCATGGGCAGGGCGCCGGCCCCGTCACGGTCGATGAGCTTCAGCGCCGTGGCCAGCACCACATCCCCAGTGATCTTGCTGATGCCGTTCGCGGCGGGTCACCGGCGCTGCGGCCGACGGGTGGCGGGTCATCTCAGCTGTGCCTTCCTTGCCGTGCTCGCTGGCAACCTACCGAAGTCTGATCCTGTAGGCCTACGGTGTTGACATAAGTCTGCCTGCCAGGTTGACTGTAGGTCTACAGCGTGAATCCCGCGGGAGCGCGTCATGATCGTCATTATCGGGTTCGTCATCCTGATCGCGGGCGTGGTCGGCGTGCTCAGCAACAGCGGCCTGCGCACTCGCTGACGCACGGGTTCGCGGTGCTTGGCTACCACGTGACCGGGTCTACCGGGACGCTGTTCCTGTACGGCATCGTGATCGGCGCGCTCGCACTGCTCGGGCTGAGCCTGCTGCTGGCCGGCGCGCGCCGCACCTCCCGCCGCGGCCGCGAGGCACGCCGCGGGCTCCGGCAGTCCCGCCGCGAGACGGCCGTGGTCAGCCAGGACCGCGACGACCTGATCGGCCAGCGCGACACCGCCCGCGCGTACACCGCGGGCTCGCTGGCTCGCGCAACGGCGGCGACTCATAAGCATCGAAGGCCTGCACGGCCAGGAAGTCCAGCGGGACGGCGCGCTGCCGGCGGGACTTGGCGATCGCGCCGTTCGGGTTGTCCTCGCGGCGCACCACATGCACATGCGCCCGCCGCGTCTCGCACCCCAGCCCGCGTGAGTCCGCCAGCAGGTGCACATCGCAGCGGCGCAGCCCCAGCACCTCGCCCGGCGCAGCCCGGCCCGTGCCATCAGCAGCACGATCAGCCGGTCCCGGGCCGACCGGCACGCCCCGAAGTACGGCGACGATGTCGGCGTCGGCGGCCCGGTCCACCGGCGCCTCGGGCTCGTGCAGCCGGTGCCGGGCACGAATCCGCCACGACATCCGCCCGTGCCCACCTTGGGCGGCCCCGGGAAGGTCACGGTCGTCGGCGACCTCATACAGGATCGGCACCAGATGCCCCGGCGCCGTCCCTTCGGCGACCGCGTGCACGATCATGCCCCGCACCGCGGTCAGCACCGCGTTGATCCGCCGGGCGGACCGCACCGGCACGCTCCCGGGCGCGGCCAGCACGACCACGCCAGCCGGAGCATCGATACCCGAAGCGGCCGGGCCCGCGTGCGCCAGCCAGGTCATGAACAGCCCGAACTGCTCGATCCCTGCCTGCCAGGTACGGCCCGACCTCGCGCACCAGCGCAGGAACAATGCGATGCCGCCCGCATACGCTCTCGTCGTCGATTCCGCGCCATCCCGGCCGAACCGCACCTGCCGCAGGAATGAATCCGCGACCGGCACGACGGCCAGCTCCTCATCCAGCACCGTCCAGTACCTCACCCCGGACGGCAGCCTCACCAGAACGCCCGCATCCCCTGATCCCCCCGATCTCGTGCTGGGCAATGTGAACATCTACCAGCCACTTGCGCCACACACCGGGAGACCCGCCGTAAACCCCGCCACATGCCCTTCTGTGCAACGTCATGCAGCAGGTCCGGGCTTCCCTGGAGAACGGACGTAATGCTCGCGGTTCTCCACTTCCCAGTGGCCGCGGCTGCTGGCGAGGACGTCGGCCGGGTTGGCCTGCCAGGCGCAGGTTCAACCGCAGCTTCCCCCCGGGCAGCCTCGCTTGCCGTCGTCGCGCCGATATGCGCGTTGATCCCAGGTATCCGCGCCGCCGGGGCCACGGCGCCACGGCGCGCAGCCAGATCCGCGAAACCGGCCAACGAGGCGATGGCTTGGCGGCGCTGCGATCGTAGTCGGCTCGTTCGCTGTGGCGGCGTCCCTGCTGTACCTGGCGGCCCTTCTGGTTGGATGACGGCCCGAGGACTTCCGTGCGGCCCGCCCTTGCCGGCGACGGCCGTCTGCGTTCGAGGAGCAGTAGGCGTTCGCCGGAAGGCCAGGAACCACGGCATGCTGATGGTGCGACCGGAATGTAAAAGGAGCACCTGAGATGCTGAAACCGCACATCATGCCCAGTCGTCGGAGGTCTTCTTAACCGGCGGCACCAGCCCAGATGCCGATCGGTGTGGGTCAGCGCTGCCGGACGCCGGAGGAGGCCGTCTGGTGACGAACGGCGCGCATCATGTTCGGGGAGCAGGGGAGCGATGAGCAGGCCGCTCGGCCAGGAGATTCCAGACGGGAGTGCCCGTGATGGCGACGCATAGCTACGACCTGGTGATCGTCGGTGCCGGCAGCGGGAATATGCTGCCGGCCGGTCAGTTCAGCGGCTGGCGGATCGCGGTGGTCGAAGCCGACCGATTCGGCGGTACATGCCTGAACCGCGGATGCATCCCCTCGAAGATGCTCGTGTATACAGCGGACGTCGCCCGGTCAGTCCGCAACGCCAGCAGGTTCGGGATCGGGGCGGAGTGGACCGGCGCGGACTGGCCCGCGATCCGCGACCGGGTCTTCGGCCGCATCGGCCCGATGCATTCTCAGGCCGTTGACTACCGCCGGGCGAACGGCATCGACGTATTCCTCGGCGAGGCCCGCTTCCTGGCGCCGAAGATCCTGCGGGTCGGCGACGACGAGCTTCGCGCCGACCGCTTCGTGCTGGCGACGGGCTCGCGCCCGCAGGTCCCGGAGATCCCCGGCCTCGCCGAGGTGCCCTACCTCACCTCGGATACCGTCATGCGGCTTGACGCCCTGCCCGCATCGATGGCAGTGCTGGGCGGCGGATTCATCGCGGCCGAGATGAGCCACGTCTTCGGATCGCTGGGCACGGCGGTGACCATCGTCGAGCGGGGTGAGCAGCTGCTCTCCCGACACGACATCGACATCCGGACACGCTTCACCGAGCACTACCGCGAGCATTTCGACCTGCGGCTGAACTCGACCGTCGACCGGATGTCGGCTACGCGCGCGGGCGTCCGCATCGATCTCACCGGACCGTCAGGAGCCCAGCGGGCCGAGGCCGAGCAACTGCTGGTAGCGACTGGGCGCAGGCCGAACAGTGACCTTCTCGACGTCGCCGCCGCGGGAATCGAGACCGACGTCCACGGACATGTTCGCCACGACGACACCTTGCAGACAAGCGTCCCAGGGATTTGGGCGCTGGGCGACCTGGCGAACCACTTCCAGCTCAAGCACATGGCCAACGCCGAGGCACGGATCGTCTGGCACAACATCGCCCACCCCGGCAACCCTCGCAAAGCCTCCTTCACGGTCGTGCCCGCTGCGGTATTCGCCGATCCGCAGGTCGCCTCCGCTGGCGCCACCGAGCAGGAACTCCGGGCACAGGGACGGCGCTACCTGACCGCTACGCGCCCGTACCGCGGCTCCGCCTATGGCTGGGCGCTGGAGGATACGACGAGTTTCGTGAAGATCCTCGCTGACCCCGGCACTCGGCTGCTGCTCGGGGCCCACATCATCGGCCCGCAAGCCTCGACGCTCATCCAGCCGCTCATCCAGGCGATGTGCCTGGGGAACACCGTTGACGAGCTGGCCACCGCCGTTCTCTACATTCATCCAGCGCTCACCGAAGTCATCGACCAGGCCTTGCTCGAACTATGAAGCCGCTCCGGAAGCTGACTGGTTCTTAGCGCGCGCCGGCCCGCCAGATGTGTGCATGACCGCGGATGTGCTGTCGGATGTGTTCCCTCCCCTTGGCGAGGCCGCTTGGGCCGCATACCCTGGGCTGCATTGCCGGGCAACTGGGTGTCTCGCCAGGCGGGGGCGGCCTCAGGGGGTCGGCACATCACCGATATGATCTTGGTGATGTAGTGACTGGAGGTATGGGTGCGAGGTCGCGTGTTATGCGTGTCAGAGCGGGACGAGATCTTGAAAGGGATCTCGCAGTGTGTCGTGCCGGCTGATCGGGGCGCGGCGGGCCGGGATACCACGGTGGCGAGCCCGGTCACGCTGGCGGCAGTCGCAGGGAACCTGCAGGGAATGTGCAAGCCGGTTCCGGCAGCATGCGGTCAGCGTGGTCATGGCAGGGGCCCGCGAGCCGCTGGGGTGGGCGAGCGTTGAGCTGAGGAGGGCTGATGGCGAAGGCAACAGAACCCGCCGACGGGCAGGCCGACGCCGAGGTCGGCGACGGTCGAGCGGGCCCGGGCCGGGAGGGCCTGGTCGATCTTTACCGCCAGATGGTGCTCGTCCGGATGTTCGAGGAGTCCTGCCAGAGGTCGTTCCGGAAGGGCGCGATCGGCGGCTACCTGCACCTATACACAGGCCAGGAGGCTGTGGCCGCCGGCTTCCTGGCGCACGTCCGGGAAGGAGACAAGGTGATCACGGGCTATCGTGATCACGCTCACGCACTATTGCTGCGGTGCGATCCTCGGGAGGTCATGGCTGAGCTCTACGGCCGCCGGGACGGGCTAAGTAAGGGCAAGGGGGGCTCGATGCACCTGTTCGCCGTCGACCGGGGCCTTTGGGGCGGATACGGGATCGTCGGAGGCCACATCCCGTTGGGCGTGGGGTTCGCTTACGCCCTCAGGTACCAGGGAACCGACCACATCTGCCAGCTCTACCTCGGAGACGGGGCGCTGCAGACCGGGGCCTTCCATGAGGCAGCCAACCTGGCTGGGCTGTGGGGCAGGGACGGCAACTGCCCGGTGGTGTTCGTCGTCGAGAACAACCAGTACGCGATGGGCACGTCGGTCGAGCGTTCAACGGCGATGACCGACCTGGCGGCGAAGTTCGATGCCTACGGTATCGAACGCGAGAAGGTCGACGGCATGGACCTCGAGGCGGTCCTCGAGTGCGCCGCGCGGGTAACCCAGCAGGTGCGCGAGAGCGGCAGGCCCTGCGCGGTCGAGGCGGTGACCTACCGGCTCGCCTCCCACGGCGCCGCCGACTTCGAGAAGTACCGCACTAAGGAAGAGGTCGCCCGGTGGCGCGAGCGCGACCCCATCGAGACGCTGGAACGGAGGCTGCTGGAGGCGGAGGCGCTGGAGGCCGACATGATCGACGAGATCAAGAGCGGGGTCAGAGACGAGGTGGGGAAGGCGATCGAGTTCGCCGCCGGCAGTGAGCAGCCCTCCGAAGAGGAGCTTTACACCGACGTTCTCGCGGGCGGCGACGAGTACATGGGACACCAGTAGATGCCCGAGATCAAGACCTATCGCGAGGCCCTGCGCGAGGCGATCGTCCACGAGCTGGACCGCGACGAGAGCGTCGTCCTGATCGGTGAGGACATCGGCGTCTACGGCGGCACTCACCTCATCACCGTTGACCTCCTCGAGCAGTACGGCGCCAGGAGGGTGATCGACACCCCGATCTGCGAGGGCGGATTCACGGGAGCGGCCATCGGCATGGCCATGATGGGCATGCGGCCCATCGTCGAGATGATGACCATGAACTTCTCGTTCCTGGCGGTCGATCAGATCATCCAGAACGCCGCGAAGGTCCGCTATTTCTCCGGCGGCCAGGTCAAGGTTCCGCTGGTGATCCGGGGACCCAACGGCGGAGGGGTGCAGCTCTCCGCCCAGCACACTCATTCCCTGGAGTCCTTCTACGGGCACTTCCCCGGCTTGAAGGTGGTGGCTCCCGCGAGCCCCAACGATGCGAAGGGCATGATGCTCACGGCTGTCCGCGACGACAACTGCGTGATCTTCCTGGAAGCCGGGGCACTCTATGGCACCAAGGGCGAGGTAGACGAGGACAACCCGATCCCCTTTGGCAAGGCTCGCATCGCCCGTGAGGGCGGCGATGTCACGCTCATCTCCTACGGGCGCCAGGTGGCGCTGTGCCTGCGAGCAGCCGACACGCTGGCGGCCGACGGCATCGATGCCGAGGTCATCGACCTTCGCAGCTTGCGGCCAATGGACGAAGATGCGATCGTCAAATCGGTCGAGAAGACCCACCGCGCGGTCGCCGTGCAGGAGCAGTGGCGCTGGTTCGGGGTGGCCAGCGAGGTGGCGGCGATCATCCAGGACAGGGCGTTCGACTGGCTGGATGCTCCGGTGGAGCGGGTGAGCGGAGCGGAAGTCCCGGCGCCCTACGCGCGGAACCTCGAGCTCGCGGCATTCCCGAACGAGCAGCAGGTGGTCGAGGCCGCTCGCCGGGTTCTCTACCGGGGGGAGAAGTAAAGATGCCCGAGGTGATCATGCCCAAGATGGGCGATGCGATGGAGGCGGGAACCCTCGGCACCTGGCTGAAAAGCGAGGGCGACGAGGTGGAGATCGGAGATGTCCTGGCCGAGATCGAGACCGACAAGACGACGATGGAGCTCACCGCCGAGGACGCCGGCATCCTCCAGGAGATCATCGCCAGCGCGGGCGACGCTGTGCCGGTGGGCGAGGCGATAGCCGTGATCGTCGGCGAGGGCGAGGAGGCGCCACCGCGCCGCGAGGCCAGGCAGGCCGAGGACGGCGCGGGTGGCGACGGCGCGGATGAGGCGCCCGCGGCAACCGCGACGGAGGTCGAAGCGCCCGAGGAGCAGGAACGCAAGGCGCCCGGGGACGAGGAAGGCGGCCCGTCGCCCGCGGAGCGGTCCGCGGGCGGAAGGGTGAGGGCTTCGCCCATCGTCCGTCGCCTGGCTGGGGAACGCAACATCGATCTTTCGCGGATCCGGGGTACGGGCCCGGCGGGTCGCATCGTCGAGCGCGACGTGCGCACCGCTGTCGAGACCGATGGTGGCCCCGTCGAGGAGCGCCCTGCCGATTCAGCGACAGCCGGCCCGGCGCCGACCGGCGCTCCCGGGACCGAGCTCAAGCCGCTTTCCCGGATGCAGCGGGTCGTCGGCGAGCGGATGCAGCAGTCCTGGCGGCAGGCGCCCCATCATTACGCCACCGTGGGAGTCCACGTGGATGACTTGCTGGCGCTGCGCGGGCAGCTCAACGCGGAACTCGAAGAAGACGGCATCAAGCTCTCGATCAACGATTTCGTCATGAAGGCGTGCGCGGTGGCGCTGCGCAAGTTCCCGAAGCTCAACTCGCTGTGGACCTCCGAGGGCATCGAGCGGCACGCGACGGTGGACCTTGCCATGGCGGTCGCGCTCGAGGACGGGCTCATCACCCCGGTGATCAAGGACGTCGCCGACAAGACGCTGTCGGGTATCTCGATCGCGGCCAGGGAGCTCGCTTCGCGAGCCCGCGAGGGCAAGCTGGAGCCTCACGAGTTCCAAGGAGGCACGTTCACCGTTTCCAACATGGGCATGTACGGCGTGGAGAGCTTCACGGCGATTGTCAACCCGCCGTCGGTGGCGATCGTGGCGGTGAGCAGCCTCATCCGGCGCCCGGGGTTCGACGCCGAGGACAACGTCGTTCCGCAGAACACGATGAAGCTGACGATCGGCTCGGACCACCGCGTCGTAAACGGCGCGGAGAACGCGCTCTACCTGGCGGAGGTCAAGCGGCTGCTGGAGAGGCCAGCCTTGCTGACCGTCTAGGAATCAGGCAGAGGAGCGGATGTGGCGGACAAGTTCGATCTCGTGATCATCGGCGGCGGGAACGCTGGGTACATCCCGGCGATACGTGCGAGCCAGCTGGGAATGAGCGTTGCGCTGATCGAGAGGGGGGAGCACCTGGGAGGGACATGCCTGAACGTCGGCTGCATCCCGACCAAGGCGCTCCTGCAGTCCGCGGCGAGGTTGCATGACGCCAGGAATGGCAGCGACTTCGGAGTCACGGTGGGTCAGGTGGAATTCGACTACGCCCAGGCCGCCAGGCGCAAGGATCAGGTGGTCGACCAGCTGCGGCGGGGCGTCCGGGGCCTGATGAAGAAGAACAAGGTGCAGGTGTTCCGGGGCACCGGGAGCTTCATCGAGCCCAAGCGGGTGAAGGTGCAGGACGGGGGAGACGAGGGGACCGAGCTCGAGGCGGCCAACGTCCTCCTCGCCACCGGCTCGGCCGTCGCCACCCTTCCCGGCCTCGAGCTCGATGGCGGGAAGGTCATCTCCAGCGACGACGTGGTCACCGGCACCGACGATCCCCCCGCGTCGGTCATCGTCCTGGGCAGCGGAGCGGTGGGCGTCGAGTTCGCCAGCCTGTACAACGATCTCGGCACCGAGGTAACGCTGGTCGAGCTGCTGGACCGCACCGTCCCGGCCGAGGACGCCGAGATCTCAGCCGAGATCGAAAAGGCCTTCGAGCGACGCGGCATCCGGGTGATGACGAGCACGAAGGCCGATCCGTCCAGCCTCAAGAAGACCGAGGACGGCGTGACGATCAAGGTCGAAGGCCAGGACAGCGAGGAAACGCTCGAGGCCGAGGTGCTGCTCGTCGCCGTCGGGCGCAGGACCGTAGTCGAGGCCCTCAACCTGGACGCCACCGAGGTTCAGCTGGACGACCGCGGGCAGATCCAGGTGGACGAGTTCTATCGGACCGCCGAGCCCGGCGTGTACGCTGCCGGCGACGTAATCGGCGGATATTGGCTCGCCCACGCGGCGGCCCATGAGGGGATCGTCGCCGTGGAGCACATGGCCGGCCAGGATCCCCTGCCGATCGACCAGAACCTGATCCCGCGCGTTACCTTCTGCCGCCCCGAGGTTGCGTCCTTCGGCCTGACTAAGCAACAGGCCGAGGAGCAGGGCCACCAGGTCAAGGAGTCAAAGTTCCCGTTCCGCGCCATCGGCAAGGCGCTGATCGAGGGAGACCCGGACGGCTTCCTCAAGATCGTCGTCGATGCCGGCACCAACCTCATCCTCGGCATGCACGCAATCGGCCCCCACGTCACCGAGCTGATCGCCGAAGGTAGCTTCGCCAAGCTGGTCGAGGGCACCCCCGAGGAGCTCGGGATGAACGTGCACGCTCATCCTTCCCTGTCCGAGATCGTTGGCGAGGCCGCAATGGCGGTCGACGGGCTGGCGATTCACTTCTGAGACTGCATGTCACTGACGTGACGCCCGCGGATGGGTGAAACTTGGGGCTGCGCCGCCCGCTGACGTCGTTCCCCCTTGGCGCTGCGTGCCTGTTTCTGAGACTGACGCTGGAGCCTGCCCGGTAGGTACCCCGGATTGCTGCTGCGAGCGCGTATCACAGGATCTCGATCTTGTAGCGGGCTCCGCGGGCGGCGCGCCCGTATTCCAGTATCGCGGCAGGGAGGTGGCGATGGATATCGTTCATCCGCGCGTCGCCGGGATCGACGTGCACAAGAAGATCATCTGGGTCGCGGTCCGGCTGCCGGGCGAACGGCCCGGCGAGCGGAAGGTGATCACCAGGAGCTTCCGGACGTTCTGGCGGTCGCTGCAGAAGATGGCGGCGTGGCTGGCGGAACTCGGCGTCACTGACGCGGCGATGGAAAGCACCGGGGTGTACTGGTGGCCTGTACTGTACCGCTTCAAAACCTGTCGCGTGGTGCCTGACCTGCGATTTGTGGGGTCAAGCTACGCTGCCCGGTAGTACTCGTTGATCACGCCGCCGAGCACTGTCCGCCGCTGAACCGGCAGGTCCAGCGGCGCGCAGTCCTGGTCGTTCTGATCGGGCGGTCGCTGCTGGCGGGA
>CABECR010000620.1_pt1 | contig 11754 bp, 15 predicted proteins | sample 3422471 | NCBI WGS metagenome assembly CABECR01 (sample SAMEA5534328, study PRJEB31848) | metagenome | biome: tundra; feature: field; material: soil | place: USA | collected 2013-05 | depth 0.15 m
AAACATCAGCGCCTCGTGGCGCACTCAGGCTGCCTCCAGCTTCACCCCACCGCTGCGACGGCGAGGAGATGGACGGTCTCTCACCTCCATCCGCAACGACAGCGCCTCGCGGCGCACCCAGATGATCACCAGGATGGAGCGGGCGACCGCGACCAGGGCCCTGAGCTTGCCACGGCGTTTCACGATCCGCCGGTAGCGCTCGCCGAGGAAGGTATCGGTCTTCGCCGCGGCGGCGGAGGCCTCGCCCAGGGCGCCCTTGAGGTAGGGGTTGCCCTTGCCGGTCTTGCCGGAGCGGTTCTTCAGCCCGGACTGGATGGTGCGGGGCGACAGCTTCGCCCGGGACGCCAGGTGCCCGGCCGTGGGGAAGACACTCATGTCCAGGCCGATCTCGGCGAGGATCACCTGCGCGGTGTGCCGCGCACATAGCGACCATGAGCACAGCCACCTACCCATGATGCCTACCACAACGCCCGGCACCTCTGATTTTCGCTTCTCCGATGCCATCCCGCCCGGCACACCTCACTCCGGACGCAGGGCCGCTCGACGCGCTGAGCGCACACTCCCGCCTGATATGCGTGCTTTGGTGCTGCAGTTGGCAAGCAGCCGCAGCCGCACAGATGAAGTGATCGGTCGCGCTCGCATAGGCAGCGTTCCTAGGGTCGGGCCGCGGGTAACGCATCCCGGTGCCGGTGGTCAGGAACGGTCGGCGGCCGATCATCTCGTACGGGAACCTGGCCGACCGGCTCGGCCTGGACGTGTTCACGCTCGGAGAGCACCACAGCTCCGAGATTCTTACACCGGCATTCGACGGCACGCCAGGTCATGGCGTTTAGACTGCGGTGTGGAGAGGAACCCGAAAGCCGTGGTCGGTGGGGACGCCGGCCGGCTGGGTGGAGGTGTTCCGTGGGATCGGGTGAAGGTGAGAGCGACGGTGCACGAGGCAGTCCCCCTCAGGGTTTGCAGGCGAACGCCGTTGGGCTGGTGTCGGTGCTGTTCCAGTCGGTGGCGAACATGGCTCCAGCCGCCTCGGTGGCCTTCTCCATCCTATTCGCGGCCTCGTACGCGGGTGGTGCCACTCCGCTGGCCGTCCTGGTCGGCCTCATCTTATGCCTGCTCGTTGCGATCACGATCGGGCAGATGGCCAAGTACCTGCCTTCCGCCGGTGGCCTGTACACCTATAACGCGCGGGGTCTGGGCACGTACGTCGGCTTCTTGGCCGGCTGGGCGTTCATCATGGCCGAGGTGGTGGTAGCTCCGGGCGGACTGCTCATTTTGGGCATCGTCGTCTCCGGCGCGTTGCATTCGGGTCTGGGCTGGCCGTTGTGGGTGTGGGCACCGTGCGTGGTGCTCGGCGCGTTGGCCGTGTGGATCCTGGTCTACCGGGGAATCCGGCTATCCACTACGGCCAGTGTCGCCCTCGGCCTGTTCGAGATCGTGGTGTTCCTGGGCCTGGCGATCACCCTGATCGTGCACGCCGGGTCGGCGAACACCGTGGCGGTGTTCAACCCGTCGAACCACAACAAGCACGGTATCGGCTCGCTGATCCCCGGCATTTTGTATGCCGTGTTCGGCGTCATCGGGTTTGAGGCGGCAGCACCGCTTGGCGAAGAAGCGCGTAACCCCAAGCGAGTCATTCCGAGGGCGGTGTTCGGGGCTTGCCTGGGTATCGGGGTCTTCTACCTGGTTTGCTACTACGCAGCGACGGTGTTCTTCGGCCCGTCGAAGATGACGACGTTCATCGACTTCAACGCCTCGGACCCCTGGACAGGGATGGCCAAGGTGGTCTGGGGGCTTGGTTTCATCGTGCTGATCATCGCGCTGGTCAGCTCTGCGATCGCCGGGTCGAACGCGAGCTCGGTGTCTACCACGCGAGTCGGATACTCGTTGGCGAGGATTCGCATGCTGCCCCGTGTCCTTGCACGGATTCATCCGCGGTTCGGCACCCCGTCGGTGGCGCTGCACGTGCAGATCGCCCTCGCCGTCGCCTATGCACTCGTGCTGGGTTTCGTCCTCAAAGGCCCACTCAACGCGCTGGTTCTGCAGGGGTACCATCTCGGCTGTACTCATTATCGCGATCTACATCTGTACGGGGATCAGCTGCATCGTTTTCTATCGGCGTGAGCACCGCCACGAGATCAACCCGCTGCTGCACATCGTCATCCCGTTCGTCGGGTCGATTGCGTTCATCCCAGTCCTTCTTGCCGCGTTCGGCATCGACTTCGCGGGGTTGGGCATTACGTCCTTGGCCTGGCCAGCTAATTACGCCCCCTATGTCGCCTTCGCCTGGATGGCGCTGGGCGTCCTGGTGCTCGCCTACTTCGCGATCACCGACCGGGACCGTATCTCGCAGACCCGAGTGGTGTTCGCCGAGCAGGAGCCCGAGGAGATCGGGATTGAAGGCCCGGGCGGTCCCGGCGAACACGTAACCTGAGGCAGACCGGAGGGTGGCTTGCCGGCTGTCCATGGCAGGTCACGTCCTGCATTGCCCGCTGGCGCACGGTCGGCGTGCGCCGAGCGTGCGCCAGCACCGTGCCTGCCGGGCCAGCCCGGTACGAGAACGCACGCGCCGGCGAACAGTCGGCCCCGATTGACTGGGCAGGGTGAGAGCACACGTGCCCTACCCGCCGATCGGCGCGGCTCTCGGGGATATCGGTGCTCGCCAGTTGCGGCGCGCGCGAACGGGTGGTCCGCGCGGTCCGGGTTACTCGGCGCTGCCGGCTTTCTCCGGGCGTCTTTCTCGGCTCTGGGGTACGGATGGTCACTGCCGGGGACGGTGACGCGCTCCGCGAAAGCCGGGTTGGTTACGGGCTTCACCGCCGCGCTGCCTGGTCGCCGGGCGCCGCGTCCCTGGACGGGTGAGATGGCAGGTTCGCGGGCCGTGGTTCACTCGAACCCGGAGGTGTCGCCTGCTCCGCGCCGCAGGATCTCGGGCGTGTCCCGGGAGAAGTCGATGACCGTTGTGGGCTCGGTGCCGCAGTCGCCGGAGTCGATCACCGCGTCCACGGCGTGGCCGAGCTGGCCGGCGATCTCCCATCCCCGGGTCATGGGCTCGTCCTGGCCCGGCAGCAGCAGGGTGCTCGAGACGAGCGGCTCACCGAGTTCGGCGAGCAGCGCCCGGGCCACCACGTGCCGGGGGATCCGCGCACCGACGGTCTTCTTTCCCGGGTGCTGCAGCCTGCGCGGTACCTCCTTGGTCGCCGGCAGGATGAAGGTATAGCTGCCCGGGGTTGCCGCCTTGATAGCCCGGAACACCCGGTTGGCGACGTACACGAACTGGCCGAGCTGGGCGAAGTCCCTGCACACCAGCGTGAGGTGGTGCCGGTCATCGAGGTGGCGGATCGACCTGATCCTGGTGACGCCGTCCTTGTTGCCGAGCTGGCAGCCCAGCGCGTAGCAGGAGTCCGTCGGGTAGGCGATCACGCCGCCCGCGCGGACGATACCGGCGATCTGGACGATCGCGCGCCGCTGCGGGCTGGCCGGATGGATATCGAAGTACCGGGCCACGCGACGAGCTTAGAGGTCATCGTCCCCCGCCGGACGATCCCCCGCACGGCCCGGCCGGTCACCCTCCGTCCCGCCGGGCACCACCCGCACCGCCGCCGGCAGGACCGCCGCCAGGTCACATCGCCCTCATGCCGAAAGTAGTATATGTTGCCGAGACGCATACTTATGCGCTTACTGTAATGTATTTCCACGATTTGGCTATGCAGGCGCCGATCCACAGAGAGCCAGCAGGCTCACGTTGCCTGTGTCATAAAGCACGCATATCGCCGACTCGGGGCGCCGAGCACCGACCCGATCACCCGACGTTCTGGCGCGCCACCGAGCCGGCGTCGCGCGACGGTTACCCGCTACCGGCGAATCGGCTAAGCGATCACATCGGGCGGCACGCCGCCGAGCGACGGTGCTCGACCCGCCCGTCCCGGCGTCACGACTGGGCTCTCGGGCGGCCGCCCCAGGGGAATTCGTCTGAGGGCCCGCATCGCGGGAGCCGGCGGTTTACTCGCCCGCGTTTTCTTCTGGGTTCGGTTCGCCGCGACCGGTTGTGATCAGCCGTTTCATGCTCCCGTTGACGTAGAAGCTCCAGGCGCTCGAGCACGCCTCGAAGCACTCGAACTCCGGCACGAGACCGCGGTGCGTGAATCGCACCTCGGTCTCGTCACCGTTCGGCGTGATCTCGATGGTGACGTCGGTGCCTGCCCATTCGTCGGGCTCTTCGGTGAAGTTGAGGAACGCTTCCTCGATATGCCAGACGACTCGCTGGTTCGGGACGAACTCGCTGATCTTCTGCTTGGTGTAGTGGACGTCTTTGTAGCGATAGGTGAACTCGGCACCGAGCGCGTCGGTGTCCCCTTCGATGTTGCCGGACCACCATCCGCGGACGTCGTTGATCGCCGCGAAGACCTCCTCCGGGGTCCGGCCGACGGTGAAGGCGGCGGTGAAGTCGCTGCTGGTCATGGTCTTTGTCTCCTTCTTGAATCGTGGTTTTGTCATCGTGGAGGCCCGTCGCGTCGGGACGACGGGGTCGAATCGGTCGGCGCAGCTCCGGCAGTCGTCGCTCAGGCCGCCTCAAGCGGCGGGCGCGTCCGATGGGACGGGGGCCGTTCAAGGGCCCGGCCTGGCCAGCCCGCTACGTCCAGGGCAACGCTGACCCTGTCTCGAGCAGGGTCTTCAGGCTGGCAAGGACGGCAGGCCACCCGATCGAGATTCCCTGCAGGACGCTGCTGCCAGGCTCGAAGCCCTCGTGGACGACCGTGAGCTTGACCACGCCCTGCCCGGCGTCCTCGATGCCGAAGGCCACCTTGGAGCGGGGCTCAGCGCGCCAGGCGTCAGCGGTCGCTTCGTCCATGCCCACCGCGGCGGCCCACTCGGGCGTGATTGCGTGCCAGGTGTAGGCCAGCCGGCGGCAGGGGTCGGACTCGAGGATCACCTGCTCGGGGCCACTCACGACGAGCCCGACTTCCTCGTGCGCCAAGTCGTAGGTCGAGCCCTTCCTCCAGTCCGAGCGGAAGGTCTTCGCACCAGCCCTGTGGTGCCGCCAGTAGCGCTTCGTGACGGCAGGGTCGGTGAGGCCCTGCCAGACCCGCTCGGGCGTGGCGTGGATGTAGGTCGTGTAGGTAAAGCTCGTCATCTGGTCGTTGCGTGCAGTCATTGCCTTGCCTCCGGTCGTCGAGTTGCCGGTTCGAAGTGGTGCCGGCCCTTGCGGGAAGGCCTTCATGCCCCGATCATCGCCATCGCGACTTCTGGCGGCCGGGGCACCGGCCGATTCAGGGCAGAGGACGGTTTGCATGTCTTCCTCCTTGTCAACGTGCAACCCATAGTTGCACATGTTGGACCGTACGTGCAACCACAAGTTGCGCGTCCGGAGATCGGGTGTAGTGAAGCAATTGCAATCATCGGTTGCACGTCTGACGTAGACCTGCTACTGTTGGTTGCAGATCGGGAGTGGGAGTGAGCGATGACCGGCATGCGACGCCAGGTGGCGGCACCCGCGGCCGGCGACAGCCGCCGGTGTGATCAGGAAGGGACCGGATACTGATGGCAGGCCTGGTGATTGAGCGGGAGGTTCTGATCGAGGCACCGGCGGAGGTGGTGTGGCGCACCATCACCGAGCCTGATCAGATGAGCCAGTGGTTCGCCGACCGGGTGGACCTGGTCGTGGAACCCGGCGCTCATGGCTTCATGCAGTTCGGCGACCAGGGCGGCCCGGTCGTCGTGGAGACGGTCGATCCGCCGACTCGCTTCTCATTCCGCTGGAACCATCCCCGCGCGGAAGAGCCGGTGGCCGGCAACTCCATGCTCGTCGAGTTCACGCTCACGCCGGAAGGCAGCGAGCGGACCCGTCTTCGGGTGACCGAGAGCGGCCACGAGCTGCTCGACTGGCCCGACGCGAAGAAGCAGCGCTATGCCGACGAGCACCAGGGCGGCTGGGCCGAGTTCCTGGACCGCCTGGCCCGCGTGCTCGCGAAGGGCCAGCCGGGATGACGGCGCAGGCCGATGACGAGCTGTGGTCGGCCATCGCCGACCCGTCTCGCCGCCGGGTCCTCGATCTGCTGGTCAGCAACCAGCGCCAGCTGGCTGGCCGGCCACGTGCCCTTCTCCCGGCAGGCGGTCGCCAAGCATCTGGCCGTGCTCGAACAGGCCGGGCTGGTCAGTCGGCGCAAGCAGGGCCGGGAGGTTCCCTACCAGGCAGAAGCCGGCCGTCTCGACCAGGCCACCCGGCCATGGCCGACCTCGCCGCCCAATGGGACCGGCGCCTGGCCACGATCAAACGGCTCGCCGAAGCCGCGCACGCACAAGCAAAGAAGGGCGAAGGCTCGCACGCTCCTATCCAAGGAGGGACGTCGTGAAGAACGAGTCAGCAAACCCCGCCGCGTCCACAGCCGGCGCCAACAAGGCACCGGGCCTGCCCGCAGCCGTCGACCGGGCCGCCTTCCAGGCCGAACTGGACAGGCTGCGGGAACGGGAGAAGGCGCACACCCGCGAAGGCGACGCGATCGCCGCGGCCCGGCGGCGCCTGCCCATGGTCGAGGTCGACGCCAGCCTCACGCTGACCGGGCCCCACGGTCCGCTCAGCCTGCTGGAGGCGTCCGAAGGGCGCAGGCAGCTCATCGCCTACTACTTCATGTGGCACCCCGGCCACCCCGCCGCCGGGCTGTGCGAAGGCTGCACCTGGGTCACCACCCAGATCACGGAGCGGTCCTACCTGCATTCCCGCGACGTCACCTACGCCGTCTTCTGCCAGGGCCCCTACGACGAAAGCGCCCGCTACCGCGACTTCATGGACTGGCACCTGCCGTGGTACTCCGCCCAGGACTCACTCGACGAGCTCCTCACCGGGCGGCAGGCCGGCATGATGCACCTCGTGTGCTACCTGCGGCGCGGCGACCGCGTCTTCGAGACCTACTGGACGAAACGCCGCGGCGCAGAGGCTCTGGACTACAGCTACGCGCTCCTGGACTTCACCGTGTACGGACGTCAGGAGCCGTGGGAAGACTCGCCCCCAGGCTGGCCACAACAGAGCTCCATCACGCGAACTAATGGCGGCTCACCCGATTGGCCACCAGTGCCAGTATGGCCGGGCGGACGCCCCATCGCCCAGTGGCCTCGACTCGAAGCTGGACGCTCTGATGACCACGCCGTTGGGCCCTGAACGGACACGCACCACATCAAGCCGTGTTGTAACGACATGAGGGCGAAAATCAATGACCGATCACAAGACCGGAACACGTGAAGAGTGGCTTGCGGCCCGGCTGGAGCTGCTCGAGGCCGAGAAGGCGCTCACGCGGCGTAGCGACGAACTGGCGCGCCGGCGGCAGGAGCTACCGTGGGTGCGGGTTGGGAAGGACTATCGGTTCACGACCGAAGACGGTGATGCGTCGCTGCGCGATCTGTTCGGCGGGCGTTCGCAGATGCTCGTCTATCACTTCATGTTCGATCCGGACTGGAACGAAGGTTGTCCGAGCTGCTCCGCGGTCACCGACGGCTTCGCCGGCAGCGTCCCGCACTTCGAGCACCACGATGTCGCGTTCGTCGTGGTGTCGCGCGCCCCGTTCGACAAGCTCGTCGCGTACAAGCGGCGCATGGGATGGGACTTCCGTTGGGTCTCGTCGTCCGGCAGCAGTTTCAACCACGACTTCCACGTGACGATCGATCCCGCAGTGGCACCGGTTGAGTACAACTACAAGGACCGAGCGCAGCTCGAGGCGGAGAACGTCGCGTGGCGCGACTGGTCGGGCGAGCAGCCTGGCATGAGCGCGTTCGCGCGGGACGGCGACGACGTGTTCCACACGTACTCCGCGTATTCCCGCGGCTTCGACGGGCTGTGGACGATGTGGCAGTGGCTGGACCGCGCGCCGCTGGGCCGCAACGAAGGCGACGTGTCATGGTTCCATCGGCACGACGAGTACCCCGCGACCGCAGGGGGACCGTCGTGAGACCTGACCGTGTACGGCCGGCCGGAGGAGACCCTGCCCCCGGCTGGTCCCGGCAAGCCACATAGGCGACAGCTAGCAGGCAAGAACCGAAACAGGCGCAGAGACTGAGGACAGCCCGACGTGCTAGATCAGGTTGCGTCGCTTCTGCGATTTGGAGGACATCTTGGCGAACTCGGCTCCGAGCGGGCCCAACGACTACAACACGAAGATCATTGAGGAGTTCCGCGCGACTGGGGGACGGGTCGGCGGGCCATGGGCGGGCATCACGCTGATTCTCATCCACCACATCGGCGCGAAATCCGGGATCGAGCGCGTCTCGCCGGTCGCCTACTCCCTTCGAGGAGAGGACCGCTTCGCGATCTGGGCCGCCAATGGAGGATCGCCAGCCCACCCAAACTGGTACTACAACCTCAAGGCCGAGCCTAGGATCAAAGTCGAGGTGGGTACCCAGACATGGACGGTACTGGCGGAGGAGCTCGACGACACCGCCCGCGCCGAGCTGTGGCCGAAGCTGGCCGCGCAGTATCCTCAACTCGGCGAAACCCAGGCCAGGACCTCGCGACAGATTCCGGTGTTCATGCTGACCCGCCAGGACTGACCGGGGTACGCGGCCGCGGCCAAGACCTGCGGTGGACCGCCGGGGGCACCGGCGCAGCCAGGGGGATAGCCAGTGCTGGCGCGCGGCGCATTGCGAATGCGCAAGCACGACGACCGCAAACAGAACGACGCCCCGAACGCCGACCGAGTTCGTGCGGACTGCCGCCCCGAACGGCGGATATTGTCCGCGAGTCGGGGTCAGGGCCGACGACTGAGCGTGACGTGCGGACGGGTGACTGCCGACGTGCTGCCGCTCCCTCCCTGCCGAGTATGTATGCGCTTCCGGTCGAGGGCGAGTTAGCGTGGCAGAGCTGTGCAGAACGACTGTTATGGCTGACGGTTGGGTTAGGCGGCTGGCTGGAGGCTGACCTGGCGGCCGAGGGCTTCGAGTTTCGCGATCAGGCGGCGGGTTTCCCTTTCGGGGCCGAGGCGGCGGGTGAAGAAGTCGGCGCTGAGCTCTCTCGCGGAGCCAAGCCGAACCGACGTCGGCGGGCCGCATGCGCCGCCATTCTCATCCACCCGGAAGCGGCCCGAAGGGCCCATCAAGATCTCTTGGGCTTTCAGGGTGATGGTTACGGGTTAACTCTGGTCCCACGCCACTGAGCCATGTCTTGGCGCCATTTGAGTGCCTCTGGCCGTGGGGGCTCAGGCGGCGCCGGGCGGTGCAGCCTGCCGGCATGGAAGGCGCCCGGCTCGGGCCGACACCGCCGTCTAGCCAGCTGCCCACGGCCAGAACCCGTGGCTGCCGGGGAGTCGCCCGGCTAGGGCGCCTTTGCGCTCAGGGGCTCTGGGGATCGCCCGGCCTGCGGCTTCTTGCGTCGGTGTCTGGTCTCTGGTTCATCCGGTCAGTGCCCGCTGCCTGCTGTCTGCCATGAGCCTGGCGGGCAGCGCGAGGTCTTCTCTCTTGGCTTGCCCGGGCGGTTCGCTGACGGAGCCCGTCGCGGTGCCATTCCACGGGTGGCCGAAGATCGCGTGTGTCTTTGCCTCAGTCGCTGGCTAGTTCGTCGGTGGCGGTTCGTCCGGCGTGCGCGGTCCGGCGGAGGAAATCGGCGAGCAGCTGGAGTTCGGCGTCGCCGTATTCGGCGCAGATCTGGTCCATTGCGGTGTTCATCCCCGAGTAGAGGTGCAGCAGTTCGGAGTTGCGGTCGCGGAGCGCCCGGATGAGAACGGCGCGGCGGTCGGAGGTGCTGCGGTCGCGGGCCGCCCAGCCGCCGCGTTCGAGCCGATCGATGATGCCGGTCATGGTGGCGGGATGCAGCCCGGCGCGTCGTGCGAGGGCGCTCGGGCTGAGCGGGCCGTGCCGGTTGATGAAATCGAGGCAGTCCAGGTCGGCGTCCTTGAGATCAACGCGCGCGCCGACGTGATGGTTGAGCAGGGACAGCTGGATGCTCAGCTCGCGCAGTGACTCCTTGACTGCGGTACTCAGCCGCCGCCTGCGCCGCGCCGAGTCCGCACTCTCAGATGATATGAAACTCATATAATATGATCCTAGTGTCTTCTGGAATACAGAGGAAACGATACCCCGGGAGGGGTGCCCGTGCACAGGGAAGGGCTTGCCATGATCTTGGTTACCGGAGCGACGGGCAACGTCGGGCGCGAGCTGGTGAAGCTGCTGCTGGACCGCGGCGAGGAGGTCGGGGCGGTCACCCGCGATCCGGGCTCCGCCGCGGTGCCCGCCGGCGCCCGCGTGGTGGGCGGCGACCCTTCCCGCCCGAAGACGCTGGCCTCGGCGCTGCGCGGTGTCGAGGCGGTCCTGCTCAGCCCGCGCGCCGCCGGTCACGGCGCCGCCGAGCTCCTGTCGCTGGCGGGCGAGCACGGCGCGCGCCGGGTAGTCCTGCTATCGGCAGTGACCGTGCAGTACCCCACCGGGGAGGCTCACTTCGCCGACGCCTTCAAGGCGGCCGAGGACCTCGTCCAAGGGTGCGGCCTGGACTGGACCCTCCTGCGGTGCGCCGACTTCGCCGCCAACGCCCTGGCCTGGGCGCCGCAGATCCGCCAGGCCGGCGTCGTGCGGGGCGCCCACGGCGACGCCGCGACCGCGACAGTCCACGAGCGCGACATCGCCGCGGTCGCCGCATCGGCGCTGGCCAGCCCCGCACACGCCGGGCACATTTATGTGCTCACCGGCCCGCAGTCACTGACCCAGCGCGACAAGGTCCGCCTCATCGGCGAGGCCATCGGAACAGAGCTGTCCTTCCAGGAGATCTCTCCCCAGCAGGCCCGCCGGGCCATGATCACCCAGGGCCTTCCTGAGGAGATCCCCGACAGGCTGCTCGGCTCCCTCGCCCACTACGCCAGACGGCCGGGACCGTCCTCAGACACCGTGCAGCAGGTACTGGGCCGGCCCGCGCTCACCTTCGCCCAATGGGCGGCCGGCCACGCCACCGCCTTCCAGAACTGAACACAACCCCTACCCAGCCCAGGGAGCGCCAAATGAAACTCACGATCTTCGCAGCGACCGGTGGCATCGGCCGGCAGATACTCGAGCAGGCCATCGCCGCGGGCCACGACGTCACCGCGGTCGCCCGCAACCCCCAGAAACTGCCCGGCGAGCTGTCCAGGCAGGTACGCGTCGTCACAGCCGACCTAGCGGCCCCGGACCCGGCCACGCTCAGGTCCGCCGTCGAGGGAGCCGACGCAGTGCTCTCCGGCCTCGGCCCGCGATCGAACGCCGAGGCCGGAATCGCCACGCAGGGCACGCAGGCCATCACCACGGCGATGAAGGCAGCCGGCGTGCGACGCATCATCGTCGTCAGCGCCGCGCCCATCGGGACCGTGCCCTCACCCGGCCGGCCGAACCCGCCCAAGCATGACCCGGGCGACGGGTTCGTCCTGCGGCACTTGCTCAGCCCGCTGACCAAGGCCGCGCTCCGCAAGCACTACGCCGACCTTGCGCAGATGGAAGACGTCCTCCGCGACAGCGACCTGGACTGGACGGCCGTACGGCCGCCACGGCTGACCGACAAACCGCTGACCGGCACCTACAGGATGGCCTATGGGCAAAACCTCCGGCGCGGCCTCTTCATTTCACGCGCCGACGTCGCCCATTACATGCTTCGCGCACTCGATCAACCCGAGACGGTCAAGCAAACCATCGGCATCGCCAACTGACGGACCGAAGAAAGCATTGGAACTCGGGTACCTCCTGCTAGCCGTGGCCGCGCTGGTGTTGAACCTGGCAGTTAGGTACCACGCTCATAGTTAGCATAGGGTAATCGTA
>CABECR010000626.1_pt1 | contig 11652 bp, 8 predicted proteins | sample 3422471 | NCBI WGS metagenome assembly CABECR01 (sample SAMEA5534328, study PRJEB31848) | metagenome | biome: tundra; feature: field; material: soil | place: USA | collected 2013-05 | depth 0.15 m
GGTATGACGCCGCAGCGTCGGGCGCCACCAATCTCGGCCCCTCGAACGCGCTGCTCATCGGGTTCGTCCCGGGTGTGAACACGGTCGGGCTCGACGGCACGCGGTCGCCGGCGAACCCCTTTGCGACAAAGACCGACCCGGCGTGCGTCCCCACCGGCCCGAAGGGCAGCCCCGTGACCAGCCCGGCACCCGGCCAGCGGTACGCGAGGAACCCTGACGGCTCCTACGTCTGCGACCCCGATACCGTGCCCGAGCGCGCTATCGCCTACCGGAAGCTCAACGGACTCGCGGCCAATGCACAAGTGCCGGTCGACGCGGTCACCGCGTCCGGCTCGGGCCTCGACCCCGACATTTCCGCGCAGAACGCCCTCGACCAGGCGCCGCGTGTCGCCCGTGCTAGACACCTTCCCGTGGGTCAGGTGATCAACCTCGTGCACCGCTACACCCAGGGCCGTCAGTGGGGCTTCCTGGGCGAAACATCGGTGAACGTCCTCGAGCTCAACCTCGCACTGGACGGGCTCAGATGAGCGGCTCGGGATGGGCACAGCTGCTGTTCATCGCCGCCGTGACCGCGGTGGCCGCGCCGCTGCTCGGCCGCTACCTGGCGGCGACGTTCCGGGGCGGGAAGGCTCCGGGAGACCGGGTGTTCCTGCCCGTCGAGCGCCTGGTTTACCGGGCCCTCGGTACCGACGCCGACAGCAGCTGGACCTGGCGGGGCTACGCGCTGGCGGTGCTGGCGTTCGGGCTCCTCTCCACCCTCTTGCTTTACCTCATCCTGCGGCTGCAGGGGCTGCTCCCGCTGAACCCGACCCACGCCCCGGGAATGTCCCCGCTGCTGTCCTTCAATACCGCCGTCAGCTTCATCACCGGCACCAACTGGCAGGCCTACGAGGGGGAGACCGCCGCCAGCTACCTCGCCCAGATGGCCGGGCTGGTGGTCGCGCAGTTCACCGCGGCCGCCATCGGCCTGTCGGTGGCCCTGGCCGTGATCCGGGGCATCTCCGGAACCGCCCGCACGATCGGCAACTTCTGGGTGGATCTCACCCGCAGCCTGGTGCGCGTCTTCGTCCCCCTCTCGGTCCTCGGCGCGCTGGTGCTCGTGAGCCTGGGCGCCGTGCAGAATTTCATCGGCTTTCGCACCGCCGCGACGCTCGCGGGCGGGACCCAGCAGATTCCCGGCGGGCCGGTCGCCTCGATGGAGGTCATCAAGCTGCTCGGCACCAACGGCGGCAGCTTCTACGGCGCGGGAGGCGCGCATCCGTTCGAGAACCCCACCGGCTTCAGCAACATGTTCGACCTGCTGCTGGTCATCGTGCTGCCGTTCGCCATAGCCATCATGTTCGGCCGGCTCATCGGCAGGCCGCGGCAGGGCTACGCCATCGCGGCGGTCATGGCCATCCTCTTCCTCGGCCACACCGTGGTCTCGATGCAGGCCGAGGCGCACGGCAACCATCTGCTGCCGGCGACTGTGTCCCAGCTGGCGAGCAGCGGCAGCCCCGGCGGGAACATGGAGGGGAAGGAGATGCGGTTCGGCCCGGACGGGTCCGCGCTGATGACCGTCGGGACGATGGGAACGACGGCCGGCGCCACCGATTCGGCCCTCGACAGCTATACCCCGGTCGGGGGCGCCGGGGCGTTCGTCGGCATTCTGCTCGGCGAGGTCAGCCCGGGCGGGGACGGCGGCGGGATCTACAGCATGCTCGTGCTCGCGCTGCTGGCCGTCTTCATTGCCGGGCTGATGGTCGGCCGCACCCCGGAATTCCTGGGCAAGAAGATCCGCGCACCGCAGATGAAGCTGGTCGTCGCCTACGTGCTGACGATCCCGATTGTGGTCCTCGTATTCGGGAGCATGTCCCTCGTGCTCGGTCCCGGCACCCGGTCGATCCTCAACCCCGGCATGCACGGCCTGACCGAGGTCACCTACGCCTTCGCCTCGGTCGCAAACAACAACGGGTCCGCCTTCGCCGGGCTGTCGGCCAGCACGCCCTGGTATGACACCACGCTCGGCCTGGTCATGCTAGTCGGGCGGTTCGTGCCGATCGTGCTGGCCCTCGCCATCGCCGGCTCACTTGCCGGGGCGCGTGTCCACGCCCGCACGAGGGCCACCCTCGACACCTCCGGGCCGACATTCGTCGTGTTCCTGCTCGGGGTGATCGTGATCGTCGGCGGCCTGATCTACTTTCCCATGCTCATACTCGGCCCGATCGGCGAGCGCATCGTCGGATGAAAGATCGGCGCCAGGTACCGCGGCCCTTGACTCAGTGCCTTGCGCGCCCGGCTGCCGGTGGTCCCGGCGAAACTGGCGAAGGCGCTTATCCCGTGGGGTGAGGCGAACCGGCGACGCCGACGATCAGCGCGCGGCCGCGTGACGGAACTCGCAGCTCGGCCACGGGTTATTCTCGTTGCGTGATACTCGCGGCCACGCTGTCGGCCGTGGTCCTGGCTGTCGCCGCTGCGGGGCTGGCCTGGACCGCGCGGCTGGTCCATGTCGGCAATCTGGACGCGCTGGCGCTTGCGGGCAAGGTCGCCGCGCCCGAGCCCGCCTCTGCGCTCGACTGGCCAGAGCTTCATGTGCGGGCGATCATCCCGCAACCAGATGAGCCGCCCCTCGTCCTCCTGCTGGTCGACTGGCCCGCCCATCCGCGGCAGGCGGCCACGCTGCTGGTGGCCCTCGACAGTGACGATCATCGGGCAGTGTCCCTGCTCTCGCAGTGGTGCGCCACGCAAGCTTCGGTCTCGCCGGCCCGGCAGGGGGCAGCGAACCTCGAGCTGCGTCGTCGCCAGAGCCTCGAGCGGGTGCACGCGGTACTGGTCGCGGAGGACATCACCCCGACGTCGTCTACGTAAGAAGGTCCGCGCGCGGCCGCCCTGGGCCGGCGGGCGCGGGAACGCGGGCGAAAGGAATGCCAGGCTCGGGATGTCGATCCTGATCGGAGGCTGGTTCGCGGTGGCGGGCGGGCTGGCGCTGCTAGCTGGCCTGTCCGGAATGCGCCGCGCCCGGCACCTGCGCCGCGACGGCGTGTCAGCCCGGGCAATGGCGGTGGCACCGCCGGCCGCCGCGGGCGAACCGCCGCAGGGGTCATCGCGCCGGACCTTGATCCAGTACGCGCTCGCGGACGGGCGGGTGGTAGAGCGGATCTCTCCCGAGCCGGCCAGGAAGGCCGCGTCGCTTCGTCCCGGCCAGAAGGTGCTCGTCTGCTCGTCTGGTATGACCCCGTAGATCCGCAGGACGTCCTCGTCTACGGCCGGGAGAGGCGGCTCGCGGACCGGGCATTCGTGGCCGTCGGAGTTCTGATCATGCTCGCCGTCGCGGGGACTGCCTGGTTCGTCCACTGACGCTGGCTTATGCCGCTATCCCTGTTCGACAACCACGTCGCGATGCTCCTGCACAAGGCCGTCCACCACGCCGAGTGTCGGTAGCCAGGATCCGCTGATGGACAAGCCGCCACCTTCTGCGCCTGCGGCAGCTCAGCCGCAGCCCGCATGGGTTCTGTTAGGGATCACTTCAGCCGCGCATGGGTCGCGCATGGGTGCCGCTTTTCGCCTGTTCAGCGCGGTTCACTGGGGCTCGTCCAACGCGAAAGCCTGGGAGGGCCCCGTGTCCGACGTTCTCTACATCGGCCTGACGATCGTGGTGTTTGCCGTGCTCTTCCTGCTGCTGAAGGGGGTTGAGCGCTTTGAGCGCTGAGAACCTGATCGGCCTGATTTTCGGCATTCTGCTGGTTGTTTACCTGTTCCTTGCTCTCGTCATGCCTGAGAGGTTCTGATGAATGGCGCCCTCGCGGGCTGGCTGCAGGTCGCCCTGCTCGTGGCCGCACTGGCCGCGTGCTACGTGCCGGTCGGCAATTACATGGCCCGCATTTTCACCACCGACAAGCACTGGCGGGTCGAGCGCGGCATCTACAAGGTGATCGGCATCAACCCGTCAGCTGACCAGAAATGGAGCGCGTACCTGCGCTCCATGCTGGCGTTTTCAGCGGTCAGCGTGCTGTTCCTGTACGGCCTGGAGCGGCTGCAGCACTACCTGCTGCTGTCGCTGGGGATGGCCAACGTCCCGCCCGCGCTCGCCTTTAACACCGCCGCGTCGTTCGTGACCAACACCAACTGGCAGAACTACGGCGGCGAGTCCACCATGGGCTACCTGGTGCAGATGGCCGGGCTGGCGGTGCAGAACTTCCTGTCCGCCGGCGTCGGCATCGTGGTCGCGATCGCGCTGATCCGCGGGTTCACCCGGTCCAGGACCGACAAGCTCGGCAACTTCTGGGTGGATCTGACCAGGATCACGATCCGGTACCTGATCCCGCTCGCCGTCGTCGGCGGGCTGATCCTCGCAGCGACGGGCGTGATCGACAACTTCTCCGCCTATCACACCGTTACCACGGTGTCCGGCGCACACCAGACGATCGTCGGCGGACCGGTAGCCTCGCAGGAGGTCATCAAGGACGCGGGCAACAACGGCGGCGGCTTCTTCAACGCCAACTCCGCGCACCCCTTCGAGAGCCCGAACCCGTTCACGAACTGGTTCGAGATCTTCCTGCTGCTGCTAACGGCGTTCTCGCTGCCGCGCACGTTCGGCAAGATGGTCAAGGACAACCGGCAGGGCTACGCACTGCTGGCCGTCATGGTGATCATCTGGCTGGCAGCAGTCGGCGGCATCAGTTTCTTCGAGGCGCAGCACGCCGGTATCGCGCCGCAGCTCGCGCATGGCGCGATGGAGGGCAAGGAGGTCAGGTTCGGCATTCCCGGCTCCTCGGTGTTCGCGGCGTCGACGACGGTGACATCGACAGGCGCGGTGAACTCCTTCCATGACTCGTTCACCCCGTTCGGCGGCGGTATCGCCCTGTTCGACATGGCGCTGGGCGAGATCGCTCCGGGCGGCGTCGGCGCCGGACTGTACGGCATCCTCGTGCTGGCGATGGTCACGGTGTTCGTCGCCGGTCTGATGGTCGGGCGGACCCCGGAGTACCTCGGCAAGAAGATCCGGCCCACCGAGATGAAATACGCGGCGCTCTACTTCCTGACGTTGCCCGTAGTGATCCTTACCGCGGCCGGGCTGTCCATCGGGCTGAAGACACCGCAGGCATCGATTCTCAACCCGGGCCCGCACGGCCTGACCGAGATCATGTACGCGTTCACCTCGATGGCCAACAACAACGGCTCCGCCTTTGCGGGCCTGACGACCAACACGACCTGGTACAACACGGTGGGCGGCATCGTGATGCTGCTCGGCAGGTTCGCGCCGGAGATCTTCGCGCTCGGCCTGGCCGGCTCGCTGGCCAGACAGCAACCGGTGCCCGCGAGCACGGGCACGCTGGACACCCGCACACCGCTGTTCGTCGGCATGCTCGTCGCCGTCATCCTCATCCTCGTCGGCCTGACCTACTTCCCGGCCCTCGCTCTGGGCCCGTTCGCAGAAGGACTGCACTGATGTCTGTGACAACCACACCAGGGGTCCCGGCCGGCGCGGACGACAAGCCGGCCGACAGCCAGCCGCACCGGATCGGCGGCGGCACGCTCGACGCCAGGACGCTCTGGAAGGCAACTCCGGACGCGTTCAAGAAGCTGGATCCGCGGGTCCAGATCAGGAACCCGGTCATGTTCGTCGTCGAGGTCGGCGCCGCGCTGACCACCGGCTCGGCCATAGCCGCGCCGTCGGTCTTCAACTGGACGATCACCGTCTGGCTCTGGCTCACCGTGGTCTTCGCTAACACGGCGGAGGCCGTCGCCGAGGGCCGCGGCAAGGCACAGGCCGAGACGCTCCGCCGGACCAAGCGGGAAACCGTGGCGCGGCGGCTGGTCGGCTGGCGGGCCGGCCAGGAGAAGACCCGGATCGAGGAGGTGCCGGGCACCGAGCTGACGCTCGGTGACCACGTCGTGGTAGAGGCCGGCGAGATAATCCCCGGCGACGGTGACGTCGTCGAGGGCGTGGCCTCGGTGGACGAGTCGGCGATCACCGGCGAGTCCGCTCCGGTCATCCGGGAGTCCGGCGGCGACCGGTCCGCGGTGACCGGCGGCACCAAGGTGCTGTCCGACCGGATCGTGGTGAAGATCACCTCCAAGCCCGGCGAGACCTTCATCGACCGGATGATCGCACTGGTCGAGGGCGCGCAGCGGCAGAAGACGCCGAACGAGCTGGCGCTCAACATCCTGCTTGCCGCGCTCACGGTCATCTTCATGCTCGCGGTGATCACGCTGCAGCCGATGGCGTTCTACTCCAAGGCGCCGCAGAGCACGGTCATCCTGGTGGCGCTGCTGGTCGCGCTGATCCCGACCACGATCGGGGCGCTGCTGTCGGCGATCGGCATCGCCGGCATGGACCGGCTGGTCCAGCGCAACGTGCTGGCCATGTCCGGCCGGGCCGTGGAAGCGGCCGGTGACGTGAACACGCTGCTGCTGGACAAGACCGGCACGATCACCATCGGCAACCGGCAGGCCAGCGAGTTCGTCCCGGTCGGCGGCGTCACCGCAGCGCACCTCGCGGACGCCGCGCAGCTGTCCAGCATGGCCGACTACACCCCGGAAGGCCGCTCCATCGTGGTGCTCGCCAAGGAGCAGTACGGACTGCGCGAGCGCGCGCAAGGCGAGCTGCAGGGCGCGGAGTTCGTCGAGTTCACCGCGCAGACCCGGATGAGCGGGGTGGACCTGGCCGACGGCCGGGAGGTCCGCAAGGGCGCGGCATCCTCGGTCGCGCACTGGATCCGCGAAAGCGGCGGCATCCCGGCAGATGACCTCGGCCAGCTGGTGGACGGCATCTCCTCGGCCGGCGGTACCCCGCTGGTCGTCGCTGAGCGGTCCAACGGAACGGCCCGCGCGCTCGGCGTGATCCACCTCAAGGACATCGTCAAGGAGGGCATCGCCGAGCGGTTCGCCGAGATGCGCAAGATGGGCATCAAGACCGTCATGATCACCGGGGACAACCCGCTCACCGCCAGGGCGATCGCGGATGAGTCCGGCGTGGACGACTTCCTGGCCGAGGCCACGCCGGAAGACAAGATGGCGCTGATCAAGAAGGAGCAGGAAGGCGGCAAGCTGGTCGCGATGACCGGGGACGGCACCAATGACGCCCCCGCGCTTGCCCAGGCCGACGTCGGCGTGGCCATGAACACCGGAACCTCCGCCGCCAAGGAGGCGGGGAACATGGTGGACCTGGACTCCAACCCGACCAAGCTCATCGAGATCGTGGAGATCGGCAAGCAGCTGCTCATCACCCGCGGCTCGCTGACCACCTTCTCCATCGCCAACGACGTCGCGAAGTACTTCGCGATCATCCCCGCGATGTTCGCCGCCGTCTACCCCGGTCTGCAGAAGCTCAACATCATGCACCTGCACAGCCCGGAGTCGGCGATCACCTCCGCGATCATCTTCAACGCGCTCATCATCGTCGCGCTGATCCCGCTGGCGCTGCGCGGCGTCCGGTACCGGCCATCGTCGGCGGCCGCGATGCTCCGCAGGAACCTGTGGATCTACGGCGTCGGCGGGCTGATCATCCCGTTCATCGGGATCAAGGCCATCGACCTCATCATCCAGTTCATCCCAGGATTCGGCGGCTGATCTGACATGAATCGTCTCCCAGGCACCGTCCGGCAGCTCATCGCCGCGCTGCGCGGCCTGCTCCTTTTCACCGTGATCCTCGGGATCATCTACCCGGTGGTCATGTTCGGCGTGGCCCAGGTGGCCTTCCACAAACAGGCCAACGGCTCGCTGGTCAGCGACCACGGCCGGGTGGTCGGCTCCAGCCTGCTGTGCCAGGAGTTCGTGGACGCCAAGGGCAGCCCGCTGCCGCAGTACTTCCAGCCGCGCCCCTCCGATGCGGTCAACCCGGCCGTCAAGACCGACTACGGCTGCGACCCGGGATTCTCCGCCGCGTCGAACCTGGGCCCGACCAACCCGGTCCTGGTGCAGGACATCAAGCAGCGCCAGCAGCAGATCGCGGCGTTCGACCACGTCAAGATCTCCAGCATCCCCGCGGATGCGGTGACCGCGTCGGGCTCGGGCCTGGATCCCGATATCTCACCGCAGAACGCCGCCATCCAGGTCAACCGGGTCGCGGCAGCAAGGCACATCAGCCCGGCAGCGATCACGAAACTGGTCCGGCAGTACACCACGGGGCGGCCGCTCGGGTTCCTCGGCGAGGCGACTGTCGACGTTCTGAAGCTGAACATCGCGCTCGATGCGAAGTACCCGGTCTGAGCGAAGCGAGAGGACAGGGCAGATGATGCGGGCGCGGGCGGTGAATCCGCCCGCGCCCGCTGCCATGACCCGCAGCCCGCGGATCCTGATCGTCGAGGATGAGCCCGCGCTGCTGCGGGCACTGCAGATCAACCTGCGCGCCCGCGGCTATGACGTCGCCACGGCAGGAGCCGGGCGCAAGGCTCTTGCCGAGGCGGCCAGCCGGCCGCCGGACGCGATCCTGCTCGACCTCGGGCTGCCCGATCTGGACGGCACCGAGGTGATCCGCGAGTTCCGCACCTGGTCCGGCGCGCCGGTGATCGTGCTCTCCGGGCGGGCCGGATCGGGCGACAAGATCGGCGCCCTGGATGCCGGCGCCGACGATTACGTCACCAAGCCGTTCAGCATGGAGGAACTGCTGGCCCGGCTGCGGGCAGCGCTGCGCCGGGATGCGGGTGCCGCGCCGAAGGCACCTGTCATCCTCGGCCGCTGGACGATCGACCTGACCGCATACACCGTCAGCCGTTCCGGCCAGCCCGAGGACCAGCCCGACGATCAGTCCAGCCCGGAAGAGGCGGTGCACCTGACCCCGACGGAGTGGCGGCTGCTGGAGATGCTGCTGAACCATCCCGGACAGCTCGTGAGCGCCCGGCGCCTGCTGACCGATGTCTGGGGCCCCGGCTACGAGCGCAGCACGCACTACCTGCGCTTTCACATGGCCAGCCTGCGGCGCAAACTGGAGGATGACCCGGCCCGGCCGCGCCACCTGCTGACCGAGCCGGGCATGGGCTACCGGTACCAGCCATGAACATGGCGGGTGATACTGGCCGGGTGGCAGACACCGGCCCCGTTGGTGATACAGCTGCTCCGGGTGATGCCGGCAGCGCGGGCGATGCCGGCCAGCCGGGAACTAACGGACTGGCGGACGAGATGGCCCGGGCGCTCCACGTGAGCGCGGCTAGCTCGAATGCCAGCGGCTCCGCGGACGGCCGCGGCCAGCTGCGGATTTACCTTGGCTCGGCAGCGGGGGTCGGCAAGACCTTTGCCATGCTCGGCGAGGGCCGCCGGCGCGAGGAACGCGGCACCGACGTCGTCGTCGCCTACGTCGAGACTCACGGCAGGGCGCATACGGCCGAGCAGGTCATGGGCCTGGAGGTGATCCCGCGCAAGCGGCTGCCGTATCGCGACACGTTCTTCGAGGAAATGGATCTCGATGCCGTGCTCGCGCGCCGGCCCGGCGTCGCGCTCGTCGACGAGTTCGCGCACTCGAACGTGCCGGGGTCGCGGCACGCCAAGCGCTGGGAGGACGTCGAGGAGCTGCTCGAGGCCGGGATTGACGTCATCTCGACCGTCAATATCCAGCACCTGGAGTCGCTGAACGACGTCGTTGAGAAGATCACCGGTGTCCCGCAGCGCGAGACCGTGCCCGATGCGATGGTCCGCGTCGCCGACCAGGTCGAGCTGGTCGACATGACACCCGAGGCGCTGCGCCGCCGGATGGCGCACGGGAACATCTACCCGGCGGAAAAGATCGACGCCGCGCTGACGCACTACTTCCGGACCGGGAACCTGACAGCGTTGCGTGAGCTCGCGCTGCTATGGCTGGCGGACAAGGTTGACGAGGGCCTGCAGCGGTACCGGACCGCCCACGACATCCACGACACCTGGGAGGCCCGCGAGCGCGTCGTCGTGGCGCTGACCGGCGGCCCCGAGGGCGAGACCCTGATCAGGCGGGCGGCCAGGGTTGCCGCCCGCTCGTCCGGCGGCGACCTGCTGGCCCTGCACGTCACCAGGTCCGACGGGCTGACCGGCGCCGATCCTGCCGCGCTCGCGACCCAGCGGCGGCTGGTGGAGTCGCTGGGCGGCAGCTACCACCAGGCGGTCGGTGACAACGTGCCCGAGGCGCTGCTGACGTTCGCGCGGGCCGAGAACGCCACCCAGCTGGTGCTCGGGGTCAGCCGCCGCAACTGGCTGACCGCACTGCTGACCGGCCCCGGCGTCAGCACCCGGACCGTCCGGGAGTCCGGCGACATCGATGTGCACATCGTCACGCACGGGCAAATGGGCCGTGGCCGCGGTCTGCCGCGGGTACACGGCGGCCTGCCGCCGCGGCGCCGGCTGGCCGGCTATCTGCTCGCGGTGATCCTCGCCCCGCTGCTGACCCTGGTCCTCGCCGCTCTGCGGCATCAGCTCGACCTGACCACCGACGTGCTGGTCTTCCTGGCCGCCGTCATCGCGGTGGCGCTGGTGGGCGGTTTCGTGCCAGCGGTGGTCGAGGCCATCGCCGGGTCACTGCTGCTCAACTACTATTTCACCCCGCCGCTGCACAAATTCACGATCGCGAGGGCCAACAACGCACTGGCCCTGGCGATATTCGTCGCTATCGCCCTGGTCGTCAGCTCCATTGTGGATCAGGCCGCGCGGCGTACCAAGCAGGCCGCCCGGGCCAGCGCCGAGTCCCAGCTGCTCGTGACCACGGCCGGCAGCATCATGCGCGGCCAGCAGGCGCTGCCGGCCGTGCTGGACCGGGTCAGGGAAGCGTTCGGGATGGACTCGGTGACGCTGCTGGAGCGCGACTGCGAACAGCCGGGCGTGGCCCGCAGCCCAGCGGGCGGGTGGACCGCGGTGGCGGCTTCCGGCGGACCGCCCGTCAGCCGGCCAGAAGACGCCGACGTCGAGGTCCCGGTTACCGACACGCTGTGCCTGGCACTGGGCGGCCGGACGCTGCCGGCGGCCGATCGCCGGGTTCTGGGCGCCTTCGCGGCTTACGCCGTGGTGGCACTCGAGCAGCAGCGGCTGGCAGCTGAGGCGGAGGCCGCCAGGCCGATCGCCGAGGCGGACCGGATGCGGACCGCGCTGCTGGCCGCAGTCAGCCATGACCTGCGCACGCCACTTGCCTCGGCGAAGGCGGCGGTGACCAGCCTCCGCTCCGAGGACGTCCAGTGGGCCGCCGAGGACCATGATGAGCTGCTCGCGACCGCCGATGAGTCGCTGGACCGGCTGGCCCGGCTGGTCGACAACCTGCTGGATATGAGCAGGCTGCATGCGGGGGCGCTGGCGGTATTCCCGCGGCCGGCCGACCTTGCCGAGATCGTCGCCCGCTCGCTCGATGATCTCGGGCCGGCGGCCCGGACGGTCGTCATCGACATACCCCATGACCTGCCCGAGGTACATGTCGACCCGGCCATCCTGGAGCGGGTCATCGTCAACCTGACCGCCAATGCGCTGCGGTACTCGCCAGAGCGCACTCCGCCGATGCTCACCGCCAGCGCCCTCGGGGAATGGGTCGAGCTGCGCGTCGTCGACCGCGGGCCAGGCATCCCCGAGCAGGACAGGGACCGGATGTTCGTGCCGTTCCAGCGGCTGGGGGACACCGACAACACCACCGGCGTCGGGCTGGGCCTGGCGCTGTCCCGCGGGCTGACCGAGGCGATGGGCGGAACGCTGGGGGCCGAAGACACGCCAGGCGGCGGCCTGACGATG
>CABECR010000630.1_pt1 | contig 11640 bp, 12 predicted proteins | sample 3422471 | NCBI WGS metagenome assembly CABECR01 (sample SAMEA5534328, study PRJEB31848) | metagenome | biome: tundra; feature: field; material: soil | place: USA | collected 2013-05 | depth 0.15 m
GCAGCCCTATCCCGGAATGCCGGTGCTCGTGATTATAATAGGTGAAGAATGCGCGGCAGAAAGCGCGGGCGTCCTGGAGTGACCCGAACTTCCCGGGGAAAGCCGGGCAGTACTTGAGGGTTTTGAACTGCGCCTCGCTGTACGGATTATCATTGCTGACCTTCGGCCGGGAATGTGATTTAAGGATCGCCAGGTCCGACAGCAGCGCGGATACCGGCTTAGACGTCATCGAGGTGCCCCGGTCGGCGTGGATGGCGTGCGGCGCGATGCCGCCGTTCAGGCGGATCGCCCCGGTCATGAAATCTTTCGCCAGCTCGCCCAGCTCGGTGGCGTGCACCTCGAAATGCACGGCGCACCGGGAGAAAATGTCGATCATCACGTACAGGTGGTAATACACGCCCCGCCGCGGGCCCGCCAGCCTGGTAATGTCCCACGACCACACCCGGTTCGGCGCGGCAGCGATCAGCTCCGGCTTCTTGCGGGCCGGATGGGCGGCCTGCGCGCGGCGCTCGCGGACCTGCCCCGCCTCCCGGAGCAGCCGGTACATCGTGGAGACCGAGGCCAGATAGATGCCCTCATCGATCAGCAGCGCCCAGACCTGCCGCGGAGCCTTGTCCCGGAACCGCGGGCTATCCAGCACGGCCACCAGCGCGGCACGCTCACCGGCCGACAGCGCGTTCGGCGGGGCAGGCCGCCGCTCACGGCACCCCGGCCGCGCGCCATCGCGCCCGCGGTAAACGGCGGCACGTGATTTACCGGTGAGCTCGCACGCCTTTTTCACCCCGGTCACAGGCTCCAGCAGGCCGAATGTGCCATCACTTACCTGACGGACGGCAGAGGCGAATCCGCGCTCTCGGAGAGCAGCTCCAAAAGCGCAAACGCTTTTCCCATGATGTCCAGCGCAGCGCGGGTCTGCTCGAGTTTCACCTCTGCCTTCGCCAGCCGCTTCCGCAGCCGCTCGTTCTCAGCCTGCCCGGCCGGCCGGCCCGTATGCGCCGCCGCGGGAACCGCAGCAGCCGAGGCCGCCAGCGCCCCGGAATCCCGCCCCTTGCGCCAGTAGCTGATATGCGAGTCATACAAGCCCTCGCCGCGCAGCAGCGCGCCCTTCGCGCCCGGCTCGGCCGCCGCATCGTACTTCTCGATCATCGCCAGCTTGTACGCCGCGGTGAAAGTACGCCGTTTCGGCTGACCCGACCGAGGACCGTCCTTACGGGCTGGCCGGCGCCCGGCCGGGATGGTCTCCTGCATGTCTGAGCTAGTCATGGTCACTGTCTGCTGATCCCGTCTAGCCCTCAAGTTCCACCAGTAACTGTTGCCCCTGGTGTCTCACCTGATCCTGGCACGGAGGGCACGAGCAAGATCACCGCGTCCGAGGTACCTACCCGCCTTATGCGTGCTTTGGGAGCCCATACGCAGCCCTCGTCAGGGCCATGCAGATGAAGAGTTCTGGCGCTGTCCAGCTCTTTGGTTGCGCGGCGGCCTGGAGCTGTGCGGCGTTTCCATTCACCGCGGTGCGCCGCCTGGCCGCCGGGCTGATCTATCGCGGCTCAGGGTCCCGGCCCGGGGTGGGTGATCGCTGGGAGAGATTCCCGGCCGTCGGAGGTGCTGACGACCGGGGATCCTCGCTACCCGATGACGGAGTGGGCGCTTTCAGGTTCCAGTGCTCAGCGGATGTACAGCTCGTCGGCGTCGCACGTCGTGAACTCTGTGCTCGCCGCCACGTCCGCTGCCATGCCGAGCGCCTGGAACGCGGGGAGGAGCTGCTGGGCCTCGTACCGGTCCGCGTGCGCCTTGGACTGCCAGATGGTCACGTGGTGCAGTCGGTCACCGTCGCCGCCGACAGCTTCGACCAGAAGTCCGTCGATGGCCTGCCGGGGGCCGACCTTGTCCTCGACCCGCCGGGAGTCCTCGACCGTGAAGCCCCTGGACGCTGCGATGTGGATGTATGCCATGTCGGTCCTGCCTTTCTCGGTTGTGCTGGCAGGAAGGACGCTACGGGAGGGCCCGGATCCGGCCATCCGGGGAACCACTCACTCCGGTACTCATTCACGGCTCAGCGACTTCACGGCTCAGCGACTCGGCCGCCGCCCCCCGCTGGACCACGCGGCGATCTGGCTGCGGTTGCTGAACCCGAGCTTGGTGAGGATGTGCTGCACGTGGTTCTCGGCCGTCCGCTCGGAGACGTACAGGGCCTGGCCGATCTGCTTGTTGGTCAGTCCTCGCGCGACGAGCCGGGCCACCTCCTGTTCGCGGGGGCTCAATGGCGAGCCAGCGGCCGCCGCGGCCGGCAGCCGGGCCCGCAGCTGTTCGATCCGCTTGGTGAACGGCACCATTCCGAGCCGGTCGGCCTCGCCCGCCGCGGCGCACAGCGCGGCCAGCGCACGATCCCGGTCGCCCGGCGCTTGGCGGCGAGCGAGGGCGGTGCCGAACTCGACGGACGGCTCCACGCTGCATCCACGTGCGCCGTTGGCGTCGCAGATCGCGATCGCCGTTTGCAGGTCCTCTACCGCCGCGTCGAGACGGCCCAGCGCAGCGGCCGCACGTCCGAGCGGCAGCTCGACCGGACCCATGTAAACCCCGCCGCCGCCGCCGTTCGCGACGTGCTGGCCGCGGAACGGCTCGAACCGCGCCGCCAGGAACTCGATGTCCTCCGTCCTGCCCAGGCCGATGGCGACCGTCAGCCCGTGTGCCCAGCACGACAAGCGCATACCTGCTGAAGGCGTCCATGACCGGACCGGTCCCGCCTGGGCATAGGCCGCCTCGGCGCCCGCGCGGTCGCCCTGCTGGACGCGGATCATCGCGAAGCTGAGCGCGGGGAAAACAGTGGCGACGCCACGGGTGGTGTCCACGACATCAGGCTTGAGGTGGGCGGGGATGTGGCCGAACAGCTCGGTCGCGCCGGACCTGTCGAACCCGATATGAAGTCCCGCCTGGCACAGGATCACCGCGTAGCCGCCGAACGCGACCGGGTGCCCCATGCCGCTGATCAGCGTGAACGCCTCCCGTGACAGCCGCACCGCCTCGCTGAAGCGCCCGGTCGCCAGCGCGAGCGTGGCGGCGCACTCCAGGGAGTGCCATCGCCCCAGCGGGGCGCGGAGCCGTTCCAGGCAAAGGCCGAGATCGGCAAGCTCGCCGTGGACGCTCCTCAGCTCGCCGGTCTCGAACAGAGTGTCGATCCGCCACAACCGGGCCCACATCTCGACCCAGGCGCTGCCTGTGGAGTTCGCGGCTTCGAGCACCCGCCGCGCCAGTACGACCCGCTCGGTGACTCCCTCGGGGGCACAACAGGCCATCTGGCGGGCGCGGAGCGCGTCGACGAGCACGACCGGATCGTCCGACGATCCGGCGGCGGCAAGCGCGTCCCGGCTGACCTCTCCCGCCCGGTCGTACTCGCAGCGATACACCAGGACCTGGGCGTACCGGGACGATACCCCCGCTCGGAGATCAACGGGCAGGTCGTCCCCTGCCAGTGCCTGCTCGCAGATGCGGCAGATCTCACCATCCATTCCGGTTCCCCGGTGGCTTCCATCACCAGCGCCGTGCGGGCGAGCAAGAGCCGGTCGCCCCGGCGCTCAGCCCGGCGGCCGACCTGGCTCGCCGTCTCAAACGATGCAGGAAGGTCGCCGCTGCGGTACAGGGCTGTGGCCAGTCCGAGCTCGAGCCGAACTCGGTCGGAGTCGCCGATCTCCCCCTCACCGACCGATAGCGCCTGCCGGTACAGGCGCACCGCCTCCTCGAACGCCAGCGCCTCCGACGCCAAATCGGCGGCCGCTTCACACGCCGCCACCGCTCGCGCCCGGTCACCGGGCAATGACCCCTCGACCTGGTGGTGAGCGATCTCCGCCAGGTGCAGACGCACCTGGCCCTCGTAGAGAGCCTCGATCGCGTCCGCCGCGGCGGTGTGCAGGCGCCGTTGCTCCGAGGCGCTCAACCGGGCGGCCACCGCCGAGCGAACCAGCGCGTGCGAAAACCGCTGATGGCCGGGACGGTCGCCGGCGACGAGGAACCCGGCGGTGCGGCACTCGTCCAGGGGACCGAGCAGGGCCAGCACGGGCACATCCAGCATCCTGGCCACAACACCGGCCGAGAAGCTGTTGCCGGCCACCGCAGCGGCATGCAGCAGCTCCTGTGCGGTGTCCGGCACCTGTGCGAGCCGGTAGGCCGTCGCCGCAACCACCCGTCCCGGCACCGACCCCGGTCCGCCGCCGCGCTGCTCGAGGAGCATGCGTGCCAGCTCCCGGACCAGGAACGGATTGCCCCCCGTTTCGGAGTGCACCTCGCCTGCCTGTTCCGGTGACGCAGGCAGACCGACGGCATCAGCGGGCAGACCATGCAGGTCCATCCTCTCGGTGTTCGCATTCGCCGACAGGCGCGGCAAGATCCCGCCGTTCGTGTCGCCCGGCGCCGGCGAGTCCCGGCAGGTCGCGAAGACCAGGATCCGCGTCCCTCGCAGCTGGCGCACGACGTCGGCGAGCAGAACCGCCGACGCCTCGTCCGCCCACTGCAGATCATCAAGCACCAGCAAGAGCCCGCTCCGACCGGCCGCCTGCGTCAGCCGCCGGCGAACCTCGGCGAACAGCGCGAACCGCTGGGCGCTGCCGGAATCGGCGCCATCAGCCAGCGCCGGGCGCTCGGCGCCGCCGAACACATGCGACCACAAGTCGGGACTGGATGTGCTGTCCGCACCTGCCCGGACGGCGGGCTCATCCAGCACCAGCCGCCACAGGCCGTACGGCGGCGAGCTGTCCCGGTCGGTCGCGCAAGCCCACGCCACGGCCACGCCCGGCCACGCCCCCGGCGGCAGCCGATACGGCGATCTCTTCCGCCAGGCGGGTCTTCCCGATCCCCGCCTCGCCCGCGCAGAGCACCAGGCGCCCGCGACCTGCCAGGGCGTCACCCAGGAGCTCCGTGACCCGAGCCAGCTCGCGGTCACGGCCCACCATCAGCCCGGTCGCCCCGTGAGCTGGGCTTCCAGGCCGTCGAGGATGGCTCGGAGGCCGAACTCGAAGCTGCCTTCGGGTGCCGCGCCGTAGTCCGCGGCGGCATTGTCGAGGCGGGCGCGCAGTCGTGGGAATTGTGCCGCGATCTCGGTGGCTTTCGCGATGTGGTCGCGGATCAGCTCCTCGGCGTTACCGCCATCGCGGCTGAGCTTGCGGGTGAGCGAGGTCGCCGCGGCTGTGCCGAGGGCGTTGCCGAGCACGAAGGTGAAGACGGTGGCCGCTGCCTGGCCGGCCCGCGTGCCGCTGAATCCGGCCGCCTCGTAGATGGCGAGGGTGTGGTCGTCGTGGCGGGCCTTGCCGGGGCCGTACAGCACCTGGGAGCCGAAGGCCTGCACCAGCCAGGGGTGGCGGGTGAGCATCGCGTGCAGGCTGGTGGCCATCGCGGTGGCCGCGGCCCGCCAGCCGGTCGCGGTCAGGTCGGGCAGCGCGATCTCGTTCCATGCCTGGTCGGCGGCGAGGGCCATGAGGTTGTCCTTGCTGCCCACGTGCCAGTAGACCGCGGTGGCCGCGGAGCCCAGCCGGTTGCCCAGGGCACGCATGTTCAGGCCTTCCAGGCCTTCGGTGTCCAGCAGGTCGATCGCGGCCCTGACGATCTGCTCGCGGGTCAGCGTGTCGCGCGGCATGTGCCCACGATAGGGCACCGGACGTCGGCCTGAACATAGTTCAGGGAATCACTTGCACCGCGTTCAAGTCATGCTGTAACGTTCCATTTGAACACAGTGCAAGTCGCTGCGAGGTGGTCCGCGGCCACCTCGGCGCCGGGCGCGAAGAGAAGCGGGAAGGGGAATGAGATGTCACACGTGCTAGAGGCTGTCGCGACGCACATTCGCGAGCAGGCCGCTACGTATTGCGAGTCGAGCAGGGTCCCCGGGTATCTTGCCGGTGTCTACCACGACGGCGGCCAGACAGTCGTGGCCCATGGGGTGGCGAACGTCGTCACGAGCGCGCCGATGCGTGAGGACACTGGATTCCTTTTCGGATCCGTAACGAAAGTCCTGACCACGACCCTTGTTCTCCAGCAGGTCGAGCGCGGCATCGTTGATCTCGCTGAGCGGGTAGTCAAGTACTTGCCGGAGTTCAAGCTGATTACGCCCTCAGCGGCCGAAGAGATCCGTGTCCGGAATCTTCTGACACATACCAATGGGATCGATGCCGACTTGTTTTTCCTTGATGCCAGGGGCCGCAGTGCCCTGAAGCTCTTCCTCGAAGGTCTCGGGCAGTACTGCGGGGCTCTCTTCCGGCCAGACGAATACATCAGCTACTCGAATGGCGGGATGATCGTAGCGGGGCGCCTGCTGGAGGTATTGACCGGCACGTCTTACCATGACCTCCTTAAGCGCGAGGTGTACGCAACCGCTGGCATGGATGACTCGTGCACCTCTGCCGAGGAAGCCATCCTCCGGAGCACCGCTGTCGGCCACTTCCCCGATCCAGATACCATGGGTGCCCGGCGAACCGGCATGTTCATGCTTCCGGACTCGTGGGCGCCCGCTGGAAGTACGCCGATCGGCACCATCTGCGATCTTCTTGCATTCGGGCGTACTCATCTCGCCAACGGTGTATCACCGTCGGGTAAACGTGTTCTATCGCGTGAGTCAACCGCGCGCATGCGGTCCGTGTCGCATGACATGGGGACCCCGAACGTTCCGCCCATCGGGCTCGGATGGTTGCTCGTGCCATTCGGAGAAACGACCGTGCTCTCCATGTCAGGAGCATCGCCCGGCGGAGTGGCAGTTCTGGTCGTAGTGCCTGAGCACGATCTTGTCTTTGCGGCCTTTGGCAATGATCTGCGGGCGATGGCGCTCCATGACCAGATTCTGCTCTGGCTGCTTCGCCAGCACCTTAACGTCGGCGTTCCAGACCTCGTGCCGGACACGTCCTCAGTCGGCGATCTCACTCGCTACGCGGGCACGTATCGCTCGAATCAGCTTCGTGTCGACGTCAGTGTCGTGGACGGCCAGCTTGAGGAGAAAGTGACCTACGAACCGCTGGACGACGCCCAAGAGCGGATCTTCACCGGGTTCTCAGGCGGGTTGTTCCCAGCCCCGCCGCGGCGCTTTGTAGCCATTCGCAAGGACCTCTTCGCGCCAGCCGGGATGCCGCTTGAGGCATTCAACGGATATTCGCGTCAGCTTCTCGTCTCATACCACGGCGTCAGCGATGGCCACCCGAACTATCGATGTGCCGGTGGTCGCATGACTCGAAGGGAGCATGTTGGCTGACGAGCCGCGCGCCGGCGCCTTGCCCATGCCGTCGATGATTGCCCCCATCCGTCGGGATCACCGCGGCGATCGGCTCACCGGCGGCGACGCGCCAGAATGACCCGTTCGGGCGCCGCAGGGAGGGTCACGCCCGGCCCGGACTGTCGACCAATTAGGCGGTTCCAGGTCGCCGGGGTCACCGAACCCTCGTGACGGAACAGGATGGTGTGGCCGGATCGCCGCTTGAGCTGGGAGCGTTGCGCGGCGCCCGGAGCATTGCCGGACGGTCGTCGCGGGCAGACGGCGCGTCCCGGAGGGTGCGCACAGCCCGCGGTACCGGATGGTCTGGCCAAGATCACCGTCGTGCGCCAGAACCGGGTGATAACGGCCGGGTGCGGGCAGCCGCCGGACCCGGCCGGCAGAGCGCGGGCCCAGAATACTGCCCATCGGCAAGATGAACCCGGCCAGGGACCCTCAGGCGGGCTGTCCTGCAGTGAGTGACGGGGAGAGGAGTGAACGATGGGGTCTGAGGACAACGCGAACATGGTCCGGCGCGGGCATGCGGCGTTCAGTACCGGGGACATGGCGGCGCTCAGCGAGCTGTTCGCCGGCGACGCAGTCTGGCACGTACCGGGAAGCGGCAGCCGGTCCGGCGCGAAGCACGGGCGAGATGCCATCCTGGCGTTCTTCGGTGCGCTGACGGCGCGCTCGGGCGGCACCATCAAGATCACTCTCCACGACGTGATCGGCGGAGACGAGCACACGGTCGCGCTGCATCACGAGTTCGCCGAGAGCGGCAGCAACCGGGTGGACCAGAACGCCGCGAACGTCTTTCACGTCCGGGACGGCCGCGTCAGCGAGGTGTGGGAGCTTCACGACGACCCGGCCGGCAATGCCTGGCTCTGGGCATAGCCAGGGCGCCGGCCAGGTCGTGAGGCCAAGCCGGGCAGCCCGCCCTCCAGACGGCATCCGGCACCACCGGGCGGCATGCCCGCTGAACTGGACTCGGCCCCGGCCGAGCGGCGGCCTGCTGCCAGGTAAATCGGCGAGCAGCCGCCGGCCTGGTCACACCGATCACGGGAGCGGCTCGCGGCTAATGCCATCGCGGTGACGCAGACTCCGCCCAGGCCAGGACCACGCGGCAGTTTCCGGTGTTCATGCTGACCCGCCAGGACTGACCCGCGAGGCCCGGTCACCGGGACCCCGGCCCTGCCCAGGCGACGGGCCTGAATGCTCAGCTCAACAGGAGACAGCCATGAGCGCACAATCTCCGGACCTGTCCATCACGGCTGACACAGTGCCAGGCCGGCGCGGTGCCCTCACGGCCAGTCCGTCCCAGGCCGGGCCCGCGACGAACAGTCCCACCAGCGGGAAGCTGCCGCTGTCGGCGACCGAGCGGACCCGGCACCGCCGGTTCCGGCAGCTGGGACGGGCCGACCGGGACTGTTTGCATGCGGTGCTCGACGCCGGGCTGATCGCCCGCCTCGGAGTGATCACCAGCGGGTGGCCGATGGTGGTCCCACCTGCTACGGGTTCACCGCGGACACCCTGTACCTGCACGGCTCGGTCGCCAGCCAGAGCCTGAACGCTGCCGCAGCCCCGGTGTGCGTCACCGTGACGCTCACCGACGGGCTGGTGCTCGCACGGTCGGTGTTCGAGCACACCATCAACTACCGCAGCGCCATGATCTACGGGCAGCCCCGGCTGGTCACCGACCCCGCCGAACGGCTCGCCGGGCTGCGCTGCATCACCGAGCACGTGGCGCCCGGCCAGTGGGACTACGCCCGCCAGCCCAGCCGCAAGGATCTCGCGGCGGTCCGCCTGCTGGCACTGCCGCTGGACGAGGCCTCGGTGAAGATCCGCACCGGCCCGCCCGACGACGGCCACAGCCCCGATGCTGCGCTGGGCCTGTGGGCGGGAGAACTACCGCTGGCCACCACCTGGCAGCAACCCATCTCCGATCCGGCCCTCCCGCCCGGCATGCAAGTTCCTGCCCACATCAGCTCCCGCGCCGATACCCGGGCCGACCGGAATACCAGCAGCAAGCCAGGGCGGACTGATGCATAACAGGAGAGCAACCCGGAATGGGTGATCTGCGCGGGCTCACTGCATAACCGGTGCCGTTTGTCAGCCGCTCATAGTCGCGAGCGCCCGATAGTTGATAGGCCAAACACCAGGAACCCGCCGGTGAGCGGTTGGAGGATCAGACGGTTGCGGCTTGCACGCGAAGGATCTCCGCAGGGTGTCGTTCGAGGTAGCGTCATTTGCTGACCGGTCCCATGGGGCACGTCCGCGTGCCCGCAGATCGGCGGCTCGGCCGTCCCGCTCAGCGTTCGGCAGCTGGCACGGCATTGCTCGCGGATCGATGGCGGCGACTGCGGGCCAGCCGTCCAGCTCACCTAGAAATATTGTGCGGCTGTGTCGATTTTGGGGCTCGTCATTCGTCAGGCTGCTGTACGCAGACCGCGACTGCTGAGGGAGTACACCATGAAGTACATGCTGCTAATCGTCGGATTCCACGCGAGTGATGGAACCGAGGTGCCGACTGGGCAGACGGCCCGGGGACCCACCGTTGAGGAGTTCATGGCGTTTGAGCGTGCCATGATCGACGCGGGCGTAAGGGTCGATGGCGCAGCGTTGCAGAGCGTGGAGAACGCGACCACCGTGCAGGTGCGTTCCGACGGTGAACGGGTCGTGACCAATGGTCCGTTCGCTGAGACCCGCGAGTACCTGGGCGGCTACGACATCATTGACGTCCCCGACCTCGACGCAGCTCTCGACTGGGCGGCCCGCTGCCCCGGCGCCAAGTACGGCAGGGTCGAGGTACGCCCGCTGATGGAATTCTGACGACGATGAGCCAGCAGCGAGCAGCCGATTCGGTCGAGGCGGTGTTCCGCGAGGACCGGGGTCGGCTGCTCGCTGTGCTCGCCGCCCGATTCGGCGATCTGGATCTTGCAGAGGAAGTCACCTCCGAGGCAATGGAGGCCGCGCTGCAACACTGGCCTATCCAGGGCGTCCCCGAAGAACCGCTGGCGTGGCTGGTGACGACCGCCCGGCGCAGGGCCGTGGATCGGATTCGGCGGGACCGCATCTATGCGGAACGGCTGGCAATGCTGCGGGTGGAGATCGACCGGGCCGGACTGGTCCCGGTCGCCGAGGTGGGCAACGACGTGCCCGACGAGAGACTGCAGCTGTTCTTCACCTGCTGCCATCCTGCGCTGCCGTTCGAGGCGCAGATCGCGCTCGTGCTGCGTTTCCTCGCCGGGCTGTCGACCTCGGAGGTGGCTCAGGCGTTCCTGGTTCCCGTGCCGACGATGGCGCAGCGGATCGTGCGCGCTAAGCGCAAGATCCGGGACGCGCGAATCCCGTTCCGTGTGCCCGGGGCAGATGAATTGCCGCAACGGCTGCCGAGCGTGCTCCGCGTCATATACCTGGTCTTCACCGAAGGATATGCCGCCTCCGAGGGCGCGATGCTGATGCGCTGCGATCTGACGGCCGAGGCGATCCGGCTCGCGCGAATCCTGCACCGGCTGCTCCCTGGCGAGCGCGAGGTGACGGGGCTGCTCGCTCTGCTCCTGCTGGTCGATGCGCGCCGCGCAGCCCGCGTCGACGTGATGGGTGAACCGGTGGCGCTGGAGAACCAGGACCGCAACCTCTGGGACCCGGACCTAATCACCGAGGGACGCCAGCTAGTAATCGAGGCGTTGAGCGGCCCAGCGCCCGCACCTTACGCCGTGCAGGGCCGCGATCGCGGCCCTGCACGTTGAAGCTGCCGACGTCGCCACCACGGATTGGCCGCAGATCGTCGCCCTTTACGACCTATTGCTCGCTCTCACACCGTCCCCGATCGTTGCGCTGAACCGGGCTGTCGCCGTGGCGATGCGCGATGGCCCTGAGGCCGGACTCGCCCTCTTCGATGAGCTCAGCGACGCTGACGAACTGCGCGACTATCACCCCCTATTCGCAGCCCGAGCGGACCTGCTGTCCCGGCTTGGACGCGCCACTGAAGCGGCCGAGGCTTACCGGGCGGCGCTGAAGAGGGTCGGCAACGAACCCGAGCGCGCCTACCTCACGCGCCGACTGCGCGAGATGGACCACGCTCTCTGAGCCTGCCCGCCTGTCGACTACGGGGACAAAGAGGTCCCGCTAGGGGATCGTCTATCGGGACGACCGAGTATCGCGACCGGGCCCGCGCCGGGACCAGCCGCGATGGGTATGGCCGCACGGCTACGGGCGGCGCTGAGGACCGTCCCGAACGGGCTGATCTGTACTCGATGCGACGATGGCGCCCGCTCACGGAGAGACCCAAATAGTCGGCGATATGCGCTGCTTGGGCAGGCCGGTCGCTGGGCGACCAATTACGCGGGGTAGCTACCTTTCAGCGCGCAGCCAGGTTGAGCGGAGGTGAGCTTGTCCGTGCCTGGCTCCCTGGCCTCCTC
>CABECR010000636.1_pt1 | contig 11549 bp, 9 predicted proteins | sample 3422471 | NCBI WGS metagenome assembly CABECR01 (sample SAMEA5534328, study PRJEB31848) | metagenome | biome: tundra; feature: field; material: soil | place: USA | collected 2013-05 | depth 0.15 m
CCCTGAGGGCCGCTGCACGGCCCGCAGCAGGCCCGGGTGATCCCGGGCAACGGGCAGGCACTGTCGGCCGCCGAGCGCGAATCGGTGCTGCCGCTGATCAATACCGAGGCGTACGCGGACCTGTCGATCGGGCAGGTCTGGGCCTGCCAGCACTGGCGGGCTTTCCGCGGCGATGGACCTGACGGCCGGCGAGACCGCCGCGAGCGCCGGCCAAGCCGCCGCCGGCGGGCTCGCTCGCCCGGCTCAGCGCTCGTCGCGGGCCAGCCGCGCCTGCTCGTCCTCGACCAGCTGGAAGAGCAGCGACTGGACCTCTTCGACCCGCGGGATCTCGGTGAGCACCAGCTGGCCGTGCTCACCAGCCGACTCCACCACGAGGCGCCCGCAGCGCAGCAGCCGGTCGAGCAGGCCGTGCGAGAAGGACACGTCACTGATCCGGGTGAGCGGGAAGTCGCGGCCGGACCGGGTCAGGATGCCGGTACGCAGCCGGAGCCGGCGGTTGGTCAGCTCGTAGCTGGTCGACCACCAGCGCAGCACCGGGACCATGACCCAGAACAGGACCGCCAGCAGAGCGATGACGCCGACTGCGAGCCGGGCAAGCGCGGAGTGCTGCTGCGGCACGGCGAAGATCAGCAGCGCCAGGGCCGCGACGACGATCAGCGCCAGGATCACCACCGGCCGCAGCAGCACCTTCCAGTGCGGATGCAGCCGCAATACCAGGCGCTCGCCCTCGGTCAGGGCGGCTTCGCGTGCCATAGGCGACATGGTGGCACGAAAGCTGGCCAGCTGCGCCGCAGCCGTCAGCGAATGTGGATCACATCTCCGGCGCTCACCGCCGTGACCTCCCCGGCCCCCGCGTTCCTGGCCCCCGTATTCCCGGCTACTGCCACCAGCAGCCGGCCGGCGTCATCGATGCCGGTCGCCGTGCCGCTCAGCATCCGGCCGCCGGGCAGGGACACCCGGACGTCCCGGCCGACCGTGGCGGACAGGCGCAGGTACTCCTGCCGCACGCCGCACGCCACCGAATCGCCCGTCAGCAGCGGCATCCAGCCCCTCCTGCCAGCGGGAACCGCGGCCGGGCGCAGCAGCACCGAGAAGGTCAGGGCCGCGCCGGGGCTGGTCACCCAGCTGCGGCCCAGCCGACCGCGGCCGGCCGTCTGGGCCTCGGCGACGAGCACGGTGCCCTCCGGCGCTCCCCGGCGCGCCGTCTCGAGCATGTCCGCATTGGTCGAGCCGGTGCGGGGGACAACGTCAATATCCCGCCAGAAGCGGCCGGACCCGGCACATGCGGCGCGCACCGCGGCAGCGCTGAGCCGCCAATCGCCGCCGACCGTGAATTCGGTACTCATCTCGCCAGCAGTTGAGAGAAACCGCAGGTCATGACTGCTGTCCTCCCCCGCGGGCCGTCACGGGGCCGTCCTCGCCGCCCGCGAGGATGCGGTCTATCGTGGCTCGGCCGATGCCCGTGAGCTGGTGTACCGCATTCTTGGTAATCCCGGCGTCAACAGCGGCGCGGACCCGCTCGTCACGGCTGCGGCTGATCGCAGCCCACTCGATCAGCGACAGTTCGGCTTCCTGCCGCCTGATCACTGCATCCCGATCGATCACGTTCGCAACGATACACCCGTTGTATCATGCGATGCGATCTCGTCAGCGGCAAGAGCCGCCTCCATCACCTGGCGGGCACGATCCCCCGCCGATGGCATCGGGCGCGTGTACACCCGCAGCGTGATCGACGCAGCGCCCCGCCCCGCTCCCCCGTGAACAGCAGTCGCACCGTCCGCTGCGGGCCGTCCAGCTTCGCCCACGGCAGCGACACCACCCGCGGGGGGAAGTCCCTGATGTGCTCGGCCAGCCGCTCAGCAACTCAACCGGGCAGCGGCACATCCCGTTCTTTCCGGCTCTTCGGCAGCCCCAGGTACCGGCGCCCGCTCAGGATTTTGACCTGCCTGCGGACGTGCACAGTACGGCGCAGGAAATCAGCGTCATCGACGGCCAGGCCCAGGATCTCGGCTTGCCGCAGCCCGCAGCCCGCCCCGAGGTCGCGGGTCCGCTCGACGATCAGGTCCCGCTCAAACTCGGCGATCCATGAGGTGGAACATCAGCCGCCCCGCCGGGGTGGTCGTGTCGATGGCCTGGTCGAGGACGATCAGGTTCGCGCCCCAGCGCCCAGGACCATAAGCCTGTCCGCTGGGCTCAATGTGGCGGTACCGCGGAAGGCCCAGTCCTGCCAGGGTGGCGCGGTCGCGCCACGGTCAAGGTAGTTGTCGACGCTGCGGCTGAAGTCGGCGAGCACTGCGGCGGCAGCCGCGCGCCGCGCGGCCATCTCGGCGCTCACCGGGTCACGTCCTCGACGACGACGACCGGGGCGATCACTTCCAGGCGGCCGACGACGTCGGCGAGGGCCTGGCCGCCGAGAACGCCGCGGCGTTCCGCGTCCTGGCACCGCTGCAGGTGATCGCCCGCCGGGCGGCGCTGGCACGGGGTGCCGGGCGGCGACCAGCACAGTATGCATGTGACGGTGCGCGCCGAGTCAGCGGTGCCGGGCTCGGCCTGGTCGTCGATGGCGTCAGCGGGCCACTCCTCGAACTCGGCATCGGTCATCGCGTCCGCACGTGCCCGTCCGTCGGCGAGCTGGCGTGTGAGATCGTTTCCATCGGGTTGTCCTTCCGGTTGTGCGGATGGGTGATCAAGGGCCGCCGCAGCGTGAGAGCGCATGCGGCGGCCGCTTTCTACGGGGGTGGAAGATCACGCTGGGCCGTCAGGGGGCCGTGTCAGGGTCGGCACTGCCCAGCAGCCGTCAGCAATGGCCAGCACTGTCCGGGCAGGTCAGAAACCGGGCGCCCGGCTACGGCCGCGGTTAGGAAACCGGAGCGGCAAAGCGCCAGCTATTGTCAGCCGCCGGAGTAGGCTGGCCGGCCCCAGGGGGCCGGCCGCCGCACTGTACGTCCCAGGTCAGGTCTCGGGTTGCCGGACCCGGCTCGGTGCGCCTGGCTGGACGCCAGCGGCTAGACGGGCCGGCTCACCTCGGCGAGCAGTTCGGGCAGCCGCCGGAATCCCACCCGGCTGGCAGCGAGCCGGCCGGCCCAGGCCAGGGCCGCGCCGTAAGCCGGACCGGCCAGCAGCAGCCACCAGCCAGTGTGCAGCGGCACGAGCGGGACCAGCACGGGCGCCATCGCGACGAGCGCGAGGGCCAGGATGGCGAGGTTGCACAGGCCCGCCAGGCAGCCGCGGCCGGTTCCGCCGCCGCCGAAGGCGCTCGCCCGGCGCTCCGGCAGGGCATAGGGCAGCAGGATGCTCGCCATGCTGGTAATACCGAGCGTGACCCCGAGGGCGCACGCTGCCATGCCGAACGCGGCCGCCGCGGTGACGGCGTCCCCGGTCAGCAGGCCGAGCACCGTGTACAGCACGGCGAAGATCGGCATCGCGATCACCGCGCTGGCCAGGTTCTTCCCGGCCAGGTCAGCGCGCAGGTCCTGGGGACGCGAGGTCGCTGCCACGTTCAGCCAGAGCGCTCCGCCGTCCTGGCCGAACTGGTTCGCCGACTGGATCCCGGCGATGATGCCGCCGTAGACGGCTGCTCCGACCAGCAGCGCCCCGTTTCCCGGCGAGCGGGCGCCCGGCGAGCCGCCGGGCGCGCCGCCGGGCGCGCCGCCGGGACGGTGCCCGAGCCGAGACACCGACAACGTCACTATCACCGCCACCAACAGACCCAGCAGGCCGGCCTTCCGCCGGGGATCCCGCCAGGAGTACCGCAGCTCCTTCGCTGCCACTGTGAGCGCCCGGCTGGCCCGCTCGGGCCGCAGCCACAGCCGCTGCCGCAGCACTGCGCCGCCCGCAGCCGCCCGCGCGTCGGGTCCGGCACGCGACCGGCCGCGGCGGCCCGGCTGCGTGGAGGTGTCAGGGCTCACCAGCGCGCGGCGCAGCGCCGCCATCCAGGCCAGCAGAAGCAGCGCCGCAGTACCGGCGCCCGCTGCGAGCTCAGCCGCCGCGACGCCGTAATCACCGCGGGCGGCATCGCCGATGGCGTGGGCTGTCATTCCCGGCGGCGCCCACCGCGCAATCGCGGCGACATCGCGCACGCCCCGGCTGAGGTCGCCGCCGATCAGGGCGTCCTGCACGGCGAAATTCGCCCCGATGACAGCCAGCGACAGCAGCGCCCCGGCCAGCACGCCGAGGTCACGGCCGCGGCGCGATCGCAGCAGGCTGGAAAACCCGGTGGCCAGCGCCCGCGAGCCCGTCACGCACAGGCCCAGTTCCACCGCCACCGCGGCCACGCCGACGGCCGCCGATCCCGGTCCCGTCGCCGCCGCTGCCACCACGCCCAGCAGCGCGCCAAAGGTCACGACCGGCCCGATCCCGGTGAGCGCGGCGGCCAGCAGACCGCGCGTCATTGCCCCCGGCCGCAGCGGCAGCAGCGCCAGCCGGGCAGGGTCGAGCGTCTCGTCGGTGCCGAACATCAGCATCGGCAGCAGCAGCCAGCCGGCGAAGGCGACCGTGAAGAGGACGACGCCGATGTCGACGGCCAGCGGCTTGCCATGCTGCGCCGCCAGCGCGCTGAAGCCCAGCGGAATGATCCACAGTCCGGCCAGCACCGCGGCGCAGAACCCGACGATACGTGGGGTGCTGCCGGGCCCACGCAGGGCGCCGACCATCAGGCGCAGCTTCAGCCTGACGAAGAGCCAAGCCACGACAGTCTCCCGTCCTGCTGCTGCGGCCGGGCGCCGATGATGGCCAGGAACGCTTCCTGGAGCGACCGGCCGCCGCGGATCTGCTCGAGCGTGCCGCAGGCCATGATCTGGCCCTGGCTCATCACGGCGACCCAGTTGCACAGGCTCTGCACCAGCTCCATCACATGGCTGGAGAAGATCACCGTCGAGCCGGACCGGGTGTAGGCGTCGAGGACGCCGCGGATGGTCTGGGCAGCCACCGGGTCGACGCCCTCGAACGGCTCGTCCAGGAACAGCACCCGCGGGTTGTGCAGCAGTGCCGCGGCGAGCGCGATCTTCTTGCGCATCCCGGTGGAATAGTCGACGACCAGCGTCCGGCCGGCGCTGGCGAGGTCGAGCACGGTCAGCAGCTCGTCCGCGCGGGAGTCCACCTCGGCCCGGGGCAGGCCGCGCAGCCTGCCAAGGTAGCTGAGCAGCTCGCGGCCGGACAGCCGCTCGAACAGGCGCAGTCCCTCGGGCAGCACCCCGATGATCGCCTTGACCGCAACCGGATCACGCCACACGTCGCTGCCGGTGATCTGCACGGTGCCGGCGTCCGGGCGCAGCAGCCCGGTCATCATCGACAGCGTCGTGGTCTTCCCGGCACCGTTCGGCCCGACCAGGCCGAAGAAGCTGCCGGGGGGAACCTCCAGGTTCACTCCCGCCACGGCGACCTTGTCGCCGAACCGTTTCCACAGGCCGCGGGCCAAGACGGCCGGAGGTCCAGGCGGCACGGCGGCGGGGCCAGGCGGCCCGGCCGGGGGCACCACGGGCCGCTGCGGGCCCGGCTGACCTGGCATATGCATGGGATAAGTGTCGCAGCCCACGCAAGATACTCAGAGAGCCTGCTGGGCGGCGCATGCCGACCTGGCCTAACCTGTCCGGCATGACCACCCAAGTGCTCCCGCCCGCTGAAGACGCGCCGCAGCCCGATCCGCACACGACCGCCGGCAAGATCGCCGACCTAGAGAAGCGCCGTTACGAGGCGATCCACGCAGGCTCCCAGCGCGCCGTGGAGCGCCAGCACGGCAAAGGCAAGATGACTGCGAGGGAACGGATCGACGGCCTGCTCGATCCCGGCTCGTTCACCGAGCTCGACGAGCTGGCCCGACACCGTGCCACCGACTTCGGCGTAGCAGCCAACCGGCCTTATGGCGACGGCGTGGTGACCGGCTACGGCACAGTCGACGGCCGCCCGGTGTGCGTATTCAGCCAGGACTTCACCGTCTTCGGCGGCTCGCTCGGCGAGGTCTACGGCGAGAAGATCGTCAAGTTGATGGATCACGCGCTGAAGACCGGCTGCCCGTTGATCGGCATCAACGACGGCGGCGGCGCGCGGATCCAGGAGGGCGTGGCCGCCCTCGGCCTGTTCGGCGAGATCTTCCACCGCAACGTGCTCGCCTCCGGCGTGATCCCGCAGATCTCCCTCATCATGGGCCCGTGCGCGGGCGGCGCGGTCTACTCTCCGGCCATCACCGATTTCACCCTGATGGTCGAGCACACCTCGCACATGTTCATCACGGGCCCGGACGTGATCAAGACAGTCACCGGCGAGGAAGTGAGCTTCGAGGAGCTGGGCGGTGCGCACACGCACAACGTGAAGTCCGGAGTCGCCCACTACCAGGCCGCTGATGAGGAGGACTGCCTCGGCTTCGCCCGCGACCTGCTCTCCTACCTGCCGTCGAACAACCTGGAGGAGCCGCCCATGACGGCCGGGCACGGCCACGACCCCGCGGCGCTGCTGCCTAATGCGGCTGACGCCGAGCTCGACAACCTCATCCCCGACTCGCCGAATCAGCCCTACGACATGCACTCGGTGATTACCGCCATCCTGGACGGCGGCGAATTCCTGGAGATCCACGCCGGCTTCGCGCAGAACATCATCGTGGGCTTCGGCCGGGTCGACGGCTCCTCCGTCGGGGTGGTGGCGAACCAGCCGATGCATTTCGCCGGGTGCCTGGACATTGACGCCGCGGAGAAGGCGGCGCGCTTCGTCCGGACCTGCGACGCCTACGGCATCCCGGTGCTCACCTTCGTCGACGTGCCCGGCTTCCTGCCCGGGACCGGCCAGGAGTGGGGCGGCATCATCCGCCGCGGCGCGAAGCTGATCTACGCCTATGCCGAGGCAACCGTCCCCAAGATCACGGTGATCACCCGCAAGGCGTACGGCGGCGCCTACGTGGTCATGGGCTCCAAGCATCTCGGCGGCGACATCAGCCTTGCCTGGCCGACCGCGCAGATCGCGGTGATCGGAGCGCAGGGCGCAGTGAACATCCTGTACCGGCGGGAGCTGAGCGCCGCGGCCAGCCCGGAAGAGGAGGCAAGCCAGCGGGCCGAGCTGGTTTCCGAATACGAGGACACCCTGGCGAATCCTTACATCGCGGCAGAACGCGGCTTCGTGGACAATGTCATCCCGCCGTCGGAGACCCGGTCCCAGGTGGTCCGTGCGCTGCGCACACTGCGGACGAAGCGGCAGACGCTCCCGCCGAAGAAGCACGGAAACATCCCCCTGTGACGGCGGCACTGTGAGGGCGGCACTGTGACGGCGGGTCCGCTGGCGGGCCTGCTCGTCGCCGATTTCTCCCGGGTCCTGGCCGGCCCGTACTGCACGATGCTGCTGGCCGATCTCGGCGCGGACGTCATCAAGGTGGAAGGCCCTGGCGGGGACGACACACGCGGCTGGGTTCCGCCGAGCCGCGGGGGCGTGTCCACCTACTACCTGGCGATCAACCGGAACAAGCGGTCGGTCGCGCTGGACCTGCGGGACGAGGCCGACCGCACTGCCGCCGCCGAATTGGCCCGCCGCGCCGACATCCTGGTGGAGAACTTCAAGCCAGGCGGGCTGAACCGGTTCGGACTGGACTATTCGGCGGTGCGCGCGGCCAATCCGGCGATCATCTATGCGTCGATCAGCGGCTTTGGCACCGGCGGCGGCAAGGGCCTGCCCGGCTACGACCTGATGGTGCAAGCCATCTCCGGCCTGATGAGCCTGACCGGAGAGCCGGACGGCCCGCCGCTGCGCGCCGGGATATCGGTGTGCGACGTCCTGTGCGGCCTGCATACCGCGGTGGGCATCCTGGCCGCGCTCAATCATCGCGCCCGCACCGGCGCGGGCCAGCATCTGAACGCCAACCTGCTGTCCTCGGCGCTGTCGGGCATGGTGAACCAGAGCAGCGCGTACGCCGCGGGCGGCGTAGTCCCGTTCCGGATGGGCAACTCCCATCCGAGCCTCTACCCGTACGAGCCGCTGCCGACCGGCGACGGCGATCTCATCATCACCTCCGGCAATGACCGGCAGTTCCGCGCGCTGTGCGAGGTCCTAGGCGCGCCGGAGCTTGCCGACGATCCGCGCTTTGCCGCCAACGAGGGCCGGACCGCGAACCGGGAGCAGCTGCGCCCGCTGCTGGTCGAGCGGCTGCGCCGCCGGCCGGCGGCGGAATGGTTTCGCGACCTGATCGCCGCAGGCGTCCCGTGCGGCCCCATCAATACCGTCGACGGCGGCGTCGCGTTCGCCGAGCGGGTCGGCCTGGCGCCGATTGTCACCGCTGGCCAGGGCGCGGCCGGAGTTCCGACCATCGCCAACCCGCTCAGCTTCTCGGCTACCGCGCCGCGGTATGACCTGCCACCGCCTGCGCTCGACGAGCATGGCGAGCAGATCCGCGCCTGGCTCGCCGCCCCCGTCAGCCCGTCAGCCGGATAACTAGAGCGCCACCTGAGTACTTGTCACCCAGGAGCCGCATTGTGAGGATTTGATTACGCAGTGGTATCAGTGTCACCAGGCCGACGCCAGGCCGGGGGCACTACAGTCATCAGTGACATGACCGAGCCTGGTTCCGCGCTGCCGCTGCTGTCCCGCTACGCCATCATGGTGGACGTCGGGTATATCTACGCTTCTACCGGCGAGCTGCTGTTCAGCGCCTCGTCCCGGCGCGAGTACCGGGTCGATGCCGACAAGCTCATCCAGGCTCTCACCAAGCACGCCGAGGAGCAGGTCAGGGGCGAGCTGCTGCGAGTGTACTGGTATGACGCCGCGCGTGACCGGGTGCCGACGATTGACCAGCGCGTCATTGCCCAGATGCCGTGGGTCAAGCTGCGGCTGGGCAACCTCAATGCGCGCGGCCAGCAGAAGGGCGTGGACGCACAGATCAGGGCCGACATGGAGGCACTGGCCCGGCATCGCGCGATCACCGAGGCGATCCTGGTGGCCGGCGACGAGGACATGGTGCCCGCCGTGGAGGCCGCGCAGGCGTTCGGCGTGCGGGTGCACCTGTGGGGCATCGAGCCGCCCTACGGGACGAACCAGGCCGAACGGCTGGTCTGGGAGTCCGACACCGTCGAGGTGCTCGAGCGGGCCTTCGTCGAGCCGTACTTCACCCGCCAGCTGGGCGCTGAGTCCGGCCCGTCCGGCGGACCGGCCTCCAGCCCGGTCCGGCCCGGCCATGTGGCGCCCGCCGCGCCCTCGCCCGCGCAGGTCTTCGGCGAGCGGCCGGCCGCTCGCCCGCAGGCACGGCCCATTCCCGTCGTGCACACCGCGGCCCGGCTCGGCCCGGACCGGGAGCGCGTCGAGGAGGCTGGCGAGCACGTGGCGCAGAAGTGGATCCTGACCCGCGGCGAGGACAACATCCGCGACCTGCTGCCGGGGCCGATCCTGCCGCCGGTGATCGACAAGGAGCTGCTGGTGGATGCCGAGAAGGAACTCGGCCTCTCGCTGCGCGCCTACCAGGAGGCCAGGGAGTGGCTGCGGGACGCGTTCTGGGCGCGCGTGCACCGGCAGTTCGGGATCGGCGTCGGCAAGTCGAGGAGCTGAGCACTATGTCCGGTACCGGCAGTTCAGACCAGGGGCAGAACGGAGCAGCACGCCCTTATCACGGCCCAGCTGCCGGCCGGCCCCACCAGCCGGACCTTTCCGTCGGCGGCAATCCGTCCGCGGCCGAGCTCGCCGCCGTGGTGGCCGTACTCGCCGTCGCGGCCCGGCTGACCGGCGCACCGGCAGCCGGCGCGGCCCGTTCTGAATGGCCGGCCGCATCCCGGCGGGTGCGTGCACCTCTGGCGCCGAGTCCCGGCGGGTGGCGCGCCAGCGCCCTGCCGCGCTAGCCACCCCGCCGCGGCGGCCGCCCGCCGGCGCCAGCCGTCCGCTCGCGCCGGCCGCAAGCCGCGATGGACGGGCCGAACAGCCCTAGCCAAACAGCATGGGAGCCCCTCTACTGTCGTCATAGCAACAGCAGATGGGCTGCCATGTCATGGTTAGCGGGAAGTCGCTCATTAGACTCCTGCGCAGTCGAGAGGAGTCGGTTTCGTGCGCAAGGTACTGATCGCCAACCGCGGCGAGATCGCGGTGCGGATCGTGCGGGCGTGCCGTGACGCCGGCCTGGGCAGCGTCGCCGTGTACGGCGAGGCTGACCTCGACGCGCTGCACGTCACGATGGCAGATGAGGCGTTCGCGCTGGGCGGCCAGAGCGCGGCCGAGAGCTACCTCGATATCGGCAAGATCCTCAAGGCGGCCGCGGACGCCGGCGCCGACGCCGTGCACCCCGGCTACGGCTTCCTGGCCGAGAACGCGCACTTCGCGCGCGAGGTCATCGCGGCTGGCCTGACCTGGATCGGGCCGCCGCCGGGCGCGATCGACGCACTGGGCGACAAGGTCTCGGCGCGGCACATCGCCACGGCCGTCGGCGCACCGCTGGCGCCGGGCACCGACGGCCCGGTGTCCGGCCCTGACGAGGTGGCGGCGTTCGCCGCGGAGCACGGCCTGCCGATCGCCATCAAGGCCGCCTACGGCGGCGGCGGCCGCGGCCTCAAGGTCGCGCGGGACGAAGACGAGATCGCCGAGCAGTTCGAGTCCGCGGTCCGCGAGGCGGTGGCCGCGTTCGGCCGCGGCGAGTGCTTCGTGGAGCGCTACCTGGACCGGCCCCGGCACGTGGAGACTCAGTGCCTGGCAGACTCCCACGGCAATGTCGTCGTGGTCTCGACCAGGGACTGCTCGCTGCAGCGGCGGCACCAGAAGCTGATCGAGGAGGCGCCAGCTCCGTTCCTGACTGCCGGTCAGGAGAAGCTGCTGCGCGAGTCGTCCAAGGCGATTCTGCGCGAGGCCGGTTACGTCGGCGCCGGCACCTGCGAGTTCCTCGTCGGCCAGGACGGGACGATCTCCTTCCTGGAGGTCAACACCCGCCTGCAGGTGGAGCATCCGGTGACCGAGGAGGTTACCGGCATCGATCTGGTGCGGGAGATGTTCCGCATCGCCGACGGCCAGCCGCTGGGCTACGGCGACCCCGAGGTGAGCGGGCACTCGATCGAGTTCCGGATCAACGCCGAGGATGCTGGCCGGAACTTCCTGCCAGCTCCCGGCACGATCTCGATCTGGCGGCCTGCGTCGGGGCCGGGCGTGCGGCTGGATTCCGGCTACGCTGAGGGCATGACGGTGCCGCAGGCATTCGACTCGCTGATCGCCAAGCTCATCGTCACCGGAGCCAACCGGGAGCACGCGCTCGAGCGCTCGCGCCGGGCGCTGGCGGAGTTCGAGATCGGCGGGATGCCGACGGTCCTGCCCTTCCACCGGGCGGTCGTTGCTGACCCCGCCTTCACCAGCTCGCCGTTCACCGTGCACACCCGGTGGATCGAGACCGAGTTCGGCAGGGACACCGTCGCGCCCTACGACGGCGTGCCGACGATACCCGGCAGCGAGCCGATCGCGCGGGAGCGGATCACCGTGGAAGTGTCCGGCCGCCGGCTCGAGGTCGTGGTGCCGGCCGGGCTGGGCATGGCCGCGGGGACTGCCGGAGCCGGACCGGCGGTCGGCTGGCCGCGACACGCTACCGGGCAGGCCGGTGCCAGCCGTGGGGGCGC
>CABECR010000642.1_pt1 | contig 11466 bp, 10 predicted proteins | sample 3422471 | NCBI WGS metagenome assembly CABECR01 (sample SAMEA5534328, study PRJEB31848) | metagenome | biome: tundra; feature: field; material: soil | place: USA | collected 2013-05 | depth 0.15 m
GAGTCCTGGGAGATCTACACGGTCCTGGCCGGCAGCCAGACCTTCCACGACGAGGACCACGACGGCCCCGGGTGCTGCGGCGCCGACGGCCCCTCGTCCGAGGGACCGGCCGCCTCCGCCGCCAGCTGCTGCTGAATAGCGTCGGGTCTATGCGGCTTTTCGCCTCCGCTTGACGGTTCCTGCGCGGCTACCGCGGACGCCGGAACCGCTGACAGCCTGCCATCGTCCTGCAGGAGCGGCTGGCGGAAACGTTCACCATGCGGGGCATAGCCGCGGTCGTGATCATCATGACCGCGGTCGGCGGGACGGATACGGATGCCCGCGCGCGGGTCTACCGAATCGTCTTCGCACGTCAGCCCGTTATTGTTACGGAGCGCTACGGCAAGTTCGGACTAGCGGCCGCACCCCGGTCGTCTGGTTCAAGGTCTGCCCGGTGCTGCTGGCCGACTCGGCTGTCCTGCTGCTGATCGCAAGCGTGCGGCAGGCCACGGGGGTCTTGGTGCGCCGCAGGAGAACCTCTCCTCGGCTCGATCGCGGCAGCTGCCGTTAGAGGACTGCTGCCCCGGCGGGGGCTGATAGGAGCGCGGCCATACGCTCCAGCGCAGAAGGAATGAGCCAGTAGTAGACCCAGGTGCCGCGTCGCTCGCAGTCGATGATGCCTGCTTCCCGCAGGACCTTCAGGTGATGGCTGATGGTGGGCTGGGTGAGGTCGAACGCCTCCGTCAGCGCGCAGACGCACGCCTCCCCGCCCTGATGCGCGCCGATCAGGGAGACCAGCCGGAGCCGGACGGGGTCCGCGAGGGCCCTGAACACCTGCGCCAGCCCGGCCGCCGCGCTCTCGCCGATCGGCTCGCCGACCAGGGGCGTGGAGCAGGCCTCGACAACGACCTGCAGCTCGGCCGCGGGAACGAACTCCAGTGCGGTACGGTCAGCCTGCATCGACATAACTCTATCTTGACAGTCATCTATGCGGGCTGGCAAGCTGGGCCCACTTGGATAGACGCTTATCAATGGAAAGCAGCCGTGACAGATGAGGCACCTCCGGCAGCTGCGCTGCGGCGAGGCGGGGCTCCCGCGATGAGTGAGACGGCCGGCGGGTCGCCGCGGTGAACGACGTGGCGCTGTGGCGGCGGCTGCTCGCCGAGCTGCTGGGCAGCGCGTTCCTGGCGGCGGTGGTGGTCGGGTCGGGCATCGCCGCGCAGAGAATGTCGCCCGGCACTGCGGGACTGGAGCTGCTGGAGAACGCGGCAGCGACCGCGGCGGGGCTGTTCGCCATCATCTTGATGTTCGGGCCGGTGTCCGGCGGCCACTTCAACCCGGTGGTCTCGTTCGTCGACGCCGCTTTCGGCGGGCTGCGCTGGCGTGACGCCGCAGCTTACCTTCCCGCGCAGGTGACCGGCTGCATCGGCGGCGCCGTGGTCGCGAACCTGATGTTCTCCCGGGCGGCGGTCAGCATCTCCGCCAGGCACCGGGCCTCGCCTGCGCATTTCCTGTCTGAGATCATTGCCACCCTCGGCCTCATTCTCGTCATTTTCGCGCTGGCCCGGTCCGGCCGGTCCAGGGCCGCCCCGGCGGCTGTCGGGGCGTATATCGGCGCGGCGTACTTCTTCACGTCCTCGACCAGCTTCGCCAACCCCGCCATCGCCGCCGGCCGGATGTTCTCCGACACCTTCGCCGGAATCGCCCCGTCCTCCGTGCCGGGCTTCATCGCCGCCGAGGTCATCGGCGGCGCCCTGGCCGTCGGGGTCATCCGGGCCCTGTATCCCGGCGTCACCCCCGCCGAGGCCGCCGGCATCATCGTCGCCCACCACCGGGACTGGCCGGCCGCAGACACCCAGACCCGCCCGGCCCCGGACAACCACGCAGCCGCCGACGCAGGCCACCCGGTCCCGGGCCGGGCCACCGGCTATCGCCGGCCTCAGTAACAGACAAGCCGACGGGGAAACCCATGCACCTGATTGCGATCGGCGGCAGCGACGCCGGCATCAGCGCCGCGCTGCGGGCCCGCGAGTTCGACCCCTCGGCCGAGGTCAGCGTCGTTGTCGCGGATGCCTACCCGAACTACTCGATCTGCGGCATCCCCTATTACGTGTCCGGGGAGGTGACCCACTGGCGCAACCTCGCCCACCGCACGGTCGCCGACCTGGAAGCCACCGGGATGAACCTGCGCCTGGACACCACCGCACGCCGGATCGACGCCGGCGGCCGCAAGCTCCTCGTCACCGGCCCCGACGGCAGCGAGGAACTGGTCGGCTACGACAAGCTGATCGTCGGCACCGGCGCGGTCCCGGTCCGGCCCCCGATCAGCGGCCTTACCGGCCCGGATGGGCTCGGCGCTGAGGACGGCGTGCACCTGCTGCATTCGATGGGCGACACCTTCGCCGTCATGCGCACCCTCGAGCAAACCGCACCGGCCACCGCGATCATCGTGGGCGCAGGTTACATCGGCCTGGAGATGGCCGACGCCCTGGTCACCCGCGGCCTGTCGGTCATCCAGATCGAGCAGCTGCCCGAGGTCCTGCCCACCGTCGACCCCGGCCTCGGCGCCCTCGTGCACGGCCAGCTCACCGGGCACGGCGTCGAGGTCCTGACGGGCACTACCGTCTGGGCGATCACCCGCGCGCCCGCAGGCGAGGCGGGAAGGCTGCGGGTCGAGGCCACCGCAGCCGACGGCGAGACGGTGACGCGCCTGGCCGACATGGTCCTGGTCGTCGTCGGCGTCCGCCCCGACACCGCCCTCGCCGCCGAAGCCGGAGCCACGCTGGGCCCCAGGGGCGCGATCGCCGTGGACCGGGGCATGCGGACCAGTCTTCCGGACGTGCTCGCCGCCGGGGACTGCGTCATCACCCGCCACCGGCTGCTCGGCGAGACCTACCTCCCCCTGGGCACCACCGCGCACAAGCAGGGCCGGGTCGCGGGCGAGAACGCGCTCGGCGGGAAACGGGAGTTCGCCGGCAGCCTCGGCACCCAGGTCGTGAAGATCTTCGACCACGCGGTCGCCCGCACCGGCCTGCGCGACCACGAAGCCGCCGGGGCCGGGTTCGACGCGGTCACCGTCGGATCCGAGGCCGACGACCACAAGGCCTACTACCCCGGCAGCCACCGGATCACGATGCGTTTCACCGGCGACCGCGCCACCGGCCAGCTCCTGGGGGTGCAGCTGTTCGGGCACCGCCATGCCGAGATCGCCAAGCGCATCGACATCGCCGCCACGGCGACCTTCCACGGCATGACCATCGACGGCGTCAGCGACCTCGACCTGTCCTACACACCCCCGCTCGGCAGCCCATGGGAAGCCGTCCAGATGGGCGCCCAGGCCTGGCTCCGGCATGCTAGCCAGCACTAACCCGCCTCCCTTGACCAGAGGAACACCATGTCAGGCCATGACGGAAGGCACGACCCCAAGGCTCGCCACGCATCGGCCAGAACCATCAGCGCAGGCGCCGCCGTGATCATCACTCTCGCCCTGGCCGCGTGTTCTGCGACAACGGCCACTACCAGCGTGAGCACCTCGGGGCCAGCGGCAGCCGCCACGGTCGCCGGGTCGGGCTCAACGTTCGACGCGCCATTCTTCGATCTCGCGTTTGCCCGGTACCACCAGGAACACCCCGCGGTGACGATCAGCTACTCCGCCGTGGGCAGCAGCGCCGGCATCGCTGCCTTCAGCGCGAAGCACGCGGACTTCGGCGCCACCGACGTGCCGCTGACCGCCGCCGAGCAGGCAGCCACCCAGGGCGGCCCCGCCGTCCAGGTGCCCGTCGACCTCGGCGCCGAAGTCTTGAACCTCCCCGGTCCCAGCAGGCTGCACCTCACCGGCCCGCTCATTGCACGGATCTTCCTCGGCCAGATCACCAGCTGGCGCGACCCCGCCATCGTGGCCCTCAACCCGAACATCAACATCCCCGACGAGACGATCACCGTCGTGCACCGCTCCGACGGCAGCGGCACCACCTACATCTTCAGCAACTACCTCTCCAGCGTCGACCCGACCTGGGCATCCGAGGTCGGAACAGGCAAGACCCTCCACTGGCCGGTCGGCGTCGCGGCAGCAGGAAACCCCGGCGTCGCACAAGCCGTCTCCCACATCCCGTTCTCCATCGGCTACATCGAACGGTCCTACTCCAAAGGCCCCATCCTCAGCTACGCCGCCATCCGCAACCAGGCCGGGCAGTACACCACGCCCTCGACGGCGTCCATCGCCGCCGACGCCGCCCAGAAACCCGACATCAGCCCGGCCAGCTTTTCGATCGTCAACGAGCCAGGACCGCACAGCTACCCCATCTGCGGGTACAGCTGGGCCCTCCTCTACACCCACCAGGCCAGCCAGGCCACCGGGCAGGCACTCGTCAGCCTCCTCGACTGGCTCACCCACACCGGCCAGGCCTACGCCGCGGCGACCAGCTACGTCCCCCTGCCACCCAGAATCCAGCAACTCGCCCACACCATGGTCCAGCAAGTAGAAGGCCCGAACGGAGCGCACCTCCTGAGCTGAACGCGTCGCTAGCACACCAGGCCCGAGAGTGCCACCCACTGCGCCGCCGCGACTACCAGGGGCTGGCGCGGGGGATCCGGACCGGGCGGCGAAGATCATCATAGACATCGTGAATCTCGACGAGCCGCCCCTTCAGCTCCTTCTTCTTCGCGTCGACGCTGACCACCGGCTGGCCTTCGGTGAGATGCGTGGTGACGTGGCCGTTGATGTAGGTCTCCAGAAGCTCAGCGACCTCCGCTAGTGAGAATCCGAGCCGCTGCGCAGGGCGCGGTCGGAGGCCGGAAGTGTGCACGCCTGCGGTACCCAGGCCCCGTCGGGTTCGGTCGGGGAGCGTGCGGGTGGCGGGGGTCAGTCATCGCGGAGTTCCTCCAGGGCGCTGAACACAAGGAAATCGCTGTGGGTGCGAGCGTGAACGGCCGCGAGGCCAGCCAACCCGGCAGCCATCGCCAGAAACGGCCCTTGCGTCATCCCCGCAAGCCGCCATTCGGCGAACTCGAAATCGCTGCCATCACGGGGCCGCGAGAGGCTGGCTCGCCGCTGGCGTAATCCGGTCTTCATGTTTCCCGGGTAGACCTGTCGCTTGGGGCGTCGGGGACGCGGACCGCCAGGTGCGGTGGCGCGGCTCCGCGGCCGGGTGCGGCATGGGCATCAGACGACTGCCTCCTGGCTGCAGCATGTCCCGGCTGACCCGCGTTCGGAGGGAGGACCTGGGTGGCCAGACCGGCGACGTCCTGGCGTGAGCCCGAGGCCGGCGTGCCCGGCCCTGTCTCAGGCCCGGGCAGTCGCGTTCCGGCCCCGGCCGGCGGCGGTCCCGCCCGTCCGTGGCATGGCAGAGGGCGGCGCAGGCTGCGGGACCGGCGGTGGGCGCGGATCGCGCTGGCGCTGCTGGCTGCATTCTTCCTGTGGCTGTCCTGGTCGGTGGGCCACGCGCTCACCATGCCGGGCGGCGGCACCGTGTCGGAGCGGCTCGCGGAATGGGCACGCGACCACTACCTCGGGCCCGTGGTGACCTTCGGCGAGTGGCTTACTTACCAGCCGCCGAAGGTGGGCGGGAAGCCGTCCTTCGAGCTGACCGGGCCGAGCGGGGGCACCGTCCCGACACCGAAGGCCGCTAGGCACAGCAAGGCCGCGGCATCGTTCGCGCCCCCGCCGCGGCTGGCGTCGCTGGCGGGCAAGCCGCTGCCCGGGGAGGGAGTCTGGCGAGTGCTGGGCAAGGTCTCAGGCGAGCCGGCCATCTTCGGCACCTACCTGCGCTCGAGCAGCATGTACACCTCCGATGTCGCCGGCATCGTCTCGATGAACCAGCAGCTGCTGCGGTTCGAGCTGCGCCCGGGCGCCGAGGACCCGGGCCCCGGCAGATGGAAGGCCCCGCCAACCATCCCGCCAGGATCCCGCCGCGGGCTGCTGGCGACCTTCAACGGCGGCTTCAAGATCTCGACTTCTGACGGCGGCTTCTACCTCAACGGAGCGACAGGAGGAACCCTGACAAATGGGGTAGCATCGGTCGCCTACTACCGCAACGGGCGTATCGCGGTCGGAGTGTGGGGACGCACGGTGCGCATGACCCCGGATGTGGTGGGCGTGCGCCAGAACCTGCACCTGATCGTCGCGCACGGCAAGGTTCCCGCCTCGGTGGACGGCAACGTCGAGACCAGCTGGGGCGCCACGCTCGGCGGCGGCTACTACGTGTGGCGCTCCGGGATCGGGATCACCGCGGACGGGCGAGTCATCTTCGTGTACGGGCCGGCGCTGGACGTGCGGTCGCTGGCCGAGCTGCTAAAGCGGGCCGGCTGCGTCACCGGCATGCAGCTGGACATCAACCCCGACTGGATGTCGTACATGTACTACCTGCCGAAGCACCATCCGGCAGACCCGACTCCGGTAAGCCTGCTGCCCGACCAGGTGCAGCCGCCCGACCGCTATTACGCGATCTCCAGCCGAGACTTCACGGCTGTCTACGCGCGGTGACGACCCGCCTGCGAACCGCCGACGCACCGCCTGCCAGGCCGGCGGCGCTCGCCCGCCGCCCAGGGCCGGCGGGCTGGTTCGCCGCCGTCGTGCAGACCTCCCGTCCTCGCCAGTGGCCGAAGAACCTGCTGGTCTTCGCCGCGCCGCTGGCGGGCGCGTCGCTGGGAAGGGACGACGGCCTCGGCTACGCGCTGGTGGCCGCCGCTGCCTTCATTGCCGCGTCGGCCGCCGTGTACTTTGTCAACGACGTCGCCGACGCCGGCCGGGACCGGCGGCACCCGTCCAAGCGGTTGCGCGCGGTGGCGTCGGGCCGGCTTCCCAGGGCGCACGCGCTGGCGCTCGCCGCCCTGGGTGTCGCCGCGGCCGAGGCCGCGAGTCTCTGGATCGGCGAGCCCGGGCTGGCCGCGCTGATCGGCGCCTACCTTGCCCTCTCGTTCCTCTACACGCTCCTGCTCAAGCACGTCCCTGTCGTGGAGCTGATCTTCGTCGCCTCGGGCTTCGTGCTGCGCGCGCTCGGCGGCGCGGCCGCGACCCACGTGCCACCGTCCGGCTGGTTCCTGCTCGTGTGCAGCCTGGGCGCGCTCATGGTCGCGATCGCCAAGCGCTTCACCGAGCTCGCCGTGCTCGGCGCGGACGCGGCCAGGCACCGCCCGGTCATGCGCTGGTACACCCCGGCCTTCCTGCGGCTGAGCCAGCGCACAGCGACTATGGTCATGATCACGGCCTACCTGCTCTGGGCGTACGGCGAGCGCGACGGCTGGATGCGAGGCTGGCACCTGGCCAGCGCCCTGGCGCTGGCGGCGGCACTAGTGCGATTCGACTGGCTCACCGCGCACGAGCCCGGCAAGCCGGTCGAGGATCTTATCGCGAGGGACGGGCCCATGGTCTGCTGTGAGCTGGCATGGCTGGTGCTGTTCGCCGTGGGCCTGTAGCGGTGACTGCCACCAGGGAGGGAACGCAGGGAACGGACCGGCTGCCGACCGGCTGGGGCCGCACGGCACCGGCCCGCGCCGGCATCATCGGCCCGATGGAACTCGAGCGGCTGCAGGACCTGGCGGGCGCCCGGCCCGGCCGGGGAGTGCTCGCCCGGGGGGCCGGCCGCAGCTACCGTGATGCAGCGCGGAACGCCGACGGCTACGTGCTGGCTGCGGCGAGGCGACCGCACATCGACCTGGCCGCGGCCGCGGCAACGGCCCGAGCTGCCGCGGCAACCACCTTCACCGAGTTGCTGACCCGCATCGGCCCGCATGGCCTGCTCCCTCCCGTGCTGCCGGGAACCCGCCATCTCACCGTCGGCGGCGCGGTCGCCGCTGGCGTGCACGGCAAGAACCAGTGCTGCGACGACAGCATCTCCCCCCGGATCGAGGAGATCGAGCTCCCTGACGGCACCGGTGAGCTGCGCAGGCTGACGCCAGGCGGCGATTCAGCGGCGCTCCGGGCCGCCGTCGGCGGGATGGGCATGACAGGCATCATCCTCGCCGTCAGGATCCGGCTGCTGCGCGTGCGGAGCGCGCTGCTGCAGGTCACGACGCGGCGCCTGCCGGATCTTGACGCGCTGCCTGACGCACTGGACGGTGCCGACGCGCGTTACTCGGTCGCGCGGATCGACACGACGGCGGCCGGCAGGTGCTTCGGCCGCGGAATTCTCGACGTCGGCGACCACTTCGCCGCTCCTGATCCGGCAGACGGGCGGGACGGCCTGGCGTCCCACGATCCTGCGCTCGCCGGGTCGCCCCGCTTCCGGTCTGGCCGGTCACGCCCTGGTCAGCGCGCGGATTCAACGGCCTGTGGTTCCGCAAGGCGCCCGGGCAGCAGCGAGGTCACCGACCTGGCGGCCTACTTCCGCCGGCTGGATGCGATCGACGGATGGAACCGCGTGATGGGCCGCCGGGCTTTCGCGCAGTACGAGCTCGCGGTCCCCGACAGCGCCCAGAGGATCATCGCTGAGGTGCTGCCAGCGGTGCAGCGGCACCGCGCCCCGTTCGTCGGCACGCTGCCGCGGTTGGGGCCGGGCAGCGGCAGGCACTTGTCGTTCCCGCTGCCCGGATGGTCGCTGGCGATCGACATGCCGGCGGGCAGCCGGCGGCTCGGACCGCTGCTCGACGACCTTGACCTGCGGATTGCCTCCGCGGGGAGGGCGCGTGTATCTGGCCAGGGACAGCAGGCTCAGCCGCAGCGCCTGCGACGTGATGTACCGCCAGCTTCCGCAGCGGCTGGCCGTGCGATCGCGGCTCGACCCGGCCGGGGTGTTTCGCTCGAATCAGGCGCTCATCGACGCCGTCTTCGCCGCGCGACGTCGACCTCGTCATTTCCGCTGCGGGCATCCTGGTGCCCCGGGAGTCGCTGGAGCGCCACCCGCTCCAGGCGGACTGCTCGCAGAGACCAGCTTCACCGGGCACGTCTCGACGCTTCTCGCCGCGGCCGCGCGGATGCGCGCCCAGGGTCACGGCACCATCGTGGTGCTCTCCTCTGTCGCCGCGATCCGGCCGCGCAAGGCCAGTTTCGTGTACGGGGCGGCGAAAGCCGGCCTGGATGCCTGCGCCCGCGGGCTGGCCGGTTCGCCGCACGGAAGCGGCGTACGAGCGCCGCTGGCCACGACGCCGTCCGCGGTGGGAACCGCGGTCGCGGCAGCGCTCTGGCGGAACGCCAGCACGGCCTGGGTGCCGTCCGCGCTGGTCCCGCTGGCGGCCACGCCCCGGGTGCTGCCCCGGCCCTTCTGGCGCGGCTGCCCCGGTGAGAACGGAGGAATCACTGATGCGGGTGCTGGTGGCCGAGGATGACCGGGGCCTGCGCGACGTGCTCACCCGGGGGCTGCGGGAGAACGGCTATACGGTCGATGCTGTGCCCGACGGACAGACGGCAGTGAGCTACCTGCGCAGCTACGACTACGAGGTGGCGGTGCTCGACTGGCGCATGCCCGGCGTATCCGGCATGGAGGTCCTGCAGTGGATGCGCCGGGGAAGCGTGCCGACGGCGGTCCTGATGCTGACGGCCCGTGACGCACCCGCGGACCGGGTCACAGGTCTGGACCAGGGTGCCGACGATTACCTGATCAAGCCGTTCGACTTCGCCGAGCTGCTGGCCAGGATCCGGGCGCTGCAGCGCAGGCCGCGGACGCTCCAGCCGCCTCAGCTGGTGGTCGGGGACCTGCTCTTCGATCCGGCGACACGGGAGGTGCGGATAGGACCACAGCGGCCCGCTCTGACCGGAACCGAGCGCGGCATCCTGGAGATGCTCATGCGCCGATCGCCGGCGGTGGTGGAGCGGCGGTCAATCGCCCTGCACGTCTGGGACAACGACGCGGACGCGCTGGGGTCCAACACCATCGACGTTCACCTGGCCAGGCTGCGGTCCAAGCTCGCGGGCGGCCAGGTGCGCATCGAGACCGTGCGCGGCGTCGGATACCGGATCGTGGCCAGGTGAGCATGCGGCGCGGGGCCAGGCCGCGCCGATGGCTGCCGCCGCAGTTCGTCCACGCGGCCCGGGTCGCCCTGGCCGCGACATTGCTGGTAGGCATCGTGTACGTGGGCTGCGTCGCGGTCCTGGACCAGGTCGTGACGGGCAGGCTGGTGGCTGCGGTCGACGCCCGCCTGCAGGAGCGGCTGTCCGACGCCGGCCATGGCAGCCAGGCGGGCGCCAGCAGCGTGGATGACGACGATGACGATGTCGACGAGGCTCCGGTACTCCTGTGGCGCGCTGCCCCTGGCCGCAACGCGGTGCCGCTGACCGCCGGTGCTCCGGCGCTGCCGCGTGGCATGACTGCGGCCAGCGGCCGCCCGGTCACCGTTCACCTGGGCTCCGGCACCTTCCGGCTGGATGAGGTCCGCCTGGATCGCGTCTGGCTAGTCGCCGGCCAGAGCCTCGCCGAACAAGATCACCTCGAGGGCGTGCTCCGCGACGGGGAGGCACTGGCGGCTCCGGTGCTGCTGCTGGCCATGTTCGCAGGGTCGCTGGTGATCGGGCTCAGGGCGCTGTCCCCGGTGGAGCAGTCCCGGCGCCGTCAGCTCGAGTTCACCGCGGATGCCTCGCACGAGCTCCGGACCCCGCTCAGCGTCATCAGCGCAGAGACCGGCATCGCCCTGAGCGCCCCGAGGAAGGCCAGCGACTACCGAGCCGCGCTGGCGCGCATCCAGGGTGAGAGCCAGCGCCTGCGCCGCATCGTCGAGGACCTGCTCTGGCTTGCCCGATTCGACTCCGAGCCCCCGCCACCAGGTGCCGAGCCTCTCGACCTGGCAACCATCGCCGAGGAGTGCGCCGGACGCTTCCAGACGGTCGCGCGTTCCCAGTCGCCCGGGATATCGGTGGCGGCTGCCGGATCGGAGCCCGCCTGGATCAGCGCGCCGCCGGAATGGATCGACCGGCTGGCCGGGGTCCTGGTGGACAACGCCTGCCGCTACGCCGGGCCTGCCGGAACGGTGCGGATCAGCGTGGCGGCCCGCGGCAACCGGGTAAGCCTGACAGTGGAAGACAGCGGCCCGGGAATCCCGGCCGGGGACCGGGCGCGACTGTTCGACCGCTTCCACCGGGCGGCGGAGCAAGGCGGCGGAGCGGGTCTCGGGCTGGCCATCGCGGACTCGATCGTGCGCTCGACCGGCGGTCACTGGCGAATCGGCGAGTCTCCGCTGGGCGGAGCGCTCTTCGAGGTCTCGTGGCGCCGCCCCCCGTCACGGCCGCACGGCCCCCGATCGCGGCCTGGCCTGCCCGAGGCTGCCAGCGATGCGCCGGCGCGCCGGGACGGGTAGCAGACGGCGGCCTGCCGGGAGCCGAGCGCCCGCAGCCAGGTCAGCCCGCGATGCGGGGTCCGGACCACCAGCACGTGCGGCGCGCCCGCGTCCTCTGCTGCCAGCCCGGCGTGCGGATCCAGCAGATTGACCGGGGTCTCATCAGTGCAGCGGGGTCGAGTCAGACCACGGACCTCTTCCTTATCAGGCTTGATCGTTAGTCTTCTTGACCTAACGTGCCCCAGGTAGAGCGTCGTGGGTAGTCTCCGTGAGTGACCGCTGATG